>ERZ1674245.575-NODE-575-length-12272-cov-19.818450_pt1 | contig 12272 bp, 18 predicted proteins | sample MGYA00581205_ERZ1674245 | MGnify/ENA primary metagenome ERZ1674245 (study PRJEB41354, sample SAMEA4873314) | human saliva metagenome | biome: human-associated habitat [ENVO:00009003]; feature: mouth environment [ENVO:08000002]; material: saliva material... | reverse complement strand
GCATCCACCCCTCCGGAGTATTTGCATCAGATATGGGCTTCGTAAAATCGAACGGGGCACGCCAATACTCAGGGTCTTCACGATAATCGTAAGCTTCTTCTGCGATCTCGCTACTCATGGGGAGCCTCCTGATAATATGCAAAAACCAGCGGGGAGCCGTCAGGCATACGCTCGACGTCTATTATGTCGAGCATACCACCTCGTAACAACAGAATTTCTCGCTGCCCCCGATATTTCTCTGTGTGTGTCCACACCGGCGCGAGCCCAGACCCCGCAGGAACGTACACGTGCATCTGAACTCGTCCACTACTAGTTTTTACCCCACTAGGTTTATCAGCAGCAGCGATATACGGTCTGTGCTCTATAAATGAGCCTCGAAGCGAGTATATTTCCTCAATCTTGCCCACCCCGAAAGTCTCTAACGGTGCCCATCGCGATACCGTAAACGACTCCAAAGCCACAGACCGGTCAATCGCGCTATCCAACTCGCGACGAAGCTTTTTCAGCTCACGAGTCCAGGGAATCTCACCCAGAATCGCCTTCTGCAGTCGCACATAATATGGTGTCCCATCCGGCTGTTTACCTTCTGCCCAGCGCTGCAACGCTTGGGCATCTTGCTTGGTATGCTTTGCCGCCACACGTTCAGCAGCATCAGCTCCAAGAGGGATAGTCTCACCCTCCCATACCTGAGTCGCCGATTTACGGCCGTACACCTCGGGAAACATCACACCCATCCGCAACGCCACATCCCGATCAACAAAGCGTGTTCCAGGCTTCGACTCCGCACGCAACGCCGCAACAGCCGCATCATACCGAGCCTTATACACGCCAGGATCGTAACCCTCCACCGGGTTCTTGCCCTCAAACCCGGGCACCACCTGGCAATCGCACTTGTAATGGAACCGCATAAACAGACCGGCGCTCTTAGGGCTAGTGTAGACGAACCCGCGCGAAGCGAGCATCTCACACCAGGTGCAGGTGGAACCCACCGGCACACGTCCGAAACGCTTCGCCACCGGATCAGCCACCGCAAGCTGCGTGACCTTCTCACGCCCGGCATGCTTGATGAACTGGTCGAGTCGCTCGGACAGCACCGCCAGCGCACGCTCCACATCCACGTTCGGCTCTTCTAGCCACTGCGAAGCCCACCAGACAGCAGAGCTCAGCTTCCTGTGCTCCACCAGCGGCACCTCAACAGAAGGCAACCCAGCGGCCTCCCCCACAGCAAGCTCCCGCAGATACCGGTACCATTCCTCCCCCGAAGCTTCAGCCTGCACACGGTATCCGTCCACCAGTGAGATGAACATGCGGCGTGCTTCTTCACGCACCAGTTCCCACGGTGCACCCTGCTCAACAAGCTCCCTGATGCGTGCCTCAAACAGATCTGTAGCCTCCGCCACGATACCGTTCAAACCTTCGGCGAGGTACCTAATATCCTGCATATCCATACCGGGGGTACCTCGCTATCATTCCGTTATTCTGTTACTTCAAACTCACCCAGCGGTTGCTTCGCGAGCTTCTCCTGCCGCTGAGCTTGCTCAGCATCCTTACGTTCCTTGTACTGCTTATAGAACCCAAGCGCTTGGACGCCTTCAGCGCGGCGCTTATCGTTCATGAGCCGCTCCGCCGTCGCCGCACTGTACCCGAGCTTCTCCAACACCACGCCGGATTCCGCGAGCCACGGCATGACCTGCACCTGCTTCAGCACAGCATCCGCCGCAGCCGCATCCGATACATGCACCGTCGGCGCGAAGTGCGCCTGTACATTTGTTGCCTCCTGGGCGGTTTCCCACCCATGCTGCAAAGCCACCGTCAGCACAGCAACCTGACGCAACGCAGACTGGAACCCCCTGATGCAGCGCTCCGCCGCCAGCCGCAACGGGTCGCGCTGCGACTGAATCGCCGAATCACTCGAAGGGTTATCAGAGGGAAAACCAAGCTCATCCAACGGGATAGACGACTCCGCCGCTAGCAACGCCGCCCACTGTCGCAATTGCTCAGTGTGCGGTTGCATCGACATCTGTGAGAACTGCTGAATCTGCGGCAACTCACCGTTCTCATCCCTGCTGATCGCGAGCATCTTCGACATGACTGCGTCCCACTTCGACGCTTCCAACGCCTCCGGGTCCGCACCCAAAATCGCGCGCTGTGGCGTCGAGAAAAACTCCGCTGCAACCTCGGAACGCACAATCGTACGCACCGCCGAATCTGTGAGCGACATGACCGCACGCGTGATCCGTGAGCGCCCAAACGGGCGGCGCAGGTCAGCCCCCACCACCAGAGCAACCATCAAAGGACGCCCCACTGGGTTCGGCAGCACAACGGCGGTAGCCTCAGCACGCTCACCAGCCGCAGGGAACCCGAGCACCACCGTCTTATCCGGCAGGTACACGGTTACCTCGCGCACCGTCACGTCCCCAAACTCGTCCGTATCCGTACGAGTCACAGACAACCCGGCGGCGAGCGAGCGCTTGCGCTGATCCCACAGTCCAGTAGCCCAGTGAGCGCTACGCGGCAGCCAAAGAACCTCCGGCTCGCCTGCCTCAGTATCGCCCTGAGTGACCGTGATGAACGCGCACGAATTAATCAGAGCGGAGGATGCCGCCTGGGCGAACACCTCCTGAAAATCGTTCTGCGCCACCAACTCGTTCAAACCAAACGGGTCGGTATTGCTCTCCTGAGTCGAGATGAACTTCTCAAATCGGATACGGTCAGCAAGCACATCCACGGTCTTGGCAGGCCACCCGAGCACCGAATCGATATTCCGCAGCTGCGGAGGAATCGAGATACCCAAATCTTTGAGCCCTACACGCTGGTCGTAATAGTTCTGTCGCACCCGGTTCCTGGCGCGCTTGGCCTGTAGCTGGTCTCGCATGAGCCGTAGCTGCGCCAACTCGGTGGGCGTAAAAATATCCCCACCATCGGCGGGGATAGGGAAGAAGTCACTCATACGCTAATCCTTTGTTTCCGTGCGGGGTTGCGTTTGGTTACGCGTGCGCCCCAGTAAGCCAGCGTGGCAGCCTCAAACAGGGTGACACTGCCACCTTCTGCTGCTTGCCATCCAAAGCCGCCACGGTTGCCAATCTTTCGGCGGGTACAGGAGAGCACCTGCTGGGTCAGTTCAGGCTGGTTGCTGTGAGCGAGGTCCTTGCCGATGATTGCCTGCTCTACCGTTGCGTGAGCAACAATGACCTGGTCCAGTGAAGGCTGCCAGATGAGCGTCTTGGATTTCACGCCGGCTTCACGGAGCGCGTTCGTAAGGTAGCCGATACCCGCCTTGCCGTCGATAACAATCTGGGCAGCGCGGGAGGCATGCTCGGCGAGGAAGTCTACGAGCCAGCCGGTGCCATTGGACAGAGGTTCAGATCGCAGGCCCTCGATGAAGATTGGGCCGCCAGTATCCGGGCGGCGAGCGACAGCGAGCGCAACCTCCATACCGTCAGGAGAGAATCGCACACCGAACACGGTGCGGCCCTCCTTGGGGGCTTCGCCCTCGCATGCGTGCCAAGCTTCAGGGGTGAAGGCTGCCTGAGTTGCTGTGGCTTCGTCCCAGATTCCGAGCGCCTCACGCCTGAATGAATCGGGAGTGAGGTTCTTGCGCATGCGCTCAATTGCGACAGCGCTGACTCGTGTCGGGTATGAGGGGTTTGCCTTAGCCCATTGCTTCTTATCGTCGGCTCGGGCTCCGGGGTCGGCAGCGCACTCGATATATAGCTTGTCGGCATCTCCAGCGAGCGACTCGGCGCGGTGACGGGTGAACACCTCACTTGGGTCGGTCGGCTTCGGTGGCGTTCCCATCATCAGCACCAACCCGTTCGGTGCGGCGTTGGTCGCAGGGAGCATGTCATCCAGTGCCTTCTCAGTGAGAATCTGCGCCTCATCCAGCACAATGACGTCCACCTTCGCGAAGCCGCGACCAAAGCCAGATTCGCGCGCGCCGAAGAGAATTCGTGAACCATTCGCGAACTCTACGGCCTCCTGGCCGGCACCGCGGCGGACATGGGAGATGAACGGGGCAACCGCCGGGCGAGCCGCGATGCCCTGCATAGACTGGAAAGTTTCGTTGTGGGTGCGAGCGCGATGCGCCGACCAGAGGACGAGCGTGTTCGGAGAAGCGATGCATGCGGCGAAGATAAAGCCAGCAATCATGTGGGTCTTGCCGACCTGTCGAGGTAGACTCAGCGCGGCGCCACCCACGCCGGCGGCATAGAACCCATCCTTGCGCTTCGCGAAAACCAGGCGGCCAATATCCACCTGCCAACTATCGAGTGGGTAGGACATCTTGATTAGCTGCCGAGCAATGGACGGCCAGCCGGTCGCCACAATTCCAGCAGGTATCTTGAGCTGTGCGGCGACCTCAGAGAGTGGACGGGTCGAAGGGGGCATCTTCTTCATGATGGTGCTCTCCTTCAATCTCTGCCCCGTACTGCTGCTCTAGCTGTTCCAGCTCCTCGATGTCCTTATCGAGGTCCTGGAATCGACGGGCGAGCGCGGCGAGGTCACGAGCTAACGTGTTGGGGTTGTCAATGTGCGCGGCGAGCTTGCTGCGCAGAGCACGGAGCCTGTCGAGGCGCGTGCCGGTTGCGGTGGCATGAGAAAGGGAGCCTTCCTCTTGGGTGGCTCCCTCAAAATCGATAGGTTCGAGCTGCTTAGGCTTGCCTTTACTCAAGGTATCACTCCTTGTCGAACCCGTATTATGTGGAAATTTGCTGTGGATATATCGCTATCGCCGGAGGGCGCGAACTCGTCCCCCGGGGGAGGGGGTACCCCCCTGGTCCTGTTTGCTCCAGGTGGCTTGCCCCGGTTGATGATGTCCCCCATATAGCGGTGAGAGGTCACCGGCTGGGGTGCATGGTTGGGGCTAAAGGATCAGCGTTGTTTTTGGTCGAATCGGTTCAGCGATTCTGATTGTCTTGCGAGCCTGAGAGCGTTTGCCTCCGAGCTTTCCGCCGAGTCGCTGGTTGCATTGGCGGCAGATTACTCGGGTATTCTCAACCACATCTTTGCCACCTTCAGCGTGAGCTGTCACGTGGTCAAGCTCAGGAGAATTCGGCTGCTTCGACCTGTGCCAATCGTAGGCAACGAAACAAATAGGACAGCGCATGTCGCCGCGCTCAAAAGCTGCAGCGAGCTCCTGCTTCCGGAGGTTCTTCCAGCGGGCGGTACCGGTACGACTGGTTGCCATTACGCTTCCTCTTTCTTCCACTATTCATTTGTAGCTTGCGGGCTGGTACCTGGTGGGGGAGGCTGTTTGCCTTCCCTCCTCCCCCACCAGAGGAAGAATCCGACACGATTGAACATGTCTCCCGCATCATTACCACCCCCCCTGCTAGGCAGAGGACACACCAGTGGTAAGCGGGATAGTCTAGCGTCATCATCCCCCCTTGTGCAACTACCAGCGTCACCCGCCAGAGGACAGTCTAACCAGCGTCTCCTCCTCCTCATCCGCAGACAGCAGATTCCACAGGAAAGCACGCGGCCAAATTGCCGAGCAGGCCGAACATTCGACACGCTGAACCTGCTCCCCCTCAACGTCCCAGACAGCAACCAGACACGGCTTCTGTACTGTTGCCCCGAATTCATCTCGACAGATTCGGAGCTTCTGGTGGCAGACAGGGCACACTCGGTCTATCGGCGTGCGGCGGGTAGGTTGCAGGTGCTCCTGAATCTTTGACACCCACTCGCTCCACTCCTCACCAATCCAGATCAGAACAGGAAGACTAGCATGAGCGATATGAGGCATGACGGCACGCATAGTGTCAGCTGGAGATTTCCCCGCCGGCACCCCAACAGCTGCCGCAGTCTCCGCAGCAGACCGACCCACCGCAGTCCACAAATCCAAAGCCGCAACATCCAAAGGCGAGCGCGACCCGGCAGATGAAGGACCTTTCCCATGCTCCGCACCCTGCTCAGTGACAGCTTGCCGAAGCTGATCTAGTAGAGCCATTTCCAAGGGAGCATCTTCGAGTGTCTCAGCTGATGCCCCTATGTCCTCAGCTCGGACGTGGGCAAAGGCCAAGACATTCAGGATGGCTCGCACCCGGCGGCGCATCTCAATGGTGTCTTGCTCAGTCATTGACTCAGTTCCTTCACGATTGCTGTCCACATGTCGGGTCTCCACACGGCGGCATCTTGACCAGCCGCAGCGAGCGCGTCGAGCCACTGGGTTTGTGCTGCGGAGACTCGCCCCTTCATGGTCTTCAATTCTCTGAAGATGGTTCGCCTCTTGATGGGGTGGACGAGTACCAGGTCAGGAAAACCAGGTACCGACCGGCGGGAGTCATGGGTGTGGTAGTGCATCCATCCCAGGCGGGTTGCCAGGGTGATGATTGCTGATTGGAATTGAGCTTCAGTTACGTTTCGAGCGGTAAGCATCAAATAGTCTTGTGCTTTCACGCTTCTACCTCCTGCTGGTTCGGCGGGTTCGAGCTCGGCGATGACGAGAGCGTTTAGGTTCAGAGATGGTCAGGTTTTTAACGGCTTCCCCGTCCCGACCCGACCCGGCATATCCGAATCCGTCACCCTCCTGATTCAAATCGATTCGGAGTAATTGAGTCCCAGCGGAGGGGTCAGTTACGGGGGCACTCTGCTCGCTACCGCGAGCGATGCCCTGCCCGTTCCCGTCCCGTCCCGACCCGGCATATCCGAATCCGTCACCCTCCTGATTTGAATCGGATCCAGATTCCTCCCAATCGTGGGAGGGCTCGTGAGATGAGGATTTGGGTACGACGAAATGGCCGTTGGAGTCTCCCCCGGTCTCCGGTGCACCGGAGACCAGGGTGGGCTCTTCAACGACCTCTGCAGCGGATGCTTGCTCAGCGAGGGCAAGTTCGGCTGCATCGATTTGCGCAGAGAATTCGTCAATCATCTGCTGCGCACTGATGGTCGGCAAAGAGCTACTGGTGTGCTGCGACCACACCGCCGGCAAGGGTTCATCAACCTGCGAACCTTCACCAGTGCCCTGGTTCTGGTTCCGGGAGAACTCGCTAGCCTGCGAGGTGGCCTGCACCGCCGGCAAGGGTTCATCAACCTGCGAACCTTCACCAGTGCCCTGGTTCTGGTTCCGGGAGAACTCGCTAGCCTGCGAGGTGGCCACGACCGACCGACCAACCGGCTTATCTGACGGAGCAGATGCCTTGGTCGGCACCCCATTCTCAGTCAGCCAAGCCGCGCTCTTTGCACTAAAATACGGCTTCACCGGGGCAGGTAGAAGATCTACCGCCCAACCGGCATTGTCCTTGCGGGACGAGTTGCAGCTTCGACACGCCACGACCATGTCATCCGGAGTTTCTGCAGGAACTCCAGGATTCAAATGGTCATAGGTCGCGCCGCGGCCGCCCTTCCGGTCCCCCCACCAAACGACGTGACCGCACCAACGACATGCATCGCCGTCGCGAGCACGAATAGGCACAATCAACGAAGTTTTTCGGGTGTCGTTACGCCGCCTGTTTTCCCAATCAATCTCCTCTCGTAGACGCATGTGGAACAAATCTTCGTCCTCAATCAAACGATAGGCGATACGCCCATCATCCAGAGGCACTTCACCTGTCAGGTACCCACAGAACATCGCATCAGCAATAAACTTCTCTGCAGCTTCTGGAGTGCCGGTGAATTTCAGGACGCTTCCACGCTCAATAATATAGTCTGTCTTGAACGCCGCCGCCTCAACAGCCAAAGCAAGCACCTGACCAAACAACGACCACATCGACTGCATGCTCGCGCCAGGAATCTCCAGCGCTCGCCACACAATGCGATGTTGCGCGGCCGTATCAGATACTTTCAGCCAAGGCATGAGGGGGGCTCCTTGCGGTGGTAGTAGTGTAGATCATCGTTCTCTACATCTGGGTCAGAATCAGCAGAAACCTGCTAAAGAGTGATGTCTTTCTCAATGGCGGCATCCACCAAATCCTCAGCCATGAGGTCAAGCAGGTGCTGGATTTGGGACATGCGCTCGCGTATCTGACGCTGGCGCTTACCGAGGTTTGCGTTGCGCAGTGCGGCGGGGGTGAACGGGGCGAGGCTCTTCTTCGCCTCTTCGACGCGACCGAGTACCTCTGCTGATTCCTGCGGCGATTCAGCAGCTTCAGCGGCGAGCGCCGGCGGCTCGGTGAGCGTCATAGGGAGAGTTGGTTCGTCCTTGGGGTCGGCTCCATGTGCCGCGGTGGTGAGTGCTGCGGCGTGCTGGGTTCGTCGTTCTGCTTCGAGGGTGCGGATCTGGTCGATTGCTTCGCGCAGGCGGGGGTAGCTGTCGCTGTCTCGCTTCATGCTCATGGAGCGCTGCAGGAGCCCTTCAGTGGTCATGTAGGTTGCAGCGCGGGTTGCTTTGCCGCAGCCGAGGTCTTCGCGCCACTTCCGCTTCCATTTGGCGGAGACGCCGGTGAGGAGGCTGCCTTTGGCGAGTGCTCCGATTGCTTCTGCGATGTCGGTGTTGTGGACCCAGATGCGGTCTGCGTCGTAGAGGTGGCGGATGGTGGTGCCGTTGATGGTGAGGTCGGTGTCTGGTGCTGCGATCGGGTGGTAGCGGTTCATGGTGTGTCCTTGGGGTGTGGGTGGGTTATTCGGCGTAGTTGGTGTCGTCGTGGGAGCTGGCGTGGAGCTTGGCTTCTTCGCAGAGCTCTTCAAATGCGTCTTGGAGGACCAGGGAGTTGAGTGATTCGACGGCTTTGGTGTTTCTCTGCTTGCAGGTGCCGCATGTGATGCGGAAGCATTTGCCTACGATTTCCCTGTCCCTGGTGAGCTGTAGGACTTCGACGGTGAAGGGGAAGCCTTCGTGTTCCTGGTGTTCTTGCATCAGTGTTTCTTCCTTAGTTGAGGAGGGTGTAGGTTGCCCAGAGCATCGTTCGGCGTGGGTAGCCTCCGGTGTAGAGGTAGACGTCTCCGCCGGGGTGTACGTCGAAGGTGCTGCAGGCGCGGGGTGCGATTGCTGTGGCGACTGCGTCGATAACTGCTTTGTTGCGTGCTTTTTCGCCGTGGCGTCCGTCCCAGTAGGCGTGGGTGTGGATGATGTCCTTTTCGCCGGTGGCGGTTCCGTGGACGAATTCGATTGCGATCTTGTGGCTTGCCATAGTGGTGTTTCCTTGGGTGTGGGGTGGTAGGGTCCCCCGCCGCCTGTGTGGCTACTGTAGGAAAAGGGGCGGCGGCGGGGGAAGCATGTGGGGGGTTAGATGTTGATGGAGGTCGTCATCATTGACCTGTGGCGGGCTCTGCCTGCTGCGCGGTTTCGCTGCCAGACTTCAACGTCTGAGACCTTGTACCATAGGCGGCCATCATCGTCTTTGGCTACGGGACGGAGACGGATACCGGCGGCTCGAACAGCGGCACCTGAGTAGGTGCGGACAGTACTGACCTTGATACCGGCGGCTGCGGCGACCTGGCTTTCAGAGACAAGCTTGGTACCGGGGTTGCATGCCTCGAACATCGTCTTGTGGGGCAGGTCAATCTTGTTGGTCATTGGTGGTGTTTCCTTGGATGGGTAGGCGTTTCTTACGCCAGTGGATTGCTTGCATGTGGCGGCGGCAGAGCTGTTTGGAAGCGGCGCGTTTCTCTAGCCATGCCTCGACGTCTGAGGGCTTGTACCAGTAGTTCCCGTTGAAGTCGCCTTTAGCCACGGGGCGGAGGCGGGCTGTTACGGCGGCTTTGATGGAGTCGCCTGCGTAGGCTCGCAGTGTGGTTTCTTTGATGCCGGCTTCACGTGCCACGGTTGCGGCGGGGAGCAGATGCTCACCGGGGTGTGCCTTCAACCATTCGGTGAGGGTGGGCAGGTTACTGAGGGGTGAGTTAGCCATTGAACTCTCCGTGGTTGTGGTCGTTGATGAAGCTGCCGATGAGGATTGCGGCGGAAGCAGGGGCGAGCGCAATCGTGAAGATGATTGCTCGGAAGGTGATTGTGGGCTGTGCGGTGCCGATTCCTACGAGGATTATGAAGGTGAGAGCGCAAGCCCAGACGAGGGCTTTTGCGGTGCGGATAGTGCGGTCGGTGGTCATGGTGAGTGTCCTTGGGCTAGATGAGGAGAAGGATAAGGATGGTGAGTGCTGCGGCGAGCCAGATTCCGAGGTTGATCCAGGCGAGGGTGATGAACTTCTTTTCCATCTCTGCGAGGTCGGCGCGAGCGATGGTGAGGTCGTGATTCAGGTTCGTCTGCTTGGCGTGGAGCTGCTTGGTGTAGCGGTTGAGCTGGGCGAGCGTCTTGCGCTGGTCCTTGCCGGCGCCCTGCAGGATTCCGACTGCGCACTCGGTTTCGGTGAGCTTGCGTTCGTTCTCGACGATGCATTGCATTGCGAATCCGACGTTTGCGTTCACATCTTTCGTGTGCTGTGCGACCCTCCCGTTGAGGTGGTCGGTGAGGCGGCGGGTCTCGCAGAGTTCGTCCTGGAGGCACGCGACACTGTTATCGAGGCTGTCGATGTCGGTGCGGACCTGGTCGTGGTTGTCGATGATTGCCTGGATGGCGGTGTGGCGAGCGCGGCGGCCGGCGGAACGGTCGCGCTTGGTCTTGGGGTTGGAGGTGGTCATGGTGTGTCCTTTTGGTGGGGGTGGGTGGTGAGGTTATCTCTTTTGCAAATCGTTGATAAAATTGCGGAGCTCTTTCGCCCTCTTCTTTTCCGCCTCGGCCTTCTTGAATTCCTGGAAGTCTTTATGCGCTTCGAGACCGTAGGCCCCGGCGACGATAGCTGAGATAACGCTGATACAGCAGCAGACGACGCTGAAGATTAGACTGAACTGCTCAGAACCCATTGTGGTTTGCCTTTCTGCGACTAAAGGAGCTGTGCGATTTGGCTGCGGCGGTGACGCATCAGGTGCTCTGCGAGGCGGGTGATGCAGTGCTCTACCGCTTCATCTGAGAACTGGAGCATGGCTTCGTCCTTGATCTGGTCGGCGGTGAGCGCGTCATGCAAGGTGACGCCGCAATCAATAGGGCAGTGAATGTGGATGTTCGTGCGGTTCTTGAACAGCTCGTTTTCGTGCAGGGTGGGTCGCAGGTCAGGTCGGATACTGTTCCTGCGGTCCCAGCAGATGCGTGCTGCCTCCAGGCACTTGTTCGCGTGAGCAATGAGTTCTACCCAGAAGTCGGGGTGCGCAGTCTTGATGTGCTCGGCTGCGGCGGTGCCCATGGTGTGAGCGATGTTGGCGCGGTCCAGCTCTGCGTAGACTTCCTGGCATGCCCCGCAGTGGAGTGCGGGTGCCTTCTTGCCGCGGAGGCGCGGGTCTCGGTTGTTGACGGTGATGTGCCGTGCCCACCAGATGGTGCGGGCGTGCTCTGTGGCGAGCGCTTCGGCGGGGGTTAGGTGTTTCTCGTTCATTGCTTTCTCCTTAGCTGGTGGTGGTGGTTCCACGGGGTGCGCGGAGTTCCATCTTTCTAAGCTCTTTCTCATGTATGGTGGGTTGATGAACCCGATAGTGAATATGTGAGGAGTTATCTAATGCTTGCTAACCCTGCTCGTGAGCTGCTTCGCGTGTTTGAGGGCTGGTCGCAGTCCTCTTCTTCTGTTGCACGTTTTGCACGCCCTTTGGATACTGAGGAGGAAATCGCGCAGGCTTTGCATGCGGCGCTTCTGCTGCGTGATATCCAGCGTCTTGTGAAGGTCGCGGAAGTTGAGCGCCCCGAACATAATTTGTCGTGGGCCTCGAAGTATTACGCCCGGTGGGCTCATGCGATTTTCCAGTACCCCCACGGGTGGGACTCTGCGTTCCACTTAGAGAGCTACGAGCTGGACGTGCTGTCTGCTTTGGCGGGTACCTTTGATGCAATCACTAGCTCCTCTGAACCTGGGTTGCTTGATTGGCTCAGCTCCAAGCGTGAGGAGATGGCTTCCAAGGTTCGCGAGGTCGCGGATTACGTTGCAGACGACAAGGGACTGAGCAGTTCTTTCCGTGCGTACATCCACGAGGTTATGTGCCGTGTGGAGGCAGCTTTCTCCGATGAGCTGAGCGGTAGCTTCAGCTTGTACAACGCATATATGGAATTCACTGTTTTAATCGATGCAGTGTCTAACCGCACCACAGACTCCGAAGCGAAGGCGTTCTACCGCAGTGCATGGGGCTGGCTGCAGGTTTCCGAGAACGCTAGGGCTCTTGCCTGGGCTGCTGCTCGTAAGGCGATCGGCCTCTAGCTTTCGCGCGGAGGGTGAGTTGGAATCGGCGTCGTGCGAGCGCCGACTCTACGACGGCAATTGCTTCCTTGACCGTGATATGCACCGTGGTGCTATCACGGTCTTTTGCGTAGAGGGCTAAGTCATCAATGATGTTGTACATTTCCTGGATGGCTTCGTCG
>ERZ1674245.569-NODE-569-length-12330-cov-28.032098_pt1 | contig 12330 bp, 8 predicted proteins | sample MGYA00581205_ERZ1674245 | MGnify/ENA primary metagenome ERZ1674245 (study PRJEB41354, sample SAMEA4873314) | human saliva metagenome | biome: human-associated habitat [ENVO:00009003]; feature: mouth environment [ENVO:08000002]; material: saliva material... | reverse complement strand
GCGTCTAGGGGCTTGAAGCTAGGCAGAGTAAAGCCCCGACAGGCACAGATAGTGCCTGTCGGGGCTTTTGCGTGCCCTGGCGGCGCGGCTTTTCGGGCTTTCGAAGACCGGTTTTAGCGAACGCTCGTTCTTGGATTGTTCGGCAAACCGGCAAACTATCTCGGTGAGCGCTCGGTGTCTAGCCGTCACCCGCCAGTTTTCGACGATTAGCTCTCGTCCTCCACCAGCAGCGAGAGGGAGATGCGGCGGCGCGCCGGGTCAACCTCCACGACGCGCACCCGCACGATGTCGCCGCTACGCACAATGTCGTGCGGGTTCGCCACGAACCCGCGGCTCATCTGCGAGATGTGCACGAGGCCGTCCTGGTGCACGCCAATATCCACGAACGCGCCGAATGCCGCCACGTTCGAGACGGTACCCTCGAGCACCATGCCGGGGCGCACATCCTCAAAACGCGAGACGGACTCGGAGAAGCGTGCGGTGCGGAAGCTGCCGCGCGGGTCCAGGCCGGGGCGGCGCAGCTCGGTGAAGATGTCCTGCACCGTGTACACGCCGGCGGTTCCCTCCTCCGCGCCGTCCTGTCCGCCCTCCTGCACGTAGTCGGCGGGGTTCAGCCCGGCCAGCGGGTCGCTGCCGTCCGAGGTACCCAGAGCGCTGGACACCCAGCGAGCGCCGTTGCGGGCCTGCGCGTCGGCAATAATGCGGCGCGCGAGCGGGTAGGCTTCCGGGTGCACCGCGGAGGCATCCAGAGGCTCCTCGCCGCCACGAATACGAATGAATCCCGCCGCCTGGCGGAAGATCTTCTCACCCAGCCGCGGCACGTTTAGCAGCTGCCGGCGGTTCACAAAGGGGCCGTGCTCGGTGCGGTAGGCGACGATGCGTTCGGCGGTCGCGGTGCCCACGCCCGCCACGTGCGCGAGCAGCTGCACGGAAGCGCTGTTGAGGTTCACGCCCACGGCGTTCACGCAGTCTTCGACGGTGTCGTTGAGGGCCCGGCGCAGGGCGGCGGGCGGCACGTCGTGCTGGTACTGGCCCACGCCGATGGACTGCGGGTCAATCTTGACGAGCTCGGCGAGCGGGTCCTGCAGGCGGCGCGCAATGGAGACGGCGCCGCGCACGGTCACGTCGTAGTCGGGCAGTTCGGCGGCGGCCAGGGCCGAGGCGGAGTAGACGGAGGCACCCGCCTCCGAAACGGTCACCTTCTGGGGTGCTTCCACGCCCTCCTCGCGCAGGGCGCGAATGAGTTCGCTGGCAAGCCTGTCGGTTTCGCGGCTTGCGGTGCCGTTGCCGATGGCGATGAGCTCCACGTGCTCCTCGCGGCAGGCGGCGGCGAGTTCGCGCAGCGCCTCCTCCCACTGATTGCGCGGGGCGTGCGGGTAGACGGTGCCCGTGCGCAGGGGCTCGCCCGTCTCGTCGACGACGGCGTACTTCACTCCGTGGCGCAGGCCAGGGTCCAGGCCGAGGGTGCGGCGGTGCCCGGCGGGCGCGGCGAGCAGAATATCGCGCAGGTTGGAGGCGAACACCTCGGTCGCGTTCTGCGCGGCGGTATCGAGCAGGCGGTGGCGGATGCGCTCGGCCAGGCGCGGGCGCAGGTGGCTGCGCCAGGCGGTGCGCACGGTGGCGGCGAGCCAGCCGAGCACGCGGTCCTCGTCGTCGACGGTGTTGAGCACCTGCACGGGGATGCGCAGCGCGGCGGCCACCTCACGCTCGTATGTAGAACGTACGTTCTCGTAGTTTTCGGCGGCAGCCTCGGCTTCGGCGCGGGCGGCACCGCGCAGGCGGCTGAGCGGTGCGGGGGCGGGTGCCACGTCCACCTTGAGGCGCACCACGCCGGCGTCCTTGGCGCGGTGCAGGGCCAGCACGCGGTGCGGCGGGATGGAGCGAATACGGTCCGAGAAGGCGAAATAGTCCGAGAACTTCGCGCCGTCGCTTTCGTGCCCGGCAATGACCCGGGATTCGATGACGCCCTGCTCGCGCAGGCGGGTCAAGAGCTTCTCGCCGAGCACCGGGTCGGTGAGGGCGCGGTCGATCAGAATCGCGCGGGCACCCTCGAGGGCCTCCTCGGCCGTGCGGATGGGCAGCGTCTCATCCCCCTCCGCGCGGGCCTCCGCAATCTCCTCATCGGTGGTGATGTAGGCGGCGGCGATGGCGTGCGCGTCGGCGAGGGGCACCTCCAGCAGGTCCTCGACGAGGGAGTCGAGCCCGGCGGCGCGCGCCAGCTGCGCGCGGGTCACGCGCTCGCTACGGTAGGGGGCGTAGAGGGCGTTCACGTCTGCGACGGTGGCGGCGTTCATGAGCGAGGAACGCAGCTGCAGCAGGGTGAGCGGGTCGATAAGCCCCTCGTCGGCGCGCGCGGTGAGCGCCTCGAGCACGCGGGCGCGGCGCTCTTCGAGGGCGCGTAGCTGACCCAGGCGGGTCTGGATGGCGCGCAGCTGGGTGTCGGTGAGCGCGCCCGTCGCTTCTTTGCGGTAGCGGGCGATGAAGGGCACGGAGTTGTCTGCGTCGAGCAGTGCCACGGCGGCGCCGATACGGTGCGGGGCGATGCCGAGCTCTGCGGCGAGTACCGAGACAAGGTGCGAGGAGGGGGCCCGCTCGGCCCGCCCGTCACGGTCCTGTCGACTACAGTTCGGTTCGGGGTGCGATTCGTTGGCGGATGCGCCGCGCGGCGCGATGCTGCTCGGGAGGGGGTGTTCGCTCATCCCTCCAGTTTCGCATACTTCGCCGACGCTCCGGGAGCCGGGCCGCCGGGACCGCTGTCGGGATCCCCGAGGCCGCCGCCGAGCTTGCCGGGGTAGTATCGACCCCGCCCGGCCCCAGCCGCCGGATCCAGCGCCGGTTCCAGCCGCAGAGCCCGAGTGCGTACAGCCGACGGGCGGTTCTGCATCATTTAGGCCTCTGCCGCCGCCCGCGTCATCTTTTGGTTAGTTAGCTGATTATCGGCCCCTCCGCTTGAACGCCTATATAACGTTCAACTATTTTTGAACTAAAAGGATATATTTTTTAAAATTTTTCTCGCTTTTATGCAGATTGGGGGTGGCGCGGCCGCCCGCACGACCTTTTCTGCTCGCAGAAATACAGGGTGCGACGGCACGGTACGACGATGCGCCGCCCACCTGCAGAGGAAAGAGGGACCCATGCGCGAACGCACCGCGCTATCAAACGCGCCGGAGGGCTACTTAGATTTTCACGACGAGTACGCGGAACTCATCGCCGAACTCGCCGCGCTGGGGTTCACCCCTACCCAGGTTCTCCGCCGCCTCAATTTTCTGTACCCGCACATCAACAAGAAGCACCTGAACTATGCGCTGGACTCCGGCATCTGGCAGTTTGGCCCGGTCACGGCAGACGCCCCGAGCTACACGGTGCTCGCATGCGGCCTCTGGTATGTTTTCGCGGAAGCCTACGATTTGCCTCCAGAGCCCGAGTACGCGGCGCTGATTCTTGATTGCGATATTATTCACGACCTGCCGTCCGCGCTGGAGGCACGCCACTTCAACAATGAAGACATTGCGCACGTTCTGGCGAAGATTGGGGCAACGCTCAAGTACCTTGCCGCACACCCCTACTCCCAGCTGGAGGAAGAAGCCTACGCGCAGACCCTCGAGGACATCAGGCAGCGCGGCGTGAAAGAAATCGGCACCGAGGGCGGTAGCCTGTACACCCTGCTCGCCTCCAGTATGGAGGGCGAATCCGCGTGGCCTGCCCCCGCACAGACGGTCAACGATTACCTCGGTGACGGCGACTGGTCCCTGGGTATGCTCCGCACCGGCATTTACCCGGCGGAGGCGCTCGAGAACGAGTGGTATATCGATGCCGCGGCGGTACCCGAGGATTTTGCACCGAAGACTCTGAGCCTGTTTTTGAGCTATTGCGCCCGCTACGACCGCGAGCCGACGGCGCTGAACTACGGCTACTGGTCTACCATTCCCACGCTCATTGAGCAGGTGCCGCCGCTGGGTGCGGTACGCGCCAAGTTCGGTTCCTGGCAGACGGCCCTGCATCGCGGACGCACGCAGATTGCCCGCGAGCTGCGCCTGTGGACGAAAACCGAAGCCAACGTAGCTGCCGTGGAGTCGGGTGCCGCTGAGGCGAGCGCTGCTGAATCGAGTGCCACTGAATCGAGTGCCACTGAGGAGCTTGAGCTCCTCGATGCTGAGCTAACTAACGCTGACGCTGAGCTGGCTAACGCTGAGCTCACCGAAGCAGAACTAGCAGAGTTGGATACCCCGGACGGCTCCCCTGCGGGCGCTCCCGCAGAACCGGCAGAACCCGCACGTCTGAGCGCCCGCGAACTCACCGAGCAGGGCATCGGCGTGGTGCAGACCGCCCACACCGACCTGGCGGCGTACCACCGCACCCAGTGGGAGCAGACGGTGGAAGTCTTCGGTGAACGCCTCGCGCAGCTTGCCTGGAACCGCCGCCTGAGCACCTACTACTTCTTCGACGGCGCCTGCCTGGAAGACGCCGACCCGACCCCCGTGGTGACGGTTTTCCGCTCCCCCACCGGTTTCCTCTGCGAGCTTGAACCCACCGTCGAGGCGCTGCCCGCCTTCGACCCGGAGTTCCTGCAGGAGCACGGCTGGAGGCACCCGGTACCGGTGCATGCGCTGTGGAATCTGCACGCGCTCGACCCGCTGGAGGCAGCTGCCGCCGTCATCGAGGCGATGCGTTCGGGTTGCGGTTGTGAACGCTGGGATTTCTACCGCACCGATGACGACAACGACCCGCTTGCCGAAGAGGCTGAGATGGCTTCCGTCTAAGCGCACTCCCCCGAGCCTCTCTGGTTCATCTCTAGAGCCTCTCGGGTTCATCCCTGGAGATAGCGAAAGCCCGCGCCCCCACCTCCTGCAAAGGAGGTGGGGGCGCGGGCTTTACGCATGCACGGGATACCAGCTGCGGCAGCCGGCACCGATAGCCGGCGCAGATAGTAGATGCGGCTTAGCGTGCCGAGAAGATCTCGGACGCCTCCACAATCGCAATCTGCGCGGTGCGGGTCGAAATCGCCTCGTGGCGGCGTGCATCCGCGCGGCGCTTGAAGAACCAACCAATGCCCAGAATCGCGAACCAGACGGGCATCGCGAGCAGACCCCTGAGGGTTTCTTCATCCATGGCCAGCACGCCGATGGTGAAGGCGAAGAACACCAGCGACAGCCACGCGGAGAAACGGCCGCCGGGCAGGCGGAACTTCGACTTCGCATGGCGCGAGGGGAACTTCTTGCGGTACATCAGGTAGCTGACCATGATCATCGCCCACGCGAAAATCACGAGTACCGCAGCCACGGTGGTGACCAGGTTGAACGCGCTAGAAATCGAGTCACCCGCGTAGAGCAGCACAATGGAGGACAGCAGCATCACGGCCGAGAGGAACAGCGCGTTACGTGGCACGCCGGCCTTGGAAACCTTACCCAGGAACGCGGGTGCGCTGCGCTCGCGGGCCAGGCCGAAGGCCATGCGCGAGGTCGAGAAGATACCGGAGTTCGCCGAGGAGGTTGCGCTGGTAATCACCACGAAGTTGATGATGTGCGCGGCGATGCCCAGGCCCGCCAGGGTGAACATGGCGACGAAGGGGCTCCTATCGGGGCTGACGAGGCGCCAGGGGGTAACCATCAGGATGGTGACGAGCGCACCCACGTAGAAGACCATGATGCGCACCGGCACGGCGTTGATTGCCCTGGGCAGGGTCTTTTCGGGGTCCTTGGTTTCTGCCGCGGTGGTACCGACGAGCTCTGAGCCCATGAACGCGAAGACGGCAATCTGGAATGCGCCGAGGAAGCCGATGAAGTGGTTCGGGAACATACCGCCGTCGTTCCAGAGGTTTGCGACGGATGCCTGCGCGCCACTGGGTGAGGTGAATCCGATAGCGACCATGGCGCCACCAACAATAATCAGGGCAACGATGGCGACGATCTTAATCATGGAGAACCAGAATTCGATTTCGCCGAAGTTCTTCACGGACACCAGGTTCAGGGTCAGCAGAACGCCAATGACGGCGAGCGCCGGAATCCAGGCTTGCAGGTCGGGCCACCACATGCGCAGGTAGCCGACGATTGCGATGATATCCGCAACGGCGGTCACCACCCACATGAACCAGTAGGACCAGCCGAGGAAGAAGCCTGCCATGGGGCCGCACAGGTCGGTGGTGAAGTCCGAGAAGGACTTGTAGCGCAGGTTTGATAGCAGGATTTCACCCATGGCGCGCAGCACCAGGAAGATGACGGCGCCGATGAGCATGTACACGAAAATAACGGAGGGACCCGCCATGGAGATGGCGCGGCCGGAGCCCATGAACAGGCCGGTACCGATGGCACCGCCGATTGCGATGAGCTGGATGTGGCGGTTGCTCAGACCGCGGTGCAGGCGCTCCGTCTGTTCGGGAGCCTCGGGGGTGACGGTGGCCTGGTTATGTTCAGTCACGACGTCCTCTTTTCTGCGGTTGTACCCCGTACCGCATATGCCATGACCTGGAGTAAAAATCTCGAGAAGACAGGAGGCACGGTCAGTGTATGAATATGCGGCCAGTTGCTCGGCGGGGCAGCCCCGGCTTTCGGGGCGGGAGATGGGCTCGACCATGGTTTGCACCGCATCCGGGGCGAGTTCGGACATCGCCCGATGCGGGAACCTTTGGGAGCTTTCACACCTGTTTGGATAGATATTCTACACGTTTTGAAAGGTGAATGAAGTATTTTTCAGCCTTTGGTGTGTCGCAAATCTATTATATAGGTCACCATTTAGCCCCCTGACGGGGGCAAATAAACACAGAAAAACCTCGCCCCCGCATCCAGAAAGAACACGGGGGCGAGGTGCAGAACAACGACGAGCGGAGCGCTAGAGGCTACTTCCGAGAGGCTCCTTCACCGGCCAGCGCGCGGGCACGCTTGGCGGCGTGGCGACGGGTCAGGATCTCGTAACCGATAGCCAGAGCAATGAACCAGACGGGGGTCAGCGCCAGGCCGATGGCGGTGTCGGGGTACAGACTCAGGGCGTAAACCATGACGGCGAAGAAGACCAGACCAAACCAGCTCATGCCGATACCCCAGGGCATCTTGTACTGGGAGGCTTCGTGGCGCTCGGGGAACTTCTTACGGTACACCAGGTACGCAATCAGGATCATGCTCCAGGTGAAGATACCCATCATCGACGCCACGGAGGTCACCACGGTAAACGCCTCCATGATGCCGCTACCGGCGTACAGCATGACCAGGCTGAACAGCAGCAGCACGGTGGTCAGGTACAGGGCATTAGCGGGCACGCCGTTCTTGGTGAGCTTGCCCAGTGCGGAGGGTGCCGCACCGTCGTGCGCCAGGCCGTAGACCATGCGGGAGGTCGAGAAGATACCGGAGTTTGCGGAGGATGCCGCGGAGGTCAGCACCACGAAGTTCACCAGCGAGGCGGCGATGCCGATGCCCGCCAGGGAGAACATGCCCACGAAGGGGCTCATAGACTTGTCCAGCTTGTCCCAGGGGGTCACGGCGAGGATAGTCAGCAGCGGCACGGCGTAGAAGAGCGCGATGCGGAAGGGCACAGCGTTAATCGCCTTGGGCAGGGTGCGCTCGGGGTGCTTGGTCTCAGCCACGGCGGTGCCGACGAGCTCGGCGCCCACGAAGGCGAAGAGCGCAATCTGGAAGGAGCCCAGGAAGCCGGTCACGCCCTGGGTGAAGATGCCGCTACCGGAGGGACCGGGATGATCCCACAGGTGGGCCAGGGAGGCGGTGGTGCCGTCGGGGCTGGTGAAGCTGAAGGCGACCATGAGCGCACCAACAATAATGAGGGCGACAATCGCGACGATTTTAATGACCGCGAACCAGAATTCGATTTCGCCGAAGTTCTTCACCGAGGGCAGGTTCAGCAGTAGCAGTGCCGTGATGACCACGAGCGCCGGAATGAACTTGGGCATGCCGGGTAGCCAGTATTGCACGTAGCCGGTAATCGCGATAACGTCCGCGATGCCCGTGACAACCCAGAAGAACCAGTACGACCAGCCGACGAAGAATCCTGCGCGCAGGCCGAGGATATCGGTAATGAAGTCGGTAAAGGACTTGTACTTGGGGTTGGAGAGCAGAATCTCACCCATAGCGCGCAGAACAAAGTAGATGACGCTACCGATGATGGCGTAGACGAAGACGATGGAGGGGCCGGTCAGCGCGATGGTTTTGGCTGAGCCGAGGAAGAGGCCTGTACCGATGGCGCCGCCGATAGCAATCAGCTGGATATGTCGGTAGCTGAGTCCGCGCTGGAGCTTGGAGTGCTCAGCCTCCGAATCTAGGCCGGTGACGGAGTTCTGCGGCGTTGGCTGCTGTGTCACGTATTTCTCTTTTCTGCGTCGGTTGCCCTGTTTTTTACTCGGGGGCTTATCCGGGTGGTTGGTATTCACTCATATTCCTTAACGGCGTACAGGGAGGCGAACCTCCCATTTCCGCGGTACGTGCGGTATTTCGGGGCTTGCGGGCCCTGATGACACGGTTATACCGGGGCTTGTATCACCAATGAGAAATATACAGAGAATGCATAATCTCAAATTTTACCCCCTCATACCCACACGAGCGCAATGAATCCAACAGGGGCGGAAATTTGAGATGACGCGGGCACGGGGCGGGTTCGCCGTGAGCCACCGGGCACAGGGATTTCCCATCCTCCTCCAGCAGCCCTTCCCCTGTCCCTATTTTCGGGTTTTCAAAAAATTAAGAAACTTTACTAGTAAAACTTTACAAAGCATAAAACCAGGTTTACAGTAGTAACCATTCAAACGAAAACCTAGCCGACCAACCACAGAACAGAAGGACACAACAATGAGCAAGTTCTCCAACGCTGCACTGCGACTCACCGCCGGCGCACTCATCCTCGACGCAGGCATCAAGAAGCTCAAAGCAGACGAAGGCACCTACGCCTTCCTACAGCAGATGGCCGCAACCGGCGTTCCCGCAGTCTCCAAGCTGGACGCAGCAACCTTCGGCAAGCTCATCTCCGGCGCAGAGACCGCACTCGGCGCAACCCTGCTGACCCCCTTCATCCCCTCCCGCCTGGCGGGCGCAGGCCTGACCGCATTCGCGGCAAACCTGATGACCATGTACTTCCGCAACCCGGACATGCACGACAAGTTCTTCCGCCCCACCCAGGACGGCCAGCAGCTCGCAAACAACATCGTGATGCTCGGCGCGGGTCTGGCGCTGCTGAGCCCCAAGAAGTAAGGCCCTCCTCTTAGCTCACTCCTCAAGCAACCTCTCTTTAGTGCGGTGGGAACCTTCCGGTTCCCGCCGCACTTTTGTATGCGCGCAGAATTTCTACGCCCGCTGGTTTTCTACGCTTCGTAGACCGGCGCGCGCACCCTATCCCACCCCCGGTTCGCTCGTACCCGGCCAGCCCGGCATCACCCCGCCCAGCGGCCCCGAAACCGCACGGTGTAGCGGCCCTGCGCTATTCTTTTAGGTATGTCTACTGAGAACACGCAGCCTAGCCAGGCACCCGAATCCACCGAAGAAAAGGCCAAGAAGCCGGTTCCCGAGGAATTCTTCCGCCAGCCCTACTCCTTCGTCCGCCGCGGCGACCGCCTCACCGCGCGCCGCCAGAAGGCCTGGGATACCTACTCCCCCACCCACGTGCTGGATATTCCGCGCCTGCGCACCGACACCTCCGTCGCGCCCGAGGCGACCTTCGACCCGGTTAAGATTTACGGCCGCGAGGCCTACCAGGTCGTCGAGATTGGTTCCGGCCTGGGCGAGGCAATCGTGCACCGCGCCGCCGAGATGCCCGAGGCGAACTTCCTCGCCGTCGAGGTGTACACCCCCGGCATCGCGGACCTGCTGCTGAAGATGGGCAACGCCGGCGTGGAGAACGTGCGTGTGGCTCAGGCGAACGCACCCGAACTGCTCGACAACATGCTTGAGGAGAACTCCGTGGACGAGCTGTGGGTGTTCTTCCCGGACCCCTGGCACAAGTCCCGCCACCACAAGCGCCGCCTGGTGTCCCCGGCGTTCGCCGATAAGGTTGCGCGCGTGCTCAAGCCCGGCGGCATTTGGCGCCTGGCGACTGACTGGGAGGAGTACGCCCTGGTCATGCGTGAGGTTCTGGAGGCGCACCCCGACTTTGAGAACGTGAACCCCGGCGCCGGTGCGACCGAGGAGGATCCGCAGGGTGGTTGGGCTCCGCGTTGGGAGGGTCGTACCCTCACCAGCTTTGAGCGTAAGGCTCAGGAGGCGGGCCGCCGCGCGCACGACCTGACCTACCGCCGCAAGTAAGCGGAGTAGCGCCGGCATCAGTTGGCGCAGCTTGGCGCAGGTTAGCGCGAATATACGTTAAGCAGGCGAGGCTCCCCGATCATTCGGGGAGCCTCACCTCCTTGTGTGTGGGTCTGAGTGCATGCGGGGCGGGGGTCTACCCTCCCTCGCTCGCACAACGCTAAGACGCACAAGCCTATATGAGTGGCTGACTAGCGCAGATGAGCTAAAACAGCCGAGCTGTTATCCCAGTGTAGCGGGTTTAGTCGGTTTAGCGCTGCGGCTTCGCATCATCCGCCGTAGCCGGCTGGCGATGCTGACGGTACAGCACCACAGCCGAAGAACGCTGACGAGGCGCCGGGCGGGTACCGCGAGCAATATGCACCACATCGCCGCTGGTACCGGCAGCGAACACGCGCTCCGCCAAGCCCAGCTTCACCTTCGCATCCTCAACCTGACGCTGCAGCGCCGCAATCTGTTCCTGCTGCTCCTCCACGAGGGACTCCAGCTCAATAATGCGGCGAATACCCTCCAGGGAGACGCCCTCCTGCGAGAGCTGCTGAATCTGCTGCAGACGGTTCACGTCACGCTGCGAATAGCGGCGCGCCTTACCGGGCGCACGCGAAGGCTGGACCAGGCCGATGCGGTCGTACTGGCGCAGGGTCTGCGGGTGCATGCCCGCCAGCTCAGCCGCCACAGAAATCACGAAAACCGGCAGGTCCACGCTGTGCAACGGCTTGCCGCTACGGGACTTAGATGATGATTCTCGAGATGCCATGGTTTACTTCGCCTTCTTCAACAGATCCTTACGCGGGTTCTCCTGCGGTGCCAGTTTTACGAACTTATCGAATGCTTCCTGTGCCTCTGCGCTCAGCTCGGTGGGCAGAACAATCTCCGGGATGACCAGCAGGTCGCCGTCGCCACCCTTAGCCTTGAAGCCGCGGCCCTTAGCGCGCAGTCGGCGGCCAACCTGGCCGGGTGCTAGGCGCAGCTTCACGGTGGATGCGTCGGGCAGGGGCACCTCAATCACTGCGCCGTCGACGGCCTCGGCGAGGGTGACGGGTGCGCGCAGAATCAGGTTGTTGCCCTCGCGGGAGTACACCGAGTCGTCAGAGACGCGCACGGTGACCTTCAGGTCGGCGCCATGCAGGCCCTTGCCGCGCAGGCGGACCTTCTGGCCGTCCTTGATGCCGGCGGGGATGCGTGCCTCGGTGTGGGAGCCGTCCGGCAGGAACACGGTCACGTTTGCGCCGGTGTAGGCCTGGGCCAGGCTGATGCGGGTGCTGGTGGTGCTTTCCTCGGGGGCCGCGTGCTGTGCGCCGCCAAAGCCGCTACCCATGCCGCCGAAGTCGGCGCTGGTAAAGCCTGCGGAGCGACGACGGCTACCGCCGGTGCTTCCACCGAACAGGCCGCCGAGCAGGTCGTCAATGTTGATATTGGCGCTGGTGCCGCCGCGGAATCCGCCGAAGGCGTCCGCGCCGGGGTATCCGCCGCCAAAGCCGCCACCGCCGAAGCCACCCGCACCCATGCCTGCGGCGCCGTAGCGGCGAATCTGGTCGTACTCCTCGCGCTGCTTCTTGTCGGAGAGCACGTCGTATGCTTCCGAGATTTCCTTGAACTTCTTCTCTGCTGCGGCGTCGCCGGGGTTCAGGTCCGGGTGGTACTTGCGGGAGAGCTTGCGGTACGCCTTCTTGATGTCGCTTTCGCTTGCGTCTTCGCTAACGCCCAGTGCCTTATAAAAGTCGTCGGTTATCCAGTTTTCGCTTGCCATATGTTTGTTTCTCCTCTCGCGGTGATGCGCCGCCCTCCTCGGTTACGGGACGGCTAGCAGGGCACCACGTTCTTGTCTTAATGCTCTATATAAAAGTTTAGTCTACTTGACTCAATTTTGGAAGGGGGTGGACCAAAATTTAGCGCCCTACAAGGCTTTTTAACCACCGCCGCAGCTCGCCAAAACCCGCGCCGACGCTGGGCATAGCAGCCCGGGCAAACAACAGGGCGGGCGCTCCCCCACTAGGGAGAGCACCCGCCCGTCGTTAGTTATTCAGCCAATGTTTAGCCGACCACCTTACGGTGCGACAGCCACAGCCACCTGAGCGGTACGAACCACACGGTCGTT
>ERZ1674245.563-NODE-563-length-12371-cov-7.164177_pt1 | contig 12371 bp, 10 predicted proteins | sample MGYA00581205_ERZ1674245 | MGnify/ENA primary metagenome ERZ1674245 (study PRJEB41354, sample SAMEA4873314) | human saliva metagenome | biome: human-associated habitat [ENVO:00009003]; feature: mouth environment [ENVO:08000002]; material: saliva material... | reverse complement strand
AGAAGATTTCGAGTGCGGCGGTTTTCGATGTTGCCCACGCGCAGACTTTGCGGTAAGGGCGGGACTGGATCAGAAAGTCGGCCTTAGTCTTTGGGAGTGACGGCTTTCAGAATCTGTTCGGCATGGATTTTCGTACGAATCTGTCCGGGCGTGAAGATGCGCTCCACACATCCCTTTTCGTCGATGAGGAACGTGGTGCGCAAGAGGCCGACGGTGATGCGACCGTAGCGGTTTTTCTCGCCCCACACCCCCATGGCTTCGATGAGTTGCTTGTCGGTGTCGGCGATCAGTGGGAAAGGCAACGATTGTGCGGCGGCAAATTTGCGGTGGCTTTCGGCCGAATCGGCACTCACGCCCACAATGTCGTAGCCCAACGATTGCAATTCGGCGAAATGATCGCGCAGCGAACAGGCTTCGGCCGTACAACCGGGGGTGGAATCTTTGGGATAGAAATAAAGTATGACCTTGCGGCCGGCGAAATCGCTCATGCGCACTTCGCGACCTTCTTGATCGTGTCCGAGCACTTCGGGCACTTTGTCTCCAATTTGCATAGTTGAAATGAGTTGTTAGGTTGTGCGATGGAAAGACAAAGGTGCATTTTCTCCGGCACTCCACCAAATGGTCGAAGGAATAAAGCGTTCTCGACATATCCCCAACCTTTTGTTTTGCCAACCACAAACAACGAACTGCGCACACCGCAATAGCGGCAAGACACTGCGAGTTTTTGCGGACAAAGGTTGGCTATGTCGGGCGCGTGGCGTAACTTTGCAATGCCCTCATGCGCCGTTTGGGCTGCCCCCTTCGGCACACAAGGTCAACGCAACGCATCACCATACAAACTCACAGCATACACAATGAAAAGAATCGTTTTGCTCCGCCACGGCCAAAGCCAGTGGAACCTCGAAAACCGCTTCACCGGTTGGACTGATGTGGATCTCACCGCACAGGGTGAGGAAGAAGCCCGCAAAGCCGGTGCCCTCCTCAAGAAAGAAGGCTTCAAATTCGGCATGGCCTACACCTCGTACCTGAAACGCGCCATCAAGACGCTCAACAACGTGCTCGACACGATGAACGAGGACTGGATCCCCGTGCAGAAGTCCTGGCGTCTGAACGAAAAGCACTACGGCATGCTTCAAGGCCTCAACAAGAGCGAGACCGCTGCCAAGTATGGCGAAGAACAAGTGCTCATTTGGCGCCGTAGCTTCGACATTGCGCCCGATCCCATCGCTGAAGACGACAAAGAGCGCAACGCCAAGTACGAAGATCGCTACGCTGAGGTGCCCGACGCCGAACTGCCCCGCACCGAATCGCTCAAGGATTGCATCGGTCGCACACTTCCCTACTGGACAGCCGTGATTTTCCCCACGCTCAAGAAGGTGGACGACCTGCTCGTGGTGGCACACGGTAACAGCCTCCGCGGTGTGATCAAACACCTCAAGGGCATCAGCGACAAAGACATCATCAGCCTCAACCTCCCCACGGCACTTCCCTACGTGTTCGAGTTTGACGATGATCTCAACCTCGTGAAAGACTATTTCCTCGGCGACCCCGAAGAAATCAAGAAGCTCCAAGAAGCTGTGGCCAACCAAGGTAAGAAATAATTACCGCCGGGCGGCGACAGCATTCGCCTATAATTATTGCGCATCTTGCCCAAACAGCAAGATGCGCTTTCGCGTTTTGTGAGTGGTGGCGAGCCAAAGGGACGGACAGCCTCGCTTCCGCAGATTCGGAAGTGGCACCTGCATGGAAACAACGACGCAAGACCGGCGCGAATCGTGGCTGTGCGTTGCACCTTTCTCCCAAAGCTGAGCTAAAAAGCACGGTTTCATCGAGAAAAGCTCGCTCATCAGTGTGCACAGCTTCGGAGGGTATGCGCGGCCGTTCCCTATATATATAATGTACCCCTCGATGGACCTCAAAAAATGGGATTCGGAGCAGAAAAATCTGGAAAATATTTTGCTTGAAATCAACAACTTGACTTCACATTACTGAAGCTTCATTCCAGGGGTGGGGGAAAATTCGTCACAGCGTCCGACCTATCTGCAGATTTATTACTAACTTTGCTCACTACTATATCGTAAACCACACCACATGCCCACGCTCTGTCCCACTTATCACGTTCCGGTGCTGCTCAGCGAGACCGTCGACGGCCTCAATGTGCGCCCTGACGGCACGTATGTCGACGCCACATTCGGCGGAGGCGGTCACAGCCGCGAAATTCTCCGACGCCTCGGGGCAAAAGGTCGGCTTTATGGCTTCGATCAGGATGCCGACGCCCGAAACAACGTGCCCGAAGACGAGCGGTTCACCTTTGTGGCCGCCAACTTCCGTTTCCTTCCCAACTGGATGCGCTATTACGATGAAATCGAGGGGGTGGACGGCGTTTTGGCCGATTTGGGCGTGTCGAGTCACCACTTCGACGACGAAACACGCGGATTTTCTTTCCGATTTGACGCACCGCTCGACATGCGCATGAACACACGCGGCGGAAACACCGCCGCCGATGTGCTCAACACGTATGAGGAGGAGCAATTGGCTCGCATCTTCCAACTTTTCGGCGAACTGAAAAATGCGCGGCGGCTGGCTTCGGCCATCGTCAAGGCGAGAGGCACCAAGCCGTTGGCGCAGATCGCCGATTTGTTGGCGTGTGTCCATCCACTCGTGCCGAAAGAACGCGAGAAAAAGGATTTGGCCAAGGTGTTCCAGGCGCTGCGCATCGAGGTGAACCACGAAATGGATGTGCTCCGCGTACTGCTCGAAGGTGCACTCCGCGTGCTCAAGCCCGGAGGCCGACTCTCGATTCTTACTTACCACAGTCTCGAAGATCGTATGGTGAAGAACTTCATGCGGGCGGGCAACATCGAAGGAAAAGTGGAACAAGATTTCTACGGCAACCGCTTGGCGCCGATGAAACCGGTCAACAACAAAGTGATCGTGCCCTCGGCCGAGGAACAAGCTCAAAACCCCAGAAGCCGAAGCGCGAAACTGCGTGTGGCAGAAAAATGCGTAACTGTGCAAGGACGTCCGCAACATGAAAGATAATATCCCACTCGACGACACGACTCCCGACCCAAACAACACGGAACAGGAAACCGCCACATCCCAACGGCCGACAACTGAGCCCCAAAAGGAGAAAAAGAACTCGACTCCGGGCGCCGAGGGAAAAGAGCCGAATGAGGACGACATCGTCTTGCCATCGGTCATCGAAATGACCGACGACGAGCTGTTCTTCAGCGGGAAAGCTTTCCTCGATCTCGTCAGCGGCACGATGCTGAGCGAGAAATTTCGCCGCAACTGGGGATTTATCTTGCTCATCGTGGCGCTTGTGCTAAGTTCTGTGGCTTTGGGCTATCTCACCCGCGCCGAAATGATCGAAAACGACCGCCTCAGTCGCGAAGCACTCAATTGGCGCTATAAAGCACTGACGCGTTCGAGCGAACTGAGGGAGCGAACCTTGCGATCGAACATCGAAAATCGCCTGCCCGACTCCACCCTTCGCACACCGACCGAGAGTCCCTATGAACTTCCGGTAGAGAAAGAAGAAGAAAAATAAGAACTACCCGGTGTAGATCCGCTGCGTATGGCTGACAATCAACCGAAATACAACACGAAAAGAGTCCTCAAACGTTACAAGATCATTGGCTTTTTCTTTGGTCTTGTGGGACTGCTCATCTTGATCAAAGCGGGCTATCTCATGACTGTGGCGCGCGATTATTGGCTGGCCGTGGGCGAAAAGTTCGAAAGTGAGAATCGACCGTTGCCGGCCACACGCGGCAATATACTATCTGCCGACGGTCAACTTTTGGCCACCTCATTGCCGGAATATCGCATCTACCTCGACCCTATGTCGTGGGAACCCGATTCCGCACGCCGCGTGAAAGACCAGCACCTGCGCGATTCGCTGCTCAACTTCTACATGGATAGCATCGTCAACGGCATGCACCGCATTCTTCCCGACGTGGATCCTGCGACACTACGCCAACGCATCAAAGAAGGACGCCGCAAACGGGAGCACAATATTTCACTCTATCCCAAAAGGGTGACGTTTCTTCAACTCAACGAGCTGAAAAAATTGCCGCTTTTTCGCCTTCCGGTGGGCAAAGGGGGATTTCGCGCCGACGAGTTCCGCCGACGCAAAAATCCCTATGGACATTTGGCTGCACGCACCATCGGAAAACTGCGCTCGGACAACGATTCGGCCATGAGCGGGCTCGAATTGGCCTTCAACACCGAACTGAGCGGACGCCCCGGCGTGTATCACCGCGAGAAAGTGTCGAATCGCTATATCAATATTGTGGACACGCTGGCCGAAGACGGCTGTGATGTGGTCACCACACTCGATGTGGGCATGCAAGACCTCACCGAGAAAGTGCTCGGCGACCAGTTGCGCCACCTCAATGCCCGCGCCGGCATGTGCATCCTCATGGAGGTAGCTACCGGCGATGTGAAAGCGATCTCATCGCTCTCGCGACTAAATGATGGCACTTACGCAGAAATAGAACCGCGTGCCGTGACCAACATGATGGAACCGGGATCAGTGTTCAAACCGATGTCGTTTATGGTGGCAATGGACGATGGAAAAATCACGATGAACAGCACTTTCGATACCGGGACGGGCGTAAGAGACATTCATGGCCGCAAAATGCGCGACGCCGACTGGCGAAAGGGCGGAAATGGCGTGATGACGGTGCCTGATATCATCAAGCGCTCATCGAATGTGGGCGTGAGCGGACTCATTGATCGTGCCTACGGACGCGACCCCGACAAGTTCGTGGAAGGACTACAGCGCATCGGCATCATGGAAGACTTGCATATTCCCATTCCGGGCTATCGCGTACCACGCATTCGTTACAAGCGCGACAATCCCAGCCGCTGGTACGGCACGACCCTTCCGTGGATGAGCATCGGATACGAAACACAGGTGCCGCCTATCTCCACGCTGACCTTCTACAACGGCGTGGCCAACGGCGGTAAACTCGTGCAACCGCGCTTTGTCACCGAAATCAGACGAAATGATGAGGTGGTAAAAGAATTCCCGGTCGTGGTGCTGCGCGAGAAAATGTGCAAGGACCAAACGCTACGCGACATCCAGACCTGCCTTGAAGGGGTGGTCGGCAAAAATAGCGGGACAGGTAAACTGGCCTATTCCAAATATTTCCGCGTAGCCGGTAAGACCGGCACTGCACAAATCTGGAGTAAACACGGGTTTGCCGCCAACTATCTGGTGAGCTTTGCCGGCTATTTTCCCGCCGACCGACCGAAATACTCCATGATCGTGTGCATTGAGAAAACGGCCCCCGCTTATGGGGGTATGCACTGCTGCCCGGTGTTCAAAAAAATCGCCGAAACCGTCATGGCCCGCGATTTGAATGCAGACTACCGCGCAGCACGCGACAGTACTGCCCTCCGACATGAATTGCCCTTCATGGCAGCCGGCGACCTCAACGCACTTAATAATGTACTTGGTGCCATCGGTCTCGGCAAACAGGGACTACCGGTCACCACCTCGGGCATTGTGTGGGGAAGCAACACAGGTACAGACCGACAGGTGCGCCTCACCCAAGAAACCACCGTACAGGGTATGCCCTCACTCATCGGCTACGGATTGCGCGATGCCGTCTATCGGTTAGAGCGCATGGGACTTCGCGTCAAAGCCACCGGCGTGGGGCACGTGGTGCGGCAAAGCATCGCACCGGGCACCCGAGTCCAACGCGGCATGCGCGTCGGTCTACTACTTTCGTCCAAGGACGACAAGCACATTTCTGAAGAAGAGGACCAAACCTTCAGACGAATGTATGGTCTGCCCGCAGAAAAGAAAGACAGTACGCAAAAAACTGCGGAACCATCGGTCCGAGAAAGCGAAAAGTCCGAGAAATCGGGCACGAACGACAACCCAACAAAGAAAACTCCCCAACTCTCTACGAACGGTAAGGGAGAGAACGAAAAGAAAAAGGAACGGAAAACGGAAGCTGCGCCGACGACCCAATCTTCAGCCGCCAACAACAAGACGCCCCACACCGGTTCCGCAACATCGAGCACCGACAAGAAAAAGAATGCCGCCGCTCCAAGTAAAAAAACGCCGAAAGGCTCCAAGTCATAATCCCACATCATGCTCTTAAAGGATCTTCTTTTATCGACAGAAATTGTCGATTCCATCGGAAATCTCGAAACTAACATCACCGGCATTGCCATCGATTCGCGCCGCGTTCGCCCCGGTTTTCTGTTTGTGGCCGTGAAAGGCACGCAAACCGACGGCCACGCGTTTGTGGACAAGGCCATTGAAAACGGCGCTGCCGCACTTGTGGTCTGCGAACCCGTCAATGCACCCAAAGTCTCCGCAGTGGTGCGCGTTTCCGACACGGAAAAGCTCGTGGGCTCCATTGCCACACGGTTTTATGGCGACCCGTCGCACAAACTGCGCCTCGTCGGAGTGACCGGCACCAACGGAAAAACCACCGTGGCCACCGTGCTCTACCAACTCTACCGAGGATTGGGTTACAAGGTGGGACTTGTGTCGACGGTGTGCAACTATATTGACAACCGCACCGTGGAAGCCACGCACACCACCCCCGATCCGATCGAACTCAACGCACTTTTGGCCGAAATGGTCGAGGCCGGCTGCGATTATGCCTTTATGGAATGCTCTTCGCACGCCATTCACCAACATCGCATCGGCGGTTTGCACTTCGAAGGGGCTCTCTTCACCAACCTCACGCGAGATCACCTCGACTATCACGGCACTTTCGAGAACTACCGCAACGCCAAAAAGATGTTCTTCGACGATTTGAGCAAATCGTCCTTTGCCGTGACCAACGCCGACGATAAAAACGGCATGGTTATGGTGCAAAACTGCGCAGGCAACGTCAAAACCTACAGCACGCGCGCAGCGGCCGACTTCAAAGGTCGTATCATCGAGGAGAGCATCGAGGGAATGTTGCTCGAAATCGACGGGCGAGAAGTGAGCGTGCCCTTTGTAGGCCGTTTCAACGTGAGCAATTTGCTCTGTGTCTACGGTGCAGCTGTGATGTTGGGTGCCGATCGTGATGAGATTCTCCGCGTAATGTCGGGCCTTCATCCCGTCAACGGACGTTTTGAGGCCATTCGTTCGCCCAAAGGCTTCAGCGCCGTGATCGACTATGCGCACACTCCCGATGCATTAGCCAATGTGCTGCAAGCCATTCACGATGTAATCGGAAAAAATGGACGTATTATCACCGTTTGCGGGGCCGGCGGAAACCGCGACAAGGGCAAACGACCACTCATGGCGCAAGAAGCGGCAAGACAATCGGACCAGGTGATCATCACCTCGGACAATCCGCGATTTGAGCGCCCGGAAGACATTATCAACGACATGTTAGCCGGACTCAACGACGAGCAACGCGCCAAAACTCTCCACATCACCGACCGACGAGAGGCGATTCGCGCTGCTGCCGCGATGGCACAACCCGGCGACGTGATTCTTGTGGCAGGAAAAGGACACGAACCCTATCAAGAAATCGAAGGAGTGAAACACCACTTCGACGATCATGAGGAAGTGCGTGCGGCTTTCGGTCTCTAAGCTTCGGACATTCGGCCGCCGGACTTCGGCCTTTCCCTCCTACATTCCCTCATTTTTCTCCATTTCATCATGCTTTATTATCTTTTCCGTGCACTCGACCAGTTTGGCATCCCCGGATCAGCCCTTTGGAGCTACGTTTCCTTCCGTTCGCTCCTGGCACTGATTCTCGGCCTCATCATTTCCATGTGGTTCGGCGAGTATTTCATCAAATGGATGAAGCGCCGTCACATCGGTGAAACCGCTCGCGACGCCAATATCGACCCCTTCGGTGTGAACAAAGTGGGGGTTCCCTCGATGGGTGGCCTCATCATCATTCTGGCCATCCTGGTTCCCACACTGTTCCTCGGCCGATTGCGCAATATCTATACCCTTCTCATGATCGGCACCACAATTTGGTTCGGTGCCATCGGGTTTCTCGACGACTACATCAAGATTTTCAAGAAGAACAAGGAGGGTTTGGCCGGACGCTACAAGATTTTGGGCCAAGTCATCATGGGACTCGTCGTGGGCCTCACGCTCTATCTGAGTCCCGATGCCGTGATTCGCGAAAATGTGGAGCGCGCCAAAGTGGGAGATAAGGTGGAAATCGTCCACAAAAGTGAGGCGGTGAAAAGCACCAAGACCACGATTCCGTTCGTCAAGAACAACAATTTCGACTACGCCGACCTGGTTGGTTTCCTCGGCGAGCACAAACAGGCTGCCGGTTGGGTGGTGTTTGTGCTGATGGTCATTATTGTGACCACTGCCGTGTCGAACGGCGCCAATCTCAACGACGGAATGGACGGCATGGCCGCCGGCAACAGCGCTTTCATCTGCATTGCACTCGGCATACTCGCCTACGTTTCGAGCCACATCGAGTATGCCTCGTATCTGAACATCATGTTTGTGCCCGGATCTCAGGAACTGGTGATTTTCATCAGCGCCACCGTCGGCGCACTCATCGGCTTTTTGTGGTATAATGCCTACCCGGCGCAAGTGTTTATGGGCGACACCGGTTCGCTCACCGTGGGTGGCATCATCGGTGTATTGGCCATTATCATCCACAAAGAACTGCTCGTTCCGCTGCTCTGCGGTGTTTTCCTCTTCGAAAGTGTGAGTGTGATCGTTCAAACCCAGGTGTTCAAATTCTTCAAGCGCCGCGGACGTCGGGTGCGCGTGTTCAAAAGCACGCCCATCCACGATGCTTTCCGTCGCCTCGATTCGCAATTGGATCCGACCTCGACCTATCTGCTGCGCAACTGGCCCAACGGAGCCTGGCACGAAGCGAAGATCACCGTGCGTTTCTGGATCACCACCATTCTTTTGGCCGCACTGACCATCATTACCCTCAAAATCCGATAACCCTCTTTCCCATAGTTATGAAACTTGTTGTTCTCGGTGCCGCCGAAAGTGGAGTCGGCGCCGCCATTCTCGCCCAACAAAAAGGATATGATGTCTTCGTTTCCGATCGCGGCAGCATTCGTGCGCACTACAAAAGCCTGCTCGATGCGCACGCTCTGCCTTGGGAAGAAGGCCAACACACCGCCGAGCAGATTCTCGACGCCGACGAAGTGGTGAAAAGTCCCGGCATTCCCGACGACGCTCCCATGGTCAAAGCGCTGCGTGAGAAGGGAGTACCCATTCTCTCCGAACTCGAGTTTGCCGCCCGCTACACCCGGGCTCAATTGCTCTGCATCACCGGCTCGAACGGCAAGACTACGACCACATCGCTCATCTATCACATCTTGCGCGAGGCCGGTTACAACGTGGAACTCGCCGGAAACATCGGTAGATCCATGGCATTGCGCGTGGCAGAAAACGAAGAAAAAGGCGATCCCGACTGGTTCGTGCTCGAAATCTCTTCGTTCCAGCTCGACAACATGTACGACTTCCACGCCCACATCGCCGTGCTGCTCAACATCACCCCCGACCACCTCGACCGTTATGGCTACGTGATGCAGCGTTACGTCGATTCGAAGATGCGCATCATCCGCAACCAGACCCACGAAGACTACTTCATATACTGGGCTGACGACGAACATGTGCCCAATGAATTGGCGCGTCGCGAGCATCCCGCACGGCAATTGCCCTTCGCCGACCACCCCCGCGCGGGACTTGCAGCCTATGGTCGCGGAGAAGCCGGCGACGACAGTTACGGTTTCGCCGAAGGATCGAGCCTGGTCGTCGAACAACCGCGCGCCTTCTCCATCCCGCTCGCACAACTCTCCCTGCCGGGCAAACACAACCTGCGCAACTGCCAGGCGGCAGCCCTCGCCACACTCGCTGCGGGTGTGGACCAAGCAACGTTGGCCCGCTGTCTCGCCGATTTTCCAGGCGTGGAACATCGACTCGAACGCGTAGGTAATTTCGACGGCGTGCAATATATCAACGACTCCAAGGCCACTAATGTCGACGCTTGCTTCGTGGCACTCGACGCACAAACCCAACCCACGGTGCTCATCGTCGGAGGACTCGACAAAGGCAACGACTACTCCACCCTCTACGACCTGGTGAGCCGCAAATGCCGCGCATTGGTCTACCTCGGTGCCGACAACACCAAGCTCCACGAAGCCTTCGACGCGCTCGCCGAAGCCAAGGGCATCGCGGTGGCCGACACCCATTCCATGGCCGACTGCGTGAAAGCCTGCCGAAAGTTGGCACAAACCGGCGACACGGTGCTGCTTTCGCCCTGCTGTGCCTCGTTCGATCTGTTCAAAAACATGGAAGACCGTGGCGAACAATTCAAAGAACTCGTGCGTCAAGCTTAGCCGACGCACCTTTTTCCCAACGAACCACACATGACTCTCAGCCTAAAAAAACGTCCCAAGCTCTTAGTCGGCGATTACACGGTGTGGGCGATCTTTTTCACCCTCTGTTTCATCTCTGTCATTGAGGTGTACAGTGCCGGGAGCTACCTTACGATCAAAGAGAACAGCTACTTCTCGCCGCTCTTCAAGCAGATCTGCTACCTCGGATTGGCCGCTATCACGGCCTCGGTGGTGCAGTTCATCCACTTCCGTTACTTGTCTTATCTGGCCATCGGCGGCGGTGTCATTTCGATCATCCTTCTCTTTTTCACGCTCTTCGGAGGGCAGAACATCAACAACGGTGCCCGCTGGATCAGCATCGGGGGCATCAGTTTCCAACCCTCGGAACTGAACAAACTCTGCCTCATCATTTACGCCACGGCCTTCACAGCCAACGCGCAAAAGCCCGACGGCACCACGCGAAAAATCTCCTTTCTGGTACTGGCGCCCACCTTCTTGTCGTTCGGCATCATCGCCACACAAAACCTCTCGACGGCCCTCATGCTCGTCGTGTCCGTCTTTTCCATTCTGTTCATCGGCAATGTGCCATGGCGCAACTTCCTGAAAAGCCTGGCTTACTTCTCGATTGGCGCCGTTGCCCTGCTGGGTGCGTTTTGGCTCTACTGGGGACCGAACAGTACCATGACGCAACGCTTCACCACCTGGGGCTCGCGTTTGGAGACTCGCGACGAACGTCCACAAAACCCGCGCGATTTCGTCATCACCGACAAGAACCGGCAGGTCACCCACGCTCACATTGCGTTCGCGCGCAGTGGAGTCATCGGTCGCGGCCCGGGGCGCTCTGTGCAACGCGACTACCTTTCGGCCGCTTATTCCGATTTCATTTTCGCCATCATCGGCGAAGAGCTCGGCATCTTCGGCTGTGCCTTTGTCCTCTTGCTCTATATGGGCCTTTTCATCCGCACCTACTACATCGCCAAGCAGTGTACCGGCCGACCACCTGCCTTTATCGTGATGGGGATCGGCATCATTCTGCTCATTCAAGCCCTGGCCAATATGGCTGTCGCCGTAGGATTGGCACCGGTCACGGGACAAACGCTTCCACTCATCTCCAAAGGTGGTACGTCTAACCTGATTACGGGGGTGTATTTCGGCATCATTCTGTCCATCAGTCATTATGCCCGCACCTGCAACCCCACGGAAGAGAAGAAAAAACTCCCCACGGCCTAAAACTCCTTCGCACATGCACCGCCTCATCGTCCTACTTTGTGCCTTTGCCCTCCTCTTTCCGCTGTCGGGCAGGGCGCGGCGCGACACCCAAGTGGAATTTGTCACCACGGCCGGCAACTTCACCGTGCGCCTTCTGCGCGACACGCCCATCCATTCCCGGCATTTCGAACAACTGGTGCGCGCCGGCTACTACAACGGCTTACTCTTCCACCGCGTCATTCGCGATTTCATGATTCAGGCCGGCGATTCCACCTCGCGCAACGCGGCTCCCGGCGTGCTCTTGGGAGAAGCCGATCGCAAAGAAACCCTCTCACCCGAAATCGATCTCCCCTATCACTTCCATCGCCGTGGAGCACTGGCCATGGCGCGCGAGTCGGACGAGGTGAATCCCGGTCGGCGCAGCAGTGCCACACAGTTCTACATCGTTTGGGGCAAGACGTTCACTCCTGCGCGCCTCGCTCCGGTTCGTGCTCGCGTAGATGAAGCCACCGGACAGGAGGGAACCATCACCTCATCCATGGCCGAAGAATATGAACACACCGGCGGCGCACCGCATCTCGACGGCCAATACACCGTGTTCGGCGAAGTGGTGAAAGGCCTCTCCGTGATCGACAAGATACAGCGCGTGGCCACCGACGACAATGACCGCCCGCTCGAAGACGTTCGCATCATTTCGGCACGCGTGGTGGGTGAGCGACGATAATCCCCGAGAGGGCTTAGTCTGCCCATTGCAACGAAGCCCATACCGGCTGCCAATTTCGCACACAAGCGTGCACCGACTTGCCCCTACACGCCGACCAGCTCCCGCTCCACCACCGTATTTCAATTCACAGCCT
>ERZ1674245.560-NODE-560-length-12383-cov-22.240672_pt1 | contig 12383 bp, 6 predicted proteins | sample MGYA00581205_ERZ1674245 | MGnify/ENA primary metagenome ERZ1674245 (study PRJEB41354, sample SAMEA4873314) | human saliva metagenome | biome: human-associated habitat [ENVO:00009003]; feature: mouth environment [ENVO:08000002]; material: saliva material... | reverse complement strand
AGGAACCATCATGACCACTCGAGAGTTTTCCCCGCGTGAGCGGGGATGAGCCGGTCGCGCACAGGTCTTGCACTGCAAGCGTGCCGTTTTCCCCGCGTGAGCGGGGATGAGCCGTTCCTTCTTAAAACGTCGGATGCCCCGGCGTAGTTTTCCTCGCGTGAGCGGGGATGAGCCCGAGAGACAGATCGTCGCGGACCTTGCGGAACAGTTTTCCCCGCGTGAGCGGGGATGAGCCCTGCGGTCCCATGCCCGCGATCAGACGCAGGTCGTTTTCCCCGCTTGAGCGGGGATGAGCCCCCACCTGTGCGAGCCTCCCCGTCGTCGATCACGTTTTCCCCGTGTGAGCGGGGATGAAGCCCTACAGGAAGCCGCATAACGGCTACCATATAAAATAAAGCGTCCAAGTTTCGGAGCGCAGTTCAATACGAGGCCGGGGCGTGGCGTGTCAGATGCGTTGCCTCGCGCGGAGGGGGGTGCGGTCAGGCCTGGCGTCGGCGAGCCGCCACCGCCAGCGCACCCAGCAGGCCCAGCATGCCGGCACCTGCGAGGATGCCAGCCATGTCGGCATCGGTGCGAGCCAGCTGCTTCGGCTTGGGAGTTGGAGGCGCGGGAGTCGAAGGCGTCGCTGTGGCCAGGGGAGTGGCCGAGCTCGGTGTCGAAGGAGTCGACGGAGTCGGTGTGGCCGATGGTGTTGGTTCAGCCGAAGGAGTCGGCGTGACTGGCGGGGTAAGCATCGGGGTTTGCACTACACGAAGCTTTCTGGCGACGTGTTATCGGCGCGTCGGACCTCCGTGTCGTGCAATTCCCCCGATTGGTAGTGGCGAGGTCGCGCCATAGGGCTGTGGGTGGAGGGGGCTCGTGGTCTCCAGAAATTTCGCATGCAATTCCCGTGAGGGTATTTCAGGGTTTGAAATCTGATTGTTGATATTCTGCGTTTTTTGGGGTTGGGCTGATTCGTGCCGTGGGGGAATTGCATGCGAAATCTGTCGGGCGCGACCTCGCTGTCGCCTGGGGTCCTTCCTGACGTTACTCGCAGGCGACCCCGTCGTTGTCACGGTCCAGCTTCGGGTTGTAGCCGGGGTCTCCGCGGTAGAGGGGGGCTGCACCTGCTTCGCGGGCCTGCTTGCAGCTTGAGAAGTGGACGCGCGTCGGCGTCGGCTCAGGCGCGGGAGCTGGAGCAGCTGGCTCTTCCGCAGGCTCTGCGGTCGGCTCCACCGGGGCTGGCTCAGGCTCTTCGGTAGTTGGCTCAGGTTCTTCGGTAGTTGGCTCGGGGTCTGGACTCGGCTCGTCCGAGGCGTCGGATGGAGAATTGGTCGGCGTAGGCACCAGTGACGCAATCTCGCTCTTAGTGACTGTTAGGGTAATTGTCTGTGTCGTTGGGATATCGCTGCCCTGCGCGTCCTGCTCGGTCACCTTGTAGCCGTCCTCGTAGTGCGACTCGGTGATCGACATTCCGTGGTCGTCGACGACCGCGAGTTCCCTGTATCCGGAATTCTGTAGACGCTCGACCGCCTTCGGGAGAGCGTCGCCGACTACGTTCGGCACATATGGATCACAGGCGCTCAGCGCGCCCATCAGTACAAATGTGCCAACGAGCATAGCGGTGAGACGCTTCCATAGCGACACTGGTACCCCTCCTATTGGGCGAGAAAATGTGCGCGACAACACGCATCGTTAGTCGGTATCCTATAGGAGTGGAGGATTTGGTGGGTAATTGTCGGATCGAGTGTTATTTGCCTGCGGGCTCAAGGGGTTGTGCAAGCCGTGTTTGTGAAAACCTTGATGCCAGGCAAAACAAAAACCCCGAAGCAAAAGCTTCGGGGACTTGCTGGTGGCTCCGACCGGCGTCGATCCGGTGACCTTTCGATTTTCAGTCGAACGCTCTACCAACTGAGCTACAGAGCCAAGACCTGAACCAAAAGGTCTGGTCGGCGACCCCGACGGGACTTGAACCCGCGACCTCCGCCGTGACAGGGCGGCGCGCTAACCAACTGCGCTACGGGGCCTTACAACAGGTAAGACCTATTGAATTATTCCAGTCACGATAGCGACCGGTGGTACCCCCAACGGGATTCGAACCCGTGTCGCCGCCGTGAAAGGGCGGTGTCCTAGGCCGCTAGACGATGGGGGCCTTTTGACCGTCGAACTGGCGTCCGAAGACAGGATATATCTTAGGCAGACGTCCGTCAATACGTCAAAACGAAAAAGCGTGATGCGCACCACGTTACTAAAAAACATTGCAATTGTGCAGAATTCACAGGAATTCATCAGCTACCCGGCCTACCCTTAATGCATGACTCTGACACCAGCACTCGGTGCCCTCACTCAAATCTCAACTCAAACCTCAGGCGCGCTCGCGCGCGCCGCCGCTGACTCGCAATCTGGCGCGGAGGCAGCCGTGGACACCACCATCGACTTGACCCTCCTGTTCCTCGGACCCATCATCGGTGCCGTTCTTGGCCTGGTTGCCTCGGTGGTCCTGTCCGTCCTGGCGCGTAAGGCGTTGGCGAAGTCTGCCATGGCCTCGTCAGTCCTGGGTCGCGTGCGCGGCCCCGCTCACTTCGCGCTCGCCACGTGGGGCGCGTGGGTCGGACTCGGGATCGCGCTCGTGGACCCCCGCCTCACTGACTGGGGTGGCTCATCGGTCACGACGTTCCTCATGCACCTGCTCCTCATCGCGGGCTTGGCCTGCATGACGTGGATGGGCTACGCCGCCGCGTGGGTCTTCGAAGACGCCGCGAAGGCCCGACAGGCCGCCGACCGAGGCCGTTCGCGCCGCTTCGAGACCCGCGCCCAGGTCCTGCGCCGTTTGGTTCAGGTGATCGTCCTCCTTGTTGGCACGGTTGCCATGATCGGAACCTTCGACGCCGCCCGCCAGGTCATGACAACCGTCCTGGCCTCCGCGGGTGTTATTTCCGTGATCTTCGGTCTCGCTGCCCAGCAGACCCTCGGCAACGTTTTCGCCGGACTGCAGTTGGCCTTCACCGACGCGATCCGCATGGGCGATGTCGTCGTCGCCGGCGATAAGCAGGAGACCGGCTCCGTCGAGGAGATCACGCTCTCCTATGCGGTCGTGCGCATCTGGGACGATCGCCGCCTCATCATCCCCTGCCGCTACTTCACGCAGACTCCCTTCGAGAACTGGACGCGCCGCGCCGCCGCCCAGCTGGGCACGGTCGAGCTTAAGCTCGATTGGTCCGCCCCCATGACCCTGATTCGCGCGAAGGTCGAGAAGCTCCTGGCTGCCACCGACCTGTGGGACGGCCGCACGTGGGCCGTGCAGATCACCGACTCGGATGCGCAGACCGTCACTGTGCGCGTTCTCGTGTCCGCGACGAACTCCGGAAACCTCAATGACCTGCGCGCTTACCTGCGTGAGCACCTCATCGCGTGGATCGTCGCCGAAGAGCCGTGGGCTCGCCCCGTCCAGCACATCGAGCCTCGCGCGACCGTGACCGTCGAAAAAGACATGAGTCGTGAACGCATTGCGCGCTTGGCTGCCGAGCTTGCTGGGATCTCCGGCACGAACGAGGCCGTGGCCGCGACGGGCGCATCGTCCTCCCACACGGGTGGGGCACAGCGCTCGTCTCAGGATTCCGCCCTGGGTGGTGCGGCCTCGTCGGTCCGTGCTGAGGGGGCCGTTCGCGAGCAGCCCAAGGACGCGGCGCACGCCGCACGCATGGTTGCCGCACGCCGCAAGGCAAAGCGGATTCGACGCCGTGCGATGGCTGATCGTCAGCGAGAAATGGCCGAGGGACAGGGACCCGCTCCCGACGAGACTCAGGTGATCTCCAAGTCCGCGCTGCGCAAGATCATCGAGGCCGCAAGTAACAGGAACCCGCAGGTCACCGAGAGCCTGACGACCACATCCGTCGGTCGTGGGGAGCGTCTCTTCTCCGGTTCGGCTGATGCCGACGAGCGTGCCGCAGCCTTGTCCGGCCCTGGCGAGGAGGTTTTCGCTGAGCGCGAGGCCAACTCCCGCCGCGTTCAGGATCGCCGCGAGGCCCGTGAGCGCCGCCATGCAGCCGAGGCCGAGGCTAAGGATGCTGAGGCGACCACCGCGCTGGCTGCCGTCGGGGTCGAGCCTGTCGAGGCTTCCGAGGCTTCCATGCCTCCCGCTCCCGAGGCCGAGGCGCCCGCATCCGCAGCCACAGCGAAGTCCGGTCCCGACAAGCCGACTTCTACCTCCGATGAGGCGACCAAGAAGGCGCAGAACCAGTCCTCATCGGCTGACTCTGCCGCTAAGCCGACTGAAGTTGCTGGTGAAGAATCTCACTCTGCCGAAACGGTCGATCCTGCCGAGGCTGAGGCTCCCGCCGAGGCTACGCAGGCCGCTCCCGAGGCCGTCGAGGCCGAGTCATCGACAACCGAGAAGGCCGCTCCCGAGGCATCCGAACAGTCCGTTTCGGAGACTGCTGAAACCCCCGCTGGCACTGGTCAGGCTAAAGACGATCAGGGCAAGGAAACTGAGGCTCAGTCCGAGGCCCCTGCCGCGACTGATGAGGCCGCAACCGTGGAGGTGGCGGTCGTCGAGACCGAGGAATCCGACGCTGCTCAGGGTGAAACTCCCGCCGCGGCTGAACCTGCCGATAAGCAGGCCGAGCCCGCAGACGGGCAGGCCGAGTCTGCCACAGCTGAATCAGCCGTGAGTGAAGCAGATACGAGCGAGTCCGCTTCTGCAGAGTCCGATTCCGACGAGGCGGCGACCGCCTCCGAGGAATCCGCCAGGGACGAGAAGGACGAACCCGCCGCGGCTGAACCTGCCGATGAGCAGGCCGACTCCGCCGCTGAAGCGTCCGGTGACACCGCGTCGACCGAGAACGACGCCGACGAGACCTCCGAGGCCGAGCAGGCTGCTCCTGCGCAGGAAGCGGAGGACACGACGTCGGATGACACTCCGGTCGAGGATCCTGCTTCCGAGGAACCTGAGACTGCCGACGTCGCCGCAACGGAAACCGCTGCCGCGCCGGCCGACGGAGATGAACCCGAGGATGCCACGGCCTCGTCCGATACGGATGATGACACCGACGCCGCGGCCCCTTCGACCGAGAAGGAGCAGGTGAATGCTCCCGTCGAGGCTCGTGAAACGTCCGTGAAACAGGGCGACGAAGCGTCGGTTGAGCGCGCCGAGAACCCCGTCACCACGAACATGGTGTACGCCGGCAGGCCTGCGCTCGTGCCGCCGCCCGCGCCGACCCCCGCTGAGATGGCGGCGTCGCAGGAGGAAACCTCTTCGGACGAGTCGGGCAAGCCCGCACAGGCTGTAGCTCCTGCGCAGCCGACCACGCCGGCGACCCCGGCACAGCAGGAAGCGCTGGCACAGTCAGCCGCGGCCACGACCGCGGAGGAACCGGAAGCGCCTGCGCAGCCGGAACGACCGGTGCAGCCGGAAGCGCCCGCGCAGGAAACCGACAAGCCCGCCGAGGAATCGGAGAAGCCTGCGGAGGCAGAGGGACCCGACGAACCGGACATCCACCCCGGCTGGTACGCGGTCGCCGAGGAGATGCGCCTCGAGGATGAAATCCGCCCGACTCCGACGATGGTTCCGCCGCGCGTCTCGATCATGGATTTCTTCCCGGCGGTGGCCCCCACCGGCGCTGAAGCAGCCATGCTGCGCACGGTGACCGGTCAGGTTCCGGTCCTCGGCCTCGACAAGCGCGGCGAGGACTCCGGCGCCGACGAGGCCGTGGCACAGTCCGCGCCTCCCGCAGCCTCGAGTGACGCTGAGAAGGCCGCGGGTGCGACGAAGGTTGCGGCTGGCGCTGCCACGCAGGCGCAGCCCCTGGCCGAGCCGCCCGCGCCGACGGCCGCCGATGTGCGGGATGTCGAGGAGACCGCCGTCATGCCTCCCGTCAAGGTCGCGCCCACGCCCGATCAGGCAGACACGCAGGTCCTTCCGGCGATCAAGGCGGCACCCGCCGCCGACGACACGGTCGTGCTGGCGAGCACCGAGCATCCTGCTGCGGAAGAACCCGTTGAAAATGCTGATTCCGCCAAGGGACAAGCCGAGGAAAAGGTGGCCGATGAGGCTGCTTCCGCCGAGGCTGAGTCCGCGCCCGAGGTGAAGGAGGAGGCTGAGGAGAAGGTGGCTGATGAGGCTGCCTCCGCTGAAGCGACTCTCGCGTCTGAGGCGCAGGAAGAGTCGGCTGAGGCTGCTGACGCTTCCGCCGAGGCCGAGGCTGAGTCCGCGCCCGAGGTGCAGGAAGAGTCGGCTGAGGAAAAGGTGGCCGATGAGGCCGTTTCCGCCGAGGCTGCGCCCGCGCCCGAGGCGGAGGAAGCCCCGACTGAGGCTGCTGACGCCTCCGCCGAGGCCGAGGCTGAGTCCGCGCCCGAGGTGAAGGAGGAGGCTGAGGAAAAGGAGGCTGATGAGGCTGCTTCCGCCGAAGCTGATTCCGCGTCCGAGGCGCAGGAAGAGTCGGCTGAGGATGCTGACGCCTCCACCGAGGCTGCTGACGCCTCCACTTCCGAGGAGAAGAAGCCCGCCAAGTCGTCCTCGAAGAAGGGTGGCAAGAAGGGCAGCTCCAAGAAGGGAACCAACAAAGAGGCGAAGGAGGCCCCCGAGGTGAAGGAGGAAGCTGAGGAAAAGGCATCCGATAAGGATGCCTCCGCCGAGGCCGCTGACGCCTCCGCTTCCGAGGAGAACGAGCCCGCTAAGTCGTCCTCGAAGAAGGGCGGCAAGAAGGGCAGCTCCAAGAAGGGAACCACCAAAAAGGCCTCCGGCAAGAAGAACGCAGGCAAGAATAAGTAGCCTGACAAGCCGCCCATCGACAGGGGTGTGAACCCCGTGAGGCAACCACGGCCTCGTCGATGAGAGCGACGAACATCCCCGCGCCGCCCGCGGCCGCACCCGAAAGTGCGAGGCCGCGGGCGGCGCGCGACAATGGGCACATGAACGCAACCGATCCTGCTGCCCGCACCGACGCCGAGTGGAAGAAACTCCTGAGTCCCATGCGCTACCACGTGCTGCGCGAGGCGGGCACGGAACGCCCCTTCACCGGCGAACTCCTCGATGAGGACCGCGTCGGCACCTACTCGTGCGCGGCCTGTGGATCGAAGCTCTTCGACTCCGACGCGAAGTTTGACTCCTCCTGCGGGTGGCCTTCCTTCTTCCAGGCGTATGACGGCGCGACTACCGAGAGCGTCGACACCAGCCACGGCATGATCCGCACCGAGGTACGCTGCGCGACATGCGGCTCCCACCTCGGCCACGTCTTCCCCGACGCGCCCGATCAGCCCACTGGCATGCGCTACTGCATGAACTCGGCGGCCTTGACCTTCGCGCCCGCCCAGTGAACGCACCCTCCCGGTGCCCTGACGGCGTCTCTGTGGTCGACCGCGTCCCGCCACAGCTCTACATCGTCGGCTCGGGCCTCATCCAGTACGTGGGCGCGGCGCTCGCCGTCGTCGCCTTCGCCTCCGTCGAACCCGCATCCGTCGCGTGGTGGCGCGTCCTGATGGGCGCGGTCGTTCTACTGGCCTGGAAGCGCCCCTGGCGCGGCGGCCTGACGGTATCGGACCTGGCGATTTCCGCGCTGTTCGGCGTCATTATCCTGACGATGAACTCCTCGTTCTATGAGTCAATCGCGCGCATTCCCCTGGGGACCGCCGTCTCACTCGAGTTCATCGGTCCGGTCGCGGTCGCTGTTCTCCGAGGCCGTGGCTGGCGGCCACGTATCGCCGCCGTCCTTGCGTTCGCCGGGGTGGCGTGTATCGGCGGCCTCGCTCTCGACCTGAGCGTGCCGAGCGTGCGCGTCGGCGTCGCGTGGATCCTCCTCGCTGCCCTCGCCTGGTCGGCCTATATCGTCGTCGGGCAGCGTGCTTCGACCACGCGCGACGGGGTCACGAACCTGGCGCTCGGCTGCGCGTGGGGTTCTCTCTTTTTCGCGCCCTTCCTCGGGCCGGGGGCGATGGCGGCCACTGCCTCGTGGGAGCTGATCGCGGTTGTCGTTGGCGTTGGCCTGCTGTCCACCGCGATTCCCTACACGTTTGAGGCGCTCGCGATGCGTCGCCTGGCGGCCCCCACGTTCGCGCTGTTTGCCGCGATCCTGCCCGCCACGTCCGCGCTGGTCGGTGCCGTCATGCTGCGGCAGATCCCCGGCGTCTATGAGCTGATCGGCCTGGTCCTCGTATCGATCGCGGTGTGGCTGGCCTCGCGCCAGTGATGGGGCACCCTGCGGCTCTCGACAGCTGATCTGACAGTGGCGATCCCGCCGCGCCCTCTCAGTCGAGGCTGAGGTGGCGCGGCGTGTGCTTGCCGCCGCGGGCGATCACCCAGAACGCGAACCACGCGCCTGCCGAGCCGACGATCATGACGAGCACCATCGGCACGGCGCTGTCGCCGCCTGAGGTCGCCAGGGGAGCGGCGATGCCGTTCGCGATCGACTGGAACACGCCCATGACGGACGAGGCCGTGCCCGCGTGCTCGCGCGCCTCGCTCATGGCCTGCGCGCCCGAGTTGCCGAAGATAAACGCGTTCGCCGTCATAACCAGCGCGAAGCCCACGCACGTGAGAATCAGCGGCAGGTCGAGGACGAACGTCGAGATCGCGAGCATCACCACGCCGGTCGCGGCGATCGTGAGGCCCGTGATGATGAGCGTGCGCGGCGTGAAGTGCGAGATCAGGCGCACGTTGACCAACGCGAAACCGGTCGAGAGCAGCGCGTTGAACGCGAACACCCACGCGAAAGCCATGGGGGACAGGCCCAGCGGCCCCTGCAGCACGTACGTGGCGTTCGAGATGTAGCCGAACATGCAGAAGCTCGAGAAGGCGTTGGTCAGCATGAAGCCCACGAAGGGGCGGATGCGCACGACCTGGACGAGGCCGGAGAAGAACCGCGGAATACCGCCGGGGTGGCGGCGCTCCTCGGGCAGGGACTCGGGCACGACGAACCACGCGAGGGCCGCCATGAGCAGCGTGAAGGCGGCGAGCGCCCAGAAGACGACCCTCCACGTCGCGTGCGTGATGATGAACGCGCCGAGGACCGGGGCGAGCATCGGCGCGAAGCCGACGATCGCCTGGATGAGGCTCATGGCGCGCGCCAGCGTCTTGCCGTGCGCGACGTCGACGAGGATCGCGCGCGCCACCGAGGAGGCGACGCCGCCGCCGAGGCCCTGGAAGACTCGGCCCACGAGGAGCACCCAGATGTTGGGCGTCAGCACGCAGATGATAGATCCGATCAGGGCGATGATGCCGCCCGCGATGATGGGGCGGCGGCGCCCGATCTGGTCCGAGATGGCACCGCCCAGGACCTGGCCGGTCGCGTAGCCCACGAAGAAGGTCGTGAGCGTGAACCCGAGCATTGTCGAGTTCGTCGCCAGGTCCGCGGTGATCTGCGGGAACGCGGCCGAGTACATGTCGGTCGCCATCGGGGGCACGGCGTTCTGCACGGCCAGCGTGATCAGCAGGGCGACCGTGAGCGCCCCGGCGACGATGCCGCCGCGGTCCTGGGTGTTGTTAGTCGTCATGGGGTCATTGTGTACCCTCGGAGGCGCAAAATAGACTACTCGGTTGAATATTTGACGCATCTCGCACGTCGCAGGCGGTGACGTGCACACGTGTGCACTGGCTGGCCGTGCTCCCGCTGAGCGAACACCTCGACCGCGCTCACTCCTCGTCCGCGCGTGCCTCCAGCGCGTCCGCCGCGGCCTCGATGTCCTCGAGTGGCGGGCACGAGGGCGCCACGGCGTTGCCCGATGCGGCGAGCACTTCGGCACAGTTAGCCAGCAGGACAGAACGCTCGAATGGCGTTCCTAGAGCAAGGGATGCGGCAAGGACCCCGGAGTAGACGTGCCTCGCCTCGGGTAGGTCGGACTTGTTCGTGGAAGGCGCCGGAATGTGGGTGGATGTGGACCACACGAAGCGTCCTCTGTCATGCGTAGGTCTGCCGATGTAGGCGCCGGCGGTGCCCGCACGGATAATCGAATGGCTATCGAACAGTCTGCAGATTTCCTCCGCCGCCCCGTCCGGGGTGCGGCAAGCATCGAAGGCGGATCGGTCACCGACGACACTTGTGCCGAGGCTGCTCGCCTCCTCCTGCGTCATCACGAGGACAACATTGTCGGAGCGCAGCCCGAATGGCGTCCGAGCGGCCCTGGACGGGTCGACGACAATGCGCACGTACTCGGGGAGGGCCAGCAGTGCTTCCGTCGCTGGCACGGAGTTCGGGTGAGTTTTACCGTAGCCTGTTCCTACTAGTGTCCCATCAATGTAGAGCACATCCGAGGGGCCAAGAGTCTGGGTGACCTCAGCCCAGCCGCGCCGTGGGACGGCGTATTCGGCACCGTTGGTTGTGACGGTGTAGTGTGCCCCCGAGTTGTCGGTGATCGTCACTTGGTAGCCGTTGTCCATTCCGGGTACGCGTGGTCCCGCGTCAACGATTCCCTCGCGTCGCAGACACTCTTCGATGAGCGAGGCATGGGGCCCCTCGCCGATTGGACTCAGGGACATGGCCTCGAGTCCCATGCGCCGAGCGGCGCGCAGGACCTCGATGTTCCCGATCAAGTGCATCCCCTCATCGTCGGCCCACACGTCCCCGCCCGCCTCGGGGAAGGAAGCTGTGCGTAGCGACTGGTTGAGCACGAGCTGCCCCATGAAGATGAGACGCCCAGCCGGAGCATCGCCGCGCACGGGACCGAGTGGGGTCGGTGGGGACACCTGTTCGAACAACGACTGGCGCGTGCGCAGGGAAGAACCGGGTTCCTCGAAAGATGAGGGGCCGGAGGGGGCGATCTCCAGCTCGACGTATTCGGCCTGTTCGCGCGGATCGCCGGGGGCAGGTGGACGCAGCGCGACGAGCTCACGGGCGACAGCGGACAGATCGATGTTATTGACCTCTTCCACGGCATCCAGGGGGTCATCTCGAAACGCAGAGGCCCCGAGGACGGATCCCATCAGGGCAGCAACAAGTGCACTGCACGAGGTGGTGTCGCCTCCCAGGCGAGCGACGTAGGGTGAAAAACCGAGTAGGACATGAAGAGTAAAGGCGAGCGCGAAAGGAACGATCTGTGTGGGGGTTGAGGGGTGCCCGAACGCCTTGGTGAACTCGGAGAAATTCATGGATCGCTGGCACGACACAACGTTCGCCGCGCGTCGCGTCGTCGCCAGCACGTCAGGCTCTGCACTCCAGGATCCCCGCTGTTCCATGGACGCCACGTAGTTAACGGTCTCCCACAGGACACCCGTGATGTCCATGGGGCGAGAATGCGGCCAGTCGAGGCCGATTGAGATGAAGGTGGCGATCAGCGCGGCCGCCTGGAACTCCTGCCGCGTTGTGGGTCCCTCCGCGCATGCTTCCCATACGGCGTCCGCAAAGGCCTCGGGGTCCTGTGTCGAAGTTGCGATACCGACGGGAATCGCGCGCAGCACGCAACGTCTCGCGTGCGTGTGATCCGTTGGAGAGTGAGCGTCGTCAGCGGCGACCGGGAAGGAGAACGATCCACCCAGCAGGGCCGAAGCCTCGGCTAGGATCTCGCGGGTCACCTCCGTGACAGTACCCGCGGGCGCGCCCGGCATCGTGGTGTGTGAAGCGTCTGCATCAATTAGTTCTTTGAAATCGCCGTAGATGCTCGTGATCTGCTCGGGGGTCATGCCGCAGGTCGGCATGGCCAGCGCGTCGCCGTACGCAGCGCCCACCAGCACCGCGCGGGCGCGCTCAGAGCGTGTGTCCATGTTGCTTTCTCCTATTCCGCAGCTGTGTCCGCGGTGAGCGCGTCCGCCGCGGCCTCGATCTGGCTGCGCGGCGGGCACGAGGCCGGGCCGACGACCGTCGTTGATAGTGCTCCCGCGCAATTGGCGAGGAGCAGAGCCCGCTCCAGGGGAATACCCAGGGCGAGGGAGGCTGCTAGGGCGCCGGAGTGTGCGTCGCCCGCGCCGTTCGTATCGATCGCCTCGACGCGAGGTGTCGGGATGCGGGTTGCGCTCTCATCGAGGGTGTCTGGAGCTGCCGTGGAAGGCCAGGCGAAGTATGCGCCCTCGGCTCCCGCGCGCACGAGAACGGGACAATCCAGCACGGTGAGCATCGCGCGCGCCGCTTCACGAGGCTGGCGGCACCGGTCGCGAGCGCTCGCATCGCCTCTCTGACGAGCGACCTCCTGAGCCTCCCTGTGGTTCATCGACACGATGACGCCGTCGGAGGGCAGCCCCTCCGGGATCCCGATGACGGGGGAGACGTCCAGAATCACGCGCACACCCTCGGGCAGGACGCACAGCGCAGCCTGCGCGGCCTCCCGGTTCGCGGGGTGGTCCATGAGGTATCCGTCGATGTAGAGCACGTCCCCCGGGTTCATCGTGCGCACGAACTCCGCCCATGCGTCCGCGGGCGCCATCGTTTCGGCGCCCTTGGTGGAGATGAAGGTGCGCTCGCCCGTGCGGTCCGTGAACGCGA
>ERZ1674245.558-NODE-558-length-12397-cov-21.843947_pt1 | contig 12397 bp, 12 predicted proteins | sample MGYA00581205_ERZ1674245 | MGnify/ENA primary metagenome ERZ1674245 (study PRJEB41354, sample SAMEA4873314) | human saliva metagenome | biome: human-associated habitat [ENVO:00009003]; feature: mouth environment [ENVO:08000002]; material: saliva material... | reverse complement strand
TTACAATGCTAATAGTAGAAGGATTGGTAATCTTGTACTTCTTTGCTTCTCGCCGGGTCAAAGAGACTCTTGTCAATTAGTTGATGCTCGTATGAAAAATAACCGCTCCATTACGGGGCGGTTATTTTTATGGTTTACGCGATTATTGTTTCGCGGCGCGCTTTCGCTCGTTTGCGTCCAGATATCGCTTGCGAAGTCGTAATGACTTTGGCGTAACCTCCAAAAGCTCGTCATCTTCAATAAAATCGATACATTGCTCCAAGCTAAACTGCGTAAATGGCGTCAATTGCACAGTTCCATCCGACGATTTGGAGCGCATGTTGGTCAAATGTTTGGCTTTACAAACGTTGATTTCGATGTCTTCTTGGCGATTGTAAATCCCGACAATCATCCCGGCGTAAACTTCCGTTCCCGGTCCAACCAGTAATTCACCGCGCGCCTCCGCTGCTTGCAAAGCGTAAGGTGTTGTTGTGCCAGCTTCAAATGCAATCAAAACTCCATTGCGGGTTTTTGGCAGTTTTCCGCCAAGCGGTTGATATCCGTGAGGCAGGGAATTCATAATCACCGTACCTCTTGTGGCGGTCAATAAAATATTGCGCAGACCAATCAGCGCCCTCGTCGGCAAAATGTAAGTCAAACGAGCAGCGCCAGCGGTGGTCGTTTCCTGAGATTTCATTTCGGCGTGCCGCGCACCAAGTTCTTGACTAATCGCGCCGATAAATTCGCTTCCGACCTCAATTTGCAATTCTTCAATCGGTTCTTTTTCGACGCCGTCCTCGGTAATTGTAACAACTTGCGGTCGTCCAACTTCAAACTCAAAGCCCTCGCGTCGCATGGTTTCAATCAAAACACTCAAGTGCAATTCGCCGCGTCCAGAAATCGTAAAGCCAATTCCGTTTTCCTCAACGCGTAGCGCCACGTTGGTTTCAAGCTCTCGCTTCAATCGGTCGCCAATTTGCCTGGATGTCGTAAACTCGCCCTCGCGACCTTTCATTGGACTGGTGTTTGGGCCGAGGTACATACTCAAAGTTGGAGCCTCGATGTCAATTGTCGGTAGCGCTTCGGGCTGTTCTTTGTCGGCAATCGTATCGCCAATATGCGCGTCAGCCACGCCAACCAGCGCCACAATGTCGCCAGCAAAAGCTTCGTCAAGTTCTTCACGATTCAAGCCGCGATAGCCAAAAACTTTCTCAATTCGTGCCGAGCCCGCGACTTCGCCATTTTTCATCAAACTGACTTGCAAGCCACGCTTAACAGATCCGCGAGCAATTCGCCCAATCGCGTATTTTCCTTGGAATGTGTCATATTGTAGGCTGGTAACAAGCAATTGAAACGCGCCATCTTCCGTCACGTCTGGCGCTGGAATGTCGTTAATAATCGCGTCAAAAATTGGCGTCAAATCTGCGTCTTCGTCGGTGTTTGCAGGAATTTCTTTCCATGATTTTCCGTCACGTCCGATTGCGTAATAAATTGGATATTGCAATTGAGAATCATCGGTTGCTAGCTCCAAAAACAGATCGCTCAACTCATCTTCAACTTCGGCAATTCGTCTGGCCGGCTTGTCAATCTTATTGATAATCACAACAGGCTTCAGTCCCAGCTCAAGCGCCTTCGCTAATACGAATTTAGTCTGAGGCATCGGACCTTCTTGCGCGTCCACGACCAGCAAAACGCCGTCAGCCATATTCAAGGTTCGCTCAACTTCGCCAGAGAAATCGGCGTGTCCTGGCGTGTCGATAATGTTTATTTTGTAGTCGCCGTAAAAAATTGACGTTTGTTTGGCGGTGATGGTGATACCGCGCTCGTGCTCTTGATCGCCGGAATCCATAATCAATTCCTGGCTCATCTCGGCTTGGTTGTCGCGGAATGTTCGCGACTGCTTTAATAGTCCATCAACCATGGTCGTTTTGCCGTGGTCGACGTGGGCAATAATGGCAATGTTTCGAATCTTGCTAGCGTCCTTCATAAAAATATGGTCTGATATTAACACAGACCTTCCTTTAAGGTAATTATATCACGAAATAATAGAGGTGAAAAGTTTTTAGAAGATGGCGCTAAGAAGTGTATCTAATTATAGTTTGTGTTATTTTTTCGGTTGACATTAAATAAATAAAAAGTCAATCTGGCGGCGGCTGTGTTGATTTTTTTATGTCCATGTGATATAAATAATAAACTAGTTTCATCAATGAACTTATCGATATAAGAGATGACTATTAAGGAGAGGATAATTTATGTCTGGCGAGCTACAGCCTTTGGATACTGAAGGATATGTTGAAGAACTGAGTCGTATAATTGGGGAGCTTGGAGACATCGCAACTAGAGGGTCAGGGTTAGGTACCGAAGTGAAAAAGCTTACATCGGAGGCTGAAGGTATTCTTGGAATATTGTGTTGCGCTTCGTGGTGCGCTACTTGTCCTGACCGCGAAGAAGCGTTATCTGATGAGGATGCAGCGAGCGAACTGGTAGTGCAGAACTGTGTTGAGGAAATTGAATCTTTGCCAGAAAATAGAGAATATTAGTTCGTTTGTCAATTTATAGCACAAGTTTCATGCTTGTTCCAATTATTAAAAATCACCCTGGAGTTGGGTGATTTTCTTATGGTGAAAAATTGTCAAAAATGGTGGGAAATACAGGGCTTGAACCTGTGACCTCACGAATGTGAATCGTGCGCTCTAGCCAACTGAGCTAATTTCCCGTAATTACATCTGTCGTTTTATCTAACGAATTCGTGATGTGAGCTAATTATAGTTCAGGTTTCAAGTCCTGACAAGCTACGCTGAGCATATTCTATTGACTTTTTTACGCAAGTGTGGTATAAATGAAGGTAGCTTTCGTTGATGAGTTGAGTAAATCCTTGTCCGAGAGTGAACTTTGACAGGCAATCGAATACAAGATGAGGTTTTATTTCTTTTTTAATAATCGTTAAGAGGAATGAAATCTCATCTTGTGTTGTTAAGAGAACAACACTTCGCTGCACACCCGCAGAGATGAGAACACCAGAAGAAAGGTGAAAACCATGTCCATGCGATTCGAGACCTACGTAATCCACCTTAATATGGCAACTAGGTTGCTCAGTCTATTTTGGAAGGACATTTGTCGCACTGTTCTCGACGATATCCTCAATGATTTCCGTTTTGAAGATCCCGTCAAGGAGCTCTGCTTCAGAAAGTCTATTGAATCAGTACAGGATCATACGGAGAGTCTAGGAAATCTCGTATACTACTACTTCCTTGGGGAGTGTGACAAAGAAGGGGTTGATTCTGATGGGCTTGACGCAAAAGACACTGTAGAAGATGTCTTCGACGAGGCTCTATCAGCCAGACTCTCATTCACAATCATTAAGGAGGTCTTGGGGGGCATCCCCATGGAAAACGAAGAAGAGGCAAATTCAGTGGCTGATCTTCAGGTCACAATCTATGACATCCTTCTCCATATCATGAAGATTTCCAGTGGTTACCTGCAATCCTAGCGATTCTCTACTCTGCATGGCAGGTGATTGTTCTTTTACGATTGCCTGTCATGTAGACTCTGAACTTATGACATTAAAAATCACCCTAACTACGGGTGATTTTCTTATGGTGAAAAATTTCAGTTCTTGGTGCGGATGAAAGGACTTGAACCTTCACGCCGTGAGGCACATGCTCCTAAGGCATGCGTGTCTACCAATTCCACCACATCCGCATAACCTGATTATATCAAAACAAATTCTACTTATCAACTGTCCGCGCTTATGTTAAAATTGAAGTAACATACTAAGGAGGATTGATGAATAAAGTTGCGAAATATTTGAATGAGCATCTTAGCGGCGAAGTCGCGTCGCAGGATTTTGCATTGAGTCAAGTTGAAGTTGATAATGGACTTTTGGCGCGCCGACCAGAAATGATTGTTCGTGCGGCTAATATGAACGACATCAGGAAAGTGATGCGATTTTGTTCTCAATTGGCAGAGAAAGGTCATGTTTTACCTGTATTTGTTCGTGGTTGTGGCAATGATGAAACTGGCGCGGCGACGAATAAAGGCATTGCAATTGACGAAAAAACGTATATGAATCGTGTGGTTGGTATTGATCCTCGCCAACAGCTGATTCATGCTCAAGCGGGAATTTCTCTTTCGGCAATCAACGCAACTTTGTCTACTCATAAAGGCTTGGGCTTGCCGCGAACTTCATATGTGGCGGAAGAAGGTACGATTGGCGGCGCAATTAACACGGCTCCGTCCGGAATATTATCTGGCGCGCATGGCCGTTTTGCTGACGCGATTCAGCAGCTTGAGATTGTCCTGAGCAATGGCGACGTGATTCAGACTGGGCGCATATCTCGACGCGAATTAAGTAAGAAAAAAGGCTTATCGACGTTTGAGGGCGAGATTTATCGAGAGATTGACAATTTAATCTCAGATAACACCGAGCTGATTTCGCAAATGGATCCAGCTTTGCCAGATACGGTTGGCTACAGCGGGATTTCTCGGGTGAAGCAAAAAGACGGGTCGTTTGATTTGACTCCATTGTTTATTGGCAGTCAGGGAAGTCTGGGAGTGATTTGCGAAGTTATTATGAAGGCGCAATTTATTCATCCAGAATATTCAGTTGTTGCCGCATCATATAAAAAGTTGTCAGACGCGCAATCAGCCGTGGAATTAGCGATGAAAAATAAGGCGTCGGCGGTGGAAATAATCGACGGGCGATTCTTCCGTCAGGCTGCGGTCGTCGGTAAAGTGGTTGAGTGGGCGCCGAAAGAATGCTTCAAGGGCGCGGTGGTCTTGGCTATCTTTGACGACTTCTCTGACAGAGCGCGTAATAAAGCCGCGAAGAAATTGACTCGAAAATTGGAATCATCAGAAGCGATTGACATAAAAACTCTACACTTGGAAGAGCAGGATTTGTTCAGCTTGCATTCTGTTTTGGCTTTGGCGGGAACTCCAAGCGAGCCGCATATGATTACGCCACGCGTTTTCTCAGGGATTTTAATGGCGCCAGAAAAGATTGACAGTTTTCTTAGCGAGTTGAAGTCGCTGGAGTCTAAGTACGGCGTGGATTTGCCAGTTTTTGTTGATTTTTCAAGCGATTATATTTCTCTACATCCGACGTTTGACAGTAAAAAGGTGAGTGAACGCCAGAAAATTCTTCAGTTGTTGGCGGAAATCTCTCAGATTGTTAATAAGTACGAAGGTTCGTTTGCGGGATTTGGTGGCGACGGAAGATTGAAGGCTAACTTTATCTATAAAAATCTGCCAGATGATGAAAAACAATTATACGCGAAGGTGAAAAAAATCTTTGATCCAGCTGGAATTTTTAATCCAGGAATTAAAGCGGAGGCTCAACCAAAGGAGTTGGCGGCGGAGTTAAATGCGTGGTGCAAGCTTCGTAATCAAGCTTGATACTGGGTGAGAATTGGGCTATAATTGACGCGTAGCCCATGCGGATGTGGCGGAATTGGTAGACGCGCTAGCTTCAGGTGCTAGTGTACGCAAGTACGTGAAGGTTCAAGTCCTTTCATCCGCACCAAGAATTGAAATTTTTCACCATAAGAAAATCACCCATGCTCAGGGTGATTTTTAATATCATAAGTTCAGAGTCTACATGACAGGCAATCGTAAAAGAACAATCACCTGTCGTGTAGACTATATACCGCCAGTCGTTACTGGATCACCAAGGCCACGCCTCAGCGTTCCTGACACACTCATACAAAGCGGCGCGCATAAGCCGCCGTTTTGTTGAGGTATTATTGAGGCCGGTGTCGATGGCGTGCGGTGGGATTGCGTAAATCACACCGTAGATGTCGGTGTCACGGAACTCGTTCATCTCTTCTGCGACCTCATAGGCCGCGGAGATGTTGCGCGCAGCGACGTCGAAGAGTTTTTCTTCGACCTCCGCGTTCCCCTTAACAACGACGCAGCCATGGAGGCTGCTAACAGCGTCTTCAAGATCGTGAAGAGCCTCTTTGAGCATGTAAATAGCCAATGTTGTACTATAGTCATGTTCGCTGCAAAGGAGATCTGTGAGCTCCATAACTTTCCGGAGTGAAGTCGTGTGTTCTTTCTTGCTGTTGCTGAGATCCTTTCTTGCAGATTTCGTGAAGTCAGAAAGGTCGATGGCATTGATGCCTTCCCTAATCTTCTCCCAGTCTTCTTGGAGGGCATCAATCTTGTTGCAAAGTTCGTCAGCGAGGTATTTCCACATTGTAGTATTCCTTCTTGTGTTTTCTCATCTGCGGGTGTGCGATATGTGCGTTCTTTAGCACAAGATGAGATTTCATTCCTCTTATGACGGTTTTTCAAAAAAGAAATAAAAACTCATCTTGTGTTCGATTGCCTGTCAAAGTTCACTTTCGGATAAGGATTTACTCAACTCATCAACGAAAGCTACCTTCATTTATACCACACTTGTGTAAAAAAGTCAATAGAAGGCTCTCGACTTTTGTTATTTATTCAGGAATTTTGCTAAAATAACAGAGATGGAAGATAAAAGAAATGTCATTGATAAATTTAAGGGTCGGAGCGAATCGGAGATTATAAATGAGTTGGATTCCGAAGATCACGGTCTGGTGATTGCGCTGGAAAATACCGAGCGGGATTTTAATATGGGGACGATTGTTCGGAGCGCTAATGCGTTTGGCGTACGGCAGATTTATGTAATTGGGCGCAGGCAGTGGAATAAGCGCGGTGCGATGATGACGGATAAATATCTTCACATTACATATCTGGCGACGACGGAAGAATTTGTTGATAAAATGCGGACTGAAGATAGGGAAATTATTGCGATTGATAATATTCCTGGGAGTGTTAATATGTCGCAAACGTCGCTACCAAAGCACGCGGTTTTGGTATTTGGGCAAGAAGGGCCGGGGATTTCTACAGAGCTGGCTGGCGCTGCGGATCAGATTGTGGCGATTGAGCAATTCGGCTCGACTCGCTCCATAAACGTCGGCGCGGCAGCGACTGTGGCGATGTATTGCTGGCTGCAGCAGAATGTGCTGGCGGAAAATAATTAGTTGATTTCTACGCCTTGTTGACTCAAAAAATCACGAGTTTCATCATCTAATTTACAATTTATGAAACGCGATCGTGCTGCCAATTTCCCACTACCATAGACAAATTGCGTTTTCTCGTCATATTTCATACCACGGAAGTCGCAGTCTTTTGCTTCAATAATAGCTTTTACGCCACGAAAATCCACATTCCGAACCGACGAATTGGTAAAATAAATTGGTTGTCCATAGATGTTCTTTGCGTCGTCTAAATTACAGTTTTCAAATACGAAAAATCCCATAGTAAATCGGTCGAAATCAACGCTACGAAAATCCCCATCCGTAAAGCGAACAAACTCGCCTTCTTGAATGGCGGGATAACGCTCGCGTTGGTAGGCGGAAAAATCGTTAGCGCGAATAGATTCGGCGATACGATGCGTGATGTTGTCCATAAATTAATGATACACCATTATTTCTCGCAATAACTCCGTCAGTTCCTACTTTACAAAAAGCATGAAATTTACTACAATAGGCGTATGATTTTACCTAAATTCCATCATTCACACGTGTTGCCGAGGTAGGACTCTGATTTTTGATTGTACGCGCCGAGTTCTGCCTCGGCGTTTTTGATTGCTATAAATAAGAAATAATGACATAATGGAGCTAACATGAGCAGTTTATCTACACAAAGTTACAAAGGTTCGCGAGACTATTTTCCAGAGGAAAAGCGTCTGCAGAATTACATTTTTAATGTTTGGCACAAGACGGTTGAGAGTTTTGGCTATGAAGAATACGGCGCGCCGCTACTGGAGCCGCTAGATATTTATCTGGCGAAGTCGGGTCAGGAATTGGCGGGCGAGCAAACATACGCTTTTGAAGATCGTGGCGGTCGAATGGTGGCGATTCGTCCTGAGATGACGCCGTCGATTTCTCGAATGGTGGCGGCTAAACGTCAGGAATTAGCGATGCCTGCGCGGCTGTATTCAATTGCTAATTTTATGCGCTATGAACGACCGCAACGTGGGCGTGAGCGTGAGTTTTGGCAATTGAATGCGGATTTATTCGGCGTGGACGGCGCGGCGGCGGACGCGGAGATTATTGAGCTGAGTCACGCTAGCGTGATGAATTTTGGCGCCAAGCAAGAAATGTTTACGGTCAGGGTTAATAATCGCCAATTGATAAATCGTCTAATGAGTCAATTTTTGAAGCTTGATATTGTTGGTTCGACGATGATGATGAAGCTGCTTGATAGGAAAAATAAGATTCCTGCCGAAGAATTTAAGCGTCAGGCGATTGAGATTTTTGGTAGTCAAGCGTCAGAGGGTTTGCCGAAGCTAGCAAAAATGATCAGCATGAAGTCTGTTGATGATTTGCCGAGCGAATTGATGGAAGATGAAAGCGTCAAGCAACTTCGTGAAGTGATGAAATTGCTTAGCCAAAAAGGCATCACGAATGCGGTGTTTGATGTTACTTTGATGCGCGGACTGGACTATTACACGGGCATGGTTTTTGAGCTTTTTGACAATTCGCCAGAGAATAACCGAGCGCTGTTTGGTGGCGGACGATATGACGGATTAGTTGGGTTATTTGGCGTTGAGCCGATTGCTACGGTCGGCGTTGGCATGGGTGCGACAACGATGGAACAATTTTTGGAAGTGCATGGCTTGTTGCCTAAATTGGCGTCTAAAACAGATGTATATATAATTCCGGTGTCAAAAGAATCTATGGCTGGCGCGGACGATTTGGCGCGAAAATTGCGCAGTGAAGGCGTGCGAGCGGAGTTGGATATCACTGGTAGAAAGATTGACAAGCAGATAAAAGCGGCGCTAAAAAAGCAAATTCCGTTTGCGGTGTTCGTGGGTGAGGATGAAATTGCTAGCGGCGCATACACGGTTCGAAACTTGGTGGAATCCGATGAGCAGAAGGTTGGCGCTGAGCGAATTGTGACAATCGTCAAAGATCGTCGATACGATGGCGATGAGGACGCTCTGTTTGAGATATAGTCTGATATCTGTTATAATTAGTCTTTATGAAGACTACTGTAAAAAAACTATCAGATACTAAAGTTCAATTGACGATTTCTTTGGGTGCTAGCGAATTAGCTGACGCAGAGCAGGTTTCCTTGACAAAGTTGGCGCGCGACATCAAAGTTCCAGGTTTCCGCAAAGGAAAAGTTCCCGCAAGCATAGCCGCTAAGCACATTGATCCGAATGCGCTTCAGGAGCAGATTTTGGAGAACGCTTTGTCAAAGGCAGTAGCTGAGGCGTTTTTGCAGGAAAAATTGCAAGCTCTAGATCGACCTAGCGTTGAAGTTAAGAAGTTTGTTCCTGGTTCTGAGCTGGAATTTACGGCTGAAGTTGAAGTTATTCCTCCAGTAAAATTGGGCGATTACAAAAAATTGACAGCGAAAAAAGAAGTAGCCAAGGTCGAGGATAAAGATGTTGACGAGGTTATTGAGCGAATCCGTAAAAACTATTCCGAAAAATCAGAGGTCAAGCGCGCCGCTAAAACTGGCGACGAAGCTGTGATTGACTTTACAGGAAAAAAAGATGGCGTGGCGTTTGAGGGAGGTTCGGCTAAGGAATATGGCTTGAAGCTCGGTGAAGGCCAATTCATTCCGGGATTCGAAGAAGGCGTGATTGGTCATAAGGCTGGCGAAGAGTTCGATTTGAAATTGAAATTCCCAGAGGATTATCACGCTGAGAATCTGGCAGGTCAAGACGTTGTGTTTACCGTGAAACTTCACAAGGTTAATGAATTGAAATTGCCAGAACTAAATGATGAATTTGCTGCAAAATGCGGTCCATTTACAGAGATGAAAGAAGTAAAAGAGGACATCAAGCGTGAACTCACCGCACAAAAAGAGCGTGAAGCTGACGAGAAATTTAAGGACGCGTTGGTCGGTGAGCTGACGGAAAAAAGTAAGGCGGCACTGCCAGAACTTTTGGTCGAGGATCAATTGCGATCAATCGAGCGTGATTTGACTCAGAATTTGATGTATAGCGGACTGAGTTTGGATAGCTATTTGAAGACTCAGGGCTTCAAAGATAAAGAGGAGTGGACGAAGAAAGAGGCTCGTCCAGCGGCTGAAAAGCGAGTTAAGGCTGGTCTGGTATTGGCAGAATTGTCGAAGGAATTGAAGATTGACGCTTCTCGTGACGAGATCCAAGAACAGATTAATTTCTTTAAGCAGCAATACGGCAAAGATAAGAAAATATTAGAGCAATTTGACAATCCAAACGTTCACCGCGATATTGCTAACCGAATGATTACAGATAAAACCGTTGCTAAATTGGTTGAATTAAACACGAAGAAATAAGGTAAATATGCCAAAATCATATCTCATTCCAACTGTCGTTGAAAAATCGGCTGACGGCGAGCGTGCTTTTGATATCTATTCGAGATTGTTGAATGAGAGGATTATTTTCCTCGGTGAGGAGGTTAATGAACATACCGCCAATAGTGTAGTGGCACAATTACTGCATTTGGCATATGTTGATCCGCAAGCTGATATATCGCTATATATCAATAGCCCAGGCGGTAGTGTTTATGACGGAATGGCAATTTATGACACGATGAATTTTATTAAACCCGATGTGGCGACGTATGGAATTGGTTTGCAGGCAAGCATGGGGGCGTTTTTGCTTAGCTCTGGTGCTAAGGGTAAGAGGTTTTGCTTGCCGCATGCCAAGGTTATGATTCATCAGCCGTCTTCTGGAACGCACGGAAAAGTGACCGACATGGAAATTGATATGAAGGAAACTTTGGAAGTTAAGAAGATGCTAGCGAAGATTATGGCGAAAAACACCGGTCAGAAGTTGGCTAAGGTTAAGTCTGACATGGAGCGTGACTATTGGATGACGCCAGATGAAGCTGTAAAGTACGGACTGATTGATAAAGTCTTGACTAAATTGTCGTAAAAATTTGCGTGTTTGTTGTTAAAACTACTAGTAATTCTGCTTGTGGTTTTTGGAGGATATTGTCATAATTTGAAGTAAGCGAGGAGGGCTTATGAGGCAATATTTAGACGCATTGAAATATGTTCGTGATAACGGTGCGCGGAAGGGTGATCGTACAGGAACGGGAACGACGGAAGTTTTTGGCATTCAGACGCGATATAATTTGGCGGACGGATTTCCGGCTATGACCACTAAGAAGTTATATTTCAGAAGCGTTGCTCATGAGCTTTTGTGGTTTCTTAAGGGTACGGGCAATATTGAATATTTGGCACAAAACGGCGTTCATATTTGGGATGAGTGGCCATATAAAAATTACCTAGAAAAAACTGGTCAGAAAATACCGGAAATTAACGGCGATGAATGGCGCGCTGGAATGAAGGAATTTATTGATAAGATTGCGAATGATCACGCATTTGCTGAAGAATGGGGAAATTTGGGTCCTGTTTATGGTGTTCAGTGGCGAAAATGGCCGGATGGGAGGGGCGGAACTATTGACCAGATTCAGAACGCCATTGACATGATAAAGACGAATCCAGAGTCGCGTCGGAATATCGTGAGCGCGTGGAATGTGGCGGAAATTGATGACATCGTTCAAGCTGGAGGGCTGCCTCCGTGCCATACGATGTTTCAATTTAACGTAAGACCTGGCAAGAACGGCGAGAAGGACAAACTGGATTTGGCGCTGACTCAGAGATCGGCGGATATGTTCCTTGGGGTGCCGTTTAACATTGCCAGCTATGCGTTGCTTTTGTCGATTGTCGCTCAAGTTACCGACAAGCAACCCGGTGAGTTTATTCACACCTTAAATAGCGCACATATTTACGATAATCACCGCGCGCAAGTTGACGAGCAATTATCGCGCCGTCCACTGACACTACCGAAACTGTGGCTCAATCCAGACATCAAGAATATTGACGATTTCACGATTGATGATATTCGCCTGGAGAATTATGAGTGTCATCCGCCGATAAAAGCGCCGATTGCCGTGTAGATTGATTTACGATCTTATGTCCATTGGTCAAAATGATCGATATCTATTCCTCATCAGATTCTTTAGTTGTAAGAATCATATAATTGTCGTTTTCAATACCAGACTGTCGTAGGCCAGTAATCTCTTGATCGGGTAGAATAACACTAAACTCTCGAGTAGCGGTATCATATAGTATAGTTGCATACTTTCCCACTGTTCTAGCTACTGTTCTACCTTCTCCGTCTTCTTCTGTCCATTTTTCTACAACAGGGGCTTTATCTTTGAATATCGCATCTCCTTCTGCGGTAGGCTTGTCAGATAGTATTATCGTTCTACCTTCTGGCAGGTCTGCAATCGTAGTGTTTTTTATGTCTTCAAGGGTTGTAGCACGTATTATAGATCGTTCGTTCATATTTTTTACTATACCACAAATACCAAATACTGTCAGCTTAAGAAGGCTATTTTCTTTTATACGTCACAAAATCAAAATCGTAATTATTTTC
>ERZ1674245.557-NODE-557-length-12415-cov-5.823301_pt1 | contig 12415 bp, 8 predicted proteins | sample MGYA00581205_ERZ1674245 | MGnify/ENA primary metagenome ERZ1674245 (study PRJEB41354, sample SAMEA4873314) | human saliva metagenome | biome: human-associated habitat [ENVO:00009003]; feature: mouth environment [ENVO:08000002]; material: saliva material... | reverse complement strand
AGAGAATGTCGCGGAAGCGCTCTCGGCGATTCCGGGGCTCGGAAAGCGCATGGTTGAGAGTCTCAGGACCACCAAAAACGGCATCAAACAGCTATTTGTGCCGGGGATGCTCTTTGAAAATCTCGGCGTGACCTATCTCGGACCGGTAGACGGACACGACATTAAAAAAATGATGCGCGTCTTTGAGGAGGCGCGGCGCTTAAACCGCGCGGTTCTCGTGCATGTCATCACCGAAAAGGGCAAGGGCTACCGCCCGGCGGAGCGGCATCCGGACCTCTTTCACGGCGTCGGCCCCTTTGAGCTCGCGACCGGCGTCCCGAAAAAGAATAAGCACTATCCGGACTACACCGATGTCTTTTCGAAGACCCTGATTCAGCTCGCCGCAGAGGATTCCCGCATCGTCGCGGTCACGGCGGCGATGCCGGAGGGCACGGGGCTCGCGGCGTTCGGGCGGCGCTATCCGCAGCGCTATTTTGACGTGGGCATTGCCGAGCAGCATGCCGTGACGAGCGCGGCGGGCCTTGCGGCGGGCAGCATGAAGCCGGTCGTCGCGGTCTATTCGTCCTTTTTACAGCGCGGCTTTGATCAGGTGCTCCACGATGTCTGTATTCAGAACCTGCCGGTGGTCTTTGCGATTGACCGCGCGGGACTGGTCGGCGCGGACGGCGAGACCCATCAGGGTGTCTTTGACCTGTCCTATCTCGGCTGTATTCCGAACATGACCATACTTGCGCCGAAGAATTGCTGGGAGCTCGAAGAAGAACTCCGCTTTGCCTTTTCCTACGGCGGTCCGATTGCGATACGCTATCCGCGCGGCCAGGCCTATCGCGGTCTCGGAGAGCACAGGGAACCGATACGCTTCGGCAGGGCGGAGCTCCTGTTTCGCGAGGAGAAGACAGCTCTGCTCGCACTCGGCAGCATGGTGAGCACGGCGGAGCATGTCAGAGAAAAGTTAAAGGCGCTCGGCCAGCCCTGTACGCTTGTCAACATGCGCTTCGCGAAGCCGATTGACCGGGAGCTCCTTGCGGAACTCGCAGAGACGCATCAGAACTTTGTGACGCTCGAGGAGAATGTGCTCCGCGGCGGCTTCGGCCTCGAGGTGGCCGAATGGGCTTCGTCGCAGGAGAAAGAACTCTCGGTGACGCACATTGCTTTGCCGGACGCCTATGTGGAGCACGGCGATGTGTCGGTGCTCCGGCAGCACCTCGGCATTGATTCGGATTCGATTGTCCGCGTGTTGCGGGACAAGTATCACTGGTGAGTGGAGAGGAACGGAATGAAAGAGAGACTGGACGTTATGATGACGGCGCGCGGCCTCGCGGAGAGCCGCGAAAAGGCAAAGGCGCTCATCATGGCCGGCGTGGTATTCGTGGACGGACAGCGGGAGGACAAGGCAGGACAGAATTTTCCGCCGGAAGTGACCATCGAGGTGCGCGGCAATCGCCTGCCCTATGTGAGCCGCGGCGGCCTGAAACTCGAAAAGGCAATGAAAGAGTTTCCGCTCTCGCTCACAGGTAAAATCTGCATGGATGTCGGCGCTTCGACCGGCGGTTTCACGGACTGCATGCTGCAAAACGGGGCGCTTAAGGTCTACGCGGTCGATGTGGGCCACGGCCAGCTCGACTGGAAACTCCGGAACGATACGCGTGTCGTTTGTCTCGAGAAGACCAACATTCGCTATGTGACCCGGCAGGAGGTGCCGGAGGAAATTGCTTTTTCCTCGATTGATGTCTCGTTTATCTCGCTCGAGAAAGTGTTGCCGGCGGTGCGAGCGCTGCTTTCCGCAGAGGGCGAAGTGGTCGCGCTTATCAAACCCCAGTTTGAGGCGGGGAGAGAGCAGGTCGGCAAGCACGGCGTGGTGCGGGAGCCGAAAATCCATGTCGAGGTCATCGAGAAAGTGCTCGGCTATGCGGCGGCTTCGGGCTTTGTGCCGCACGGCCTAAGTTTTTCGCCGATACGCGGGCCGGAAGGCAATATCGAGTATCTGATCTGGCTTCGCACCGCGGAGGAAAGCGAGGGCGCTCCCGCAGTGACGCCGGAGACCGCGCGCGCTGTGGTTCGCGCGGCACATGAGACTCTGGCGGGAGGAAAAGCATGAGACGGTTTTTACTTTTCCTGAACCGCGGCAAGGAGCACGCGGCGGAGAAGGCCGCGTCGATCCGGGAGCAGCTTCTCTCGCTCGGCGCCGAACTGGTCGACATCGAAGAGCACGATATTGCGGGGATTCGCGGCGAAGACTACGACTGCGTGCTGACACTCGGCGGCGACGGGACGCTGATTCGCGCGGCGCGGGGGCTCGCCGGGAGCGGTGTGCCGCTGGTCGGCATCAACCTCGGTCATCTCGGTTATCTTACGGTGGCGAGCAGCGACGAAGAAATTCCCGGGGTTTTGGAAAAACTTATCGCGGACGACTATGTCATCGAAGAGCGGATGATGCTGAACGGCAGAGTCATCCGGAACGGGCACGAGAGCCCGCGCGACCACGAGTGGCTCGCGTTGAATGAGATTGTCGTCTCGCGAAAAACGAGCGCCGGTCCGGTGCATTTCCGGATTTATGTAAACGGGGCTTTCTTGAATGAATATAAGGCAGATGGTATTATTATCTCAACACCGACCGGTTCGACGGCCTATAATCTGAGCGCCGGAGGACCTATCATTGATCCTGCCGCGCGTATGACGGTGCTGACACCGATTTGTCCGCACTCGCTGTATCGCGCGAGCATTGTGCTCCGCGCGGAAGATGTCCTTGAGGTCTGGATTCCGGAAGAGGAGCGGGGCATTCAGAGCGCCGATTTCGACGGCGCCGCGACCGAAGAACTGCTCGGGGGCGACCTCGTGCGCATTTCGGAGAGTCAGCAGACCACACCCGTGGTCCGCATCGGGGGAGAGAGCTTTTTGGCGCAGCTGCGCAGTAAGATGGCGGCGCTGTGAGGGGGGGCGACAGATGAAGCTGGAGAGACATTCAAAAATTGTCGAGTTGATTGGAAAGAAGGAAATCGAGACGCAGGAGGAGCTGGTCGAGGAACTCAGAAAGGCCGGTTTTCGCGTGACGCAGGCCACGGTATCCCGCGACATCCGCGAGATGCGGCTCACCAAGGTCGCAACGGATAGCGGCAAGCAGCGCTACACCGTCATGCAGAACGAGGATCCGAAGATTGAGAAATATGTCCGGATTCTCCGGGACAGCTATCAGGGCATGGACAGAGCCCAGAATCTGCTGGTCGTAAAGACGGTCTCCGGTATGGCCATGGCGGTCGCAGCCTCGCTGGACGCGATGCACCTCCACGAAGTTGTGGGCTGCGTGGCCGGTGACGACACGGTATTCTGTGCGACGCGCTCCACGGACGACACGCTGCTTCTCATGGAGCAGATCAGAAAAATGCTTCTGGGCTGAGGTGAACCATGCTGCTGGGATTGCGGGTGAAGAACTTTGCACTGATTCGGGAGGCGAGCCTCTCGTTTGATACGGGCTTCACAGTGCTGTCCGGCGAGACAGGTGCCGGAAAATCCATACTGATAGATTCGATTTCCGCCCTGCTCGGCGCGAAGACAGGGCGGGATATGATACGGAACGGCGAAGAGGCCGCCTATCTGGAACTCATCTTCTCGGTACGGCAAAAAGAATTGCGTGAGCGTCTCGCGGCCCTCTCGATTGTGCCGGAGGAGGACGGAACCGTCATCGTGAGTCGGAAGATTCAGAAGACCCGTAGCATATCCCGGATTAACGGCGAGGCGGTCACAGCGCGGCAGTTAAAGGAACTCGCGGCCTTGCTCATTGACATTCACGGGCAGCACGAGGTGCAGACGCTCTTCTCGACCGAGATGCACGGACGGCTGCTCGACGAACTGTTGCCGCCTGCGGGGCAGGCAGCCCGGGAAGCCTATGCGGAGGCCTATCGGGCGTACCGGCAGCTGCTCCGGCAGGAGCGGGAGAGCGCGGACCGCGCGGCGCTGCTCCGGGAGGCGGATTTACTCGCCTTTGAGATCCGGGAACTCTCGGAGAGCGGGATACACCCGGGCGAGGAGGCAGAACTCGCCGAAGCGTATGCGAGCGCAAAACACGCGGCGCAGATTGAAGAAGCGCTCGCCGAGGCAGAGCGCGCGCTTCAGACCGACGCGGTCTCGGAAGCGCTCCGCGCGGTGCGCGCCGTGGTGCGCTACGCGACATCGCTCGAGGCGCTTGCGGGGCAGCTGACCGAGCTCGACGCACTCGTCCAGGATGCGGCCGAAGCCGTGCGCGGGGAGCAGGGAAAGGTCGAGAGCGATGAGGAGACTTTAAACCGTCTCGGCGAGCGGCTCGATTTGCTGCGCCACCTCGAGGCGAAGTATGACTGCGATGAGGAAGGACTGCTTCGCCTGCTTGCGGAAAAAGAGGTGCGCGCTGCGGCAATCACCGCGCTCTTACGGAGCGCCGAGACCGTAACGCAGCAAAAGGAAAGCGCATTGCAAACGCTCTGTGCGGCCGCGGCTGCGCTGCGGGAGTTCCGGCATCGGGCGGCGGAAAGCCTTGCGACGCGGGTCGAGACCGAACTCGCGGCGTTGAATTTCAAGGGCGCGCGCTTTGAAGTCCGGTTTGCGGAGCTTGCCGATTTCGCGGAGAGCGGCAGTGAGAGCGCGGAATTCTATATCAGGACCAATCCGGGCGAGGAAATCAAGCCGCTCCGCCAGATTGCGAGCGGCGGCGAGCTGTCCCGCGTGATGCTCGCCCTGCAGACCGTACTCGCGGCAAAAGATCGGGTGGAGACCCTGATCTTTGACGAAATCGATGCGGGCATCAGCGGGCGCACCGCGCAGCTCGTCTCGGAGAAACTGATGGAAATCAGCCGGACCCGTCAGGTGCTCTGTATTACGCATCTCCCGCAGCTCGCAGCCATGGCGGATCACCACTACCTGATTGCGAAGGAGACGGACGGCAGCAAGACGGAGACGGAAATTCGGGAAATCACGGGAGAGGCGCTCTACCTGGAACTGGGACGACTGATCGGGGGCGCCGAGATTACCGCAGGTGTCCTGAAGACAGCAGAGGAAATGAAACAACTTGCAGAGAAAAGAAAGGAAGAAATGAGATGAAGAACATCTTGTTTGCTGCTTCGGAAGCGGTTCCGTTCATTAAGACCGGAGGACTCGCCGATGTCGCCGGATCCCTTCCGGCCTGTTTCGACCGGAGATACTTCGATGTGCGCGTCGTGCTGCCCAAATATCTCTGCATTCCGGAGAGATACCGGAATCAGATGGAATATGTGACGCATTTCTACATGAACTTTAACGGCGCGGACCGCTATGTCGGCGTCTTAAAGCTGGTAGAAGACGGCATCACCTTTTATTTCATCGACAATGAGAGCTATTTCGGCGGACTGCGCCCCTACGGCGACTGGCTCTACGACCTCGAGAAGTTTGCTTTCTTCTCGCGCGCCGTGCTCTCGGCCCTCCCGCTTCTCAATTTCCGCCCGGATCTGATTCACTGCCATGACTGGCAGACCGGCCTCATTCCGGTCTACTTAAAAGAGCGCTTTGCGGGCGGCGAATTTTTCCGGGGCATCAAGTCCGTGATGACCATTCACAATCTGAAATTCCAGGGAATCTGGGATGTCGAGACCATTGAGCGTATCACCGGTCTCTCGGAATATTTCTTCACGCCGGACAAACTGGAGTCCTATAAAAACGGCAACTTTTTGAAGGGCGGCATTGTCTATGCGGACGCTGTCACGACCGTGAGCCCGACCTATGCGGAGGAAATTCAGATGCCGTTTTACGGTGAGGGCTTAGACGGCCTCATGCGGGCGCGGCGCAATTCGCTCCGCGGCATCGTAAACGGCATTGACTACCGTGAGTTCGACCCGGCGACGGATCCGAAGATCGCGGAGCGCTACGACGTGAAGAACTTCCGCCACGAGAAGAAGAAAAATAAGGCAGCGCTCCAGGAGCGCCTCGGACTGCCGGTCGACGACAAGAAGTTTGTGCTCGGCATTGTGTCCAGACTCACAGACCAGAAGGGTTTCGATCTGATTCAGGGCGTCATCGAGGAGCTTTGTCAGGAAGATCTCCAGTTTGTGATTCTCGGCACGGGAGAGGAGCGCTACGAGAACCTGTTCCGCCACTACGACTGGAAGTACCACGACAAGCTTTCGGCGCAGATTTACTATTCGGACGATGTGGCACATGCGATTTACGCGGGAGCCGACGCCTATCTGATGCCTTCGCTCTTTGAGCCCTGCGGCCTCTCGCAGATGATAGCGCTCCACTACGGGACGCTTCCGATTGTCCGCGAGACCGGCGGTCTGAAGGACACGGTGGAGCCGTACAATGAATTCGCCAATACCGGTACCGGCTTCTGCTTTGCCAACTACAATGCGCACGAGATGCTCGACTGCATTCGCTATGCGAAGCGGATTTACAGCGAGAGACGGCGCGACTGGAACCGCATTGTGGACCGCGCGATGCAGGCCGACTACTCCTGGCAGCAGTCGGCGCTCAAGTACCAGGAGCTCTACGACTGGCTCATCGGTTACTGAGCGGGCAAACGGACAGAGAAAGGGTTACATGAGTATATTTCATCAATTGCGGGAAAATCAGGTGCTGATGAGCGCGGTCATCGCGTTCTTTGCGGCCCAGCTCGTCAAATTCCTGCTGGAGTTCTGGTCGACGGGGACGGTGAAATTTGAGCGTCTCCTCGGCAACGGCGGCATGCCGAGCTCGCACAGCGCGACGGTTTCGGCTCTTGCGCTCGGCGCGGGCTATTGTTACGGCGCCGCTTCGTTTGAATTTGCCGTGAGTTTTATCCTCGCGATGATTGTGATGACAGATGCGATCGGCGTTCGCCAGGAGACCGGAAAGCAGTCAAAGCTTCTGAACAAGATGATGGAGACGGATTTCTGGAAACAAGAGGATCCCGATTTACTGCCGGTCAAACTCAAGGAGCTGGTCGGACACACGCCGTTGCAGGTCGCTGCGGGTGTGGTGGTCGGCATTCTGGTGGCGCTCGTCGCGGAGTACGGCTTATACCGCTGAGGAGGATGGATACGAAATTGATGAGAGAGAGAACGAAGCAGGCGCGGAAGCGGGGTGGGCAAATCCTCACCCTGCTTCTTGTCATGTTATGCTGTCTTCTGCTCGCGGCCTGCGGGAAGAAGGAAGAGAAGGCAGCCGAGAGCACCGCACTGCCCTATTCCGAAGCACAGCTTTTGCTGGTCATCGCATCCGCGAGACAGGAGACGGAGGAAGTCTACGGGAAGGAAATCTGGGACAAACGCGTGAGCGGCGGACGGGAGACCTTCTCGGAGGCTTACTTCGATGAGCTGAAGGAGTTTTTCTATGAGCTCAGCGCGATGAACGGCATGGCGGAGGAGCGGAATGTAAAGCTCGACACGGAGGAGATGAGACGCCTCCACGAGGCGGCGGAGCATTTTTTTACGGCTTCGGTGCAGAACCAGCCGTCCTTCGGCGGGCTCAGCGAAGAAGAAGTCGAGTTTATGTTTCAGCAGTATGCGCGCGCGCTGAAGCTCCGGAAGACGATGCGCGAGGACAGAAGGGCGGAGGTCAGCGAGAGCGAGGCAAAGGTGATACGGCTGCAGAGTGCCGCGTGCGAGAAGCGGGAAGATGCCGAAAAGCTCCGCGATGAGGCGCTCGCCGGCGGCGATTTCCGGACACTCGCGCGGAAATACTGCAACGCGGATGCACCGGTCAAGAAGGTGGCGCGCGGCGACCTCGCACCGGCGCTCGAGCGGGTCGCATTCGCGATGGAAGACAATACCGTGAGCGCCGTGACGGAACTTGACGGCAAGTACTATGTGTTCAAGTGCCCGGTGAGCTATGACACCGAGGCGACCGCGGAGCGGCGGAAGAGCCTGCAGGACGAGAGACTGCAGAATCTGGTGCGCGAGGCCTATGAGCGTTACCTGAGCGCCCACCCGATTGCGGAGAATGCGGGGCTCTGGGACAGCATTGAGGGAAAAGTCAGCAAAAATTACAGCGGCAGCAATTTCTTCACTGCCGTGCGGGAGGCACTGCGCTATGAAGGCGTATAAGGCAGAGGAGTTGCGTGCATTTACCGGGGCCTTGTTCCGGAGCGAGCGCTTTGACGCTTTTCTGCTCTGTGAGGCGTCCTTCCGGACAGCGTTTTCCCTCGAGATTGACGGCAGGCGCAACAAGGACTGGTACAGCGCGGAAGAGGAACAGGAGCTGGGGGCGGAGGACTTTGTCCGCTGGGGCGAAGTCCGGGAACTTGCGTTTCAGGCAATCCGCGGCAAGAAAGCGCCGAAGGCTTTCCGCCTGGTGCTCCGCTTAAACCGGCAGGAGAGCACGGCTTTTCTTGCGGAGAGCGGGAGCCGGCTGCGCCCGGAAGAGGTGAGCGGCTTTTATTGGAATTTGCAGTATGAGGAAAAGACGCTGCGCCTTGTGAGCGGCGTGAGTGTGACGGCATTTCCGGGGGACAAGGCCCTGGAACAGCTCTGGGATCAGGCAACCGTGGCGCGCCTTCGCGCGATGGGACTGGTCATCAGTGAACTCTGAGGAGGCGGCTATGAGACGGGCAGGAGAGCTCTCCGGCGGGAGAGAAGAACAGATACAGGCAGAGACCGAGAATGAGGGCATGACAGGCGCAGACCTGCTCTCGCTCTATCTCGAGGAATTAAAGCAGATTCCGGCACTGGAGGGCGAGGAGGAGGCAGCGCTCCTCGAAAAGCTTCGGGCGGGCGATGCGCGCGCCAGAAAGCGCCTCACGGAGGGCTACCTCGGCACCGCGCTTGCGGAAATCCAACCTTTTGTCGGTAGTATGGAGGCGGGCGAACTGATCGGCGTCGCGAATCTTGCGCTGACCGCGGCGCTCTGCGACGAAAAAATATTGGAAAGCACTGTACTTCGTGATACCATTAAACAGAAAGTGCATACAGCTTTGGAAGAAGCCGTGCGGGAGAACCGGCAGAGCGATACGGGCGAGCAGACACTTGCGGACCGCATGAACGCGCTGACGGAACTGTCTTCGGAACTCGCGGCAGAGCTCGGCAGGGAAGCGAGCCCCGAAGAACTGGCGTCGCGGCTCGACATCCCGCTCGACGAGGTACAGCGGCTTCTGGCAATGAGTATGCAGGCACTGGAGTGAGGCAATCGGTAATCCGGGAGGAAATTCAGAAATGGGCGTTAGAAGAATCTATGTAGAGAAGAAGAAAGCGTATGCCGTGCGCGCGGTAGAACTGTTTGAGAACATCAAGACCTATCTCGGCATTTCCGATATCGCGGGTGTGCGCGTGCTGGTTCGCTATGACATCGAAAATCTGGACGACAAGACCTTTTCGGAGGCGCGCGGCACCATCTTTTCCGAGCCGCCGCTCGATGAGCTCTACGAGGAAACATTTCCGAAGGAAGCGGGCGACACCGTTTTTTCCGCGGAGTATCTGCCGGGACAGTTTGACCAGCGCGCGGATTCCGCGGTGCAGTGCGTGCAGCTGATTGACAAGGATGCGGCGCCTGTCATCCGGACGGCGACGACCTATGTGCTCTCCGGAAAACTCAGCGCGCAGGAAATCGAAGCGGTCAAACATTTCTGCATTAACCCCGTCGACTCCAGAGAGTGCGCGGAGGAAAAGCCGGAGACGCTCACGCAGAACTATCCGGCGCCGGACGATGTGAAGACCGTCGAAGGCTTCACTGCAATGCCGGAGGATGATTTCCGGGCGCTCTATGCCTCCTTCGGTCTCGCGATGACGTATGAAGACTTCCTGGAAATTCGTCATTATTTCGAGAGTGAGAAGAGAAACCCGACTGTGACCGAGATTCGTGTCCTAGACACCTACTGGTCCGACCACTGCCGCCACACGACCTTCCAGACCGAGCTCACAAAGGTGAGTTTCCTCGACGGCGACTTCCGCGAGCGCCTCACGAAGACCTACGAGCGCTATCGCCGCGACCACGAGGATTTGCTCGGCGGCAGAAGCGATAAGTTCATCTGCCTCATGGATCTCGCGCTGATGGGCATGCGCCGCTTAAAGAAGGACGGCAAGCTCACCGACCAGGAGGAGACGGATGAAATCAATGCCTGCTCCGTTGTCGTGCCGATTACGGTCGACGGCAGGGAGGAGGAGTGGCTCGTCAACTTTAAGAACGAGACGCATAACCACCCGACGGAGATTGAGCCCTTCGGCGGCGCGGCGACCTGCCTCGGCGGCGCCATCCGCGACCCGCTGTCCGGCAGAACCTATGTCTATCAGGCCATGCGCATCACCGGCGCGGCGGATCCGACCCGTCCGCTCGCAGAGACGCTGCCGGGCAAACTCCCGCAGCGAAAGATTGTCAGAGAGGCAGCGCACGGCTATTCCTCCTACGGAAACCAGGTCGGTCTCGCGACCGGCTATGTGAAAGAAATTTATCACCCCGACTATGTCGCAAAGCGCATGGAGCTCGGCGCGGTCATGGCTGCTGCACCGAAGAAGAATGTGGTGCGCATGAGTTCCGACCCGGGCGATGTGATTGTGCTGCTCGGCGGCAGAACCGGACGCGACGGCATCGGCGGTGCGACGGGTTCCTCTAAGATTCACACGACTGCTTCGATCGAGAGCTGCGGCGCCGAAGTCCAGAAGGGCAACGCGCCGACCGAGCGGAAGATTCAGCACATGTTCCGCCGCCCGGAGGTGAGCCTCTTAATCAAGAAGTGCAATGACTTCGGCGCGGGCGGCGTCGCGGTCGCAATCGGCGAGCTCGCACCGGGACTCACTGTGGACCTCGACAAGGTGCCGCTCAAGTACGCGGGGCTCGACGGCACGGAAATTGCGATTTCCGAGTCGCAGGAGCGCATGGCCTGCGTGCTCGACCCGAAGGATGTCGATGCCTTCCTGCGGTACGCGGAGGAAGAAAATCTCGAGGCGACGCCGGTCGCCGTGGTCACGGCGGAGCCGCGCCTCGTCCTGAACTGGAGAGGCAAGGCGATTGTCGATTTGTCCCGCGCCTTCCTCGACACGAACGGCGCACACCTGACCGCAGAGGTCGAGGTGGAGCTGCCGAAGCGAAGCGAGAATCCCTTCGGCTATGCGGCCGGAGAGTCGGTCAGAGACAAGTGGCTGAATGTGCTCGGCGATTTGAATGTCTGCTCGCAGAAGGGCCTGGTCGAGATGTTTGACGCCTCGATCGGCGCGGGCACCGTCACGATGCCCTACGGCGGCAAGTACCAGCTGACCGAGACCCAGAGTATGATTGCAAAGATTCCGCTCTTAAAGGGACACACCGATGCGGCGACTGTCATGAGCTACGGTTTTGACCCCTATCTCTCGAGCTGGAGCCCCTACCACGGCGCAGTCTACGCGGTCTGCGACTCGGTCGCGAAGGTCGCTGCGGTCGGCGGCGACATCGATAAGATTCATCTGACCTTCCAGGAATTTTTCCGCCGCATGGACGACAACAAGCCGGAGAGATGGTCGCAGCCGTTTGCGGCGCTGCTCGGTGCCTACGAGGCGCAGCTGGAGCTCGGCCTCGCTTCGATCGGCGGCAAGGACTCGATGTCCGGTACCTTTAACGAAATCGACGTGCCGCCGACGCTGGTGAGTTTCGCGGTCGATGTCGCCTCGGTGAAGGATATCATCACGCCGGAACTGAAGGCTGCGGGCAACCGTCTCGTGCTCCTCACGGTAAAGCGCGACGGCGACCTCCTGCCGGACTATGAGGATTTGAAGGCACAGTACCGCGCGCTCACCGAAGACATCAAGGCAAAGCGCGTGCTGAGCGCCTATGTGTTGGAGCGGCACGGCGCGGCGGAGGCTGTCACGAAGATGGCGCTCGGCAACGGTCTCGGCGTGAAGCTCGCGGACAGTGTGAGCGAGGAGACCTTGTTTGCGCCGGGCTGGTGCAACCTCCTGCTCGAAGTGCCGGCAGAGGCGCTCGAAAAGCTCTCCTGCCGCACGGAACTCTTCGGTGAAGTGACGGCAACGCCCGTACTTTCCTACCGCGGCACCGAAATTTCGCTCGCGGAGGCGGAAAAGGCCTGGATCGGGACCCTCGAGGAGGTGTTCCCGACCCGCGTCACCGAGGGCGGCGAGATTCTGGATCGCCCGCTCTATCACGCGGCGTCCGTCGCGGTCTGCGGTCACAAGATCGGCACGCCGCGCGTCTTCATCCCGGTCTTCCCGGGCACGAACTGCGAGTACGACTCGGCGCGTGCGTTTGAAGAGGTCGGCGCCGTTGCGAGCGCGCCCATCTTCCGCAATCAGAACGCGGAGGACATTGTGGCTTCCGTGGAAGCATACCGGAACGAAATCCGGAACGCCCAGATTGTGATGTTCCCGGGCGGTTTCTCGGCGGGCGACGAGCCGGACGGCTCCGCAAAGTTCTTTGCACAGGTCTTCCGGAACGAGGTTGTGAAGGAGGAGCTCTTAAAGCTCTTAAACGAGCGCGACGGTCTGGTACTCGGCATCTGCAACGGCTTCCAGGCGCT
>ERZ1674245.556-NODE-556-length-12423-cov-23.311287_pt1 | contig 12423 bp, 6 predicted proteins | sample MGYA00581205_ERZ1674245 | MGnify/ENA primary metagenome ERZ1674245 (study PRJEB41354, sample SAMEA4873314) | human saliva metagenome | biome: human-associated habitat [ENVO:00009003]; feature: mouth environment [ENVO:08000002]; material: saliva material... | reverse complement strand
TGACGATTCCGGGCCTCGTGACGGCCGAACCTACCGAGGCCGCCGCTCCCGTCGACGCCTCGATCCCCTCGGTCGAGGTCCCCGAGGACGCCACCGTCCACGACGTCGTCATCATCGGCTCGGGTCCGGCCGGTTACACGGCTGCGGTCTACACGGCGCGCGCGGGCCTGGCCCCCATCGTGCTGGCCGGCCAGCTGGCCGCGGGTGGCGCGCTCATGAACACGACCGAGGTCGAGAACTTCCCCGGTTTCCCGGAGGGCATTCAGGGCCCCGAGCTCATGGACAACATGCGCGAGCAGGCCGAGAAGTTCGGCGCGGACGTGCGCTACGAGGACGTCGTCGCCGTCAACCTTGAGGGTGACGTGAAGGCGGTGGCGACCGAGGACGAGGTCTTCTACGCGCGCGCCGTCATCCTGGCCACCGGCTCCGAGTACCGTCACATGAACGTGCCCGGCGAGGAGGAGTTCTCCGGCCGCGGCGTCTCCTACTGCGCGACCTGCGACGGCTTCTTCTTCAAGGATCGTCGCCTGGCCGTCATCGGCGGCGGCGACTCCGCGATGGAGGAGGCGACCTTCCTGACGAACTTCGCGTCCGAGGTCGTCGTCGTGCACCGCCGCGACGCCCTGCGCGCCTCGCGCGTCATGGCCGAGCGCGCCCTGAACAACCCGAAGATCTCCTTCGAGTGGAACGCGACCGTCGCCGAGGTCCTGGGCGACGAGGCCGTGACCGGCCTGCGCCTGGCCTCCACGGTGGATGGCTCCACGCGCGAGATCGCCGTGGACGGCGTGTTCGTCGCGATCGGCCACCTGCCCCGCACGGGCTTCCTGCGCGGCCAGGTCGCCCTCGACGAGGCCGACTACATTACGGTCGACGAGCCATCGACGCGCACGTCCGTGGCGGGCGTGTTCGCGTGCGGCGATGCTGTGGACCACACGTACCGTCAGGCCATCACGGCGGCTGGCTCCGGCTGCCGCGCCGCCCTGGACGCGGAGCGCTGGCTGGCGTCCCTGGGCGACCAGGCGTGATCTTCCCCACTCCCACCGGCGCTTCCGGCACTGACTCTCCCCGTCCTCGTATCTGCCCATGCGGGTCGGGGGCGCTGCTCGCGCAATGCTGCGGGCGCTATCTGGACGGCGAGGCGGTGCCGACCGCCGAGGCACTCATGCGCTCGCGCTACACGGCGTTCGCGCTGCGCGACGAAAACTACCTGTTCCGCACCTGGCACCCGCGCACGCGTCCCGCTCCCCCGTACTGGGTCGAGGGAACGCAGTGGATCGGCCTGCAGATTCTTGGGGCCGAGGCCGGGGGTCCTTCCGACGAGGAGGGGACCGTCACGTTCGTGGCCTCGTGGCGGGACGCGCTAACGGGAGAAACCGGGCAGATGCGTGAGCGTTCGCGTTTCTCGCGCCGGGCTGGGCGCTGGGTGTATGACTACGGTGCGAATGACTGACACTACGGTAGGATTTTCATATGCTTGTTCGTCGACTTCTGTCACCCCCCGTTATCGTCGGGGCTCTTCTCGTCGTAGCGGTTGCTATCGCCGGTGATTTCATTACAAATCCCCTGCCGATCGACACCGCCGTGTGGTCCAACTTCATCGAGTCACGCTCTCCCGCGATGAATACGTTCATGACGGGCGCGTCCTGGCTGTTTGATCCAAAGCGCGCCATCGTCTTGGCGCTGGTGGTCGCGGCCGCCGTCTGGTGGTTCGCCAAGAAGGTCGTGCACGCGCTCTACGTCCTGTCGTCAGTTGTGCTCTCGGCTGCGAATAGCTTCGTGATTAAGCACCTGTACGAGCGTCCCCGCCCCGAAGAGGCGTACCGCTTGATCACTGAGGACGGCTACTCCTTCCCGTCGGGTCACGCGACGGTCGTCACGGCGCTGGTGGTCTCCCTCGTGATGGTGATGACGATGACGCGCGTCGGGCGCGAGATTCGTCACCTGCTGTGGGTCGCCGCGGTCGTCTTCATCGCGTTTATCTGCGTGACGCGTCTGTACCTGGGTGTCCACTGGGTGACGGACGTGCTGGGCGGTTGCAGTGTCGGCCTGGGTTCCACGCTGATCCTGTCGCCGTTCATGCTGCGACCGAACGCGTTGCGTTGGGTTCGCTAAGCTCACATCTTATTGCTGCTAGTGCGCCCGGGGCTACGGCCCCGGGCGCTTCTGTATGCGCCTGTGAGGCCCGATCACACCCCGACATGGACTCGTACCCGCCTCGGCTCCAAAAGGCCTGCAGAGGCCCCGGAGAGGCCTTACCGGACACCTCGCGTAGAACAATCCCCACTGTCCTGATCAGTATCCTCCCGCCTGGGGCCGCCACACACGAAACCACGTGAGTCCGCAGTGCGGAGGGCGCCGCAGGGCCCGGAGGGGATGGCCGCGGTGTCCGTGGGCGGCGGCAGGGCCTGGCCACCACACACAACGACACAGCGCCGCCGGTGTGGAGGGCGCCGGAGGGCGTCGCCGCGGTATCCGTGGGCGGCGGCAGGGCCTGGCCGCCACACACAACGACACAGCGCCGCCGGTGTGGAGGGCATGGCCGCGGTGTCCGTGGGCGGCGGCAGGGCCTGGCCGGGCTTCGAGACGACGCGCCGAGCGAAGCTCGCGGCGCGGACGGCGAGCGGGCGGGCCGCCGCCCACGGACACATACAGTGACCCGGCCCGAAGGCGCCCGGGAACACCAGCGGTGCCACCCGGGCACGCCAAAGGGGCGGGTACCGAAGTACCCGCCCCTCACTCAGCCACGACCTCGTCGAGGCTCAGGCTGAATCAGGCTCAGCCCTGGCGGCGGCGACGCATCCACAGGAGGAGGCCACCCGCGGCTGCGGCACCCAGGCCGGCGGTGCCGACCAGGCTGTCGAAGCCGGTGCGTGCGAGGCGCTGCGTCAGGCTAGTGCTGGGCTTCGTGGCCGGTGCGTCGGGTGCGACGTACCCGAAGTTCACGCCGGTGACCGTCGGGTTATCGAAGCCGATGGTGATCTCGCCGGACATGGAGTCGGCGATGCCGTCCGGGTCCTCGGTCTGGTCGAAGCCCGCCAGGGCGCCGTCGGCGTGGACCTTGACGCGGTAGGTGCCAGCGGGCAGCTTCTCGAAGGAGTATGTGCCGTCCGCGGTGGTCGTCGCGGTGGCGACAACCGTACCGGAAGCGTCGATCAGGTCGACGGTCACGCCCTCGAAGGTTTCTTCACCGTCGGTGTAGGAACCCGACTTATCGGCGTCGCGGTAGACGCGACCGGCGATTGAATAGTCGGGCACGTAACCGAAGTTGACGTTTTCCTGGAGGGAGTTCTCCGGACCCATCGTGTACACCGCGGAGGTGTCGTTGACGGTGGCGTCGGGGTCCTCGGTCTGGTCGTAGTCTTTGATGGCCGAGGAGCGCACGACCTTCACGGTGTACTTGCCGTCCTTGAGATGCTGGAAAGCGTAGGTGCCGTCAGCAGCGGTGTCGAGCGTCTGCACGACGTTGCCATCTTCGTCCAGGAGCTGGACGCTGACGCGCTCAAGGCCGGGTTCGTCACCGTTGATCGTCTTGTCGCGGTTGTCGTCGCGGTAGACGGTGCCGGTGATCGTGTTGTTCGGGGCATAGCCGAAGTCGACGTCACTCTTGGTGGGGTTGTTCTCGTCGAGGGTGATCGGCTTGGACGCGTTGTCAAGCGTCGTGTCCGGGTCGCCGGTCTGGTCGGCATCGGCGAGCACGCCGTCCTTGACGACCTTGATCGAGTAGGTGCCGTCGGGCAGGTGCTCGAAGGAGTACGTGCCGTCCTTGTCGGTCGTCGTGGTGGCGATGACGGTGCCATCCTCGTCGAGGAGCTGGACGGTCACGCCGGAGTAGCGTCCTTCGGTGTCGCCCTTGCGTCCGTCGCGGTCACCGTCGCGGTAGATGGTGCCGTTGATGGAGTTGTTGGCGATGTATCCGAAGTTGACATCCGTCTGGGTACGGTGATCGTTGCCGAGCGAGATGACGCCGGAGGCGGAGTCCTTGGTGGAGTCCGGGTCCTCGGTCTGGTCGAGGTCGGTGAGGGCACCGTCCTTGACGACCTTCACGGTGTAGTCACCGGCGGGCAGCTTCTCGAAGGAGTAGGCGCCGTCCGCGTCCGTCGTGGTGGTGGCGACGACCTTGCCGTCCTTGTCGCGCAGTTCGACGGTCTGGTTGGCGTAGCCCTTCTCACCGGTGCCGTGCGACTCGGAGCGGTCACCGTCACGGTAGACGAGGCCGTGGATGGAGTAGTCCGGCACGTAACCGAAGTCGATATGGTCCTTGGAGGGGTTGTCCTCACTCAGGGTTACAGGTTCGGAGGCGTTGTCCTTCGTGGTGTCCGGGTCCTCGGTCTGTTCGGTGTCGGCGAGTTCGCCGTCCTTGACGACCGTGACGGAGTAGGTGCCGTCAGGCAGCTTATCGAAGGAGTAGTTGCCGTTCGCGTCGGTCGTCGTGGTGGCGATGACCTGTCCGTCCTTGTCGAGGAGTTGGACGGTGACGCCGGAGTATCCGGGTTCGGTGCCGTCCTGGTCGCCGTTGCGCGAGTCGTCGCGGTAAACGGTGCCCGACAGGGAGTTGTTGTTCACGTAGCCGAAGTTGACGTCCGTCGTGGACGGGTTGTCGTTGTTCAGCGTGATGGGCTCAGAGGCGTTGTCCTTCGTGGCGTCCGGGTCACCGGTCTGCTCGAGACCAGCGATGGGGCCATCCTGAACGACCGTGACGGTGTAGGTGCCTGCGGGGAGCTTGTCGAAGGAGTAAGCGCCGTCCGCATCCGTCATGGTTGTGGCCACAACGGTGCCGTCCGCGTCGCGCAGCTGAACGGTCACGCCCTCGTAGAGCTTCTCGTCCGTGTCCAGCGCGCCGGAGCGGTTGCCGTCGCGGTAGATCGTGCCCTTGATGAAGTAGTCGGGCACGTAGCCGAAGTCGACGTCCTTCTTGGTCGGGTTGGCCTCGTCCAGGGTGATCGGCTCGGACGCGTTGTCCAGCGTCGAGTCGGGGTCGCCCGTCTGCTCGGTGTCGGCCAGGGCACCGTCCTTCACGACCTTCACGGAGTAGGTGCCGTCGGGCAGCTTGTCGAAGGAGTACATGCCGTTCGCGTCGGTCTTCGTCGTCGCGATAACGGTGCCATCCTTATCGAGCAGCTGCACAGTCTGCTCGGGGTAGCCGGACTCTCCGGAGTTCAGGGCACCGGAGCGGTTGTCGTCGCGGTAGACGGTGCCGGAGATTGAGTTGTCCGAGATGTACCCGAAGTTGACGTTCTCCTTGATCGGGTCGTTCAGTTCGAGGGTGATGTCACCGGAGGTGTTGTCCTTGGTGGCGTCGGGGTCCTCGGTCTGGTCGAGGTCGGCGATGGGGCCTTCCTTGCGGACGCGAACCTTGTAGGTGCCTTCCTCCAGGTTGGTGAAGGCGTAGGCACCGCTAGCATCGGTGGTCGTGGTGGCCACGACGTTACCGACATTGTCGAGGAGGTCGACGGTCACGCCCTGGTAGAGCTTCTCACCGTCCTCAAGGGACTCGGAGCGGTCGGCGTCACGATAGATCGTGCCCTTGATCGTGTAGTTCGTGGCGTAACCGAAGTTCACGTTCTGCACGGAGGGGTTGTCGTGATTCACCTGGACGACGCCGGAAGTGTGGTCCTTCGTGTCGTCGGGGTCCTCGGTCTGCTCAAGCTTCTTCAGCAGGTCGGAGGGTTCCACCTTGACGGTGTACTTGCCGACGGGCAGCTTCGCGAAGGAGTACGTGCCGTCCGCCTTCGTCGTGGTCGTAGCGACCGTTGCCCCGGCCTCGTTGAGGAGGTTGACGGTGACGCCGTCGAAGCCGGGCTCACCGTTGTTCAGGGTCTCAGAGCGGTCCTTGTCGTAGTAGACGGTGCCGGAGATCGTGTAGTCCTCCGCGTAGCCAAAGTTGACGTTGGTGACGTCGGGGTCGGAGCGCGTGAAGGTGATGGCCTGCGAGCGCGAGTCGCCCTGACCGGAGGGGTCCTCGGTCTGCTCGGTGGAGGCGAGCGGGCCGGTCTTGTCGACCTGGACGGTGTAGGTGCCGTCGCCGAGGCCGGTGAAGGAGTAGTTGCCGTCAGCGTCGGTCGTGGTGGTGGCCACGACGGTGCCGGAGGCGTCAACTAGGTTCACGGTGATGCCGGACTGCGGGATATCGCCGCTGTCCTTGGTCTTGTCGCGGTTCTGGTCGAGGTAGACGTTGCCGGAAATCGCGTGCTTCTTGACGTAGCCGAAGTTGATGTTCTCCTGGACGGGGTTGTCCGCGTTCAGGGTCACGGTCCCGGAGGTGTTGTCCTTCGTGGAGTCCGGGTCCTCGGTCTGGTCGAGGTTAGCGATTGCGCCAGCCTTGGTGACCTTGACGGTGTAGTCGCCGGCGGGCAGGCGCGTGAAGGAGTAGTTGCCGTCAGCGTCAGTAGTCGTGGTCGCGATGACGGCACCGTCGGGGCCGAGCAGCTCGACCGTGATGTCCTTAAAGCCCTCTTCACCGTTGGTGTAGGAGGAGGAGTCGTTGGCGTCGTAGTAGACCTTGCCAGACAGGCGGTGCTTGACGGAGATCGAGGCCTTCGCGATGTTGTTGTCCGGGTTCTGGTCGTACTCGGGCGGGTTCACGAAGGAGGCCGTGTTCTCGAGTGTCTTGCCGTCGGTGCCCTCGTCGAGCGTGACGGTGACGTACAGCGAGGCGTACTGGCCGGCGAGCATATCACCGAGCTTCCACGTGTTGCCGTCGAAGGTGCCAGCGGCGTTACCGGTGTTGCACTCGCCGGGCACGCCGGAGGTGTAGCCGGAGGTGCACAGGTGCGACTCGGCGGACACGAAGGTCGTGCCGGCGGGGAAAGCCTCGGCAACCTTGACGTCGGGGGCCTTGCCCTGGCCGGAGTTGCCGGCGTCGATGCGGAAGGTGACACTGTCGCCGGGCGCGAGGTTGTCGACGTCGGAGACGACGGTCTTGTTCAGGGCCACGTCGAGCGCGACGACCAGGGCGACCTTGATGGGCTCGGTCGGCAGGATGGCTCGGTTGTTCGAGGCCTGGGTGGCGGCGATCGCGACGGATTCGTAGGCAGTGCCGCTCGCGTTGTCGGGTGCCTTGATGGGCACGATCAGCGGGATGGAAGCACCCGCCTTGATGGGGGTGGCCTGTCCGTTGATGTAGACGCGGTAGGACTTCACGTCCGACCACGAGGCCGGGGTGGCGGTCCAGTCGTTGTCGCACCCTGCGGGGGAGGCGGTCATGGCGTCGCCCTGGTTGATGACTTCACCGCGGCAGGGGTTGGTCGAGGTGGAGTACTCGATGGTGACCTGGGAGGGGTCGATGCCCGAGCCGGTGCCGATCTGGATGGGGCCGGTCATGATGGGTTCCCATTCGGAGTCGCGCGAGGCACCGCCCTGGACGGAGGTGTCTCCGACGTAGGGGAGGATGCCGTACAGGGTCATGTCGGACAGGTCCGCGTTACCGGAGTTGGTGGGCGTGATGCGGAACTGACCGTCTTCGCCTTGGCGCATGACGGAGGGGCCGTCAGTGTACTTCTTGTAGACGGAACCGGGCACGGAGCCCAGGGATTCGAGCACCACGTCGGCACCGGCCTGCTCGGAGACCGTGAAGGTCGAGGAGACGGGGCAGACCTGGTCGGTGGTCTTGCCGTCACCGTTGACGTCGTAGGTGTCGTCGGTGGAACCGTAGAAGCAGATGGTCGTCGTCTTGGAGGTCAGCGCGTACTCGGGCTCGGCCGCGGAGATGTAGGCCTCGTTCCTGTGCGTGCCGGCGCTCATCGAAGAACCGACCTTGCCTCGCAGCTGGATGGTGGTGCCACCCTTGGTCTGGTAGCCGGGCCACGTGACCTGGACGAGCTGGCGGGTGCAGCCGGTGGCGTCGGTGACGTCGCGGACCGTGACGGTCTTTTCCTTACCGGCGGGGCCGCCGGTGACGGAGTCCTCGACGAAGGTCATGCCGCAGGGCAGCAGGTCGGAGATGACGGGCTGGGAGTCGACGACGGTCGAGGTGTTGTTCGCGGTGACGCTGAAGGTGACCTCGGAGCCGGGGGACGCCAGGTTGCCCCTGATGGTGGACTTGGCGTTGTAGTACTTGGGCAGCGCGGTTCCCAGGGTGAGGACGTCACAGAAGTCGTCGGCGGGAATCGCGATGTCGTGCGTGCCGTCGAGGGACTTCATGGAGAAGTCGGTGACGCAGTTCTGGACGCGCACCCACTGGTCGGACTTGCCGGCCTTCCAGGCGGCGGCGTTCTTATCGACGTCGACGTAGGTGACGCCATCCTCGGTGGTGGGCGTGCCCGCGCCGATGGGGCCGGCGACGTTGAGGATGGAGGATTCGCCGGCGGGGATCGTCTGCTTGTAGTGGAAGACGGTCAGGTATTCGTCGGCCGCGAAGGAGGAGAAGTCGAATGCCTTGCCGCGAGAGACGGTCTGAGTGCCGGTGTTGCCCTTGTTGGTCCAGTAGGTGATCTCGATAGGCGTCGTCGTCTGCGTATCGATGGTCTTGACGCGCATGAGGGGCTTGTCGCAGTCCTTGGAGCCGTCGGTGGGGGACACCAGGCCACAGGTCATGTAGTCGGTGTACTCCATGACGACTGGCACGTTGGACTTGTTGTCGTAGCTGTAGAGCCAGTTGCCCTGCTTGCCACGCTCGAACTGGCTCATGGCACGCTTGTTGAAGCCACCGCCGTAGCGAACCTCATTATCGAAGTGGTGCGTGAACGAGGCATTCGCGGTGAGCGTCTTGGTCTCGTTGTGCATTTCGTTGCCGGTGAGCTTGGCGGTGTTGGTGACCGTGTCGTCGGTGCAGGTGTCGTCGTAGTGGACGGTGACGGACAGGACCACGTTCATGAACGCGGGGTTCACGTCGCCGATGTTCCAGGTGACCGTGTGGGTCGCGGCGTCGTAGGAGCTGGGCACGGTCGCGGCCGTGTTGGTGATGGTGTTACCCGAGGCCGTGGAGGACACGTAGGTCGCACACTGGGGCAGCGGGTCGGTGACGACGACGTTCGTCATGTTGGTCTTGCCGTTCAGACCGTCGATCGTGGTGTCGTACTTCGGGGTGATCTGGTAGGTCACATCCACGTTCTTCGGGGTCGCGACGGGGCCGGTTTTCGACAGGAGGGGCGTCGGCTCGGAGTAGATCGTGACGGTGTCCTGTGCGGTCACGGTGGTGTCGCCCGAGGAGAAGGTGGCGACGGGGGTCACCGTGGAGCTGCCGGGGGTTACGCCGCGAGGCGCGGTGAACGTCAGCACGGTCTGGAAGGACGTGCCGGCGGCGACGGTTCCGAGGTTGTAGGTGACGAGGCCGTCCGTGGTCGCTGTCGGGCGCTTGATCTCGGGAGTAACGACCTTGTTGCCGGCGGTGGCCGTGGCGTTGACGCCGTCCGGAGCCGAGTCGGGGTTGGAGTCACCTGCGGGAGTGATCGTGTGCGGCAGCGTGATGGTCACGACCGAGTTCAGGCAGTCCTCTGTGGTGGAGGCGCAGGAAAACTCGACGACGTAGCGTTGTTCGACGCCTGACAGGTAGGAGTCCTCGTCGGCGTTGATTGCAAGTTTGAGGGTGGGGGCGGCCGCATATGTGGGCAGCGACGTCACGCCAAGGATGACGAGAGCGGTCGTCACCAACATGGCAAGCAGCTGGGCTGGCCTCGAAGCCTTTGACCATGTGTCGTTGATATGCACAGCGTTCTCCTGTTGTGCGTATAAGGGATGAATCAGGCCAATTTTAGCGGTTTCAAAGCAAGTGTGAAAAAGTGGCAACTATTGCAAAACTGCTCGTAACTAAAGGTTTATTAGGTCAGATTTCAAACTTCTGACCGATTGTGTGAAAGACTTATTCACACAGTTTATTCACAAGTGTGCACAGGCCTGTGGATAAAAATTGGCGGAATACCAGCTCAGGGTCATTAGTCCCAGAAGTGACCGCTGATGATCAACACCACCTACAGACATGACCAGCTGGTCGGATAAATAACGGCACACAGCCTCCGATACGCTGACATGTGAGGCCATCGCCAACAAATTGCGGAAGCTCACATACGACAAAACCCGCAACCATCAGGTTGCGGGTGAAAAGTGGAGCTAACGGGACTCGAACCCGTAACCCCCTGCTTGCAAAGCAGGTGCGCTACCAATTGCGCCATAGCCCCGTCGGAGACACTCAGTCCTCCACGGTGTCCGTCACGGACGTCCACAGGTCGGCGTTATCGGAGAGATCAACCAGAATTTGTCGAACGACGATGCCAACGGCCACGACGGATCCGACAGCCACACAACAGGTGACCCATTTCTTCATGATGATCCTCCGCTTTCGCTCGCCTGCGGATGGTGGGCCTAGGTGGGCTCGAACCACCGACCTCAGTCTTATCAGGACTGCGCTCTAACCTACTGAGCTATAGGCCCAACCGGCACCCTTGCGGGCACTCGGATATAGTACACAGCATCGAGCCCTTCAGCAAAATCGAGAGTTGGTGACGTCCACCACGCAGCCGCCGCGCAGGGGCGCGGAGCAGAAAAGAGAACCCTCGTGACCACGATTATCGACTACGTTCGCAGGGCAACGACGCCGCTGCGCGCAGACCTTACGCCAGCCGACGCCCTCACCCTCACCACACTGTCGTACGCGAACTTCCACGCTCTGGCCGGCCCCCGCTCCACCCGGGGATGCCTCCTGCGCGAGGTTGCCCAGGCCTCGTCCATCCTCGCCCTCTACGATCACTCGATGGTCACCAAACGTAACCGTTCGCTTCTGCGCTCGGGGGCCTCGTCGGCCTCCTGCTGAGGGTTCGGCCGATTCGGGTCGTCCAAGACCGCTGAGAGGCCTCTGCGAGTGTCTTTCAGCCGCCTCGGATCGGCTTGCACCATTGCCCCCGATGCGCACGTTAACCCACCTAGGAGCGGCTCAGCGGCCCCGCCGCGCTCTTATCGAAGGACTCCTCTCGTCCGCACGCGGGCCCGCTATTCCGAAGCTGGGCCCTCTCGTCCGCACGCAGGCCCGCTATTCCGTATGCGGGCAGCCTCACCCACGCTCCAATTAGCGGGTTTAGGGGCTCTTCGCATTTTGGGGTGTGGGGGTGGTGTTGGCATGGGGTCGGGGCCTGCCCGATGATTGAGGTTGCGACACTTCAAACGCTGGGAGGCCCCGACATGGGTAATGGTACCTTTTCTGCTCTGGATATGACGACCTATTGCGGGTTGGTGGAGCTGGGCTTGGTGGCTGTGGGGATGCGTTGTCAGGAGGGCGGGTTCGTCCTGAAGTGCCGTGCGGTTAATCCGGCTCGGTTGTGTCCAGGGTGTGGGCGCCCGGGGGATGCGCTGGGGTCGCGTACCAGGCGTTTAGCGCACGAACCGCGGGGGCATCAGCCCACGATGCTGGTGGTGTATGTAGGGCGTTACCGCTGTCGTGCGTGTTCTCGTTCCTGGTGTGATGACATCAGCCAGGCTGCTCCCCCACGCGCCAAGCTCTCCTTTGGGGCCTTGCGCTGGGGGCTTGTGTGCTTGATCGCTGACAATATGTCCATCAATCGCATTGCCGCTCACCTGGCGGTGGCCTGGCATACCGCTAACGAGGCAATACTGGCCTATGGGGAAGAACTCCTGCTGGCGGATTCGACTCGCTTTGAAGGAGTGCGTGTCATTGGGGTCGATGAGCACGTGTGGCGTCATCGGGGTGGGGACAGGTACGCCACGGTGATCGTGGACTTGACCCCTGTACGCGACCATACTGGCCCGGCCCGCCTCCTAGACGTGGTGCAAGGCCGCTCCAAACATGTCTTGTCTTCCTGGCTGGCCGCATGCCCCCAAGAATGGAAAGACAACATTGAGATCGTGGCAATGGATGGGTTCAGTGGCTATAAGAGCGCAGCAGCCAGCCAGCTACCAGGGGCGGTGACGGTAATGGATCCCTTCCACGTTGTTCATATCGCCATCGACGCCCTAGAGCAGTGCCGCCAGCGCGTCCAGCAAGAAACCCTGGGGCATCGCGGCCGCAAGGGCGACCCCTTGTACGCGGCCCGCAAAACACTGCTGACCGGCACCGACATCCTCACCGACACATCCCAGGCGCGCCTAGATGCCTTATTTGCCTGCCCCGACCACGCCGACGTGCACGCCACCTGGAGGATCTACCAGGACCTTTTAGCGGCCTACCGTGACCGTGACCCCAGGCGCGGCAAAAACACCCTCCGCCAGCTCATCACGACGCTCACCCGCCCGGGCTTGCCACACACATGCATCGAACTAGCCCGCATGGGCAGAACCTTCACACGCAGAGCCGGGGACATCCTGGCCTACTTCGACCACCCCCACACCAGCAACGGCCCCACCGAAGCCATCAACGGACGCCTCGAACACCTACGCGGCATCGCCCAAGGATTCGTCAACCACCGAAACTACCGCCTACGCTGCCTCCTCCACTCCGGCGGATTCCAACACCTCCTACACCCTTAAATGCGAAGAGCC
>ERZ1674245.555-NODE-555-length-12436-cov-7.007835_pt1 | contig 12436 bp, 13 predicted proteins | sample MGYA00581205_ERZ1674245 | MGnify/ENA primary metagenome ERZ1674245 (study PRJEB41354, sample SAMEA4873314) | human saliva metagenome | biome: human-associated habitat [ENVO:00009003]; feature: mouth environment [ENVO:08000002]; material: saliva material... | reverse complement strand
GAGTAGTTCGCTGGCGCTTCGCGCGCACGTTGCTCTCCACCCGACAACATTACATTCGCAGCTAGGAGACGCTTATGAAGTACTTTGGAACCGACGGCTTTAGAGGCCGCGCAAACGAGGGTCTGAACGTCGATCACGCGTATAAAATTGGCCGCTTTATTGGCTGGTATTACGGAGCTAAGCAGGCTCGCAAGGCTCGTATCATCATTGGTAAGGATACCCGCAGGTCAAGCTATATGTTTGAGTCCGCGCTTGTCTCGGGCCTGGTTGCTTCTGGCGCCGACGCGTACATGCTGCACGTTATTCCTACGCCTGGCGTTAGCTATGAGGTAGTAGACGGTGCCTTTGACTGCGGCGTCATGATTACTGCATCCCACAATCCGTTCACCGATAACGGCATCAAGCTGGTCAACAAAGACGGCTACAAGATGGACGAGGACGTCCTTGAGCAGGTAGAGGCCTATATTGACGGCGAGTTTGACGTTCCTCTGGCAACCGGTGACGGCATTGGCCGCACGGTTGATTACATGCAGGGCCGCAACCGCTACATCTCCAGCCTTATTGCTAGCTGCGGTTTTAGCCTCCAGGGCCTGAAGATTGGCCTGGATTGCGCAAACGGCGCAGCTTCGAGTGTTGCTCGCCCTGTTTTTGACGCCCTGGGTGCCGAGACGCATGTTATCAACAACGCTCCAAACGGCCTCAACATTAATGTTGATTGTGGCTCCACTCATATTGACCAGCTGCAGCGATTTGTGGTTCAGAACGGCCTTGACGTGGGCTTTGCTTACGACGGCGACGCTGACCGCTGCCTGGCAGTTGACGAGCGCGGCCACGTGGTTGACGGAGACCTGATTCTCTACGTTTGCGGCACCTACCTTAACAAGTATGGTCGCCTGGCAAAGCAGACCGTGGTCACTACCGTCATGAGCAACTTTGGCCTGTTCAAAGCATTTGACGACGCTGGCCTCTCTTACGAGAAAACCAGCGTGGGCGATAAGTACGTTTACGCTTGCATGAACGAGAACGAGTACAGCCTGGGCGGCGAGCAGAGTGGTCACATCATCTTTGGTGATCTTGCTAAGACCGGCGACGGCATCTTGACCAGCCTCCGTATTATGGAGGTCTTACGAGCAGAGCGCGAGAAACTCTCTGAGCTTACTCGTCCCGTTACACTATATCCACAGCAGTTGGTTAACGTTCGCGTCACCGACAAAGAGGCTGCTATGCAGTCTCCTAAGGTCAATGACGCAGTTGCAGCTGCCGAGAAGTTCCTTGAGGGCAATGGTCGCGTGTTGGTCCGCGCTTCCGGAACAGAGCCTTTGGTGCGCGTTCTTGCAGAAGCTCCAACCGATGAGCTCTGCCAGCAGGCAAATCAGATTGTGCTCGATGCACTCGAGGAGTATAGGCTCAGCGCTTAAGCGCAGATAGATCCAGGGGATACGATGGCACTGGCAGGAATAGGTGTAGATATGCTTGAGATTGCCCGCATGCAGCAGGCAATTGAGAGGCGCCCTCACTTTATTCGCCGTATGTTCACCGATGCCGAGCGTGCGTATTGTGAGCGCACTGCTCGCCCTGCGGAGCACTATGCTGCTCGCTTTGCAGCAAGAGAAGCCGTGCTCAAAGCCTTAGGAACGGGCTTCTCGTCTGGTATTGGTTTTCAGGATGTTTCTGTTGAGAGAGATCAGTTGGGTAGGCCACAGGCTCGTCTAGTGGGCAAGGCTGCACAGATTGCGGCCGAGCAGGGTGTGCAGGAGATTGCGCTTTCTATCTCGTACACCAGAGACGTGGCGGTAGCCAATGCGGTTGCGGTAACCAACGCCGTAAAACCCAAGGTAGATCAAAAGGAAGATGCTGCCCAAGAGCTGGCACGTTCGTTCAAAGAAGCTCGTTCTGTGTTGGATGAGCTTGAGCGCGTGCAAGAACCTATAATTGAGACAACCTTTGATGATGTTGTTAAATCCGAGGAGTAAGTTATGCAGCCGGTACTAAATGTTGAGGACATCAAGCGTGTAGAGATTGCGCTGACACGCGTGGGCGTGAGCGTTTCCGAGCTCATGCACCGTGCAGGTTACGCTGCTGCTCAAGAGGCCCTTGGCATGGGAGGGGACATCTCTAACGTTGTCATCCTCGTAGGTCTTGGCAATAACGGTGGAGATGGCTGGGTGGCAGCAGAAGCGCTGCGCTCTAGAAACTGCAACGTTAAGGTAGTCACTCCGCTTGAGCCTGATCAGATTTCCGGCGATCTTGCACGTCAGATGGCGCAGCGCGCCGTTCGCGCGGGAGTTTCCGTGCTTGTTGGCCCTTCTCGCCAGGAGCTGATTGACCTGCTGGCAACGGCTGATGTGGTGCTTGATTGCATGCTGGGCACCGGCTTCCACGGCAAGGTTCGTGCTCCGTTTGATATTTGGATTGAGTGCCTGAATCAGTCCGGCGCTCGCGTGCTTTCCGTTGACGTTCCAAGTGGTCTTTCTGCGCAGAAGGGCCAGGTAGAAAGCGCGTGTGTTGTCGCTGACGTTACGGTTACCATGATTGCGCTCAAGCCCGGCCTTATTGCCGATGCAGGCCGCGACGTTTGCGGCTCCATTGTTGTGGCTCCTCTGGCCGAGCAGACTGAGCGTCTGGTTGTTGAGGCAGACCCTGTTGCCTGGCGCGTTGACCTGGAAGATTATCTTGCTTCTGTTCCTGCCCAGCTCAACGACTGCGATAAATACTCTCGTGGCTCCGTATTGGTGGTTGGTGGCTCTAGCCGCTTCCCCGGAGCTGCTGTTTTTGCTGCTAAGGCGGCTGCTCGTGCGGGTGCTGGCTACGTTACGCTGGCAGTTCCTGAGGCTATTGTCAGCTGCGTTCAGATGATGTTGCCAGAGGTTCCCGTTATTGGCCTCCCGTGCGACGCTGAGGGTGTGTTTACCGAGGAAGCAGCTCCGCTGGTGCTGCAGCTTGCCGCCATGCGTACCGTTACGCTGGTTGGCCCTGGCATGCGCGTCTCTGGCGGAACCGTCAAGGTTACCTCCGCGCTGCTTGACTCTGAGCTGCCCGTTATTGTTGACGCCGACGCGCTCAACTGCATTGCTCGCCTCACTAATAACAACCTTCCAGATTTCCCCGAGCTCACTCGTCGTACCGCTCCACTCATCATGACGCCGCATCGTCGCGAGCTTGGTCGCCTGGTTAACCAGGTAGACAATCCTCCTGCAAGCCTGGTGGGTCAGCTTGAGGCTGCTCGCAAGATTGTCTGGGCAGACGGTGGCTCTGAGCTGGTTATTGTTGCCAAGGGCACCGCTACCGGTTGCGTGGGCGTCCAGAAAGCCGTGCTGCCAAAGCCTGGTCCCGTTACGCTGGCAACTGCTGGCTCTGGCGACGTTCTTGCTGGTACTATTGCTGGCCGCTTGGCTCAGGTTGCTGGTCAAGTTGATGACCTGCCAACCTTCTGCTCACTTGCCTGTGAGGTTCACGCATACGCAGGTCAGCTGGCTGCCGAGAAGTTCGGTGTACGTGGAGCTATGGCGGGCGACATCTGTGACGTTATTGGCCTTGCTTCCGACGCACTTGAGGAGCAGATTGCATTCCCTATGGCAGACTTTGAAGAAGCTGCGGAGTAGGTGAGTCTGATGTCGGCATATCCCCAGGATAGATGGGCTTGGATTGAGATTGATCTTTCTGCCGTCCGCCACAACGTAAAAGCGTTTAAGGCCCAGCTTAACCGTGGTGTCAAAATGATGTGTGTGGTTAAGGCTGACGCATACGGTCACGGTGCTGCTCAGTGCGCTAAAGCCATGCAGTCCGTAGGTGCCGACCAGTTTGCCGTTGCAACGGTCGATGAGGGTGTTGAGCTGCGCTGTTCCGGTATTGATAACCCCATCCTGGTGCTTTCCGAGCCTCCGGTCACTTCCATTCCAGACCTCGTCCGCTTTGACATTATGCCGTCAGTCTACACGGTGGACTTTGCCCTTGCGTATGGCGAGGCTTCCGCCGCAGCTAATAAGGTTGGTCGCTATCACCTGGCCATCGATACCGGCATGACCCGCATTGGCGTCAGGCGAGAAGATCTTCTCGAGGTACGCGGCTCTATTGATTTCCACAGGGGTCTTGAATGTGCTGGTACGTTTACGCATTTTGCTACGGCCGACGTGCTCGACAACTGGGACTTTGACCTGCAGGTTAATCGCTTTATTGAAGCGGTTACGGCACTCAAAAACGCGGGCTATGAGCTGGGCTTGGTTCACGCTGATAACACTCCTGGCACGGTTCTGCACAAAGACATTCAGTTTGATATGGTTCGCGTGGGCATTGGCCTGTACGGACTTCACCCAAGTAAGCTCACTGTTCCCCGCATTGACCTGCAGCCAGTTATGAGCGTGCGCGGTCGCGTGACGCGCGTGGTCTATCCGGCTGTTGGCGACGGCGTTAGTTACGGTATGACGTGGCGTGTTCCTCGCAATAACATCCAGGTAGCTACCGTGCCTATTGGCTACGCCGACGGACTTGCACGTTGCCTCTCCAATCGGATGGATGTTTTGACGCGCGGAGATCGTGTTCGCCAGGTGGGCAACATCTGCATGGATCAGTTTATGATTGCTGTTGATACCGCAGGTACACACGCTAATAAGCCTGCACACGAAATTCGCCATGGTGACGTGGTTACCCTCATCGGTAAAGACGGCGACCAAGAAATCACTGCAGATGAGATGGCTGACCTTCGCGAGACCATCAATTACGAGGTAGTTTGCAACTTTGGTGCGCGCCTCGATAAGGTGTACATCTAATGACAGTCACGCTTGACGAGATTCGCAAGCAGATTGCTGATTGCAAGAAATGTCCGCTGTGGGAAACACGCACCAACATTGTGTTTGGTGGCCCAAATCCCACGGCTCGTGTCATGATTGTGGGAGAAGCTCCTGGTAAAAATGAGGATCTAAGCGGTCAGCCTTTCGTTGGCACGTCTGGCAAAAAGCTTGATGCACTGTTAGAAGAAGTTGGCCTTTCTCGCCAGGATATTTTTATCTCTAATGTGGTCAAATGCCGACCACCTTCAAACAGAAATCCCAAGGTAGCCGAGGTGGAGGAATGCTCTCCGTATCTTCGTAATCAGATTCGTGCTATTAAACCGGATGTTATTGTTTGCTTGGGTAATTTTGCAACACAGTTTGTCATGCACACCGATAAGGGCGTGACGGAGCTGCGCGGCAAGTTTTACCAGATAGGCGCCTTTAGCGTGCTACCCACTATGCATCCCGCATCAACTATTTACCGCAAGGAGTGGGCACAGTTCCTCAAAGATGACCTGCGACTTCTTGCTGATTGGCTTGAGGAACACCCTCGAGGAGGATCTTGTGACTAACCTTTCTACCAGCGCAAATACCGGCGCAAACGACGCTGCAACAAACAATACTGCCGCAAGCAACCTGCCAGAGAAAACCGCAGGTGGCACGTATGTCTCTACCACCACAGAGCAAACTATTGCTCTTGGTCAGATTCTGGGCAAACTCCTGCAAGCGGGGGACGTTCTGGTACTTACGGGAGACCTGGGCGCTGGAAAAACGCAGCTCACCAAAGGTATTGCTGCTGGCATGGGTGTTACGGACGACGTGACAAGTCCAACGTTTACCATCGAGATGGTTTACGAAGGTACGCTTATGCCTCTCTACCACTTTGACCTGTATCGCCTAAACGACCCTGATCAGCTTGAAGATACGGGCCTGTACGATGCGCTTGAGTCTGATGGTCCAACTATCATCGAGTGGGGAGAGCAATTTGCGGAGCAAATTGGCGAGAGAACCCTTGATGTGTATGTTTCTAGATTGTCTGAGGAAGAACTGGAATCCGACGACGCTGAGCCTCGCCGTCAGGTTCGCTTTATTCCACAGAATGCTCGTGGAGAAGAGATTATTCAGTCGCTGTAATTGCTGAATAAATAACGTTTTTGTCACCCAGTTATAGATATTTTAAGAATATCTATAACTGGGTGTTTTGGCGGTATAACTGCGATTTCTTTTCATATATACTTACCAAACCGTTGAAACATGTTTAAAAAAACAATTGTTTTTCTTGAAATACACGAGTTAAGGAATATGAAATGTCAAAGTATTTGCGCAACAACATAAAGCTGCTTGCAATTGCAGGCATTATGGCAGGCGTGTTGGTTTTCTCGCCAGTACTTTCTGCGTTGGCTCTTGCTGAGGGTACTGAGGCAGCTGAGGTAAGCGCCACGACCGAGACAACTGCCACAACTGAGACAACTGCCACAACTGAGACAACTGCCACAACTGAGACGACCGCTGCAGTTGTCGCTACAGATGACGACAGTGATGCAGAGGCAGTTGGATCTTATATGGGCGCCGATGGCATAATGCGTGAAATCCACATTTCAGTATCAACAGATGGCGGCACTTATAACGGAAAAGATTATATTCCACCAACTATTTCAGATGATTTTAAGAGTGTTTCTTTTAGCAGCAATGTTCAGCGTGAGGGATACACACTGGTAGGTTTTTCAACAGGTTATTTTTCGCAAGAGGAAGTGAACAATGCAACACCAGATATGTCGAAACCATATACTATCGATGAGAGTGGCAATGTTCATATGAATTTGGATGATATTGTTGCCTGGAGCATTACCGACAATATTGATACAAACACTATTACGAGTCTCTATCATCTAACTACCTTATGGGCACCAAATCCTGAGCCAGAGCCAGAACCTGAGCCTCAGCCAGAGCCAGAGCCCACTCCAGTTGTGCCTGCCTCTGATGCAACCCAAACTCCGGCACCAAGGCGCGAGAAGAGCGTTCTGCCTAACACTGGTGACGCAAGCTCTGTAGCAGGAGTTGTTGCAGCAGCCGGCACTACTCTTGTTGCGCTTGGCCTGCGTAAGAAACTGCAGCAGTAAATAGTCGCCTCCTAGTAGAAATAAATCCTTATGCCTAAGTATTTTCACAACAGCACAAAGCTCCTTATTCTTTCTGGTGTTCTTGTAGGAGCATTGGTCTTCTCGCCAATATTTTCTTCTCTTGCGCTTGCAGAGGGTACTGAGGTGACAGAAGCAACCGTAACTACTGCAACGACTGCAACTAACGATGCAGCTGAGGCAACCGTCACAGTTGAGACAACCGTCTCGACCGAGTCGTCCGCTACAACTGAAGCAGCCACCGCAGCTGAGACGACTGCGACAACTGAGACAACCACTTCAACTGAGGCTGCTGCCAGCACCACCTCAACAGATGACAATGGTGCAACTATTGTTCGTTATTATGATCCTGAAGTTGGTTGGAATATTAGGATTAATCTTGTTGTCGGCGCATACGGCACTCAATACAACGGAAATGCCTATATCCCTGCGACGATTTCAGACGATCATAAGAGTTTTACTTTTGATGGAAATATTCAGCGAGATGGTTACACGCTGGTAGGATATTCGTCAGAAATACTTCTCAGTAATCAAAGGGATAACGCAACTCCTGACCAGTCAATGCCTTACACCGTTGATGCTAATGGAATTGTTCACGTGAATTTTGCTGATATTACCACGTGGTCCGTTACTGATGACCTGCGTGACGACACTACAACTTACTATTACTTTTTTGCTCCGCTTTGGGCACCAAATCCAGAGCCTGAACCAGAACCAGAACCAGAACCAGAGCCTGAGCCTCAGCCAGAGCCAGAGCCAGAGCCCACCCCAGTTGTGCCTGCCTCTGATGCAACCCAAACTCCTGCACCAAGGCGCGAGAAGAGCGTTCTGCCTAATACAGGTGATGCAAGCTCTGTAGCAGGTGTTGTCGCAGCAGCCGGCACTACTCTTGTTGCACTTGGTCTCCGCAGGAAAATGAAGTAATAAACTGCAAGAGCTAATAAGTAACAAATACGCCTCTAGAAATAAGATTTTCTAGAGGCGTTCTTTTTAGCAATTTGTGGCTCGCGGTTAAACGAGCTTTTAGGACACTCTAAAAGATATATCCCTTTGCAACAGCCCAATTCCAGATACGGTCAGCCTGTACTTCACAGCGCTGCCTAAGTTCATCAGTGTTAGAACCTGTGAAAGTAACTTGCTGGACAGAAAGAGGAAGGTTATCTGGTCTAGTAATAGTTAGAGTTGCGCTGTTCATAGCCATGCGAGCCGTCTTGTTAGTACCAAGGCGGACCTTAACAGTAAAGTAACCACGATCAACAGGCCACTCAGTAACTTCTCCGCTATTAGCTGTTCCAGACCTGAATCCGCTTGCATTAGCAATAATGCTATAGCCATTCATAAAGAAACCAGCTGCAATAAGTAGGCCACCAATGGCGCACAAAAGAATTCCTGCAAAAATGGTGCCCTCACCATTTAAATTAAAGAAATTCCAGAGGCCGCCAACAGCAAAAAACGCACCGGCTGCCCAACCAACAAGAGGGCTCGCAGCTCCCTGAGGTTTACCAAAATCAATTACATCGTAAGTAAGAGGAATTGGGGAGGTGTCGTTTTTATCGTAAAGATAAACGTTACCTGGAATTTCCTGTTTTTGAGCGGGTTTTTGTGGTGCTTCTGGTGGAGTTGGAAGTGACATAAAGCGTCCTCCTTTTAGCTGGTAGAACTATTCAGGATATAAATAATTATCCTATTTGAGAGATTTATTGTAACATATTGGATAGTAGAGGCTTAATTTTTTTAATTTTGCACCCCACCTATCGAAAGGATGCTTAATGAAAAGACGCCAACTAGCACTGACTTGTGCACTGGTCCTTGCGCTTTCATCAGGTGTTGTATTTACTGCGTGTAACTTTAACTTTGGTTTACCATCACCTGAAGAGATTGCCGCTCAGAAGGAAGCAGAAGAGAAGAAAGCTGCTCTTGCTCCTTATGTAGGCATTTGGGAAGCCAAGTCAATTGAGGATGAAAAAAATGGCACAGTCACTGAAGACATGTACAAAGATGTTAGAGATGTTTATCTAGCAATTTATGGCTATGACTTCTCTGACGATGGCACTGGTTTGTTTGTTCGCTTCGGTGCACAAAAGCCCTTTACCTGGTCTGTTGATGCCGATGGAAAGCTTACTATCACCCTTGCAGGCAATGCTGGAAGCTATACAGCAAGCGTTGATTCTTCAGGCCAGATGACCGTTGAGGGCTCTGATGGTTCTAAAGCCATCCTTACTCAGGTAAGCAAGACCTCAGGTGATTATTCTCATATTAGGTATGAGCCATTTAATCCACTAACAGGAACAGGCAATATTTCTAAAAACAAGTCATCGCATGAAAATAAACTACGCTTTAATATCACCACTGAGCTTGATCAGGTCATTGTTGATACCGATGAGCTCTATGTAAGGCTTATTGGCATAGCTTCCCTTAAAGACCTCAAGGGTTTTGAAGGCTATGTCTTTGAGGTTATTAATAGAACTCCTTATACAACCGGCTATCAATTTACTATTCAAGATCCAACCGATGGCTATTGGGCTTATGGATTTAACGTGTTAGAGCCAGGTGAGAGAGTCTATGAATATGTTCTTAATGACCAACGTAGAGATAAGTCACTCTCTGAAGTCACTGATGTAAAAGGCACTCTTGAGTATGACCACTCTAGCAATGGCGCCCTTCATAATGACGAGAAAACCGTGACATTTGATTTGCCTACTGGGCAGAGCAAGTAACAGTTAAAAGTTGATTGGATACCGCTGCACGTATGGAAGAAGGTCTTATGAAAAAGCGTCAAATGCTGTTAGGATGCCTGCTCGCACTGGTGCTTTCTGTAAGTGCAGTGCTTAGTGCATGCTCATCAGGGGATAACAGTCCCGCAGGAAACAAAAAGTCTGCTGGTCAGATCGTAGGTGTTTGGGAAGCTTATGACATCTTTGAACCCGGACTAGGAAACCTGAGGGAGGGAGAAGCCTACGACGATTATAAAGAACAGTTCCATGCAATTTATGCTTTCAGCTTTGCTGAGGATGGAACTGGCTTGTTTACTCGCTTTGGCATAATGAAGCCTTTTACCTGGACTGTTGATGCAGAAGGAAAGATTACCGTTACTCTTGAGGGAACTGCGGGTTATTTTACGGGACAGATTGACGCTGAGACTGGCAGGTTAAGGCTCAAGGGCACAGGTGACGATGAGACTGATGCCGAGCTTAAGCAGATTTCAACTACTGCTGGAGACTATGCAAGTGCTACCTATCAGCCATTTGATCAACTTACCAATAAAGGTACCGTACCAACCATGGTTAGGTATAACGATCTCAAGTTTAAAAATTTTGAAATAACTCGAGAGGTCAATAAAGTTCTTATCGATACAGATAAGCTGTATATGAATCTGTATGCTATCGCTCAGGTACCGGGAAGCTCTCAAGAAGGTTACGTATTTGAGATTATCAATAAGTGTCCTGAGTCATTTTACGGAGAGTTCTCTCTTGGAGATCTACATGGTCCTCTGAAAGCCTTTGGTCAAGCCTCCTTACAACCTGGTGAGAAGTTCTATTTGTTCGTTCCTAATGTCTCGCAGACACCAGGATCTCTTGTGGCACTTTCTAATCCAAAAGCTACGGTTGATACTATTTACAATGACCCAACAACTAGCGTAGTTACTCAGCAAAGGCAGAGATTAGAACTTGACCTAAATATCCCTCCTAAGTCTGAGTAGCAAAAGAACGCTTATCTTCAGCGTACTCACCACTACCACTGAAAGGACACTTGATGAAAAAACATAAACTGCTACCAGTTCTTGCGCTTGTCTTGGCGCTCTCTGCTGGCGTTATGTTTACAGCTTGCACTCCTAACATTGGTGGACCATCTCCTGAAGAGATTGCCGCTCAGAAGGAAGCAGAAGAGAAGAAGGCTGCGCTCGCTCCGTTTGTGGGCGTTTGGGAAGCAAAGTCTATTAGTGATCCAAAGAAGGGCGAAATTCCCGAGAACGTCTATCCAACAGCAAGAGACACGTTCCAGGCTATTTACGGCTATGACTTTTCCGACGACGGCACTGGACTATTCATCCGTTTCGGTGCCCAGAAGCCCTTTACCTGGACCGCTGATGCCGATGGCAAGATTACTATCACCCTTGCTGGCAACGCCGGAAGCTATACAGCAACCGTTGATTCCTCGGGTCAGATGACCATTGAGGGCTCTGACGGTTCCAAGGCAGTGCTTACCCAAGTAACTAAAACCTCAGGTGATTACTCTTCTCTTAAATATGCTCCATTTGATGCGCTTACGGGCAAGGGAACTATTGGAGGAAATTATTCCTCCCATGATGACTTCTACATGAATTTTAAGGTAGTTACCGAGGTCAACAGGGTTGTTGTTGATAATGACGACATGTACGTCAGATATGTTGGAATCGCCACAACACCAAGCGGTCAAACCGAAGGTTATGTTTTTGAGGTAATCAACAAGTCCGATAAGACGGCCTCATATGACTTTAGGGTGGATAATTCGGATTCCACTGTGTTTGGAACAGCTCTTAATGTTCTTGAGCCTGGTGAGAGATTCTATGAGTTTGTAGTTGATAGCTCCAAAGCAGATGTACCTCTGGCTAAGCTTTCTGAATCTCAGGGAACTTTTAAGTATTCCCATGTTGCAGATGGAAGCAGTCTTGAAGACGAGAAGACCGAGCAGTTTGATCTGACGGTTTCGCAGAATAAGTAATGCACTCAGACGATACCTAGATTGAGCAGAATGAACTTCGTCAAAAAAGTGCCGCCAAGAAAAGACATTGTCAATCTAGAGAGCCTTGGTGTTGGAGGGACTTTTTATGAAACAGCGTAGACTGCTTCTTATGCTTGTACTTACACTTGTGCTTTCTACCAGCATTGTGTTTACGGCTTGCACTCCTAACATTGGTGGACCATCTCCTGAAGAGATTGCAGCTCAGAAGGAAGCAGAAGAGAAGAAAGCTGCTCTTGCTCCGTTCGTGGGCGTTTGGGAAGCAAAGTCTATTAGTGATCCTAGCCAGGGAGATATCCCCGAGAGCGTTTACCCAACGGCAGTAGAATCCATGAAGTCAATTTATGGCTATGACTTTGCTGATGACGGCACGGGTAATTTTATCCGTTTTGGCGCTCAGAAGCCTTTTACCTGGTCTGTTGATGCTAATGGAAAGCTCACTATCACCCTTGCAGGCAATGCTGGAAGCTATACAGCAACTGTTGATTCCTCAGGCCAGATGACCGTTGAGGGCTCTGACGGTTCCAAGGCAGTCCTGAAGCAAGTTACTAAAACATCTGGTGATTATTCCAGCTTTAAGTACAAGCCTTTTGACGCAATGGCAGACAAGGGTACCATTGCATATAACTTCTCTTCTACTAAGGGCGAATACAAGATGCGCTTTAAGCTGAAGACCGAGGTGGACAAGGTTCTTATCGATAATGACGATCTCTATGTCAGGTATGTTGGTATTGCTAAATCCCCAGATGGTTACTCTGAAGGCTACGTCTTTGAGATTATCAATAGGTCTGAAAACTAGATCGGAAGAGC
>ERZ1674245.547-NODE-547-length-12547-cov-23.971422_pt1 | contig 12547 bp, 11 predicted proteins | sample MGYA00581205_ERZ1674245 | MGnify/ENA primary metagenome ERZ1674245 (study PRJEB41354, sample SAMEA4873314) | human saliva metagenome | biome: human-associated habitat [ENVO:00009003]; feature: mouth environment [ENVO:08000002]; material: saliva material... | reverse complement strand
CGCCATGGGCACCTAGCCTGTGAGAGCGGCGAAGAGGGGCCACAGGGCACAGAAAAGGGGCCGGGATGCTTCACGCATCCCGACCCCTAAAGCCGATCCCTAAAGTTCACGGGCCGACCCCCAACGTTCGCAAGGGCAACCAGCGCTAGTCCAGGTACAGACTAGTTCAGGTGTAGCGCCTCGTTCAGCTCCACGGTGTTCTTTGCACGCGGCAGAACCTCAATCGCGCCGCTGATCGAATTGCGGCGGAACAGCAGGTTCGACACGCCGGACAGCTCCGCAGCCTTCACCACGCGCGCCTCCTGACCGGGCAGCAGAACACTCACGCGCGAACCAGCGGTCACGTACAGGCCAGCCTCAACCACGCAGTCATCACCCAGGGCAATACCGATGCCGGACTCCGCACCCAGCAGGGAACGCTCACCAATAGACACGCGCTGAGTGCCGCCACCGGAAAGAGTACCCATCGTGGAGGCGCCGCCACCCACATCCGAGCCGTCGCCCACCACAACGCCCTGAGAAATACGGCCCTCAACCATGGAGGTGCCCAGGGTGCCGGCGTTGAAGTTCACGAAGCCTTCGTGCATCACGGTCGTGCCGGACGCCAGGTGCGCGCCCAGGCGCAGACGGTCACCGTCGCCAATGCGCACGCCGGCGGGAACCACGTAATCCACCAGGCGCGGGAACTTATCAATGTGGCTCACGCTCAGGTGGCCCAGCTTGCGCAGGCCAATTGCGAGCTTCTGGAACTCGGCGGCAAGCACCGGGCCGTGGTTGGTCCACGCAACGTTCGCCAGGGTGCCGAACAGGCCGTCCAGGTTCAGCTCGTTGGGGCGAACCAGAGTGTGGGAGAGCAGGTGCAGACGCAGGTACGCGTCGACTGCGTCTTCGGGTGCCTCATCCAGGTTGATGGAGGCGGTACGCACCTCGGTACGGGCGTTGCGCGCAGGGTGCTCAACGGCCAGGTCCTCCAGCTCGTCCGCGATGGACAGGTCGGGGGTCTGGGTGAGGGAGGGGGCGGGGAACCAGGCATCCAGGACGGTGCCGGCGTGCTCGCCAGAGACAACAACATTGACCAGTGCAACGCCGGAGGCGTAACGGGGAGTGTTTTCAGACATGCTTCCCATTATAGTTTTGGGGGTTAGAGCCCCTTCAAGACCGTCTCATATGCTCGATATCGGCGTTGAGGGCGTGGGTGTGGGCGCGGGCGAACCTGTAAGGTGGAAGGATGAGCGTTTCCCCCAAGAATTCTGAGCGTCACCCTGTACCGCAGCCGCCCCTGAACCTGGACGTGTCCATGCCCGAGCTGACCCGTGCCCTGCTGGATTACGAGTCAGTTTCCGGCAATGAGCAGCCAATTGCTGACGCCGTGCACATGGCGCTGTCGTTCTGCCCGCACCTGCACCTGACCCGTGACGGGGACGCCATTATCGCCCGCACCGAATTCCCGCCGCTACCCGGCGCTGAGGGGGAACGCACCCGCATTATTCTTGCCGGTCACCTGGATACCGTGCCCCTGCCCACCGTTGAGGGCTCGCTGGGTACCGTGCCGTCCACGGTACGTGAAGAGGACGGCCACAGCGTGCTCTACGGTCGCGGCGCCACCGATATGAAGGGCGGCGTGGCGGTTCAGCTGAAGCTCGCCGCCGAACTGACCGCGCAGGACACCGACTACAACCTGACCTACATCTTCTACGACAACGAAGAGGTCGCCAGCGAACTTTCCGGTCTGGCGCGCCTGATCCGCAACCACGGCGAACTCATCACCGACGCCGACTTCGGTGTGCTGCTCGAACCGACCAACGGCACTATCGAGGGCGGCTGCAACGGCACCATGCGTTTCTTCGTGCGCACCCGTGGCCTTGCCGCTCACTCGGGTCGCGCATGGCGCGGTGAGAACGCGATTCACGCCCTGGCACCGGCGTTGGCGGCGCTCGCCTCCTACGAGCCGAAGACCATCGCGGTGGAGGGCCTGGATTATCGTGAGGGCCTGAATGCGGTGCAGATTTCTGGTGGCGTTGCCGGTAACGTGATTCCCGATGCGGCGGCAATGCACGTGAACTACCGTTTTGCCCCGGATAAGGCCCTGGATGAGGCGGTCGCCCACGTGCGTGAGGTCTTCGCCGGATACGAGCTGGACTTTGTGGATCTTTCCCCGGCGGCACGCCCCGGACTGAATACCCCGCTGGCGGCTTCCCTGATTGAGGCTGTGGGGCAGGAACCTCAGCCGAAGTACGGTTGGACGGACGTGGCGCGCCTGAGCGAGATCGGTATTCCCGCGGTGAACTTCGGCCCCGGTGATGCCCTGCTGGCTCACACCGATAACGAGCACGTGAGCTTTAGCCAGCTGACCCGCTGCCACGCGGATTTGCGTGCCTGGCTACTCAGCGACCGTGACGAGGACTAGTCGCGGCGCTAACTCTGTTGGTGCTGATTCTGCCGGTGCTGGCGCTACTATTTGAATATAGGTGACCGTCAGGGGTTGACGGTCCTGCATGATATGAGATTGACATGAACTTTCTTCTGATTCTGCTTGCCCTGCTGATTTCGGGCATTGCGGTGCTCTCCGTTGTGGCGCTCGGTGGTGAGCGTGCCGTGCCCGGTGCCGCGTTCTTCAGCGGTGTGGGCCGTGACGGTCTGGGCACCTTTGACCGTGTGGAGGATTTCGGCTTTATCGCTCCTCTCGTCGGTGCACCCGAAGAGGACAAGACACACGAGAACGCACCCGCCGCTGAGTCTGCTGCTTCGACCGCAGAATCTGCTGATGCTAACGCGGTTGCCGCTGAGCCGGTTCGCCGCGGTGCGGTTCCCCTGTCTGATGATGCGGAGAGCACCTTGAGCGCGCATGACTTTGTGGAGAAGCGGAAGAGCCCGCAGGCTGAGGGTGTTCCTTCGGTGGCTGAGGGGAGCTAGCGCCGGTGAGTGTTCCTTCTGCGCACACTAGCCCTGTTCCGCCCGCCCGCGCTAACTCCGCCGCTGACTCGGCACCTCGCACCTCCTCCGCGAAGGAAGAGCAGGGTGAGTCCTTTGACGAGTTGCTGACCTGGGCGTACACCGCCGCCGGTGAGCGCCTGTACCGAATCGGGCAGCGTCTGCGTGCCCTGCCCGCGTGGCTGTCGGTGCTGCTGATTTATGGCCTGTCCCGCGTGTGGGGCTTCGTGGTGTTTGCCGTGGTCGGTCAGCAGCAGTTGCGCAGCCCGTGGGGTCAGCACCTGGATTATTTGTCGTTCATTAGCATCTGGGATGCCGGCTGGTATGAGCAGATTGCGGTACAGGGTTACCCGAGTGAGCTGCCGGTGAATGCGGCGGGTGTGGTTCAGCAGAATCAGTGGGCTTTTTACCCGATTTTCCCGCAGCTTTCCGGTGCTATTAGCCATGCGACGGGCATCGGGTACTACCCGGTGGCGGCGACGGTTGCTCTGCTTGCTGGTTTTGCGGCGGCGTGGGTGATTTACCTGCTGTTTGAGGCGTCGTTGAAGGCGACAGGTTTCACAAGTGAGGAGTCGCCTTCTGCCCTGTCTATGTGGGCTGTGGCATTGGTGTCGTTCTTGCCGGTGGCGCCGGTGCTTCAGGTGCCGTATGCGGAGTCGCTGAACCTGGTGTTCCTTGCCGGCGCGCTGCTGTGCCTGGTTCAGGGACGCTACGGCCTGTTGGTTCCTGTGGCGGCTTTGGCGTGTCTGTCCCGCCCGGTGGGTGTGCCTCTGGGCGCGGCTGCCGGCTTGTGGTGGTTCGCGTGCTGGGTGCGTTCGAGCCGCCAGTCCGGTATTGGCGCGGCGTTTGTGCGCCATTTGGGGCAGCTGGTGAGCGCCCTGGTGGTGTGTGCGTGTGCGCTGGTGTGGCCTGCGATTGCGTGGTGGGCTACGGGGCGTGTGGATGCGTACACCGCCACGGAGACGGCGTGGCGCGGTACGCATTTGGCGCCGATTCAGCCGTGGCTGTCTCAGGGTTACCTGTACTTTGGGTATGCGGCTCCGGTGCTGCTGACTTTGCTGATTTTGGGCTTTATTGCTCTGTGTTTGAGCCCGCTGGCGCGTAGGGTTTTGGCGGCTCCGCTGAACCTGTGGTGCCTGAGCTATTTTGCGTATTTGATTCTGTTTTTGAATCCGCAGTCGTCGACGTTCCGCCTGTTGTTGCCGTTGTTCCCGCTGGTGATTGTGGTGGCGGCGGCGAGCCGTTCGCAGGCGTATCGTTGGGCGCTGTTGGTGGCGGGGGCGTGTGCGCAGTGGGGCTGGGTTGGCTGGCTGTGGCATTGGAAGCAGCTCCCCGGCGGTGGCGATTACCCGCCGTAAACCGCTGATTCTTTCCAACGGGTGCTTGAGACCGCCGGTGTGCTGCCGGCGGTCTTGTGCGTTCTTAGCCGTGGGCGCAATGCCCCTCCGTAGCGCGGTAGCGTACGCCTTCTGCTTGTCCAGAGCTTAAAGACACGTCCAGAAAGCGCCGTGGGTTCGGCGGTGCTGGCTTGGAACTGATAATCTATATTCTGTGTTTGGTATTAGTGGCACCGAGTTTATTATTTTGGCCGTTATCACGTTCTTTGTGATCGGTCCCGAACGCATGCCCGAATACGCCCGCCAGATCCGTGAATTCGTCAAGACCGTGCGCCGCATGGCGTTCGACGCGAAGGACGACTTCAAGGAAGCCCTGGGCGAGACGGGTCTGGAAGATATTAACTGGCGCCAGTACGACCCCCGCCAGTACGATCCGCGCGTGATTGTGAAGCAGGCGTTCGCTGAGGATGACGCTGAGCGTGAGCGTGAGGCGAGGGAACGTGAAGAGGCGCTGCTGAAGGAGAAGGAGAAGGCTGAGAGCCGTGCTCTTCCGCGAGGCGCATACGCCCCCTTCGACGTGGACGCCACCTAAGATTTTGAAACGAAAGAACCCCGCACCGTGATGGTGCGGGGTTCTTTCTGTATCAGCTGTCTGACCGTCAGCTTCTAGATGCTTGGGCCTAGACGGCTACATCTCTAAACGAAGAGCGGCAGGCTCTGACCCGCCCTCGACTCGCCGGATTGCAACAGCTGCGAGGCGATGGACTGGATTTCTTCTGCGGTGGCGGAGTCGGGGTGACCCCACACGACGGGCATGCCATCGTCGCCGCCGGTACGCAGGTTCACATCCAGCGGGACAGAACCGAGCAGCGGTACCGGGTAGGAGAGCGCCTCCGAAAGACGCTCAGCGAGCACCTGACCGCCGCCAGAACCGAACATGTCGAGCACGGTACCGTCCGGTAGGGTCATTGCCGCCATGTTCTCCACCACGCCCACGACCTTCTGACCGGTCTGCAAGCTCAGAGTGCCGGCACGCTCCGCCACATCCACCGCGGCGTGCTGCGGGGTGGAAATGAGCACCAGCTCCGCATTCGGCAGCAGCTGAGCCATGGAGATGGCAATATCGCCGGTGCCGGGCGGCAAATCGAGCAGCAGCACATCCAGGGCGCCGAAGTGCACGTCCATGATGAACTGCTCCAGAGCACGGTGCAGCATGGGGCCGCGCCACGCCACCGGCTCGTTGCCCTTGAGGAACATGCCGATAGAAATCACGCGAATAAAGCCGCCGTTGACCTTCTGCTCACCCCAACGCTGGGCGGGGGCGGGCACATCCACGGTCGGCGGAAGAATCAGGTCATCCAGGCGGGTCGGGGCGTCGGTAATACCCAGCAGACCCGGGATGGAGAAGCCGTGCACATCCGCGTCAATAATGCCCACCGCAAGCCCGCGCGAGGCGAACGCGGCGGCAAGATTCGCGGTCATGGAGGACTTACCCACGCCACCCTTACCGGACACCACACCGAACACGCGGGTCAGCGAACCGGGTGCGGTAAACGGGTTGGAACGCTCCGGCTTAAGCATCGAACGCAGAGCGGAACGCTGCTGCGGGTTCATCGCACCCACCTGCAGTTGCACACGCTCGATACCCTCAACGGTGGTGGCGGCGTCACGAACCTGCTGCTCGATGGTGTTCTTCAGCGGGCAACCCTCAATGGTGAGTAGCACCGTGACCTCAGCCCAGTGGCGGCCGGGAATCGGCTCACCGTGCTCATCCAGTTCAGGATGCACGAGCGCAGTCTCAACCATGCCCAGCTCCGTAATGGGGCGGCGCAATTCGGGGTCTTCAACGCGGGCGAGCGCCGCGTATAGGGCATCCTGCAGCGGGTTATCAGCGGTCACGGGCGCCTCCCTCACGGGTACGCTCTGCTTGCTGCTGCGCCTGCTGAGATTCGCGGCTCTGAGGCTGGCTCAAATCGCCGTGACGGGAATCCTGCGTGGAGTCCTTCACAGAATCCTTCGCAGAGCGTTCAGCCTTGTCAGAAGACTTCTCGGTACCGGTCTCGGCACCCGCAGATTCCTTCTGCTCAGGGTTCTTCTCGGAGTTCTTCTCGGAGCCCTGCTCCTCAGCGTCCTTTTCCTCGCCCTCGGAGATATCGATATCGTCGATAGCCTCCTCCAGGTCCTCAATGTCCTCACTGATGTCCTGCAGCTGCTCAGCGTGACGCTCCTGCTCCTGCGCAATGTTCTGCAGCTCCTCAAGAATGTCACGCAGCTCACTACGGACGAAGTCACGGGTCGCAACCTCACGCAGAGCAATACGCAGCGAAGCAATCTCGCGGGTCAGGTACTGGGTCTCCTCCAGGTTCTGCTGATCGCGCTTACGGTCCTCAGAGGCCACCACGCGGTCGCGGTCATCCTGACGGTTCTGCGCCAACAGCAGCAGGGGAGCAGCGTAAGAAGCCTGCAGGGACAGCATCAGGGTCAGCAGGGTGAAGTTCAGGCTACGCGGGTCGAACTGCATCTCCTCCGGCGCCAGGGAGTTCCAAGCAAGCCACACGCCACAGAAAATGGTCATCCACATCAAAAACTGCGGGGTACCCATGTAGCGTGCGAACGCCTCAGTCATGCGGCCGAAAGCGTCCGGGTTGGGGCTGGAAAACAGCCTCGGCTTGCGGGTGCCGGGGGTGCTCAGCTGCGAGTCGCTACGCTGCGGGCGGGAGTCGCCGCGCTCGCGGTTGCGTTCAGCGTACTTCTTCTCCAGGCGGTCCTTGAGGATGCGCGCCTTATCGATGCGGGGGTTCTCTTCGGTACGGTTTGCGTCGCGGCGGTTCGAATCAGGCAAAGCGTCGTCCTACCTTTCGTACGGGAGTTCCATCATCGTAAGTGCGCCAGTCTTCGGGCAGGAGCGCATCGAGCACGTCGTCGATGGTCACTGCGCCTACCAGGCGGTGCGATTCGTTCACAATGGGAACGATGGTCAGGTCATAGGTTGCCAGCACGCGTGCCAGCTCTTCCAAACTGGCCTGGTCAGAGACAGGCTCAGTGTCGGTATCGAGGATGTGGCCAATCGGCTCGCTCGGCGGCACACGCAGCAGTTTCTGCATGTGCACCAGACCCAGGTACTTGCCGGTCGGGGTTTCCAGGGGCGGGCGGGTCACCATGACGGCAGCCGCCATCGCCGGAGGGATCTCCTCGGCGCGGATGTGCGCGAGCGCCTCCGCGACGGTCGCCTCGGGGGAGAGGATGATCGGCACCGGGTTCATGAGCGAACCGGCGGTACCCTCGTCGTATTCGAGAAGTCGACGCACGTCGTCTGCTTCGTCGGGTTCCATGAGTTCGAGCAGCTTTTCACGCTGGGCGTCGTCCAGCTCGATGAGCAGGTCGGCGGCGTCGTCCGGTTCCATCTCTTCGAGGACCTGCGCGGCACGCTCGTCGTCCAGGTGCGAAAGAATCTGCACCTGGTCCTCGGCGGGCAGCTCCTGCAGAACGTCCGCGAGACGCTCGTCCTGCAGCTCGGCGGCGATTTCGACCATGCGCTTATCGCTCATCTCGTGGATGGCGTCCGCCAGGTCGGCGGGCTTGGAGTTCTCGTGGTTGGCCACGAACGCTGTTGCCGCCTGCGGCTCCACGTCGGTGGAGAGCAGAGCCTCGTCCCAGTCGACGATGAGGGTCTCCTTGGAACGGCGGCGCCACGTGCTGGAGCCGGAGCTGACGCGGGAGACGAACAGCTCGGTCACGCCCCAGTCGCCGTTGCGGCGCTGCTCAATGGCGACGTCCTCAATGACGGCGTCGCCGCTGCCGTCGAGCAGACGCACGCGGCGGTCGAAGAGCTCACCGACGATGAGAGTCTCAGAGTTGCGCTGTTCGAAGCGGCGCAGGTTCACCAGGCCGGTTGAAATAATCTGGGAGGCGTCGATGCTGCGCACTCGGGTCATGGGCATGAACACGCGTTTCTTGCCGAGCACCTCAACGATGATGCCGACAACAATGGGTTCGCTGCCCTTGGCGGGGCGGGCGCCCGCAATGGATGCGCCCAGGCCGCGTTTGAGCACGACGACGTCTCGGAGACGGCCGAGGCGGTCACCGAAGGGGTCAAAAACGTCGAGGCCCAAAAGGCGGGCAATGTAAATCTTGCTGGGGGTGCTGAACTTCGAATTGCTCACCTCTCTAGGGTACGCTCCGCCGCGGGGATTCGCACTTTGAGAAGCCGAAATTGAACGGGTGTTCGCTACGCCTATAGAGGAGCTAACTGCCCACCGGGTCCAGGGTTGGGGCGGGCGGTAGAATAGAAGCCATGACTTCTAACCTGCCGAATATTCCCTCGACCCCGACTTCTTCTTTCGTTGCCTCGCGCCTGGCGCAGGCTCAAGGCAAGCCCCTGCCCGCCGGTGAGGCGATCGCCTCCTTCGTGCGTCACGATGATGCGCTCGCCGCCTTTGACGTGCTCAGCGAGCAGGATTATCCGGTCACGGCGCTGTACCTGGTCAACGACGGCATCCGCCAGGTGGAGTACCCGGTACCGTTGCCGTATGGCCGTATCTTGACTTTTGCAGCGCTTCGAGGGGCAGGATTCGGTGCGTTTTTTGCACTGCTGGTTATAGCCTCGACTAATGACTCCTCTGCGTTTGAGGTAATAAAGTATGTGCTGCTGTCGATGGCTATGTTTGTGCTCTGGCAGATGTTCGTTTTGCGTCGCTCTCATGGGAGCCGCCATCCGATGCGTGCCGAATCAATTCCCTCGCGTACCGTGATGTACGCTCTGCCGGAGTACGCTCAGGATGCGCGCCGCGTGCTGGGTGCGCACCCTCGCTTCTCGGCGGCGGTTGCGGCTGCGCGTGCGGCGGCAGCTCCGGAAGCTTCGCAGGCTCGTGCCGCTCAGAGCACCGTCTCGATGAATGGTGCGCCGGTGCCGACCGGCGCCCCGAAGGCTCCCTCGTACCGTGCGCAGGCGGGTAGCCAGCCGGCGCCGAACCAGAACCTGCCCGAGCGTGATGCGACCGCGCAGAACGCGGTGGCTCAGAGCGCGGCGCAGAACATGCCCGCGCCCACCCAGCCTACGCAGACCGTTCAGCCCGCTCAGCCTTCTCAGCCTGCTATCCAGGAGCCGGCAACCACTGAACCGGCGACCGCCCTGAAGTCGGATGCACAGAAGTCGGAGCCGCAGAAGCGCCCGGCACAGCGGTACGGTCTGCGCGTGGACGACCCGGAAGAATACGCGAAGCTGATTCAGCCCAAGCCGCAGCGTCCGACCCCGCGCCCGCAGGGCCTGCACGATAAGTCCTCGCACGATAACTCCTCGCAGGACTCCGAATAACCGAACCTGCAATGGCGGTAGCCACCCACAACGGCGGGAAACCGGCATAGAAGACAGCACTTAGAAGACACGCGAAAGCCCCTCACCGAACGAATCGGTGAGGGGCTTTCCCTATAAGACGTTACTAACGTAACTGGAGGCTAGGCGTTACTTCGCCAGCTTCGCCATCCACTCCTCAATGCCCTCAACGGTGCGGGGCAGTGCAGCGGAGAGGTTCACGTTGCCGTCCTCGGTGCAGAGCACGTCGTCTTCAAGGCGGATACCGATACCGCGGTACTCCTCGGGAACCGACAGGTCCTCGTCCTTGAAGTACAGGGCCGGCTCAATGGTGAAGACCATGCCCGGCTCCAGCTCAGCCCACATGTACAGCTCAGCCTTCGCCTGCGCGCAGTCGTGCACGTCCAGGCCCAGGTGGTGGCTGGTGCCGTGCGGCATCCAGCGGCGGTGCTGACCGCCCTCAACGGTGAGCGAAACATCAGCGGAAACCGGCAGCAGGCCCCACTCTTCCAGACGGTGCGCCAGAACGTTCATGGCTGCCTCGTGAATCTCGTAGAACTTGGTGCCCGGCTTAGCCACAGCGAATGCGGCGTCAGCGGCATCCAGCACAGCGTTGTAGACCTTCGCCTGAACCTCGGTGAACTTACCGTTCACGGGGAAGGTGCGGGTCACGTCAGCGGTGTACAGGGTATCGTCCTCAACGCCTGCGTCCAGCAGCAGCAGCTTGCCGTCATCGACGGTGCCGTTGTTACGAATCCAGTGCAGGATGGTTGCGTTGTTACCGCACGCTGCGATGGTGTCGTAGCCCAGGTCGTTACCGTCGGTACGTGCCACGGAGAAGAACGCAGTCTCAACGACGCGCTCACCGCGGTGGTGCTCCTTAGCCTTCGGCAGTGCACGAATGACCTCTTCGAAGCCCTTGACGGTCATGTCAACGGAACGCTGCAGGTTCTCAACCTCGATAGCGTCCTTAATCAGGCGAGCCTCGGAAAGAGCCACAGCCAGCTCGGAGTCCAGCTTGTCGGCCTGCTCCAGCTCCACGCCGGTGTTGTAACGGGAAGTGTCAACCAGCGCGTCAACAGCCGGGTCAACGTTGCGGACCAGGCGGATGTTCACGCCGCCCAGGCCCTGGTTGCCGGCGTTCTTGGTGATAGCAACCTCAAGCTCGGACAGGTCGCGGGTACGCAGACCGTAACGCTCGGAGAACTCCTTCAGAGTGGGGCGGGGGCCAACCCAGAACTCGCCGTAGCGTGCATCCGCGTAGAACTCTGCGGTGTCGCGGCCAGCCAGCGGACGGAAGTACAGGGTGACCTCGTGGTTAGAGCCGTTGTCGCCGGTGCCTTCTTCGACGGGCTCGAAGATCAGCACGGCGTCGGGCTCGTGGTCGATGCCCAGACCGGTCTGGTGCGCAAACGCCGAGTGGGGGCGGAAGCGGTAGTCGCAGTCGTTGGAGCGGACCTTCAGCGGGCCTGCAGGCAGGACGAGGCGCTCGCCGGGGAATGCCTTGGAGATCTTGGCGCGGCGCTCAGCTGCGTAGTCTGCTACGGGCTCGCGGGTGTAGCCGTCATCTTCGGCCTTGGCCCAGTCCTTAGCAATGAATTCGGTGAACGCAGACGCCTTAGGGGTGCTGCGGTGGTCGTTCTTCTGAGCTTCGGTGCTCTTCTCGTTGTTCTCAGTCATGGGTTAATCATATCTCCTTCACCACAGGTGGGCAGGTGTTTTAGCGCTTTTGACCATAAGAGGGGCGCGGTGGGGCAGAATATATCTTTGACTTGCGACCGGGTGCCTGATATTGCGCCGCCGATATTGGTAGGGTTGAATCAGAAGAGTAGATGACATGCCTTAAAACCCCGCTGAGGTGGCGACGAACTAGCTGGGGCGGGGAAGGAGAGAATATGACGCAGACAGAACACCGAAATAGTGCACCTAATGCGCAGCAGACACCGCAGCCCGCTGAATCGGGCGCGCCTGAAAACCTGAACCTTACCGGGCGTTACGATTTGCACATTCACTCCGCTATTTCTGACGGCACGCAGAGCCTGACCGAGCTGGTGCCGCTGATTGCTCGCGCCGGGTTGGCTGGGTTTGCGCTGACTGATCACGATACGACGGCTGGTTGGGCGCAGGCGGCTCAGCTGGCGGATGAGCACGGTCTGGATTTTCTGCCGGGTGCCGAGTTCTCTTGCCGTTACCGGTACACCGACGGTGAGGGCCGCGCACGCACGAAGACTATTCACCTGCTCGCTTATGGTTTTGACCCGGTGGGTTCGGAGTTGGCGCGCCGTGTGGAGGCGATTCGCGCCAGCCGTGAGGGCCGTGCGCAGGCTATTGTGGACCGTCTTGCCGCTGACTACCCGTTGACCTGGGATGACGTGTTGGCGCAGGTGGGGGAGGGGAACACGGCGGTGGGCCGCCCCCATATTGCTGATGCGCTGGTTGCTGCCGGTGTGGTTACTGACCGTTCTGAGGCTTTTGCGAAGCTGCTGTACACGGGTAGCCCCTACTATGTGCCGCAGGATGCGCTGGATCCGTTGGAGGCGGTGCGTCTGGTCCGTGAGGCTGGGGGCGTGCCGGTGATTGCGCATCCGATGAGTACGATGCGTGGACCCGCGTTGAGCCTGGAGTACCTGGGTTTGATGGTGGATGCTGGCCTGGCGGGTGTGGAGGTGTACCACCGTGAGAACTCTCCGGAGGACCGGGCGCGTCTGCTGGAGTTCATTGAGGTTCAGCGTGCGGCGGGCCGTGAGGTGCTGGTGACGGGTTCGAGTGATTATCACGGTGCGGGCAAGCCGAACCTGTTGGGTGAGAATACAACGGATGCGGCGACCGTGGCGCGTATCCGCGAGCAGCTGGCAGCCCAGTAGTAAGACCCAGTAGTAAGACGAAAGAGTGTGGGGCGGGTTCCTTATTGGGAATCCGCCCCCATTCTTTTGTTTTCACCCCGTTGCATGTTCCTTAAATCTCTACC
>ERZ1674245.546-NODE-546-length-12556-cov-38.732741_pt1 | contig 12556 bp, 8 predicted proteins | sample MGYA00581205_ERZ1674245 | MGnify/ENA primary metagenome ERZ1674245 (study PRJEB41354, sample SAMEA4873314) | human saliva metagenome | biome: human-associated habitat [ENVO:00009003]; feature: mouth environment [ENVO:08000002]; material: saliva material... | reverse complement strand
GCGAGCAGGATCAGGAACACGAGGCTCTTCACGATCTCCATCGAGTCCGAGACGCTCGAGACACCAAACCACGCCGCCGGTACCAGCAGGTAGATGCCGAACAGCCCGGCGATACGAATCCACGTTGATTTTGTCGCCCACCTCATGACTCAATGATAGCCGCGTCGCATGAATAAAAAAGCTCTTTGACACGTCCACTGTGCGGGCCGCGAAATGGGCGTACATGAACCAGCGTCGCGGCGCGCGCGACGCTACCTGAGGGGTGACGCCTACTTGCAGAAGCTGCCGAAGAAACCACGCTTCTTTTCGGCGGCGGCGTACTCCTCGTCGGTATGGTTCTTATCGCACCACTGATCCGGGGGAACCTGTTCCTTCACTGAGTCGATGTGCTTGCCGCAACCCTTCCAGGTAGTCTTTCCGCATACCTCGCAGGTGGTGGGTCGACACATGATTGCCTCCTTCGTTGTTGCGCCGCGAATTCGTCAGCGGATCCGCGCCATGGTGTTGTGACGTTGCGCCCTCAGCCTGACTGTGCCGTCGCATTAGGCCAATCTGAGGAACAGTTGCTCGAGTTCTTCGAGGGTGATGCTCCCGGTTGTGACGAGAGATTCTACCGCTTCGCACTCCGACGCATGAGCGTTTTCGGCTCCCGCATCCTCAATCGCACACTGGGACATGATCGTCGCGACGGCAAGGTAGCTGGCGCGCTTGACCGCAGAGTTAACAGCCGCGAACTGGGTGAGCACGTCACGGCAATTTGTATCTCCGCTCTCGATGTGTTCGATAAGGCTGTCGAGCTGCCCGCGCGCACGCTTGAGCCGGTTCACGACCTGCTTGCGCGTCGTCATGCGCACCCCTCCCCCGTGACGAGGACGGCCTCGGCCCGATCGCCGAACCACGCGCGCAGCGTCTGGATACCGCCCGACAGCATGGTGACGTTGAAGCCCGCGTGGCGCACGATGCGGTAGCCGATCCAGGAGCGCACGCCCGCGGCGCACATGACGACGAAGGGCTGGTCGCCGACGCTCTCCTCGACCCAGGCCTGGACCTCATCGAGGCGGTCGCGCAGCTGGGTGTGGGGGATGTTGAGGGAGTTCGGCATGTGCCCGGCCGCGTACTCGCCGGGTGTGCGCACGTCCAGGACCGGCATGTCTTCGGTCAGGGCGTCGGGGCCGGTGAGGACGAGCTCGCCGGTCATCACGTTGTGGGCGACCATGCCGGTCTGGTTGACGGGGTCCTTGGCCTGGCCGTAGGGCGGCGCGTAGGCGAGGTCCAGGTCGATGAGGTCCGTCGCGCTCAGGTCGGCCCGCATGGCGGTCGCGATGACGTCGATGCGGCGGTCCACGCCGTCGGCGCCCACGGCTTGCGCGCCGAGGATCTGTCCGTCGGTGCCGACGTGCATGAGGATATGGATCGGCTTGGCACCGGGGAAATAGCCGGCGTGCTGGTTGGCGTGCGTGTGCACCGTGAAGTACTCCGCGCCCGAGGCATCGAGGGCCTGGCGGTTAGCGCCGGTCATGGCGGCGGTGAGGCTCCCGACCCGAACGATCGCGGTGCCCTGGGGGCTCGGGATGGGGCGCGCAGCGGCCTCGCCGTGTTCGGCGTCGGCGATCGCGTCGGCGACGAGGCGTCCCCCGCGGTTCGCGGGTCCGGCCAGGGCGACGGGGCGGTCGTGGTCGCGACCCATCGTGCCGTCGCCGACTGCGTAGACGTCATCCACGCTGGTACGCCCGTGCTCGTCAACGAGGATGTAGCCTCGGCTGGTCTCGATGCCCGCGGCCTCGGCGAAGGCGGTGTCGGGGCGCACGCCGATCGACAGGACGATGACGTCGGCGGTCAGGACGGTGCCGTCGGAGAGCGTCACTGCGTCGTGGTCGTCGCCGTGCGTGATGGACTGGGCGGCGACGCCCACGTGGACGTGCACGCCGAGGCCGCGCAGCTCGTGGGTGACCAGCGTGGTCATCTCGACCTCGAGGGGCGGCAGGACGTGCTCGGCGTACTCTACGAGGTGGGTCTCGAAGCCTCGACACGCGAGGGCTTCGACGGCTTCGATGCCAATGAACCCGGCTCCGAGGACGACGGCTCGCGTGCCCGAGGCCTCGCGCAGGGCGAGGGCGTCGTCGACCGTGCGTAGGGTGTGTACGCGCGGGGAGTCGAGGCCGTCGATGGGCGGGCGGACGGCGAGCCCTCCGGGGGAAAGGATCAGGTGGTCGTAGGTGAGCGTGTAGTCCTCGCCCGTCTCTGTGTTCGTGACCTGGACGCTGTGCGCGCCGGGGTCGATCGCCGTGACCTCGGAGCTGATGCGCACGTCCAAGTTGAGTGCGGCCTTGAGGGTTTGCGGGGTGTGGAGGAGGAGCTTGGCGGGGTCTTCGATCTCGCCGCCGACGTAGTACGGGAGTCCGCAGTTCGCGAAGGAAACGTACTTGCTGCGCTCCAGCACGATGATCTCGGCACCCTCGTCGCGCCTGCGCAGGCGGGCCGCCGCGCTCATGCCACCAGCGACTCCTCCGACGACTACGACTCGCATACGCGGCTCACTTTCTGGCTCGGGCTGGTCTTCTTTGACTGTTTCGATGATACCCGCTGGAGAATCTGAAGACGCGAGGTCTCGACAAGCTCTTCTACCGCTTCCAGGCACTGAAAAAACCCCGGGCTTCCAACGGAAGCCCGGAGCTTCAGGTTCTCACGGGTGTGCCGCCTCAGCGTCGAGCAGATGCGCGCGCTTCTTCAAGGCTGAGTCGATACTGTTCTGCTTCTGGTTCTTCCGTGAATTCGAGAAGGTTTCCAGCGATGTCTTTGAGGGCTTCACGAACCTCTGCGGGGGTAGCGTAAAAGAACTCGCGCCGCGCGTTGATGCGGTTGACACGTTTGGCTGCGAAGCGGTGGTGCAACTCAGTTTCGACGCTTACAGCGTCATCGGAGAAGAACAAGGCATGGACATCAAAGTTGAATGGCACGGACGCATCTCCGAGTTCACGGACACGATCCATGGGGTCGAGGCGGCGTGTCATACCGATCTTGACCATACGTTCGCCGAAAGACCCAATGTTCGAGATGACGTAGACATATCCAGCACGGCTGTTGGCCTCCCGTTTTTCGACATCGTTGATACCTTCTTCGATCTCGGCGAGCTGCTGGCGCAACTTCTCCGCTTCGGTACTGTTGCCCGCCTCCTCAACGGCTTTGAGGACATTGAGGTAGTGCTGGCGTTCTTTTTCGAGACGTTCGCGTTCGGCCCGGAGTTCCTTCTCAGCGCGCGCTTGTTCGCGTAGCCGTGCGCGCTCTTCCCGCTCAGCTTCTTTCTCAGCTTTCTTGGCATTCTGGTACTGGAGCGTGAGTTCAAGTTCCTTGATGCGCAGCCGGTGGTAGTGGAAGTTGATCTGGAGGTTGATGAGTGCGCCAAGTTTGACTATCTGATCCCGTGCTCTTTCGAGTCGGTTGCGGGCAACATTCCCGTTACCTGCCTTAACGGTGAGGACGCAGTTCTCCGCCTCGGCGTTGTAGGCGCGGAGCATCATTTTCGCCATGTCGTGGACGAACTTGCGGCCCTTCGCCTTGGAGTCGTTGAAGGTAAAGGTTTCACTCGCATCGACTGCGGCGCCTGTACGGATCATCTCCTTGATCGTGGCTCGAACCTCATCAAGCTGTCCCTTCAGAGCGACCGAGGAGGCGGCGGGACTTTCGTAGTCGGTCCACCCAACATCAAGCATCTTGATACCCTCGTCGTAGCGGATCCCTAGGGCGTGCAGCTCCGCCTTTTGCTCCATGGTCTTCGCTTTGACACGCTCGAGTTTCGCCGCACTCCTTTCAACTTCCATGTTGATATCGCGAAGGCGCTTCTCCGCAGCTGCCTGCCCCTGAGCGAGTTGCTTGGCATACTGCTCATGCTGCTGGCGGAGAGACGCGATAGCGGCTTCCTGCTCTCGGCGCGTCTGTTCGACAAGGGCGCGCATTCTCGTAATCTCGCCGCCACCTGCCCGCTCGATGAGGCCCGACAACTCGGCGATGGTGCGTTGCGCATCGTTGTACTGCTGTTCACCAATCGCGAGTTTCTGCTGTAGCTCTGCGATTTGTTTACCTCCGAAAATGGGCATGGCCTCTTCGCCTCCTCATAAGCTGTATGATGCAGCTCACCTTATCAGTGATGGTTTTCAGGTATAAGCATACCCATGTGCTGAGCATGAACATCGTTTCGTTGCACCCACCGCGGGTCGCGCAGCTCCGCACTGAGGGGAGTCGGGTCAAGCCTGCGGTATCGCAACACGAGAGAACTCTCAGCGCTTCGACAAACTAGCCACAGGCGAGTACAGCATCGCAGATACGACACCTGTTCATCACGCGTTCCGATAATGAGAACGAAGAGATCCTTCGTCATGACAAACAGGGAGCGAGGCCCACTTCCGGGCCTTCTGACGGTTGATTATTTGACAACTAACCCGGGGGAAACCCCGCTCCGCGCACGAGAGTATCAAACGTCCTCGCGCATGATGCGCGTACGCCACCTTGCGGGAAAGTAGTTCATCAATTAGCGTCAACGCATGGACCACGACACAGTGACGACGTTTGTTGAAGACGCCATCGAAGAGCTCGAGCAGCGCAACGCGCTCGAGGAAGCTGAATACCTGCGTATGATGCTCGAGTGCGATGGTCCCGACGTTGACGGCGCAGTCTCGTCGCTCGTCGCATGCGGCGCGGTCACGGTCGCCTGGGTTGAGCGGCTCGCAGCGATCAACGAAAAATCTGCGGGGTTCTTCGACGAAGAACTGGCGGAACTGCGCGAGGGGCTCTCGGGCGCCTAGGCTCGCTACACGCCAGAGAGACCCCTGATCAGGCCATGCCGCACGCCGGCGGATAGGCACCGAGGCTCGCATCGCGCCAGACGAGAGCGCCCGAGAAGCACACAAACCCCGGGCTTCCAACGGAAACCCGGGGCTTGAAATGGGTGGAGATGGGGGGAATCGAACCCCCGTCCAGCAGCCGGCCCCGAATTCTTCTCCGAGCGCAGTCTACGATTTTATTTCTCAGCCCCCAGCATTGCGCAGACTCACCGCTGGATAGGCTCAGTTAGTGAAGTGTCGGAGCCGCCCCACCAACATGGGCGACACCCAGTGGCTCCCTAGACGACGCCAGACACCGGGCCGGAAGCAACTCCCGGGCTGACGGACTAAAGGTTCAGGCTGCGATATCAGGCAGCGAGAACGTAGTCGGTGCGATTCTGTTCGGCACCTATTGGTTTGCACGCATCGTTAACGAGATGAGCGTACATTCTCGGCTCGCTTCACTTCGATCGACGACCACTGTCGAAACCGATCATCCCCTCTTGAGTTTTCAACTCCCCGACGCCCAGCGTTACCGCAGACCGTCGGACACATCAGTCTACGCCCGCATCCCCCACCCGTCAAGGGAAAAACCGACGCCTCAGAGCAGCTTCGTGGACTCCAGCTTCTCCACCATGCGCCGGTTCTTACGCACCAGCAGCGGGCGCAGCGCCAACCCCAGGAACGCGGCAAACAGGATGAAGGAAGCCAGGGACAACATGGCGTCCCCGTACTCGTGACCCGCGTACCCCGCGATCGACGCGCGCAGCGCAGTGATCGCGTGCGTGGCCGGCAGGAACGGGGAAACGGAGGAGAAGAAGGAGGGCAGGATCGCCAGCGGGAACGCTCCCCCGGCGCCCGAAATCTGCAGGACCAGGAGCAGCACGCCCAGGGCCTTGCCCACATTCCCGAATGTCGCAATGAGCGTGTACATGAGGAACGAGAACACGACGGCCGTCAGCCACAGGGTGCCCATGAACTGCAGCGGGTGAGCGTGTTGGACCTTCAGGAAGTACAGGTCACCCAGCCCCACCAGGGTCGCCTGGGTGAGCGCGATCGTCCCAAAAATCAGGTAGCGGCCCAGGTACCCGGCGGCCAGGCCGACGGGCTTCGCGGTCAGGGTCGCGCGCAGCGGGTCACCCTCGGGTAGGCCGTCGGCGACGTTGGAGTCCGTGACGTCCGAGCGCAGCGACACGACCATCAGGATAGAGCCAACCCACAGCGCCAGGATCGTGTACAGGGGCGCCATCTGGGAGCCGAAGTTCGCGACCGGGTAGACGGGAGTTTTCTCGACGCCGACAGGCGCCGCAATCGCGGCAGCCAGGGCCTCGGGATTATTCCCGATGATGGTCCCGAGCGTCGTCAGGTCGCCACTGGCAAGCGCCTCGCTGATCGAAGCGTGCAGGGAGTCCAGCTTTCCGGCCGCCTCGCGCAGGCTCGAGGCCGCGCCGGCCAGGTTGTCGCGCAGTTGGGTCAGCCCCTCGCGGGCGCTCCCGCTGCCGTTCGAGGCAGTGGACGTCGCACCCTCGAGGGACGTGCGCGCTGCGCTCAGGGACGACTGGGCCGAGGCCAGGGTTGAGCCAAGCGATTCAAGCTGAGGACGCAGGTTGTTCTCGTAGTCGGAGGACAGGCCGTCGACCGCGGAACGCGCCTGGGCGATCAGGCCGTTCACGCTCGCGCGCCCAGCGTCGGCATTCGCGACCTTGGAGTCCAGCTCGGAGGCGGCAGCGCGCAGCCCGTTCGCAACCGCGGTCAGACGGTCGGAGGCGGCCTGCAGGCGGTCCAGCGAGGACTGGGAGACGGGCGAGCCCGGCAGCGCCTCGAGCGTCGACTTGATCGATGCGAAGCTGGCAGCCTGCGTATCCAGCACGGAGGCCTGCGAGCGCAGCGTCGAGGCCGCGTCCGACGCGCTCGTCGAGCCGTTCGCATACACGTTCTCGACGGCGCTCGACAGGGAGGACAGCGAGGACTGCGAGGAGGAGATGGCGTCGGACACCGAGGAGACCACCGCCGACGCAGCGGATCCGAGTCCGCTCGCTCCGGCCTGCGCGCTCGAGACCGCGGACTGCGCGGCCCCCTTCGCGCTCCCAAGCCCGTCCACGAGCGTGGTCGTCGAGTCGATGAGCGTCACCGAGGAGCCCACGAGCGACGCGTAGGCGTCCGCGCTATCGGCCGCGGTACGCAGGCGCGAGGCGACCGTCTGCACGCGGTTATCGAGGGCCGTCACCGTGTTGACCGCGGTCGGGGCGGACAGCGCGTCCCCCACCGACGTCGCCGTATCGAGGGCAACCTCGGACAGCGTCTGCACGAAGATCTGGTTCACCTGGGCGCTCACGGCCTCGGCGCCCTGCCCGGCGATCTTCGGCGAAATACCGTTCTTCTTCTCGTTGACGTAATAGGTCATCGGCGCGGAGGATGCTCCCCCGTCGAAGAACGTCAGCATCTCCTGAGAGAAGTCCGAGGGAATGACGATGGCCGCGTAGTACTCGCCTGACCGCGTCCCCTCAACCGCCTTATCCTCGGATGCAATGACCCAGTCGAAGTTGTCGTTCTTACGCAGCGCGGACACCACAGAGTCCCCAATGTTGACGTGCAGCGGCACCAGGTCCGATTTGTAGCCCGCGTCCGTGTTCGCAATCGCGATGCGCAGGCTCTTCGTGTTCCCGAACGGGTCCCACGACGCCGCCACGTTGAACCACGTAAACAGGGACGGGATGACGACCAGTCCGAAGACGACGACGCTGGCGATGAGGGAACGATGCGCGCGGCGCAGGTCGGCGCGGTAGATGGCCCAGATGGTCCTCACTGCTCTTCTCCCTTCGCCGCCTCCGACGCGTCACCCGCGCTGTCCTCATCGACGAGGCCGGGGTCGGCCTCGTCCGTACCCTCTCCCCCGCGCTCACCCAGGGTTGAGGCGAGCGCCGACGAGATCGACGCGCCCACGGCGGCCGCGCCAAGCGCGAGACGCGATCGCGCACCCTGCACGCGGCGGGTGAGCAGGGAACGCACGTCCTGCTCGTCCATGGCACCGAGGAGCTGCTGGCGCGCCAAGGCCTCGCGCAGGTACTCCAGCCCAATCAGGAAAGTGATGACGAGGAGGACCCAGACGATCCAGGCACCCAGAATGATCGGCACCTCCGCCACATTCGCGACGGACAGCACCGCCAGAGCCACCGGCACGATAACGCCGAGAATGATCGCGGCGCGGCGGATCCTCGGGTAGCGACGCTCGAAGCGCGCGGCTCGGCCGCTGACCGAGCGCTGGAAACCGTCGTGATCGGCCAGGGCCGCCACGATCTGGGTGAGGCGATAGCGGTTCGAAGGAACGCGCGTGGCCTCGGCCAGGAAGAGCCCGGAGGAGGCCAGGTCGCGCGTGATCATCGCGTTCAGGTTCACCAAGAACGGACGTAGCGCGAGGCCGATCGCGAACGCAACCAGCGCCTCGGCACCGAGAACCGCCAGGCACGACAGGTAGGTGTGCCCATAGAACCCGGCCACGATCTCACGCAGCGCATTAACACCGTAGGTAAAGGGGAACAGCGGGTGCAGGAAGCGGAAGAAGGACGGGAGCATCTCGATCGGATACAGGCCGGCGGAACCGGGAATCTGCATGACCATGATGATGACGCACAGGCCCTTGCCGATGTGCTGGAAGCACGTGGAAAGCATGTAGACGATCGAGGTGAACACCAGCGAGATGATCATCGCCGTCCCCACGAAACCCAGTCGGGAGACCGTCTGCACGCCGATGATGAGGTCGCCGATCGACACGACGAGCGCCTGGATGACCCCGAAGAACGCGAGCAGCATCCACCGGCCCATGTACTTGGCGGCAGAGGACGTGGGGCCGATGCCCTCCTCATCCACATCGAGCTTGAGGAGGAGGACGAGCGAGAACGCGCCAATCCACAGGGCCAAATTGGTAAACAGCGGGGCCATCGCCGAGCCGTACGCAGCCACGGGGTACACGGCCTTCGTCTCGATCTGCGTCGGCGAGGCCATGAAGGAGGCGATCGACTCGGCGTTGACTCCCAGGGAGCTCGAGAGGTCGCGCAGCGTATTCGAGGAGGACAGCGACGAGATGTCCGTCGCCACCGAGTTCAGGTCGGACGTGATCGCAGCGACGTTCGTGGCGCTCGTCTGAGTCGCCGTCTTTGCCCCGTCCAGCAGGGAATCGAGCTGGTCGAGCAGGCCCGACACCTGGTCGCGCTGGCTGCGCAAGGTGTCGAGGGAGCCGCGCATCGACGAGGATGCGCTCGAGAAATCGTCAAGCGCCGACGAAATCGCGGGAAGCTGGGAGGAGACACCGCTGCGGGCGCTCGTCGCCGAGGCCGACACCGCAGCGGAGGCGTCGGAGGCCGACGTCAGCGCGTTCGTGATCGATGAGGATGACGCCGAGAGGTCCGAGTTGAGGGTCGTCAGGTTCCCGAGGGCCGCGGACAGCGCGGTGTTCTGGTTCGTCAGGTCCGCCAGAGCCGTCCCCGCGGCGGGCAGGTTCCCAATCCCTAGGGCATTCAGCTCCGTGAGCACCTCGCCCACCGAGTCGTTAATCGACGTGCCCTCAGTGAGCAGGCCACCCACGCGTCCGGACGCACCCTGCACCGCACCGTCGAGAGTGCCCGTGTCCGCAGAGACCCCCGCAAGGGCGCTCGCCGCGTTCGAGGACAGGCCGTCGAGGGCACCGCCCATCTGACCGGAGAATGAGGCCAGCGAGGAACGCGAATCACTCACGAGCTGGTCCGCCTGGTCCAGGGACGCCGACAGATCCGAAGCCGCGCTATCCAGCTCACCCAGGGTGCCGCGCGCCGAGGCCACCGAGGCCTTCGCCGCGTCGATCTTCTCCCCCACACCCTCCAGGGTCTGCGAGGCGCTGCCCAGCTTGGCCGAGGCCTCGGACACCGACGCGGACACGTCCGAACGCTTCTGGTCAGCGTTGTTCGCGATGCTCACCCCGGCCTCGGATGCTTTTTCCGACAAAACCTTGGCCACCGTCGAGACGAACGCGGAGTTGATCTGGCGGTCGAGAGACGTCGCGCCCGCGCCCGTGATCTTGGGGGCTACCGCGTTGTTCTTCTCGTTGACGTAATACTGGATATTCGGCTTGACATACGTGCCGTCGACGATGCCCGTCAGGTCGCGCGAAAACGACGCCGGGATCACGAATGCCGCGTAGGAGTCTCCACGCTCGACCTCGGCGCGCGCCTCGTCGGCGCTCACGAAGTGCCAGCCCAGCTGATCGTTCTCCTTCAGCTGGGTCTCCAACATCGCACCGACGTTCACGGTGCCGATCTGATCCTTGGTCGCGCCCTCGTCCTCGTTCGCGACGGCGACCCGGATGTGGGAGGTGTGCGAGTACGGATCCCAGAATCCCGCAATGTTGAACCACGCGTAGAGCGCAGGCACGAACGCCATGCCGATGATGACAATCCACGCGGCCGGAACACGCACCAGCCTCAGAAGATCACGACGAAAAATCCTGACGGAACCTCGCACAGGGTCGCCTTCTTTCCCCTATCGGCGGGCCTGCTTCACGTAGCGTCGCATCGCACGCTCGGCCTCGCGCTGATCCTGTTTTTCACGCAGGGCCTGACGCTTATCCCATTCCTGCTTGCCCTTAGCCAGGGCGATTTCGACCTTGACGCGGCCCCCGATGAAGTACAGCTCCAGGGGCACGATCGTGTAGCCCTTCGCGGCCACGCGGTCCTGCATGCGGTCAATCTCCGCGCGGTGCAGCAGCAGCTTGCGCTTGCGCGTGGGCGCGTGGTTCGTCCACGAGCCCTGCGAGTACAGGGGGATGTTGGCGCCGTACAGCCACGCCTCTCCCCCGTTGATCTCGACCCAGGCGTCCACGAGGGACGCGCGGCCCATGCGCAGCGCCTTCACCTCGGTGCCCATGAGAGCCAGGCCGGCCTCCCACGTGTCCTCAATCGTGTAGTCGTGGCGCGCCTTCTTGTTGCGGGCAATCGTCTTCTTCGCGTCGGAGGCAGCCTTGGCGCGCTGCCCCTCCGTGGGCTTGGGCTTCTTCCAATCCTTGGGCATGCTGCCTCCTTTCAGACTCGTTTTCCGCGCAACGTGCGGAAAGACCCCCGTAGCAAAACGCTACGAGGGTCCATCCTAACGCGGATTACAAATAATCCATCGGTTCAACGTAGCTTCCGTTCTGAATGACACCAAAATGCAGGTGGCATCCGGTCGCGTAGCCGGTCGAGCCGACCTCGCCCAGCGCGTCGCCCGCGTTCACGTACTGACCCGGGGACACGTACTGGGCCTGCATGTGCAGGTACTCGGTGATGACGGAGTTGCCGCCGACGAGGCCGTGGTTGATATCCACGTAGTTGCCCGCCGAGTAGTCCGAGGACACCGCGTTGACGTAGCCCGAGGCCACAGCGCGAATGATCGTGCCGCAGTCGGCGGCCATGTCGGTGCCCGAGTGGCCCTTCATGATGCCCAGGACCGGGTGGTAGCGCATGCCAAACGGGCTGGTCACGACGATCGGAATGTCGAGCGGGCTACGGAAGCCCGACGCCGACACGTAGGAGGCCCCCGACGCAATGTTTGCCGCGTCGATCGCAGCGAGCTCGGAGCTGCGCGCCTGATAGTCCGCTTCGGCCTGGTCGAGCGAGGCCTGAACCTGGCCCTTCTGGGCATCCCACTCGGCCTGCTTGGCCTGCGCCTGCGTCTTCAGGTTATTGAGCTCCGTGAGCTTGGAGTCAGCCTCGCTCTTCGCGGCCTCAGCCTCGGCTTCGGCCTGCGCGGCCTTCTCCTCCAGGTCGGAAATACGGTCCGTGATCGCGTTCTGACGGGTGGCCTGCGTGCGCTGGGACGAGGAGACATCCAGCGCGGCCGTCATCGTCTGGTTCTCCGTGCGCAGCGCCATGTCGGCGGCCGCCGCACGGTCGGTAATCGACTCCGTACCGCCCGCGGTCAGGGCCACGGCGACCGGATCAACGTTGCCTTCGCGGTACTTACGGCGCACCAGATCGGCAATCGCGCGCTGTGCGTCGTCGGCCTGCGTGGTGGCCTGAGTCAGCGACTGGTCGATGCGGTTCTGCTCGCCCTGGGCAGCATTGAGCTCGCCCAGGATCGTCGCGTGCTCACGCGACTTCGCGTCGTACGTCGCGGTCGCGGACTCGTAGGCGGCCTGCGCCACCGGAATCTGCCCGTTGAGAGCCTGCAGGTCGATGAAGACCTGAGCGAGCGACGCGTCGATGCCCTCCAGCTGCGACTGCAAAGCATTGACCGTCGCCTCAGCCTCTGCGGCTGCGTTCGCGGCGGCGTCGCGCTCGTCGTCGGCGCGAGCAGGCATCGCCTGACTCATCGCCGCGAAGGACGCCACCGCCAGAGCGAGCGCGCCGACGCGCAGCGCGCGACGGCCACGATGATGCAGGAAACGAGACATGAGACTTACGCCTTCGTGTACTTCGCGAGCGAGAACGCCGACGCGATAACCGCCAGCGCAACCGCCGCCAGGACGAGGATCGGCGTCATGATCGCCACCTCGCCCATACCGATAAAGTTCGTCCACCTGAAGGAAGGGGCCATCCAACCCTGGACGATGAAGTGAACGCCCGCGAACAGCGAACCGATCGCGAACACGGCGCCCACCAGCGCAGCCAGTGCGCCCTCAATCATGAAGGGGGCCTGAATGAACAGGTTCGAGGCACCCACGTATCGCATAATCTGCGTTTCCTGCTCGCGGCTCATCGCGCTCAGGCGGATCGTCGTCGAGATCAGCAGGA
>ERZ1674245.545-NODE-545-length-12563-cov-12.599057_pt1 | contig 12563 bp, 10 predicted proteins | sample MGYA00581205_ERZ1674245 | MGnify/ENA primary metagenome ERZ1674245 (study PRJEB41354, sample SAMEA4873314) | human saliva metagenome | biome: human-associated habitat [ENVO:00009003]; feature: mouth environment [ENVO:08000002]; material: saliva material... | reverse complement strand
ATACATTAATCTAGTTTTATTATAACATATTTCAAGCGCTCTCAAAAATAGGAGGAAAGAAAAGGCAGTGAGAGTTGAACTCACTAATTACACATCCCGTGCCAACATATATTTCGACTGCCTCCCGTGGCTACTCTACCAATTGAGATACCTAGCCTTTGGACATTTAACCGCTGGCTGGGATTGGACTTGAACCAATATCTGCCTAGGCCACAATCTACTTATATATTCCCAACTACAACCCTTCACTTCGTTGAGATTACAAGGTTAATTACTCCTTGTAAAGTTTTCAAGAAGTTTCGAACCTTCTCTAGGAAACACCAATATCGTGGTCCGTCCAGAATATATCCTAGGCGTACTTGATAATGATGTTTCAGCAGAGGACAAACACTCCTTGGTAGGGTTTTAGATGTATTGACTTATAAATAGTTTTATCTACATTCTGGTTTCTAATATACATTCTCTTTACCACAAGAGGTGTATAATACAGTTCATAGCCAGACACCTTGCTGGTTATGCCCGACAACTAATTGATAGTTAGTCATAAAACTTAAATGTGATAAACTCTAAATACAGTTTCAATACTTCTCTATGGCTTTGTTAATAGGTCTCACTATTATCAGTAGCATTCCCCAACAACTTGACCATAGGTTCATCATCTCCTGAAACACCATCAAAATGTTCCGAATATTTGCCACTCCTTTGTGGGAACATTGTACGTGACAAATACTAATTTCTGTTATTCGAGTGTCTTTTAACTCGCTTTGTTTTTAATTACAAATACATTATACCATATACTTCTTGATTTGTAAATAGTTTTTTATAAATATTTTTAAATTTTTTCAACTTTATACGTTGACATACCTGTAAAATATGTTTCAATGTCAGTTAATGATAACTCTTTACCACGCATTTCTGCAGGTAAGTCCATGTCAACAGTCGTAACTGTATTGGCAAGAGATGCTAGATGAAGCGGTAAAACTCCATACACATCGTTACCTGTTACATCTTCTGCTGTAGCATGTGTAATCACCTTGTCGAAAGTAATTCCCATGTTTGCAAAATACTGAACTAATGCTTCATGTCTAGTCACTAACACCTTCATATTGCACCTCTCTTACTTGTTTACGAGATTATCTTAACATAAACAAAAGAGAATGTAAATAGTTTTTTTGAAAAATTTTTAAAGATTATACGATTCCTTAACAATTTAACAGATTTCGTTAAACTAATTAAAACTCCGTAACACTGTATTCCGGATGCTTAAACTCTACATCATTAGGGTCAATATTTGACAGAATATTATCTAAACTTTCTGTACTACATTGAAAGAAGTTGCTGTCTGCCAATTTCTTCAATAACAAGTTTAATTGCTTTCTCAAATCATAATCACCGCTGATAGTTTTATAACCGTCGGTTTCATTATATCCTAAGCAACTAACGTGTTCTTCAGGCATTGAGTAGATTTCGTCAACTATCTCTCCATCTATAATACCTTTCATGATGAATCTGTTTTCACAAAATCCACCGTAGATAGCAGTATCAAATAAGATAAAGTGCCTATCAGTTACTAATGGTTTTACAGTCTTTAAACATTCGAGTAAGTCAACATCCTTATTAATAAGCGTTACCACTAGTTCAAAATCATTTAAAACAGAGAAACGGTTAATTACGTAGTCAGGTGTTTCCTGTTTCTTAAAGTTCTCAACTATGTTCTTAATATCTTCTTTAACTGTTTCAATATTATCATTAGTAATGGTATTTGCATATAAGGAACCTGCGAGAAATTTAAAAACGTTACTATAGGTAAATCTTTCTTTATTCCCAATGCATAAACCGATTTCAACACGATTATTTATGACTACTAGAAATAACGAATTTTTCTCTCCACTAAATCTCCAGCAACCCCAATCATGTTCAAAACCTAATTGTCTAAGGAATCCTTCAAGTAATTCCTCTTTCCTCATGTCAGAGGCAATGTTCTGCATTTTATGAAACAACTTAAGTACCTCATCATTTGTTGAATTAGTGTCCATGGTGAAAGTTCTCCTTTACACGATTACTGTACACATTTTAAATGTGTCCAATCTGGTGTCCAGACGCAGGACTCGGACCTGCTGATTTTCCTATATCCGAACATGTGTTGGACTTTATTTATGCACGCCCAACCTTCGTGCCTTCTTTTTGACTGTCTGCCCACTCGTTAGACTTTAATTTTATGCACAGTCAAGGTTTCGCAACCATAATTTGCTAACAACTGTGGTTTTCCACCACTAATACAGGACTTGTTTACACAACATCATTGCTCATTGGACACGACAGGAATGTCACACTCGACTGTGTTTTATCGTGCAACTTGATACAAAACGAGGAATTACGTGTTTGTGCGTTCTGACATTCAACTAATTTGGGTATTCGCACAGACCCCGTAAAGAGAACACCCAGTTTTACCAACTAAATGTCCTCGAATCTCTTGTCCACAAACGTGGATGAGTCAAGCAAGTGTTACCTTGCAATTTTTAAACTTCAATTAAAAATCCCAAACGGCGACCAAACCAGGGTTGTTTTTATTAAATTTTTAAAGAAGTTTAATTGTTCTTTTGGTTTTCAAAAATATATACCGATCCAACTGTTCCGACACGAAAGGCCGGAGAAAAACCAACAAAATACTAACACAAAGACGTTAACAATAAATCGTTTCTTTATGTAGTCAGCAACAATTCTATCCTCTTTCAACCCGTTGAATTGTGACTCCGGTATCGTTTAAAAATCTTCGCTGATATTGATTTTTTTAAACTCGTCCAACTATAGCATGGTTCTCTACATTTAATCAACTTCCAACTTAGGCATGGACTCTCCATTTAAATTCGCTTTGCTTATTTAAAGCATATTTTTGACGTAGTAACAATACTTAATCGGTTACTATACTGCCACGGTCGCGGTACCCCGAAGTTTGTTTAATGTCAGTACTCATGACAAGTGGACATAGATGGAATCGGACCACCGAACGACCGTTATGAGCGGTCAGTTTTGCCATTAAACTATATGTCCATATTAAGCGAGTATATTGAGAACGATGGGAGTCGAACCCACTCATTTTCTTACCATCGAAACACAGCGCCGACCAGGCTGCCACGCTCACCGATACGTGCCTCATTCTAATATTACCATGCAATCTTGAATAATTGATTGTGCCATCTTTTTATTTATTCCCTATGACTCGCTTTAATTGCCTCTAGAAAACAATTTTTACGTAGGTACTAAAATGGTTCGATGTAGTTCTGGCAAGATTTGCACTTGCTGTTCTGTACTCGAACTAGTCTCCGGCAAGAGACTACCGTGTTCGCTTTTTACTCGGACCGAGAACTCAAACAATCATTTATTTTTAATTACATATACTATTATACAACAGTCTTTTAAAGTTGTAAACTGTTAAAACATAAAAATATACCAATTCTCTAATTTTTATTAAGCCAAATACTCTACTGTCAGTTTAGAATCTTCTTCATCGGCACTTTCAATAATGAAATTAAAGAGTGAACTGTCTAATGTACGTACTAATCCTAACACAATACCAAATGTTGGGTACTTATCTATTCCAGTACTTTCCCCATTAATTAAAACATCGACTTCAAAGTGCTTTTTCATCTTTGTGACAACAATCTCGTATAACTGTCCTTCAAATACTTCGCATTGAAGATTACAAGCGTTACTACCTGTCTCTGAACTAACTGTGAATATTGGACCTGCCAAACTTAATAATGCTAACTCTTCTTCTGTAAAATTTCTTAACTTTTTCATATATTCGCTCCTATGTTAGTTTGTGAAAGATTACTTACTATATTCTCTATCCATAAGTTCAGCAAGTGCCTCTACTGCCTTACCAGGCTGTACATTGAATTTGTTACCCTGATATTCAATGTACATTTCCTCAATGGTATGAATACCATCTCCGGTATAACTTGTTGGGAAAGCATCGAAGCGTTCATCCTCAATGTCTTCTTTAAGATTGGCAATCGTATCTTCATATACCTTCTTAAATTCATCATCGCTCAATGCAAGCACCTCTTTAGAAAATACTTTTCCTGCATTCTTTAACGCTAACAATTCTGGATAGAAACCATCCTTATTGGCGAAATAACGCTCTAAAGCCTTGACAAGGTCATCGCTAATAAAAATCGTATTATAATTTCTCTCACGATATTCACAGTCAAAGTCAAATAAGTCAGCTAAAATAGATAAATAAGGAAGACTATAATTTAATCCATCTAAATCCCACTCTGTTTCTCCTGTAATATAGTCACCATTGTTCCAATCACCTTTGACGTGCAATATATAGGAGTTATACTTCTTTGATTTTCTTACTGGTTTTACAAACTTTGAATTTAAACTTGACATACGAGTTCCTCTTTCTGTGTTTTGATTACAGTAGTTAGTATATCACAGTTTTTAAGGAATTGTCAACATCGTCTTTAAAGTTTATTACTCTACAGTTATTTTGTATTCTGAAAATTCGCCAAACACTCGCAAATTACTTACGACCATGTTCAGTTTGTTCCTAATCATTGGTTCCTCGTCAATCAGTCTTACGTAGGTACTGCTATAGGTTAATCTTTTCCCTTTCAGAGTCACAAAGCAATCAACCTTCAGATACGCTCTACTCCTTTCAACAAACACACTAAACTGGTTGTCTTTAACCAGTAGTATGCATGTCCTTTCCTCGCCTTGAGTTGTTTCCTCAACGTGAAAACCAAAGCATGATACGATATCAAAAATCTTCTTTAGACTGATTTTTGCCTCTATAGTTTTATCTTTCATTTTGCTAGGTGGTCCACAAATACATTATCCAATATATTTGCACAATTCCTTATTTTTAACTAAATCTTCGTCAGACATGTTTAGCATCTTAGCAGAAATAACATAGTCATTCGGTAACTGATGAATTAATATTGATACAGTTATATCTTGACCTATAATATGCCACGACATATCCATATCCTTGCAATCGCTAAAATCTAACTCTCTTGTAACCTCAATGATATGCAATATTTTTCTTTCAAACATCTTATTAAGATATGGTACTTTACGCTTTAAGATTTGAGATAACATCTTAATATCTGATAATGAAAAATCTTCTAACTCATGCTCTACCAAAACCTCATCCATAGACTTCCATAGTTCAGATACCACACCGCCGTCTTTGATAGGTGTAGAGAAATGAGTTACAAATGTTACGTCACCTCTACGGGCATTTCTAGGTAATTCTCTACCAAACAATAATTCATATTCATGCTCATCATCAAATCCTGAATGAAAGTATACCTTGACAGATGCTAAACTATAAATATCGCCATATTCTCTATGTTGTGATAATCTTTGCGTTGTTAGGATAATGCTCTGGTGAGCAACTCTTCCAAAACGAACAATACTATAAGCAATGTCATGAACCAACTTCTGGCATTCTTCTGACATACTCAATGTGTAGAACTCATCAAAACATAAGAGCAACCTTGCTGGATTATACTTGCCAACGTGTTCGTCCTGAATAAAGTAGGTATTTTTAATCTTCCTACTATAGTACTCATGTGCCAATAAATATCTCTGTTGACCATTCTCTAGGCATATCATAATATCGTCTGGCATAAGTTCAACACCGTATATCTTAAAGGTCTTAATTGGTTTTCCTATTAATTCTGTTAAAGTAGTTACACCTGCTTCGCAGATTAATTGATTACGGAACTTCTGTTGTGCCTCAACCACATCACGTAAAGATTTTAACTCTTCTTCCGTCATGTTGGCATTATCGTTTAGTAACTCACCTGTAATATGTTTAACGTCATTAAAATCTGCCGTATGGTCATCTACATACAATACATCTAAGTCACTGTACTCTGTCTTTGCCTGTCGTAAAATTTCCTTAATTGTTCTTGTCTTGCCTGTGCCATATTTACCTACAAGCATAATGCTAGTTGTTTTATCTAAACTCAAATCTAATTCGCTGTTTGTTCCTAATTTAATTTGCATACTATATCCTCTTTTCTAGGGAAAAGAGTGCCTTATACGGACACTCTATTATAACGTTTATTCTGCAATATTGTAAGCATCTCATGGTTGCGATGGCAGGAGTTGCACCTGCGGCCTCTAGGGTAAGAGCCTAGCTATCTACTACTGATATACCTCGCCATACTGATTGTGATTTTTTGTTAGTCATGCCCATGGGTTTTCTTTACAACTAACCGGACAAACCACATAAACTCTTTTCGACCCTGTGGTATTCCACCACTAAATACAGGACTTTGTTCTCATAGGATTTTAATTTCAATGTCGTTGGGGAAAGTCGTTCGCCCAGTGCTTAGGCAATCACCACTGACTTTGAAAACCTCATATAGACAGGTTCAACTGGGATTATGTTTGGGTACTCCTGTCATAGACCCTGATAGAGAGTTCAGCGGTTGCAACCTTTTTGTTTTGGCGAACCCTCTACTTACATTATACAACTTTTTTCAGAAAAAGTGCATAATCTCAATTAGTTTTCTTCTTTTTGTTCTTTGGATTCCTTGATTTTCTTTTCAACAAACTGCTTACCACCAAATAAGTTGTAAACAACTAGTGCTAAGAAAGAACCGATAAAACTATAAATAATATACATTACTCTTTACTCCTTCTGCCAACTAGGCCATATTACGTTTAAATGAAATCATTATCACTTAAACTCACTACTTATATCAAGTTTTCATCAATCTGCACTTAAGAATTCCTGTAACTTAAAACCGTAAAACTTATGCCCTTTATATTCTTGCCACTCAAAACTGCCTCTAGCACCGTACTTATTGCCTTTTTTATTTTTGAATTTCTCGTCAAAAATGTCAATCGTTTCACCGTTTAGCAACTTTTCGATTTCTTCTGCTGTGAACTTGTGACCGTTCCACTCGTCTTTAAACTTCACTTCTTCACCTGTAGAAGTCTTACCCTCTTGTTTCGGCTGTGTTATAGGTCGTTCTACCCTAACTGATTCTCTGTTTTTACTAACAACAGGTATCTCTTTTTCAATAATTGTCGCCATTTCTTCTAAGTGCTTATCAATGTACTCAAACTGACCCTGACCGATTTTCTTCATAATGGCCATCACATGCTCTGTTAGTTTAGTGCCACCAAATAGAGTACCTGCTAGTAACTTGTGTTCTATAGAACCGTATTGCGTTAAAGACAATAAACCCTTATGGTTGCTCATTAAAGGGTAACTTGCCTTATCACTTGTAATTTGAGATAAAGTACTTGTTCTTGTCGCACCTGTACCAACATTAAATTTCTCTAACTGTTTCATTAACCATTTCATCGTTGGTTTGCTTGGCTTAGGTGGTTCACCCTTATATACAAACGGACTAGCCTTCTTACCAATACCCTTAGAGACAACTTCTTCTTCATCGTCTAAATCTTGACCGTAGACTGCTTTCCATCCAGACTTCTTAGGTATATTAACCTTAGCGATAAATAAAGGGTAATCAACAACCTCACCTGTCTGTTGCTCGTACTCATAATCCTCTGCCAAGATTGATAATGCCGATTTTGCTAACATGGTATAAATCGCAACACCAATCTTACCGAACCTAGACTCTAAATCATTAAGCGACTTAGGAACTACCTCACCAGGTCTATTGGCACCATGAGAACCCTCTTCCTTAACATGAGAACTTCTAGCCTTTTTATGTGTCAATAAATCAACATCGACACCGATAACCTTAGCAATACGCGGAGCAAGACTAACTAACTCTAAAAACTGCTCATGTGTAATCGTATGGTCATCTGTTCTTGGGTAAGTAACAATAGACGCCTCATACATTTTCTGATACGTTGATAAAACATTCGCTGGCTTATAGCCTCTGCTTGCTAAACTTGCTGATAATGACGCCAAGTCCAGCATCTTAGGTGGCACTGTTTTCTTCATCTCACTCTTGATACATCTAACAGCACTTGATTTATATGTATTAGGAACCTTAGACTCTTCATCAAACTTAGGTTCTTTTTCATTCACATAGACATTGCCATTATCATCTCTAAAACGATTCTGAAAATAAAATACAGATTTATGATTATTAACCAACTCTTCTTGATTACCTACAAGTGTTACCATAGCACCCTTTAGTCTACCAGTAGCCAACACAGCCTTGATAGGACTGTTTAAAGTTAATACTCTTGTTGCTTGCATAGATAGATAATCCCATTTACTTCTAAATAATGCTTTTTGATAAGGAGGCCAAGACTCCAAATCTTCTATAGCCACAGGATTAGCCAAGGCAGACTCAATATCACGCTTACTTTCTGACACGTGGAATAGGCGTTTAATGACCTTGCCTCTACATAATTTATTCTCTATTAATACTTCGGCAGCAAGAAGGTCTCCCTCGCCTGATTCGTCATTGTCGGTAGCAATCCAGATTTCCGAACAACCCTTTGCCTTTTCCTTAATATTATTGATTACATCTCTGCACCCATCAGCAACAACCCTTTTCCATTTAAAGTCCTTATAGGACCAAGGTAAAGATGTCAGAGACCACTTACTATACGAAGGACCTGCGATTACACTAACATCAGCCCACTGATACAGGTGGCCTCTTGCATTAACTATGACAACATCATTACCTTCCCATTTAAACTTCTTGTCTACACTACCACCCATAGCAGATGCATAGTTCCTTGCCTGCGACGGTTTTTCACATAATATTAAAATCATAATCTCTCCTTTACCTAGGTATGAACCTTTATTAGGAACGGTTTTAAACGTATTTTCACCTAAAACTGTACAATATATCAGCCTCTTCATTTTTGCCTAAAAATAGGTTAATAAAGTCACGTGGTTTCTTCCTAGTTTTGCGTTTCGGCTATATTTTTAAATTGAAATTTTTGCTTAAATAAGGGAAAAGGCGATGTATTACACCGCCCGTTCCTGAGTTTATGTTAAAAATTTATCAGATAGGCGTTTTTAGACAGTTGTCTCTGTTGTCATCTTCGAGGACGACCATAATACGGGTATTCAGGACGACTAATCCTTAACCTGTATATTCACCTTGTCTTTAAAAGTAAGTTTATGTTTGCTGTAGCCTATCTTTTATCATCAACTGCTCTTCTGCTGTTGTTGATACTATTTATATCAGTTTTTAGTGGGTTTCAATCGGTACCCACTAAACCGTAATTCTTAAATACGAACTCTGTCGTATCTCTCACTCTGTAGTGTTGTTAACATCACCATCACTGGGTCAATCTTCTGCTTTACTACAGTTCCGCCCTTCTCATTGACTGTTGTTTCGTACTGTGTACCGTCAATTACATTCTTAAATAGAACAGGTGAGTAGCCACCAACCATCGCAACGTTAGTGCCGTTCTTATCTTCCTGGAACATACCACAATGACTTGTACGCACATTCCAGTACACGATAGCAGGCATTTCGTAACCATGTTCTGCAAACTTCTCTGTCCAATCACGATGTAAAGTGTCACGACCACTAGCATAATCAAATTGCATATCAGAGATTACATACAACTTATTAGGAATATCTGATTGTGAACAGTTGTTCTTAATAGCAGTATCTAAGATTAATCCTAGCACCTTATTGAAATCAGTATTCATACCCCAATCTGCTCGTTGCATATTGTGAATCTTATCAACAATATCTTCACCTTGAACCTTTACAAGTTCTGGTCTACTAGAGAATGTAATGAATCTGTTCTTAAATGGTCCATTACACTTATCAGCACAATATAAACCAAGTGAGATGGCAACTTCCATAGGCATACCTGACATAGAACTAGATGTGTCAACTACACAGATTCCAGTTTCATTGCGACCCTCGAACCAGTTAGGTAAGTTCTGCCACATAGCATCGTATAAATAGCGATTGCTTAACGATATGTTGTAGTTGTTCATACTCTTAGAAACAATATCAACAGGAATTAGTGTACCAGCGTTAATCTTAGCCTTACCTGTCATAAGTTCTTTTAAATACACCAAATAGCGTTCCTGTGCCTTACGCATAAATAGTTCACGGTAAATCATCTGTGCCTTAGATGGCAACTTAGAGAAATCAATGTCCTCATAACGATTCTCTGCAATCTTAATTTCAACTAAGTCTAACGCTCTACGTAACTTAGATAATGTCTTACGATATTCACGTTCAGACATATTAAGACCATTTACAATCTTTAATGCTACATTACGTGTATTCTTAACACCATTATTTGCAGATGGTAACCACTTAGCCATAAGGCTTGGTGCCCCACCGTTATTAACAGACTTAACATCTGCCTTTAGTGTTTCCTTGATTAAATCAAGAACTTCACGTTCAACTGGTGTATCTAATAAACATAACAAGTCATCATAACGACCATAGAAAGCAAAGTTATCTAAATTCTTGATAACTACTTCTGGTTTATTCTTTGCAAGATAATTCATAATAACACGGAAAACTCTACGTTCACCCTGTCCACCACGAATATCACGAACATAAAATAACAACTTCATCGCTAATTCTTTATTTTCTGCATAAGCAAGATTAAAAGTCTTGATGATTGTATCTTCATCTGTTTCACGGAATGTTGCTAATGTACTAAAAGCATCTAATAAACCACTCTTAGTTGAACGTAGTGCAATCGCACCATTCTCTGTTTCTGTAAAATTTAATTCATTCTCGATTAAGTCTGTAAAATTCATAAATAATACCTCTTACCTCTTTTCTTTTTTTTCTGACCAATAGAAATTTAATGTTTTGCTGTTAGGTAGGAAAATTACTCTCCGTTACACAAGATTTATATTAAGGTTTTCCTTAAATACTTGTTTTCCTTATTCAACGTGCTTACTTTGGAGATAAATCTCTACTCGTATTGTCTTAGCACTCCCAAGGCTTAAATTCCCGACTAACGTATCGGTACTATATTTACAAGCGTTACTTTAACGCTGATAAACCATAATTCTTTAAATTCATACTAGCGTTGAAGTCTCTATCCATTCTGTTACCGCATTCAGGACATATAAATACCCTATCTGAAAGTTTTAAATCAGATTTTACGGTTCCACATACAGAGCATGTTTTAGAACTTGGATAATTCTCATACTCATTAATCCTGCCTATCTCTAACCTTCTTTGTGCTGAAATGGCAGACAACTGTTTCTTCTTTCTAACTTCAGGAGTTTGTGCTCGACTGTTTGCACATGCCCTAGAGCAAAAACGGCCACTTCCAAAATATTCTGTCATAACTTTGCCACACTTGACACATGTATGTTTTTCTTGTATCCATTTAGCAAATTTGGCATTCCTCTCCTGTTCTAGGTTTTCAGCATATTTAGCATACCCGTTCGCACGTGCCGATACGCATCGTTTATTATAGTCTTCTAATTTCTCTAAACTGCCGTACTTTATTAAATAATGGGTCCTGCAATGACTTTGATGCCCTCCAAATGAATGTGCATTATCAAATAATTTTCCACAGTCGCATACATATGGTTTATCCATCTATTTAATGCCTCCTAGCACTATTGATTAAAAGAGTGACCAAAATATACTGCTCTTATATTTTATGGTTGCGAGGGAGGGAGTTGCACCACTCGGCCGTGAGTTTATGAGGCTCACAATCTTCTGCTGATATACCTCGCCATGTGAGAAGGCTTTTATTAAGGTGCCCTCACACCTTTACACTTATATTATACAACTTTTTATTACTTTGCAACAAAATTTTTAAAAATTTCAAAAAATTCGCCCGCCGTCCATGGTGGTGTAATCTCTTATATATGGTTAAAAGAAGAAGCGGAAGATACTAATTGATTAAAGATAATAGAAGATGTGGTATTTAATTCAAGTATAGGGAAGTTGGTGAGAGAAGATGATATGATTGCGTTAAGATATAATGGTATTTAAAGAAGAAGAACTACAAGGGATTCAGAATAGGGGTATAGGTCTAAGGTATAGGTATTTAGACGGTTAGTAGGTCTAGGATAGTAGGTATAGGTATCAGAGTTAACAAGGCTAGGATAGTAGGTCTAAGTGGTTTAGTGGTATTTCTGATATATTTAATGAAGATATAAACAATAAGAGGAATAGGTAAGAACTAGACTAGGTGTAGTTTGGTGAGGTTTTAATTAATTTAGTTTTAAATAGAAATGATAGGACTACTGGAATTATAAGGTAGTCTTATTTTAGGTTAAAGTACCTTGAGAGTTGAAATGATAATGTATTAAGACTGTTAAGGTGGAATTAAATCATTAGAAGAGTAATTATCTTAAAGGGTACTACCAATAGGAGTTATCCTAGGAGTCTCTTGTTCTAAGAGTATTAGTGATAACAGTTTCCTGATAGGATTAAGGGTACTAGTATTAGTGGTTTACGTTCTAGTAGAGGTACGCTTTGGTGTTATTAGAACTAGTAGTTCCAAGACGTATTGGTTTCAAGAGTTATTATTACTAGTTCCAGAACTATTAGAAGTTGTTTTAGTTCTAACAGTTCCAGAAGTTATACCTTAAAGTTCCAGAACTATTAGAAGTTGTTTTAGTTCTAACAGTTCCAGAAGTTATACCT
>ERZ1674245.542-NODE-542-length-12594-cov-15.419651_pt1 | contig 12594 bp, 5 predicted proteins | sample MGYA00581205_ERZ1674245 | MGnify/ENA primary metagenome ERZ1674245 (study PRJEB41354, sample SAMEA4873314) | human saliva metagenome | biome: human-associated habitat [ENVO:00009003]; feature: mouth environment [ENVO:08000002]; material: saliva material... | reverse complement strand
TGTCGCTGACCGGCGCGCTGATCGGCGTCGGCATGGGCGTCGCCTTCGGGTGGGTCGGCGTCATGAGCCTGCCGATTGAGGGGGCCACCCCCGTGCTGAGCGTGCCGTGGATGCAGCTCGTCGGCGTGTGCGTCGTCGCCATCGTGTCCGCGCTCATCGCCTCCTGGCTGCCCGGACGCCGGGCCGCGAAGGTCAGCCCCTCGGAGGCGCTGGCGACGGAGTGATCGCCGGTTGATAGCAGTTGGTTGACTGCGGTTGGTCGACTGGTGTTGATGACGGGTGGGGTGCCGCGAGGCGCCCCACCCGTTTGCGACACTGCGCGACGGCTTGGCCTGCGGTCTCGTTTGGCTGTCGTGCGCTCCGGGTACCCCCGGGCGTGGCGGCCCCGGGATTGCGGGGTGCGGCAGGTCCCCGCGCGTGGCGGCCCCGAGATTGCGGGGTGCGGCAGGTCCCCGGGGGACGCGGGCGTCAGGCGCGCTTGCGGGTCACGCGGCGGGTTGCCAGCGCGGAGGCAAGCAGGGTTGCCGCGAGTGCCACGTACGGGTACAGTCCCAGGCCGCCAGCTTTGGGCAGGGACGGCATCTCCGTGTCGACGACGATGATCGAGGCCTGGTAGTGGCCGTCAACGATCATGCCCTGTGAGTTCGGCGAGTTGTTATCGAAGTCGGAATTGTAGGACTGGACGGCGGCTTTCGCCCACCGCAATGGGCTGCTCATTTCGGCACCCATCGACACGTTGGTTCCGGAGCCGTCGCCGTACCTGGAGGTGAGCGTGAAGGGGATCGGCTGGGGGAGCAGGGAGTGTCCGGCGGGTGCCTTCGTTTCGACGAGCCAGTACTGCTTGCCCATTTCCAGCGTGGTGACCTTCCAGTAGTAGGGCGAGTAGCCGACGTTGGTTGAATTCAGCGAAATGATGGGCGTGGCGGAACCGTTCACGCGCGGGTCTACGTCGTAGATCGCGAATTCGGAGCCGGACAGTGGGTACAGTCCATTGCCTTGACCGTCCATGTACTCGTTGCTGATTTCAGGCCACTGGAGGTTTGTGTACTGGCGGCCGGCTTTCGCGATGACGAGCGTGTGGACGGGGACGGAGCCGCAGGCTTTGTTGTTGGCGGCGCCGTCGACGTCGCGGTTAGCGGCGACGGAGAGATCTGCGTACATGCCGTACCCGCCGGTGGGTGTGCCGCCGACGTTTCGACACATGTAGTTGGAGATGGTGACGCCTGCGGCCTCGGAGCGGGTGACGTTGACGCGGACCCAGTATTCGCGTGTGGTGTTGGCGGGCAGTGGCTCGGAACCGGTGATCGTGTAGCGTCCTCCCACCGCGGATACGGGTGTGCCCAAGTCGAGGGCGTCTTGGCTGGAGCCGATCATGACGGAGTTGATGGTCAGTCCGTAGGCGAAGTTTGGCACGAATTGGACGGTGCCTGTGTCGCTGTTGAGGGTTCCCTTGTTGGATGCGGTGATTTTGTAGTCGACGTCGAAGGTGAGTGCGCCCGTTAGGCCGCCGTTGGTGGCGACCGTGTTTTGGAAGCTGACGGATGCGTGGCGTGAGTGGTTCGTGTAGGTGCAGTCGATCATTTGGGCGGCTGCGCTGTGTGCGGCGCCCACGCCCGCGAAGTTGATGGATTTGGTGGCTTTGTTGATGGTGACGTCCACGTCGTCGCCCTCGCCGTTGACGCAGGTGATGTCCGTCAGTTCCCATTGTTCGGTGGGGTCGTCTGTGCTGGTCATGCCTGTTTCGGTGACGGTGAAGTCTGAGTGTCCGACGAGGAACGCCTGGTACGAGGCCATGGATCCCTTGTTGGCTGCGCCCACCCCGGTGGGGGTGATCGTCTGGCTGAGGGAGCCGTTGCCGACCCATCCGGATACTGTGCTTCCGTTTGAGGTTGTGGACGAGGCTGTGGCGCCGGTGGATGCGTCGATGGTGTCCTGGGTGGCGGTGGAGGTGAAGGTGGCGGAGGGTTGGGTGGTGTAGGTGCGTCCGTCGTCGGTGGTGATGACTTTGTGGATGCGCACGTAGCGCTCCTGGTTGATGGTGGCGTACAGGCACGCGAAGGTCATGTTGAGTTCTTGCGTGCTCATGGACGTGACGGGGGTGGCGCCGGCCGGGGGCGCGGCGGGGCAGGAGGCGCTTTGTCCGTTGTTTGTGAATCCCCAGATGGTCATGCGGTAGCGCACGCCGTTCTTTTCCCACACGGTGTCGGGCAGCGTGGAGGTGGAGATGGAGACGGTGTCGTTCGAGGCGGGGGTGCGCAGCGAGATGTCGACGGCGTCCGGCCAGTTGCTTTCGGCGCGTTGTGCGGCCGCCCAGCCCGCGGTCTGGTTGATGTGGCCCTGCTGGCCCTTGTTGTAGAGGTCGTAGCTTCCGTTGCCGACGCCGACATTTTGGGCGCACACGGTCCGTCCTGTCAGCCATTGGTCGGAGTCGCGTCCGTCCGGGTTGTACAGGCGCGCGGGTCCCGTGAATTTGCCGCCGATCCTACGACGGCGGCCATCGGCGGCCACTGACCCGTCCGGGTTGGTGTCGCACACGGAGTTGGCGACGATGGTGTAGGCGCCGCCCGCGTGCGGAACGACCGTGGTTTGTGTGTCGTCCTGCGTCTCGGTGATGTCCCACGGGACGATGCCCTGCATGGCGAAGCCGTCGCCTTGGACGCGTAGGTTCAGGTTGCCGTGGAAGTACCGCTGCGGGCCCACATCGGTCAGCGTCTCCTTGTCCCTGCCCGTGCCTCGTTCCAGGTTGTTGAAAATCGGCAGGTTGTTGTCGCGCAGCGTGCCCAGCAGGAAGGGTTGGCCTGTGGAGACCGTGCCGGGGTTGTTGGGTTTGAAGCCCATCGCCGTCTGCTTCCACGGTGCGATCTTGCCCTGGACTGTCGTTTCGTTGTTGTAGAAAATGATGCCGTTCTCTGCGGGGTTTTCGCCCCACGGCATGGATCTGGTCGTGTAGCTCCAGTAGCCCTGCGAGGCTAACGAGGATTCCAGCCACTGGGCGCGCTGCCAGCCCGTTCCCTCCTGCATGGATCCGCCCGGCCAGGTGCCCCATTGGTCCAGGGGTTTGACCCAGCCGTCGCGCGACCACATGTTCGGGCGGTTCGTCTCCATGTAGGCGTATTGGAAGACTGAGTTCTTCGTGTCCAGGACCGTACCGTAGTAGACGAAGCGCCGGAAGTTCTTGTCCTGCATGGCGGTCTGGTTGTTGAGGGCGATGCCGGTGTAGGTGCGCTGGGTGGGCGAATCATTGACGACGGAGTCCGAGAAGATTGAGGCGACGTTGCTGATTGTGAAGGTGTCGGACCCGGCGGGTTCCTGTGCGGCGTTCGCGGGTTCGGTGTTGAGCGGTGCGGTGACGCAGACGCCGCCGAGGACGAATGCGGCGGTGGCGGTGCAAGCGATCTTTCGGAGCAGCGTGTTGGCTTGCGACCTGGCGCGGGTCGTGCGCCGAGTGAAGGCTGTCAACAGTCGCATGTGTACTCCGTGTGTCCCGTGGCGTGCGTGATGGGGTGAGCCGGGTTTCGTTCCCGGTTAGTTATCGTCAAACTAATTCGTGAGAATGTTACCCGCGGACGGGTGCGATCGCAAGCGTTTGTCATAACGTCACAGTTTGCGAGGATGTGTCAGCATGCCAAAACGTTGGTATTTCACCAATTGGTTGCGGCTCATCTGAAATCTATACTCGGTGGTAAATACTTGACACTTGGTGTGACCGGATGGTCTACAAGGGCGAGTGTGGAGCCTTGGTGCAGCGTCGCATGGGCTATTGGTCCTATGGCATGGGCGCGGGTGGCCGGTCGCCCCGGGTTTGCCGAGGATGAGGCGGGGCGGACCCGCCTGCGCGACCGGCAATCGGACCTCTTCGCACGTGTAGGCGGTTGTTGCGCCTCAGCATTCGACGACGTTGACGGCCAGGCCGCCCTCCGATGTCTCCTTGTACTTCGACAGCATGTCATTGCCGGTCTGGCGCATCGTCTCGATGACGACATCCAGGCTCACCATGTGCCGTCCGTCCCCCCACAGTGCCATGCGCGCCGCGTTAATCGCCTTGACGGCCGCGATCGCGTTGCGCTCGATGCACGGCACCTGCACGAGGCCTGCCACCGGGTCGCACGTGAGCCCCAGTGAGTGTTCCATCGCGATCTCGGCTGCGTTCTCCACCTGCTGCGGGGTTCCGCCGAGGGCCTGCGCCAGGCCAGCGGCCGCCATCGCCGAGGCGGAACCGACCTCGCCCTGGCAGCCGACCTCCGCGCCCGCGATGGATGCGTTCGTCTTGATGAGGGCGCCGATCGCGGTCGCGGCCAGCAGGAAGTCGTGCACGAGAGTACGGCGCCGCGCCTGGCACTTCTCGATGGACGAGGCCGGGGCCTCGTGGCAGGAATCCGTGTCCTCCGCGGGGGCGGGAGCGCCCGAGGAGGAAGGCGGCGTCATACGGATGTGGCGCAGCGGCGCGCGCGCCCCGTCCTGCGTCGCCGGGCCAGTCGCCACGCCGGGCGTCGACCCCGTCTCCGGGCAGTGCGTCACCAGGTAACCCAGGACCGCCGGGATCACGCCGGCAGCGCCGTTCGTCGGGGCGGTCACCACGCGGTGTCCCGCCGCGTTCTCTTCGTTCACGGCCAGGGCAAAGAGGTTCACCCAGTCCATCGCGCGCATGGGATCCGCCGTCGTCGACGCCCACGCAGCGCCCGCCGCGCGATGAGTGCCCGAGCCGGCCCCAGCCTCGGAGGAAGCCGACGGACGACCCGTCAGACGCTGGGCGAGCTTGCCTGCGAGCGCGCGGGCGCGGCGTGGCACGTCCAAGCCGCCCGGTAGAATGCCCGCGGCTGACGTGCCCGCATCCACGCACTCGAACATCGTGTCGGCGATCCGATCCAAGTAAGCGTTGACGGTCTCGCGAGGGCGCACCGCCTCCTCGTTCGCGCGCACGAGGTCCGCGATGCTCAGGCCGGACGCATCGCACGCGGCGAGCAGCTGTGCGCCCGACGCGAACGGGTGCGGTGCGGGGATGTCGATGCCGACGCCCGCCTGACTCGTCGCGAGCGAGGACACCTCCGGGTGGCGCGGGTCGTCATTTGTCTGAATCATGACGAAGCCGCCGCCCACCGAATAATAGGTGCGCTGAAGGATGACGGCGCCATCCTCGTCGGAGGCGGTGATTGTCAGCGCGTTCACGTGATAGGGCAGGACTGTGCGCGGGACGAAACGCACGTCCTCGGCGATGTTGAGGGGGACCTGCGTGCCGCTCGGCAGGGTCAGCGTGCCCGAGGAGGCCAGAGACGGCAGGATGGACTCCACCGTATGAATGTCCACCGTCTCTGGGTCGTAACCCGCCAGGCCGAGGAGAACCGCGCGATCCGTCGAGTGCCCTCGGCCCGTCGCGCCCAGCGACCCGAACAGGTCAATCGTGATGTGCGACGGAGGCTTGAGCGTCGTCAGCTCCGTCGTGAACGCTAGTCCTGCGCGCATCGGACCCACCGTGTGCGACGAGGACGGCCCGATACCGATGCGGAACATGTCGAAGGCCGACAGCGGGTGCGGCGCGTCGTGCGCGGCGACTTCGCCGGAGACGATAGCTGCGGGCGTGGGGCGCGATGGGTCGTATGTGGTGACAGATGCGCCGAGGGCGACGGGGCGTAGATCCATACGGCCTATTGTGCAGCTGGGCGGGTATAGGCGCGTGACGAGGCGTGGGCGGGGCGGGTGAGCACCCTGGTCGGCTGGGGCATGAGGCTGTGGGGGAATCTTTAATGTCAAAGAAGACCGCATCGATGCAGCTCGTAGAGTCTTACCAGGCAAGTGTGAAGCGCTGCAACAAGGCAATTTTTAGTTACTTGCCATCCGTTAAAAATAAATATAACGTGAGCATAATCATCTAGTCGGTAACTAGACGTAATGCTATATAATCTTGAAATGTCGTTGAAAGGAGACTTGACTGTTTGTCTGTAACTTATTACATACCACGGATGGTCAGATTCCGTTTGATTTTTCGAGTAACCATGACGTAGTCTGACGGGCATCAAGGTTTTGGAACAAGCGCCCCGCGAGCAATACTGAACAGCTCGACCAATGCGACAGGGGCAGCCCGTCAAGGAGAGAGACTAATGAGAATGAGCCAGCCGCGAGCCGGACACGTGCGCCACGGGCGCCGGGGTTCCTTTGCCCGCGCCATCGCCGCACTGACCATACTGGTCAGTGTTACGGGCGTGTTGGTCACCTCTCAGCTCACGCCTCAGGAGGCGCACGCCGCCCAGGAGCCCGCCGCGACGGGCATCGAGGTTGGTGCCGTCCGCGCCATCATGGGAAAGGGCATCGTGAATGCGTCCCCGACCGACACGACCACCAGCTACCCCAACAACTTCATTCGCTACGGTATTGTGCCCGGCATGTCGGCGACACCTTTCTCTCGCCCCGGCATTAACAGCGGTAATCCGATTACTAACAATCAGCCGATCACTACATACCTCGGTGGCACGTTCGCCAAGAACAACGATCTGTGGACCTACATCACCCGCGGTCATCCCTGGAAGTGGGACACGCAGGGAGGTACACCGACGGCTGGCACCAGCGAAGCGTGGATGAACGACCATGGCAAGATGTGGGACAACGGCGGTGACGCCAGGCTGTGGGCGAACGGCCAGAGCGCCATCGGCTTCAAGCCGAACGACCCGGGCACCGTCCAGCCCGGACAGACATTCCTGCTCGGCGCGATTCGCCACAACAACCTGCCTATCCGCGGCGGCACAGACATTCAGCCTTACCTCCACTCGAGCCTGAGCATCACCCTGCCGGACCTGATTGGCAGCACGCCTGAAGAATTCCCCTTCGTGAACCAGGAAACCTACAACACGCTCTCTTCGACGATCATCTACCGCAAGGGTGGTGCCTACATCAAGCATCCCGGCATCGCCGGAACCGGCACGTGCCGCAGTGGCTTTGGTGTGGACGGCAAGCCCGCCACGGACGCCCCGCTCCCGGCGTCAGGCTTTAGCAACATGCGCGACGCCGTCATGGATCAGGGCCCCTACTACGGCACGCCCCAGTGGGCAATGAAGGACGGCAATTACGTTCTGGATGAGAATGGGCAGAGGCAGTTCATTGGTACTGCATACGAACCCGATCCGATCGATCCGTCGGACCGCTCGAAGGGTTACGTCAACAAGCCCGAATCCCAGTCGGGACGCTACTACTGCGTCAAGTACGTGGGCGAGGGTAACGGCGACTACGACCTGTACAGTCAGTACTACAATAAGGGCGCCGAACAGCCTTTCAACCAGATTACCGGCAAGAGTGTTACCCCCATTGACTGGCCAGGTGCCAAGGGGAACGTGAACCAGAACCCCTACGTGTGGGACAACGTGAAGCTGCAGAAGACGACGTCGGACCAGACCTTCACGAAGAATGGACGCACCTACCGCTTGCAGCTGTGGGGCTTTGTCCCCGCGACGAACGCGGTTAACTTCCTGACCCCGGACAACTTCAACTCCATTCCAACCGCTGACTGCCCTGCGACCCCTCCGGCGGGCGCCAAGCGCACCGACACCTTTATCACGCAGGAGCTCTCGGTCAACTACGGCTGCCTCTACGGCGTCATCACCGAGGAGCGAAGCGTGCGCATCGTGAAGTCCGTCGAGGACCCCTCGGGTGCCAACCCGACGATCCCCGCCGCCAACTTCGCGGTGACCACGGGTTCCACCTGGGCTGACAACACCGACCGCACCCCGGCGACGACCGGCACCGTCTCGGTCACGAAGCCCACGGTCTCCTCTGCCCCGGCCAAGGCCTCGTACATCTCGGATGCCGACCCGGTCGCGTCCCTGACCCCCACCGGCTTCGGTGCGGCGAATGCCAAGTACGACACGGTGTTCATCCCCTTCGAGGTCGGTAACTCCGACTTCACCATCGAGGAGAAAGACATCTCGACCGGCGGCGAGGACAAGTGGAACCTCAAGGACATCCAATGCGTCAACGGCATCGGTGAAGACGTCGCCGTGACCAAGACCGAGCGCGGCGTCAACTTCAAGAACGTCGGCGGCGCAGCGTCCAACGAGGCAGCCCCCATCACCTGTACGTTCGTCAACGAGTACCAGTCCCCCGACCTGCACGTCGCGAAGACCATCGAGGTGAACGGCGGTGCCAACGGTGCCACCAGCTTCACCGTGGACTACAAGATCGTCGCCACCAACGACGGCACGCTGGCCGCTAACACCGGCAAGCTCACCGACAAGCCCGACTTCGCGAAGGGCCTGGAGATCCAGTCCGCGAAGATCGCCGAGACCCAGGCCGGCCTGGACTCCGCGTCCAACGCGACTGCTACCGGCGGCGTCTACACGCTGACCGACGGCGTCGAGCTCGCTGCCGGGGCCACCAAGGAATACTGGATCCGCTTCTCGGTGACCCGCAACCCCGCGGCCGCCGGATACTCGGAAGCCGACCTGGCCTGCTCCGTCAACGGAAACAACGAGCTCGCTCCCGGCAAGGGTCTCTTCAACGAGGTCCTGGCTGAGAACGGCAAGGACACCGACGGCACGGACAACAACAAGGCCTGTGGCCCGACCGTCCCCCACGACTTCGTGGTGATCAAGGCCGGCACGCAGAACACGGGCAAGACCTTCACGGATGCCTCGAACCAGTACATCGGACCGAACAACGCGCCCATGTACCCCCTGTCGGGCGCCGAGTTCGCGATCTACAACGCCAACCCCAACACGGACACCAACGCCACCGTGGTCAAGACCCTGACCCAGGCGACCGCCACGGACGGCTACTACTGGTCCGTCAGCGACCTGAACATCGACACCGCCTACTGGCTGGTCGAGACCAAGGCCCCCGCGGGACACTCGCTCCTGCCCCAGCCCCTTGAGTTCAAGCTGACGTCCCGAGCCAGCGGCTCCGGAACGAACATTGAGCTCGCGTCCGACCTCACGAACCAGGCCAAGTGGGCCACGAGCGCCGTCCAGGCGTTCGCGTCGGACAGCAGCACCTCCGGCCCCCAGGGCTTCATGGTCGCCGGAACCCGCAAGGCCACGATCGTTGTCAAGGACACCGAGGTTGGCGAGCTGCCCAAGGCCGGCAGCACCGGAATCTACCCCTACATTGGCGTCGCAGCGGCGCTGATGAGCGGGGCGATGGTGATGACCGTGGTCACCACCAAGAGGCGCAAGGCTAACGCCTGAGCCACCCATGCGGTCCCGTGACCACGAGACCCACCATCAAGAAAAACTCCCGAAATCACACACACAGGAGAAAGAAACACCAATGAGCACCACGAAGACCCGCCGCAGCCTGAGCCTGCTCGCAGCCTTCGCCGTCGCAGCTGGCGCGCTGGCACTGCCCGCCGCCACCTCCCCGACGCAGGCCGCCCCCGCCTTTGGCCTGGCCGCCACGCAAGAGCGCGCCCCCTCGCTGGTCGACCTCGACACCAACAGGAACGGCTCCATCACCATCCACAAGCTGGTCAAGGACGCCTCCAACGGCACGGACCCTGGCAACGGCCTCGAAGACAACACCGTGACCGGTAATCCGCTGCAGGGCGCGCACTTCCAAATTAGGAAGCTCACCAACATCGACCTCACCACGCAGGCCGGCTGGGAGAAGCTCATCAGCTACAACGGCGACGTTTCTGCCGCTGAGAACGACGGCACCGACGCCCCCCAGGAACAGACCACCGGCGCGGACGGCAAGGCTGTGTTCCCCAGCGTGGGAATTGGTGCCTACATCGTGGAAGAAACCGTCACGCCCCCCGGCTACGTCGGCTCCAAGGCCTTCATCATGACGGTGCCCATGACGCACCCGACCGACCTCAACAAGTGGATCTACGACGTCCACGCCTACCCGAAGAACACCAAGGCAGGCCTGGAGAAGACCGTCAACGACACCGACACCCCCGCCGTCGGCTCCCCGATCTCCTACACCATCAAGTCCGACGTGCCCGGAGTCGACACCCTCGACTACTACGACGTCGTCGACCAGTACGACAAGCGCGTGCAGCTGCCCGAGGCCAACGTCGCGCTGAAGCTCATCAACGGCAAGACCGGCGACGTCACCCTCACCAAGGACGTCGACTACAAGCTGATCGCCGCCGACGCCACGGACGGCAAGACCAAGTTCTGGACCGCCGAGTTCACCGTTGCTGGCCGCAAGAAGCTGATCGACAACCGCAAGGACGACACCACCAAGGTCCAGATGGACCTGTCGGGCACCGTCAACGAACCGGTCGGCACCGACGGCATCTACAAGAACACCGGTTACCTGCTGCCCAGCGCCCCCTCCAACGGCTGGACCCCCGGCTCCGGCACCGTTCCCCCGCCGGGAACCCCCAAGTCCGAAGTTGAGTCCAAGTTCGGCAAGGTGAAGATCACCAAGACCTCCGCCAAGGCCAAGCCCGACGGCAGCTTCGAGAAGCTCTCGGGCGCCGCCTTCGAGGTTTACAAGTGCACGCCTCAGTCCACCCCCACCGCGAACTTCGACTCCGTTGATGCGACCCTCGACCAGAAGCTGACCGTCAATGGCGCCACCGAGTTCACCACCGGAACCGACGGCACCGTCACCATCGACGGCCTGCGCAACAACGACTGGGAGAACAACGAGACCGTCACCAACCCCGGCTGGTACTGCCTGGTTGAGACCAAGGCCCCCGTCGGCTACGAACTCCAGGCCCGCCCGATCGCCTTCCAGATCCTGCAGACCAACTCCACCACGGCCAACACCTACACCCTCGAGACGACCGTCAAGGACGTCCCGAAGAACGGCGGCTTCAACCTGCCCGTCACCGGTGCAGCCGGCATCGGCGTCCTCATCTGCGCTGGCACCCTCCTCGTGGGCGGCGCCGGCGCGATCGCCCTGGCCAACAAGCGCCGCAAGGACCAGGCCGAATCCTGACCCTCGCTAGCTAGCGACACACGGGGGGTGTGGACCGGCAGGTCCACACCCCCCGCGCTACCCGCACCCTGCCCACAGCGGTACTACCCTGTCACCAGACAAACTTCCACGGCCTCGGCAACGAACGGAGAAAGCGTGAGCACGCAAACGCCCGACAAAAAGAAGACACCCCTCAAATGGCGTCTCCTCACCATCGCGCCCCCCATCCTGCTGCTGGCCGGCATCCTGGTCCTTCTCTACCCCGTCTTTGCGACCCAATACAACAATCAGCGCCAGGAGCGCATCGCCTCGCAGTTCAGCGCCGTCGCCGAAAACGTCGGCCCCGACGCCGTCGCCGAGTCCCTGCGCCGCGCCGACGAATACAACCTCAGGGCCTCCGAATCGCCCATCCTCGACCCCTGGCTCGACGCCCAACGCCCCGGAACCGCCCAATACCAGGACTACCTGAGCCAACTCAACCTCAACGAGGTCATGGCGACCATCAAAATCCCCTCCATCAACGTCAACCTACCGATCTACCACGGCACCGAAAACGCCACCCTTGACAAGGGCATCGGTCACCTCTTCGGCACTGCTCTGCCCGTCGGAGGCGAATCCACGCACACGGTCCTCACCGGCCACACCGGCCTAGGTAACGCGACCATGTTCGACCAGCTCACCAGCGTCAAAATGGGCGACTACTTCTACATCGAGACCGCTGGGCGCCACCTCAAGTACCAGGTCACCGACATTCGCGTCGTCCTGCCCCACGAGACTGAGTCACTCAACAAGGTGGACGGCAAGGACCTCGCCACTCTCATCACCTGCACGCCCTACGGCATCAACACCCACCGTCTGCTCGTCACCGGCGAGCGCGTCCCCATGGATGACGCCGCCGTCGCCGCCGAAGCCGCCCAGGTCAAGGGCACCGTCATGAAGCCCTGGATGATCGCCGTCATCGCTGCCGTCGTCCTCATCCTCGTCGTCTCCGCCGTCATCTGGCTGCGCTCGCGTACGCGCAAGGACGAGGATCCCCAGGCAGTTGAGGGCGCTGCCGCTGGCGCGCTCGCCTCCGCTGATTCCAAGGACGAGGCCGGGGTGCAGTCCGGCGCCGCCGCGTCCGCTTCCGTCTCCGCCGAGCCCGCGTCCACCTCTGCCGAGCCCGCGTCCACCGAACCCCGTGCCCCTGCTGACGCGGGTGCTGCGCCAGCCACTCCCGACCTGCTGGCTGACGCCGAGAAAATCTCCGACGAGGAGATCGACGCGGGCCGGACCGCCGCCCTCAAGAAGATGCTCGAGGAGCGCGGCAAGCAGTAAGCGGGCGGCCTCGGCGTGGCCCCGGCCCCGACCCGGCCCGGCCCCGTGGTTCCTCAACAATGTCGCACGTAATTCCCCTGTAAGTATTTCAGACTTTGAAATTGCATCGTTGGAATTGCAACGTTTGTGGGCTATGTCCAAAAATGACCGTGTTAAATTACGTGCGACTTTTGGGTGGGTGGCACCGGAGAGGGAAGGTTTCAGGCGATACCGCCGGGTGCGCCCGGCCGGGCATACCACTCGGCCGGGCATGCCACACGTGGGCTAGGTCGCTAGTGCTCTCAGCTCGGCCCCGTGGTTCCTCAACAATGTCGCACGTAATTCCCCTGTGAGTATTTCGGACTTTGAAATTGCATCGTTGGAATTGCAATGTTTGTGGGCTATGTCCAAAAATGACCGTGTTAAATTACGTGCGACTTTTGGGGG
>ERZ1674245.534-NODE-534-length-12676-cov-20.190793_pt1 | contig 12676 bp, 7 predicted proteins | sample MGYA00581205_ERZ1674245 | MGnify/ENA primary metagenome ERZ1674245 (study PRJEB41354, sample SAMEA4873314) | human saliva metagenome | biome: human-associated habitat [ENVO:00009003]; feature: mouth environment [ENVO:08000002]; material: saliva material... | reverse complement strand
ATCCGCCACGCCCTCCACACCGCAGGCGCGGTAACGCTCACCCGTGCGCTGCAGACGCTGCTGAGTCTGCACCAGAACCGCCGGGTCCAGTAGCTCGCGCAGACCGCTCGACCCCAGCAACTCAGCCAGCAGAGCCGGGTCCAGCGAGAGCGCGGCGGCGCGGCGTTCGGCGGCGGGCGCATCGCCGTCGTAGAGGTGCTCGGCAACGTACTCAAAGAGCAGGGTGCGCGCAAAAGGCGAGGGGTCGTTCGTCTCAACCTCAAGCATGGACACCGCCCGAGACTGCAACGAACGGTGCACCTGAACCAGCGCCGGAACATCGTACACATCCTGCAGGCACTCGCGTGCCGTCTCCAAAAGCACCGGAAAATCAGGGTACTTACGCGCCACATCCAGCAGCTGCGCCGCACGCTGACGCTGCTGCCACAGCGGGGTGCGCTTACCCGGATCACGGCGCGGCAACAGCAGGGCACGCGCCGCATTCTCACGGAACCGAGACGCAAAAAGCGCCGAATCGCCCACGCGTTCGGTGACAATCGCCTCCAACTCATCCGGGTCGAAAAGGAACAGGTCAGCGCCGGGTGGCACATCCTCCATGGCGGGCAGGCGCAGAATCAAGCCGTCATCACTCGCCATGACGGAGGCGTCCACCCCGTACCGCTCTTCGATGCGGGCGCGCACCGCCAGCGCCCAGGGTGCGTGCACCCCGTAGCCGAGCGGCGAGTGCAGGACCACGCGCCAATCGCCCAGTTCGTCGCGGTGCCGCTCCACAATCATGCGGGTGTCGGAGGGGACCGCCCCGGTGGATTCGCGCTGCTCACGCAGGTAGGCGAGCAGGTTATCGACCGCCCAGGTGTCCAGTCCGAGCTGTTCGAGCTGCTGGCGGGCGGCGGCGCTATCGGTGGCGTCCAGGCTGGAGAGGGCGCGCGTGAACGCACCCGTCTGCACGCCCAGGGCGTAGGGGCGGCCCATGCGGTCGCCGTGCCAGAAGGGCAGGCGCGCGGGCTGACCGGGCGCGGGGGAGACCCGCACCGCGTCGTGCGTAATTTCTTCAATACGCCAACTGCTCGCGCCGAGGGTAATGACCTCGCCGGCGCGGGATTCGTACACCATTTCCTCGTCGAGCTCACCCACACGCTTGGGGCCGCGCTCCTCATCGCCGCTGACCAGGTAGACGGGGAAGAGTCCGCGGTCGGGAATCGTGCCGCCGCTGGTGACGGCGAGGCGTTGCGCACCGGGGCGGCCCTCAATACTTCCGGAGGGCGCCTCCTCGGTGGGGGTGCGGTCCCAGATGATGCGCGGGCGCAGTTCGGCGAACTCATCGGAGGGATAGCGTCCGGCGAGCATTTCGAGCACGGAGTCGAAGAGGGCGCGCGGTAGCTCGGCGTAGGGTGCGCTGCGGCGTAGCGCCTCGTACCAGGAGTCCACGCTGATGGGGCCCAATGCGCAGGCGGCGACGGTCTGCTGTGCGAGTACGTCCAGGGGGTTGGTGGGGACGGCAAGCGGTTCGAGGGTTCCGCTGCGCATTCCGGCGAGGGTGACGGTTGCACCGAGCAGGTCGCCGCGGTGCTTGGGGTAGAAGAATCCGCGCGAAATTTCGCCCACGCGGTGTCCGGCGCGACCCACGCGCTGCAGCGCGGAGGCAACCGATGGAGGCGCCGCCACCTGGATTACGAGGTCCACGTGACCCATGTCGATACCCAGCTCCAGGGAGCTGGTGGCGACCACGCAGCGCAGGGTTCCGCCCTTGAGCGCCTCCTCGATGAGGGTGCGCTGTTCCTTGGATACGGAGCCGTGGTGCGCACGGGCGAGCGGCGGCACCTCGGCGATGTCGCAGATGCCTGCCGCGTAGTCTTCGGGGTCGATTCCCCGCTGCGTGAGGACGCGGCGCAGGTGAATATCGTTGAGTGCTGCGGTGAGCTTTTCCGCTAGTCCGCGCGAGTTAACGAAAACAATTGTAGAACGGTTGTTCTCGATATGGTCGACGATGCGCTCCTGTACGCGCGGCCAGATGGAAGTCTCGGGACGCTCGCTATCGGCAGTTTCACGGAGTGATTCTTCCGGGATGGTGAGCGTATTTTTGGGCGCGGCGTTATTGCCCTGTCGCGCCGGGTTTGCCTGTCCGGTTTCTTGTCCGGTTTCTTGACCAGTTTCCTGCCCGGGGAATACGCCAATGGCATCTTCCAGCGTGTAGGGCGCGCTTGCCGGGGTATTCGCTGCGCTGGGGGCAGGCTGTGCCGCGCCCTGCGCCGAGCCGGCAGAAGTTGAGCCCCCGCCGCCCGGCACCTCCGAGGGCGCATATTCTGATGGGGCGTAGAGCCCCTGCCCGTAGTCGTTGGCGCCTCCGAGCGCCGCCATATTGGGTACGGGCACGCTCAGGCGCAGGTCCCATTCTTTGGCGACCGGGCGGCTCATGATGGTCACCGGCTGAATGCCGCCGAGGAACCGGGCGACCGCCTCCGGGTTTTCGACGGTTGCGGAGAGGCCGATACGCTGTGCGGGCTTTTCGAGGAGCGCGTCGAGGCGTTCGAGGGAGACCGCCAGGTGCGCGCCGCGTTTGGTGGCGGCGAGGTTGTGAATCTCGTCCACAATCACGGTGGTGACGCCCGCGAGGGTGTTGCGGGCGGCGCTGGTGAGCATGAGGTAGAGGGATTCGGGGGTGGTGATGAGAATGTCGGGCGGGTTGCTGATGAGCTGGCGGCGTTCGCGGGCGGGGGTGTCGCCGCTGCGCACGCCCACGCTGATGCTGGGTTCACCCGTGTTGTTTCCGCTCAGACGGGTGATTCCGGCAAGGGGTGCGCGCAGGTTACGTTCGACGTCGGCACCGAGTGCTTTGAGGGGCGAGATGTAGAGGATGCGCGTGCCGCCTGCGGTTCCGGCTTCGTGTTCGCGGTGCAGGGCGTCGAGTGCCCAGAGGAATGCGGCGAGGGTTTTGCCGGAGCCGGTGGGGGCGATGATGAGGGTGTTGTTGCCGTTGCGGATGCTCTCCCATGCGCCTTCCTGGACGGCGGTGGGTGCGCTGAAGGTGGCGCGGAACCAGTCGCGTACGGGTGCGGAGAAGTGGGAGAGTGCGTCGGTCATGTATCTATTATGGCGGGGTTTATGGTGTGCGCCTCTTGAATTGTTGGGGGCTGGGGGAGGAAGATGTGCTTGACAGGTTCCTAACAAGCCCGTAATGTTTTACTTGTAAAGTAATTGACTGAGAGAACAACACAAAGGAGCACCACCATGACCCGCCTGACCGACGAACAGCTCATTAACCTCTTCCACGAGCCGCGCACCGTCTCCTCCTTCACCGAGGAGCCCGTCACCGACGAGCAGCTGCGCCGCATCCAGGAGCTGACCTTCTACGGCCCCACCGCCTTCAACAGCCAGCCCCTGCGCATCACCTGGGTCAAGAGCCCCGAGGCACGCGAGCGCCTCGTCGCACACCTGGCAGACGGCAACAAGGCTAAGACTCAGGCGGCACCGGTCACCGCGATTCTCTCCGCAGACGCAAACTGGGTAGAGCATGCTGACACCTTCAACCCCAACGCTGCCGGCTTCATCAAGGGCTTCTACACCTCCGAGGAGCTTGCTACCCCCGCCGCTGAGCTGAGCGCTCACCTGCAGGCAGGCTACTTCATCACCGCAATCCGCGCCCTCGGCCTGGATGCTGGCCCCATGACCGGCGCAGACTTCGCCGGCATCAAGAAGGAATTCTTCGCGGATAACGCAGAGATCCCCTTCCTCGTCGTCAACATCGGTCACGGCGAGGCTCCCGCATACCCGCGCGGTGCACGCTTCAGCCACGACGAGGTCGCTCGCTCCCTCTAAGAGCGTGCGGCTACCGCATAGCTCAAGCTAAACCCTAGGTTTATAGACAGTTCAAGGGCGGTTCCCCATCGAGGGGAACCGCCCTTGAACTATATGCGAACTATATGCGCACACAACGTGCCAGAGATGTTGTCACATCTGCAACGGGCGCGTTAGCGGGCACCAAATTGACCCACCGACAGCTGCGGAACAGACGAGGAACATGCGGTCGTATCCAGCGGAACAATCACGCCACCGGAACCGGAGGGAAGACCCACCAGGAAGCCCTGAACCGGGCGGCTGCCGCAATCGTCACCGAAGCGTGCCGGGTACACCGAACGCAGCACCGCGGTGGTGCTATCGCCGGGGTTGAGGGTCACACCCGCAGGGTTCATGTACTCGTCGGAGGTGGAAGCCTCACGACCAACCCAGGTTCCCGAAGGACCCGCATGGACCACGCGCGGGTAGCCGCGCAGGGTGCAGGGGGAGTTCGAGGAGTTCTGGAAGTACAGGGTGTAGTTTCGGGCGCCGGGGGAGCCTTCTCCAATAGCAACCGAAACGTTCAGGTCATCCAAATCGCACTGGCCGGGACCCTCAACGTTGTTGTTGGAGGAGTTAGAGGACTTCTCCGAAGAGCTCGAGGAATTCGAGGAGTTGGAAGAATTCGACGAGTTCGAGGAACCGGAGGAGTTCGAAGAGTTGCCCGAAGAGCGAGAACCCGACTGCGAAGACGAGTTTGAGCTCTTCTGGGAATCCTGCTGAGAGTCTGCAGAGTCGTCTGACTTGTTCTGCTCGGAACCCTCGTGGGAGGACCCAGAAGAATGAGAGTCAGAGTTCTGCTTCGACTCGTGAGTCTCGGTGTGGGAAGAAGACTCGGAGTGATCAGAGGAAGAGCCGTGGTTCTCCGCCTCGGGAGAGTTCACCACGGTAATAGAGCCCGGGGTCACCGAAGAGGTAGCCCCGTCGGAGGCTACTCGAATCGTGCCGGGCTTGACCGAAGCCGAAGCACTCGGCTGCGCCGAGGTGCCTTCAGCTTCCTGACCGGCCTGGGACGCGCCGCATCCGCTGAGCGCTAGCACGCCGCAGAGGAGGGTGGTTGATGCGAGTACCTGAGCCGATTTAAACATGATTACATCGCCGCCTGCATTTGGATTTCTGCTCCGTCCATACCGGGGGCGTACTCGACCTGGCAACACAGGCGGGAGTACTCGTTGGCGACGTCATCGACCATGTCGAGCAGGTCCTGCTCAGCTTCGGTGCGCTCACCGGAAGCTTCGAAGTGCTCGGGGTCGATGAAGCCGTGGCAGGTAGCGCAGGATGCGTTACCACCGCAGGTTGCGAGGACCGGCACACCGTTAGCCTGGAGGGTTTCCAGGAGGGTGTGGTGGTCTTCCCACTGAATGTCGTAGTTTACGCCTGCTTCGTCAGTGACCTTAATCGTTACGCCCATGCGTTCTCCTTCTTCTGTAGTGATGCGTTTCTATTGTAGAGGTAGGGGCTGTTAATCACCGTACTTTGTGGCGCATCCCCAACCCTACCGTCACGCATATCACGGGAACGCATATTAATTTTTATGCTGAATAGCATGTATGTATTGCCCCCAGTCTACCCCGTATTGCCCTGACAATGCGGGATATTGGTGCTAATGAATACTGCCCCCAGATGCAAAGACATGCTGGGGGCAGTATAAAGAACCGGCACGCAGAGGCGCCTCAACGGTGACGAAGACCTACTTTGATTCCTTCTCCACAGTCTTCTCGGCGTCCTGCTTTTCTGCGCTTTGGTTATCGGCATTCTGGATGCTTCGCCCGGGGCCGCGCACAATACCGCGTACGCTATCGCGCGGGTCGGCGTAGCGCAGGTCGATACCGAAGGTATTGCGGATCTGGCGTGCCGAGTTCAGGTGCCAACGCTGCGAATCCGACGGAGTCACCGAGGTGACCGCCTTCTGACCCGGAGCCAGCTTCTCGTGGCGAATATCGTAGTGCTTACCGCCCATGGTGATGGTGAAGCCGTGCTCTTGCAACAGCTGCACGAACGCATCCACATCGTGCGGGATCTTGCGGCCGCGCTGCCTCTTTGTGCCGCTCATCCTCGGCTGCGACTCGAAGGGGTTACGGCTGGGCGCGGTGCCGCGGCTAATACGGATTACCTGCTGGTCGGAGTGCGAGAACTCCACCTGGTAGCCGTTGAGCGAGTACACGGTGCGGCTACTGCCGGGAATTGGGCGGCGGTCCTCAGCCTCATCCAGGATGCGGGCAATGTACTCGCCGGTCAGACCGAGCGCCTTCAGCTGTGCCTGAGCATCGGGGGAGAGCTGGTAGCCTCCCGCCAGAGCCTGCAGCGGGCGCAGCGCGAGCACTTCGGCAGTCAGGGGGTTGAGCACCACCTGGTAGCCTTCCTCTTCATGCGTGTAGAGGGTGACTTCGCGGCCGTAACGGTTCTCCTGCGCGCTCTCTTGAACCACGGTGCTTGCGGGCGATTCGATGATGTCCAGCAGTAGCTCGTAGGTGAGACCGTGGCGCATCATATAGTCCATCACGCCCGGGAGCACGCCGTAGATACGGCGGCGCGGCGGCACCTCGCCGTAGAATTCCTTCTCGATGCGCGCGGCAATACGCTGGTTCTCCAGCGGCACCTCGGTCAGCGGGATGAGGCGCTGGTTGGAGGGGCGAATCTTGGCGCGTGCGGCGGCGGGCTTGGGCGCCTGACGGTATGCGTCCACGAGTGCCTGCTGTTGCTCCACGAATTCCTGGGCGATGAGCGGCAACAGGGTGAAGTAGAGCTCTGCGGCTTCGGGCTTGAGCGCGCCGTTCTCATCGAGCAGGGAGGCGCCGTCCTTAGTGAGCAAATCCCACGGCTTATCGTTTGCCGCGCTCTCTTCGGAACCCTGGTTCTCCCGGTAGCTATAGGTTGCGAGGGAGGCAAGCTCCTGCAGGCGAACGTACACCTCAAGAGGAACGGTAATCTGCTTAGCGGACATTATTTCTCCTCCTCAACGGTGTTTTCTGCCTGGGCTGCGCCATCTTCTGCCCAATCAGCGGCATTTTCTGGTTCTTCCGCCTGCTGAGCCAGAGCATTACTGAGCTCTTCGAGCTGCGCCTTGCGCAGGGTTTCGGCGTGCAGGTGATGGAAATCCGGGGTCTTCGCCAGAGCCATAACGGTCCGCTCATCGGGCGAAATCGCAATTTCCAGACCCTGCGCCGCGTAGATGCGGGTCCAGCCTTCAGCCATGCGCACGCTCTCGGGGTTGCTCAGGGCATGAAGCATCAGATCGAAGACGAAGGGCGGGTTCTTCTTCAGGAAGGTGCGGGCGCGCTCGCTGAATTCGAGTTCCAGGGCGTTGAGCGAGTTGTATTCGCCCTGCGCCAGGGATGCCTGCGCCGCTTCGTTGTATTCGGCGTCGTATTCGTCAATGACCGTAATGACTTCTGCGGAGGCGGTGTTGACGTCCACCCGGTAATCGTCGTGGGTGAAGCGAATCGTCCAGTCGTTGAGTCGTTCTGCCGCGCCTTCACGCAGGATGGTGCGCACGAGCTCTTCGCTGATGTTTTCGCGTTCGAGGCGGGCGCGCAGGCTCGGGCGCAGGCGGTAGCTGCGTTCGCGGTCCTCTTCGCTGACGCCGCGAGGCGCGGTCGGTTCGGCGGCTACCGGCTGAGCCGCGGGCTCGCTGAGGGCCGCCGGAGCAGCGGGGACCGGGGCTGCGGGCTTCGGCGCGCTCTGCTTGGGAGCTGCGGGTGCGCCCGGTAGGGACTGGCTGAGTACGGGCAACTCTTCAACAGGTGCCTGCTCGCTAGCTACTGCCGTATGGGTAGCTTCTGCGGCTTCGGCAGCCTGTTGGCGGGCACGCAGACCCTCCAGGTACTCTTCGATGCGCGGCGGGCGGTAGGTCAGCGTGGACTTGCGGAACATGCCGGGGGAGGGCGCACCGGGAGTAGGCGCTGCCGGCTTCGGTGCTGCGGGCTTGGGCGCTGCGGGAGCAACCGTGGCGGGCGTCGGTATAGGAGCCGTCTTTTCTGCTGTTGCCTCTGCGGGTGCTTCCACAGATGCTTCTTCCGGCACGCTGGGAGCAGGGCTGGGAGTCGGGGCGGGTGCCTGTGCCGCGCGGGCGGCAAAGAGCGCGGGGGAGGGCGCCGGCTTCGGCGCCGCAGGCTTCGGGGTTGCCGGCTGGGGAGTAGCGGTTGCGCTCACCGCGGCGTCCTCACTCACTACACCCTCGTTGGCCTCTGCGACGGGAGTCTCAGCCATGGAGGCTTCGGCCGCTTCGGTTGCCTGCAGGTCGGTCTGTTCCTCTTCAGCAGGCTTAGTGTCGCTGGCTTCCTCATCGCCGCGGCGTAGGGCGGCAACGAGTTCCTGGCGGGAAGTATAAGGGATGATTTCCTCGGGCGAATCGATATATCGCGGGAAATTCTCGTAGAGAATCTTCGCCGCGGCCTCAAAGAGCTTCTCCGCGGTGGTGTTGGCGGCGGGTGTGCAGGGGCAGAGGAGCTCCTGGCGCTGCGCGTCATAGAGGGACCAGTGGGCGCATCGTTCGGTGGGCGGGAAGTAGTCGAGTGTTCCAAGGTCGGCTATATCGATGAGTGCACCTATCAGGGACTGCGGAATGGATAGCTGTGCCATAGTGCTCCTTCGCGTTGTCTGCTCTCCAGCCTATGTGTGGAGGGTCCTCTTTCCATCCTATGCGTTTTTTGGCGGGTGTGCCCCGGGGCACGTCATCTGGGAGCATAAATCTGTGGATTCACAGGTTGGGGTGCTTTGGGGCGCGGTTTTTGGCACGGATGGGGCAGCGTCAGCTGGTGAAGCGTCCTTGCTACACCTAGCTAGAGCCTGCGGCGTGTCGTACTGCAACATGTTGTACTGTGCAGTGGCTTGAGCTCTGCCCGGGGCTTGTGTCAGAGCGTTTTCAGCGCGCTTGTTTCCCAAAGATGTCTTCCAGGGGTGTGTCTTCCGGGGTCTATCTTCTGGGCATACAAAAAATCCCCGGTTCCAAAGAACCGGGGATCGGTGGTGCGCCCGAAGGGATTCGAACCCCCAACCTTCTGATCCGTAGTCAGATGCTCTATCCGTTGAGCTACAGGCGCATGTTCCTCGCTTCGGATTTCTTCAACCCGTCGCGGCAACAGGTACTACTATACGGATGTCTCCAAGGGTGCGCAAGCCGAAAAACTCGAAATTGACCCAAAATCCCCTCCGAAAGACTCGATAATGCCCTGTTTTACCGCATGATTCCGGGGGTTTTGTGCTCTTAAAATTTTTTTAAAATATTTTTGTTCCACCCCAAAACCTAGCTCACGGACACTCGGAACACCCTCCTCGACCCTGCCGAATCACCTCGAAATCCTCCAAAAAATCTTCTCGCACTCTAAGAATGTGATGCGCAGAACTTAAGAAATGGTGTCATAGAAAGCTCTGCAGACCATTAATGCGTTATTCTGTAAGCATCACGAGGAAGTGGAGACTGTCCAAGCGTGCATATTCACATTTGTTTGCACGCTTGTAGTGTTTAACTGCTTCTTTGTTACCGCAGACCTAACCGGATCAATGTAGTATCCGGGCCACCGATTGAAGGGGAAAATGTCAATGGCTGACACCTCAACTCGTACTCTCTCTGCCGAACTCGAAAAGGAGCTGCAGAGCGCACCTACCACCCACCAGGGCCTCCTGGATTGGGTTCGCGAGGTTGCGGCACTGACCCAGCCCGCACACATCTACTGGGTCGATGGCTCCCAGGAAGAATATGACCGCCTGGCACAGGAACTGGTTGACGCCGGTACCTTCGTTCGCCTCAGCGATCACGAATTCCCGAACTCTTACGCAGCTTTCTCCGATCCCGACGACGTTGCACGTGTCGAGGAGCGCACCTTCATCTGCTCCGAGACTGAAGAAGGCGCAGGCCCGACCAACAACTGGCGCGACCCCGTCGAAATGAAGCAGACCCTGACCGGTCTGTTCGAGGGCTCCATGCGCGGTCGTACCCTGTACGTCATTCCCTTCGTCATGGGCTCCCTGAAGGCTAAGAACCCCAAGATTGCTGTTGAGCTCAGCGACTCCGCATACGTTGTCTGCTCCATGCGCATCATGGCAACCATTGGTAAGGACGTTCTTGCCAAGCTGAACGAGACCAACGGCTTCTTCGTCAAGGCTCTGCACTCTGTTGGTGCACCCCTGGAGCCCGGTCAGGAAGATGTTCCCTGGCCTTGCAACCCCGAGAAGTACATCGTCCAGTTCCCCGAGACCCGCGAAATCTGGTCCTTCGGCTCCGGCTACGGCGGTAACGCACTGCTCGGTAAGAAGTGCTACGCACTGCGTATCGCATCCGTTATCGGTCGCGATGAGGGCTGGATGGCAGAGCACATGCTCATCCTGAAGGTCACCAACCCCGAGGGCAAGGTTCGCTACATCTCCGCAGCGTTCCCTTCCGCATGTGGCAAGACCAACTTCGCAATGATGGAACCCACCATTGACGGCTGGAAGGCTGAGATGGTCGGCGACGACATCGCATGGATCGAGTTCGACGAGAACCACCAGGCACGCGTGGTCAACCCCGAGGCTGGCCTGTTCGGCGTGGCACCGGGCACCGGTTACTCCACCAACCCGAACGCTATGAAGGCTATCGCCAAGGGCAACACCATCTTCACCAACGTTGCACTGACCGACGACGGCTCCGTCTGGTGGGAGGGTAAGACCGATGAGGCTCCCGAGCACCTGATTGACTGGACCGGTCAGGACTGGACCCCCGAGTCCGGCCGCCCGGCAGCTCACCCGAACTCCCGCTTCTGCACCCCCGCATCCCAGGTCGACATGCTCGCTCCCGAGTACTACGACCCCGAGGGTGTGCCGCTGAGCGCTATCGTTCTGGGCGGTCGCCGCAAGACCACCATCCCCCTGGTTTCCGAGTCCGAGAGCTGGGAGCAGGGCGTCTTCCGCGCAGTTACCCTCTCCTCCGAGACCACCGCGGCTGCTAAGGGCGCTGTCGGTGTGATTCGCCGCGACCCGATGGCAATGCTGCCCTTCATCGGCTACAACGCTGGTGATTACTTCAAGCACTGGCTGGACCTGGGCAAGAAGCACGGCGCTGAGAATATGCCGAAGGTCTACTACGTCAACTGGTTCCGCCGTACCCCCGACGGTGGCTTCGCATGGCCCGGCTTCGGCGAGAACTCTCGCGTTGTGAAGTGGATCTGCGACCGCCTCGACGGCAAGGCTGGCGGCCAGGAGACCTTCCTGGGCACCGTTCCCACCAAGGAAGACCTGGACCTGACCGGTCTGGAAATCTCCGAGGAAGAACTGAAGGCTGCTCTGGCTGTCTCGAAGGAAGAATGGGTTGCTGAGCTGCCCAGCATCGACGAGTGGCTCGAGAAGTTCGGCGACAAGCTGCCTGCTGAGGTTCGCGAACAGCGCGACGCTCTGGCGAAGGCTCTGGAGGGCTAAGACACTCCAGCTAATACCTAAGGTTTAGCGCATTGAAGGAGCGGAATCTCCCGATGAGATTCCGCTCCTTCCTTCTGCTTGGGGAAAATTTGAATCCCCGTCAGCTGGGGGGAATGATAAGTTTTCTCGCAAAGGTGTGAATGTAAGGCTATGCAGTCCACTTGCTCTTGAGAAATACTTTAAATCCCCGCCGGGGTGGTTGGGGCACAGAAGCAGCTGGTTATAATTTCTTGCCTCTCTTATCACCCCTATACAATTCCAATGTAAGATTTTTGAATGCACATGGCTTTCACGAGCTGCGCATATCCGCTGCTACATGTACTGATATGTGGTGGCACGAGAGATTAGAAGGAGTATCCATGCGTTTGACAGCATTCTCGGATGTCTCGCTCCGCGTTCTGATGCTCCTGTCTGCTCTGGAGCCCGGTCAGAAGCTTTCCACCCAGAAGATCGCTGAAGGTGTGGACACCCCCTACAACCACGTGGCGAAGGCTGTAGCTTTCCTCGTGAACATGGGTTACCTGGACTCGACTCGCGGTCGTTCCGGTGGCGTCATGCTTTCGGATGCGGGTCGTTCTGCGACCGTCGGCACTATTCTTCGCGCTACTGAGGGCGATATCCCCATGATTGAGTGCGAGGACGAGAATGGCCACTGCCCCCTCGATAAGTTCTGTCGCCTGCGCAATGTGCTGGCGAAGGCTCGCGAGGCATTCTATGCATCGGTTGATTCGGTGATCATTAGCGAACTGACTGCCGGTGCGCGCCCCGTTGGCCCGGTGTTCGTCGAGCTGGGCTTTGGGCCTCCGGAGAATGCGTTGCCTGCGCGCTAGTCGTAAGTATTCAAGCGATACGTGATGCCTGTGGAGCTTTCCAGTGGGAGGCTCCACAGAGTTTTTAACACGGAGGTTTGGGCGTTTCTGTGCTTGATGCGGGGGCTGCTAGGCGGTTCGCGCGGGGGTGTTTCGTGGGGGTTTTGAGGGCCGCGGGGGAGTGTTTTTGACTCTGCGTGCGCGGTTGTCGGCACCTGCACGAACCCGGAAAATGTGCAGTAAATGCAGGATATTGCAAATTTGCTTTTCAAATGCAGAAAATGTGACCATATTCATTTTTGCACCGCACTGCATACTTTCCCTAGTAAATATATTTTCGCTCCAGAATTTTTATGCACACTTCGGGGCTAGTCACCCGGCGAACTCAAAAACAGTGCTGAAAATATATAGTGTGACGCTCGGCTCTCTCTTTGAGTCAGGGTGAACCATAAGTAGCATCTGTAGCGCCAAATAACCCTCGGGGCATGACCTGCACACAGCGCAAGCACCCCGCAAAATGCTACGGTAAGGGTGCTTTATAAACACTTCGTCACCAACTGAGCTGTCCGAGTGAACGCCCCAGCATCACACATATCAAGGGCATCATCACAACGACCAGGTGACCACACAGGAAGAAGGCA
>ERZ1674245.525-NODE-525-length-12779-cov-20.777350_pt1 | contig 12779 bp, 11 predicted proteins | sample MGYA00581205_ERZ1674245 | MGnify/ENA primary metagenome ERZ1674245 (study PRJEB41354, sample SAMEA4873314) | human saliva metagenome | biome: human-associated habitat [ENVO:00009003]; feature: mouth environment [ENVO:08000002]; material: saliva material... | reverse complement strand
CGATGAGGTACACCAGGCCGCCAATCGGCACCTGATACACAGCCGCCAGGCCGGATGCCGCACCCGCCGCCACCAGCAGGCGACGCTCGCGATCGCCCAGCAGTAGCGAACCATCCGGACGGGTGCCGCCAATACGCTCCAGCAGACGCGCGCATCGACCCGCGGCCAGGGCGCCCAGCTCACGCGGCGCGACCTCCTTACCCACAGGAGAGCCCGCACCCACCGCAACAATCTGAATCACCGAATGGGAAATCTGCCGCCACAGCGACGGGGTACGGTCCTCCTCGGTAGCACCCGCAATCTGCGCCTTCACGCTCACCACGCGCCGACCGCCCGACTGCAGGTAATACCAAACCAGCGCCACGAACGGGCCCAGCGCCGCCAAAACCAGGGCATGACGCGCCGGATCGGCGCCGTCAGTCACCATCGGGTGATGACCCTCAGCCTGACCGAAAGTTAGCTCCTGCATAAAGTCCAGAACATAATGCAGAGCAATCGCGCCCAAGCCGCTGAACACGCCCGTGACCAGCGCGGCAAGGGTCAGCCCCAGCAGGAGGCGAAACGAAAAAGAGCGGAAACCCGCAGGGTTCTGTGGGCTATTCGGGGAAGAATTCGGGGAAGAACCAGTATGAGAAGACATAGAAAAAGGGGTTTGCGTGTTGCGTGCTGTGCGGTGTTGGAGGCTTCATGCCCGGCACAAACTGCCGCGGGTGAAGCTGTTTTCATTCTACGCCCGCTGAATTAAGCCCTCCCCGGCATGCCAGAACGTGAGAAGCGGAGCCCCGCGCATTGGGTCGCGGAGCATGAGGTGAAGCCGCCGCTCAGAAAACGCGGAAGAAACAGAGCCAGGTCACATGCCCGTAGCCGTACCCGCTATGCTGGAAGGGTACGCCTCCACACGCCCGCCGCGCACAGCACACCGCGCGCTCCCGCAGGGCGCAGGCACCCCATTAGGAAGGATCAACGATGACCGCAACTATTGCTTTTCTCGGCACCGGCTCCATGAACGGCTCCATCGCCGCAGGTCTGCTCGCTGCAGGCCACGACCCCGCCCACATCCGCGCCACCGTGCGTAGCGAAGAATCTCGCGCCGCCCTCGCCCAGCGCCTCGGCGACAAGGTCGAAATCATCACCACCGGCGGCGAAGCCGACGGCAACCGCAAGGCAGTCGCCCACGCAGACGTCGTGCTGCTCGGCGTGAAGCCCTACGGCATCGTGGAGCTTGCCCGCGATATTGCGCCCGCCCTAGCACCGAATGCTGTCGTGGTGTCCGTTGCCGCTGGCGTGACCCTCGACACCCTCGCCGAGTGCCTTCCCGCAGGTCAGCCCATTGTTCGCTGCATGCCGAACACCCCCTCCTCCGTGGGCAAGGGCGTGCTCGCCATCTCCACCACCGACACCGTGAAGGACGAGCAGAAGAAGCTCGTCGAAGAGGTCCTGGGCACCGTCGGCCTGGTCGTTGAGGTCCGCGAAGATCAGATGGATGCGGTCACCGCCGTCTCCGGTTCCGGCCCGGCATACGCGTTCCTGCTTGCGGAGGCGATGGCAGCCGCCGGTGAGAAGCTCGGCCTGGACGCAGACACCGCCCTCAAGCTTGCCAGCGCAACCGTTGCCGGCGCGGGCTACCTGCTCGACGCCAACCCGGATGCGCCCGCCCTGCGCCGCGCCGTGACCAGCCCGAACGGCACCACCGAGCGTGCGCTGAACACCTTCGTGGACGGTGGCCTCTTCCAGCTGACCGAGGACGCGATGCGCGCCTGCGCGGCACGTTCGGCGGAAATGAGCCAGCTGTACACTGCTGATGAGGACTAATCAGCGGGAACTAGCCAGCGGGGGCTAATACGTCCGGTAGCATCCCCCTGACTAGCTGAAACTACAGAAAAACAGCCTCCTCCCGGCAGAACGGGAAGAGGCTGTTTTTCTATGTCTATTTGCGGCTCCTCAAAACCAACAGAGCTGGGGAAGATAACCGCTGCAGCGAGGAAAAAAGCGCTTAGGGTCGCGCCGCGAAACGCTCAATCAGGTCCACCTGACCGGACACAATCAGAATGTCACGCGAATGAATGCGGGTGGTCGCGTCCGCATAGGTGAAGTCCTCACCGGGCGACTTAATACCGACCACGGACACACCGTACTTGGAGCGGATATCCGACTCGGCGAGGGTAAAGCCGTGGGTTTCCTTCGGCGGGCGCATCTTCGCAATCGCGAAGTCGTCATCAAACTCAATGTAGTCCAGCAGTCGACCCGAGACGAGGTGCGCGGCGCGGCGGCCGGCGTCCGCCTCCGGGTAGACCACGTGGTGCGCGCCAATACGCTCCAGAATCTTGCCGTGCGCGGGGGTAATAGCCTTCGCCCAAATACGCTCCACACCAATGTCCACGAGGTTCGCGGTAATTAGCACGGATGCCTCCACGGAGGTGCCCACACCCACCACGGCGGAGCCGAAATCGTCCGCACCCAACTGGTGCAGGGTGTCGATATCGGTCGCGTCGGCGGAGACCACGTGCGTCAGCACGCCGGACCACTTCTGCACCAGCTCGGGGTCCTTCTCAATAGCAAGGACCTCCTTGTTCTGCAGGCGCAGCTGGGCCGCCACCGCGGAGCCGAAGCGTCCCAGACCAATCACGAGGACGGGGGCGTTATGTGCACTAGCCAATGGTGGGCCTTTCTTCGGGGAACTTGTAGAGGCGGCGGCGTGAACGCAGCGCCAGGCCGGTCGCGGCGGTTGTGGTGCCCACACGGCCAATGAGCATCAGGCCGCTGAGCACGTATACGCCTGCCGGAGGTAGGCTGGCGGAGAGGCCGTTCGAGAGGCCGCAGGTCGCGAAGGCGGAGATGACCTCGAAGATGACTTCTTTGAGATCTGCGCCGCTGATGATAAGAATCGATGCGGCGCCAACAGCTACCACGGTAGCACCCATAACAATCACAGAGATGGCAATGCGCAGAGAGGATTCGGGGATGGTGCGATTGAACGCTACGACCTTCTGATCACCTCGCGCCTCGGCAAGAATCGACAGGGCAATGACCGCGATGGTGGTGACCTTCACGCCGCCTGCGGTCGAGCCGGAGCCGCCACCAATGAACATGAGCGTGTCCGTCAGCAAGGTGGAGACGGGCGTAATGCTACTCATATCGACCAGGTTGAACCCGCCTGAACGCATCATCACGGAGGCGAAGATGGCGTTGAGGATTTTATCGCCGGGAGAGTAGGAACCGATGGTTGCGGGGTTATTCCATTCGAAAAGACCCCAGAAGAAGGCACCAAAACCGAAGAAGAAGAGGGTGGTGACCATGGTCAGTTTTGCGGTGAGCTGCCAGTGTGAGGGGCGGAAGGGGTTGCGCTGAATCGCAATGAACACGGGGAAGCCGAGCGAGCCGAGGAACACCGCGATGCAGATGGGCACGAGCAGGAAGAGATCGTGGCCGTAGGGCACGATACCGTCTGAGTGCGGGGTGAATCCGGCGTTGTTGAAGGCAGAGACGGCGTAGAAAATGCCGTGCCACAGGGCCTCGTGTGGTGCTTCACCGAGCGCGAGGAATCGTGGGGTGAGGAGCATTGCAATGAACGCTTCGATGGAGAAAGACGCGTACGCCACCGCTTTGACGATGCCGCCGACCTCGCCGAGTCGGCTAATATTCAGGTCTTCCTGGGCGATGAGTTTGGTGCGCAGACCCATTTTGCGGCCGATAGCCAGCGCCAGCAGGGAGGTGATGGTCAGCGTGCCCAGGCCACCCACCTGGCAGGCGAGAAGAATCATTGCCTGACCGAAGGTTGACCACTGATCTGCTGTGGAGACGGTGGTCAGACCGGTCACGGTGACCGCGCTGGTTGAGGTGAAGACCGCGTGGTGTAGCGCGACGCGCTGCCCGTCTGCCGAAGAAATCGGCAGGGACAGCATGATGGTGAAGAAGATGATGACTAGAAAGAAGGCACCGATTGCGGTGCGTGAGGGAGACGCCAGAACTGAGGAATCAATGAAGTCGCGGAAGCGTTCGAGAGTCTTCTGGTTGAACTCTAGTGGGGTTCGTTTGCGCTGAGTCTTGGGGTCTTCGTGGTCACGTAGGGTAGGCAGACGGTCAAGATCGATGCCGGGCACGCTGGTGAGGATGCTGAGCTTTTCAGCTTCGAGGCGGTCGCGGCGGCTTCGGCGAACCTGCTGCTTTTGCGGTTCGGAGGTGGCACCGCTGAGGGTGTCCCAGCGGCGGTTGAGCTGGCCCTGGGGGTGGTGGTGTCGGCGCCGGGTGCGGCGGAGTATGCGTCCCATGCGCCTCCTTCAGTGGGTGTCTGGGTGTTGGTGTGTTGATGTGTTGGGCGGCGGTTTGAGCCTGTGTTTAACGCCTTCTAGTGTATCGCGCCGGGTGCCCGCTGAGGGGGTTGGGGGGTCTGGTGGTTCGGGGGTAAATATGTGAGTTCGGAGAAGGCGTACGGCTGGTTTTGTGGGGTGGAGCCACGAAAACTATATATTCTGTATTGGTTATATAAGTATTGAGGGGTTTGCTGGGTCGCATATGCCTAGGATGAGATACAGGAAATCAACATTAGATGTGATAGGCACTTCATGCTTTTCCCCCTTTCAAGGCTCCACGTTAGGTTAGTATTCAGGGGTCTTTCAGAATTTTTGAAGGTAATTTCTGTATCAGCCTCATTCTAAGCTTGAGGCGCCACTTTATATGTCATAATCGCTATATGCATTCTGATGTTTTTTCTGTCATCGCGGATCCGACTCGCCGCCGAATTGTGCGTATTCTCGCTGAGCAAACCCACACTGTGGGTGCAGTGGTTGAAAAGCTGGGCATGAGCCAGCCGACCATTTCGAAGCACCTGAAAGTACTTCGCGATGCAGACGTGGTCTCCGTGACCGTGGAGGGGCAACGTCGCCTCTACTCCCTGAACCCGGATGTATTCGCCACCGTGACCGAGTGGATTAACGAGACCGTTCAGATTGCACGTCAGTCCAGCGAAGCACACGTGCCCGTGGCACTGCCCGGTGGCGTGACTGCATCTGCCTCGGATAAGGCGACGGCTGAGCACGCAGCCGAGAAGCCGGCCGAGAAGACCTCTGAAAAGAGCGCTCCGAAGCCCGAAGTTGAAGAACCCGCTCAGAAGCTTGCGCCCGCCGCAACCGCGGAGAAGGCTGATGAGACCGGCTCTGAGACTTTCGTCGTTGAGGCGCCCACCCCCGAGGAAATCGAGCAGGCACGCATTCAGCGCGCCCGCGCCCAGTACCTGACCCCGAGCGCACGTATTTACTCGCGCCCGGCGGAGCAGGCTGCTGAAAGTGCCGCCTCCGAATCGACTGTTGAGAAGACCGCTGCTGAGCCCACCTCGCAGGAAGAGGCAGTGGATAGCACCCCGATGCGCCCCTTCACTCCCGCATCCTACGGTTACGATGCTGGGGTGACCCCCGCGGCGTCGGCAACCCCCGCTCAGCCCACTACCCCTGCGGCACCTGCTGAGGCTAAGCCTGTTGTAGCGCAGAAGCCGGTGGTATTCCCTCAGCCTGCGGCGGCGGTGTCTTATGGTGTCGACCCCGCTGCGGTTGTGGGTGGTTCGATTCAGCCTATCGCAGTGACCCCCGAAGCTCCTGCTGCCGAGGAGCCCGCGGTGGCTGAGAAGACTGTCAACGAACAGCTTGCAGAAAAGGCTGAGGAGAAGCCCCCGGTTGAAGAAACCGTAGTTGCTGAGAAGCCTGCAGTTGAAGAATCTGCCACCGAGAAGGCCGCTGTAGAAGAGTCTGACAAGGCTGAAGGCGCGTCTGAGGCTTCCTCTGAGGAGCCCGAGTATCAGACCATGCCCGCCTACGATTCGGTGTACCGCCCCAGCGCTGAGACGACCAGCGCCGAGGCGAAGGATAACCACCGCGGTGGTCTCTTCGGCTTCCTGCGTGGTCGCCGCCGCTAAAGCGCGCCCTGACGCCGTTCGACCTCCGGCATAACTCTGTATAAAGCACACACACTCTCACTCACCTTATTGACCGAAAGACGCATTCACGTGGCTATTCATCGTAAAATTCTGCGCTGGCTCGAGAACGAATTGTTCGAGGGCAACATTCAGCTGGGTCAGGACCTGCCCAACGATAGCGAAATTGCGCGCGCTATTGGTGTGAGTCGTTCCCGTACCCGCGAGGCTCTGCGCACCCTGGAAGATATGGACCTGGTGCAACTGTACAACGGTCGCGGCAAGGAGATTCTGGTGCACCTGAGCGATGAGCCTGCCGCTGCTGCGAGTGCCGCTCTGCGCCTGCACATGTCCAGCTCGCGTTACCCGACTCGTGACCTGGTGCAGACCCGTATTCTGCTGGAGAGCTGGGCGATTGCGCGTATTGACCCGAAGACGGCATCTTTCGCGGAGATGGACGAGGTCCTGGCGCAGATGGAAGACTTCGACCTGTCGATTCGTGATTTCCTGGAGCTTCTGCTGACGTTCCACCACCAGGTGATGCGTTGCGGTGGTAATGAGTTGCTGGTGGGTCTGCTCGCGTCGGTGCGTCAGCCGAGCTTTGAGTCGATGCTGTCTCTGGTGGGTCGTATGCCGCTGTGGAGTAGCGCTGTTGAGCGTCTGCGTGCTGAGAGCCGCGCTATTGCGGAGGCGCTGAAGGCCGGCGACGCTGCGACTGCGCGTGCCATGGTGATTGGTCAGCTGCGCGGCATGTATTCCGATGCCGGTATTGATTTGGAGCAGGAGGCGACCTCTGCGAACGGTCTGCCGGGTGAGCCGATTGCTTCTGAATTTGCGCCGGTTGATGTGGATGAGTTTGCCGCTGATGACTTTGATGATTTGATGCAGGATGACCCGTCCTTCGCCGATGTGGGGGCACTTCCTGCCGCGGATGCTCCTGTTGCGGCGCCGGATGAGCCGACTCAGGTTCCTGCTCCGGTTTCTGCTGCGGTGTCTGCGCAGTCTGAACCCGAGGTTGCCCACGGTGATGAGGCGGGGTCTGAGATTTCCTTCGGGCCGACTGATACCTCTGCTGATACTACAACTGGTGCGGATATTTCTGCTTCTGACAAGGCAGAACGTACGATTCCCGCTGCGTCTCAGCCCGCACCTGCTGCGGCTTCCGTAGCCACCGCACAGCCTGCCGCTCATTCGGTGAGCCCGGATGTGCCGCTGAGCTTCGGCACCCCGCGCCGTAGCACCGTCCCGGCCGCTTCTGCGGCTCCGGTATCTGGTGTCCAGGCGCCCGCCTCGCAGACTCCCAGCGGTCAGCTGCCGAGCCTCCCTGCCGCGTACGCGCAGGAAGAGGCTGAGGGTCCCGCGAAGGTTCTGCGTGCTTCTACGGCGGCTCCGCGTCGTCGTAGCGGTCAGATTATTTCTCCGGTGCGTGCGACCATTATTAAGCCGGTGGATCGTAGCAAGGTGCTGACTGCGCCTGCCCGTACCGTGCGTCCTGCGGCTGTTGTGACTGCTGCGGCTCCTGCGGAGACTGAGTCGGCTGAGAATGTTCTGCGTGCCCCTGCCCCTGCGCGCCAGGAGGCGCCCGCCGTTCAGCCTGCTGAGCCTACTCGTCTTGAGGCGGCTGCGACCATCCACGACACCTATGAGAAGCTTCCGCATGAGGAGCCGGTTCAGGAGCGCCGCGGTATCTTCTCGAAGATGAAGCGTTTCTTTGGTGTGGATGTGTACGAGCCTGAGCACGATGAAGCCCAGGAGAGCGCTAAGAAGGAGCAAGCTGTGAAGGAGCAGGCTGCGAAGGCTGAAACGAAGCCTGAGCCCCAGCCCGAGCAGCCCGTCATTGACGAGGAGGCGCTGGCTCGTGCCGAGGCTGAGCGCGCTGAGCGTTTGAAGGCGTTGCACGCGGCAGCGGAGGAAGAATCCGCAGCGGAAAGCTCTGCTGAGAAGGCTTCTGTAGAAGAGCCGGTTGAAGAACCCGCTGAGGACCCCGCGCAGGAATCGGCTGAGGAGCCGGTTGAGACCGACTTCCAGACTGAGGAGAGCACTTCTGAGGGTGCTGTAGCTTCTTCCGGTTCGGTATTGTCTCATGGCCGCGCTAAGGGCTCGAAGAAGTCGAAGAAGAAGCGCCGTTAGGGCTGCCGAATCCCCATTTTGACCCGGAGATACCCTCGATATGCCCGTGGGAAAAGCGGAAATTCAGGGGAAAACTCCTGAAAAGCCGCTCTCGAATGGTGAAAATGGGGGTAAACCTAGTACTCTAGGTAGGTAGCGCTCTAAAACGCAAGGGTATTTCTGTGCCTAAAATGCGTTTTGGATCGGTTATACCGGTATAAATATCCCCGGGTAGCTACCGAGCCGAATGGCTCGGCCGGGTACGAGTAAAGTGAGGAAATCCTATGGGTTCCGTTATCAAGAAGCGCCGCAAGCGTATGTCCAAGAAGAAGCACCGCAAGCTGCTTCGTAAGACCCGCCACCAGCGCCGCAACAAGAAGTAAATAGACTTCTTTTGCCCCGCCTTCCGTATGGAGAGGCGGGGTTTTTGCGTTTCTGCAGTTTTGCGGGCTGGGTTTTATGCCGTGTTTTGTATTTGTAGAGGGTATATGCGGGTCACCTGTTTGGGGTGCGGCGCGCTATCTGAGAGACTGAGATTATGACTGAAACTTCCACCATTAAAGTTCACCTCATGCGTCACGGCGAGGTGCACAACCCCGAGCGTATCGTGTACGGCCGTCTGCCCGGCTACCGTCTGTCCGATAAGGGCCAGCAGATGGTGCGTCTGAGCGCTGAGGAGTTCGCGGCTCGTGCTGAGCGCGGTGCCCGTTTCGTGCATCTGGTCTGCTCGCCGTTGCAGCGTACCCGTGAGTCTGCCGCCCCGGTTGAGGAACTGCTGGGCCTGACCGCGCAGCCGGATGAGCGCGTCATTGAGGCGGATAACTACTTTGAGGGTCTGCACGTGAACGCGCAGGAGCTGCTGAGGAACCCGCGTCACTGGATGAAGCTGTACAACCCGGCGCGCCCCTCCTGGGGTGAGTCGTACCTGGACCAGATTCGCCGTATGGCGGCGGCTGTTCAGGATGCGGCGCGTACCGCCTATGAGCACGGCGGCGAGGGCGCGGAGGCGATTATTGTGTCGCACCAGCTGCCGATTTGGACTACTCGCCTGGGAGTTGAGGGCCGCATGCTGCAGCATGACCCGCGCGCTCGTGAGTGCAACCTGGCGTCGATTACGACTCTGGCGTTTAGCACCACTGATTTTGAGCATGAGATGCCGCGTTTTGTGGAGTATTCGGAGCCTGCCGCGCCGCTGTACGGTGGCGTGATTCAGCTGCCCGGCAGCTAACAAACCCGGTAGCTAGTTCCCCAAGCTGTTTTGAGCATAGAAAGAGGCTGTGAACCCATCCGTTACGGATGTGCTCACAGCCTCTTTCTGTACACCCTGAGGGGCGCACGAGCTGCAAGTCTAGCTGTCCTGACTAGTTATGCCCGTTACCCTGAGTCGGGGTGCCGTCGTCAGGATCCTTAAGATCAGAATCCTGCTTGTTGTTCGATTCTGCCTCGCGGCTGCGGCGTTCGCGTTCTGCTTTTGCCTTGAGCCAGCGCAGGTACTCTTCATCGTCGTCGGGGGAAGATACCGAAGGCGCCGGGGTGTTGCGTCGCTGACTGAAGCCGGGGCGAGGAGCGCCTGCTGCGGGCTGTGCCTTGGGGCGGCCCAGGATGAGCCACATAATCGGGCCCACCACGGGGAAGAGCAGGGTGACGATAACCCACAGCCACTTGGGCAGAGTTCGCGCCTCGTGTGCGGGGGTGCGGACGGCGTCCAAGAGGGTGTAGAGGGTCAACCCCACGATGAGGGCGGCGCCGCCAATAATCAGCATGGCTCGAATCATAAGCACTACTATGACATACCGCCGCGTTATTGCGGAACTATGAACCGGGTGCCCGCTAGCGGCTTAACGGCGCGGTAACCCGGCGCAGATTCGTACGTCGGCTTAGTATCCGGTGAACACCTGAACCTCGTGGCTAATAATATCCAGCGAACCGAGCCATACGGCGAGGGCAAGAATCATGGAGTACACGAGTGCCACAATACCCGCCTGCTTGAGCACGGGAATCAGGTCGCGGCCGCCGCGCGTCCACACGGTCACACAGGAGTGGATGGTCGGGCCGACCAGCAGGAAGATCAGCAGGAACCAGGGGTTCTCATCGAGCAGGAGCACGCCCAGACCCAGTGCCAGCGCCATTTCCACGATGTAGGTAATGCGCGACCAGCGTTCGCCCAGGCGGACCGCCATGGTCAGCTTGCCCGCCTCAATGTCGGTGGGAATGTCACGCACGTTATTCGCCATGAGCAGCGCACAGGAAATCAGACCAATGCCGATAGCACCAACCCAGCCGAGCAGGGTCAGGGTGTGTGCCTGCGTGTAGAGGGTGCCCAGGGTCGCAACCAGACCAAAGTAGACGAAGACGAATACGTCGCCCAGACCCATGTAGCCGTAGGGGTGCTTGCCGCCGGTGTAACCCCACGCCGCGAAGACGCTGGAGGCGCCAATCGCCAGGAACCACCACTGGTTCGCCAGAGCCACCAGGGCAAGACCGGCAAGCATCGCTAGACCGAAGCAGGCGAAGGCGGCGTACTTGACGGAGCGGGGGCTTGCCACGCCGGAACCGACGAGGCGTAGCGGACCCACGCGGTCTTCGTCGGTGCCCTTGATGCCGTCGGAGTAGTCGTTGGCGTAGTTCACGCCCACCTGCAGGAAGAACGCGACGAGGAACGCCAAGAACGCGTAGAGCGGCTTGAATTCGTTGATCTCGTAGGCGGCAGCTGAGCCGGCAATAATGGGGGCGACGGCGAGCGGCAGGGTGCGCAGGCGAGCGCCTTCAATCCATTGGGCGGCAGTTGCCACGGGGGTTCCTTCCGGGTCTAAGTGCGTATGATGCGTGGGGGTTGTGCGTGACGGTTGCGATGATGACGGTCAGGTCGTGCGGGCGGCTGCGTGTACGGGGTGAAAACCCGCGGAGGAGCCTGCTTTAGCCCTGACGATAGTCTCTGTCCAGGATACTGTATATTTCTGCGCGGTCCGGCTTGCCGGTGCTGGTGAGGGGGAAATCCGGCAGGATGCTCAGCTGCTTGGGTGCGGCGGGGGCGCCGAGCTTTTCGGCGCAGCGGGCACGTAGCAGGGCGCAGAGTTCTTCGTTCAGTGCGGGGCTATTCTCGGTAGACGCAGCCGCGGTACCGGCAGAAGGTACGAGCGTGACCGCGGCGGCAATGGCGGTGCCCCAGCGTGCATCGGGTAGGCCGATTACGCAGGCTTCGCGTACGGCGGGGTGCTCTTCGAGGACGGTTGCCACGGCGCGGGCGGAGATTTTTACGCCTCCGCTGATGAGCACGTCGTCGCTACGACCAAGCACCTGCAGGCGCTGCTCGCGACAGTTCTTGTTGCTGTCGGGAGCCAACAGACCGTAGTCGTCGGTGCGGTACCAGCGGGTGCCGTCGGCGGCGGTGAAGAAGTGCTCGGCGGTGCGGGCGGCCTCGCCAATGTAGCCGCTGGCGAGGTGCTCGCCGCTGATCCAAATACGGCCCACCTGCGCCGGCTTCCCACCGGTATCAGGTACGGTGGGCATACCTTCTTCGGGTACGAGCTCCACCCGCGCGCCGGGCAGAACGGAGCCGGAGTAGACGCATCCGCCGGCGGTTTCGGCACTACCGTAGGTGGTCACCGTATTGAGCCCCAGTGCGGTGGAGGCGGCGAGCAGGTCGGCGCTGGCGGGGGCGCCTCCGAGCAGGATTCCGGTGAAGGAGCCGAGCGCCTCGTGAATTTCAGCGCCCAGGTGCGGGTTGGCGTCCGCGCTTTCAAGGAGCTTATGTAGCTGGGTGGGCACCAGGGAGATAAACCGGCGTGCCGAGCTCATTCGCTCAACCGCCTGCAGGAATACCTCCGGGGTAAAGTGCACCGGCTCGGTTACGGAACGCGCAATGACCGGGGAGGTCCCGGCGAGCACGGAGCGGGCGAGCACCTGCGCACCGGCAATATAGTGCGCGGGAAGAGCCAGGAGCCACTGCGATGCTGCATCGGAGTTTGAGCCGAAGAACTGCTCGGTGGCTGCCGCACTGGCGGCAAGGGCGCCTACGGTCAGTGCGGTGCGTTTGGGGGTTCCGGTCGAGCCGGAGGTGCCCACCACCAGGGCAATAGGTTCCGTAACCTCTACACCCTTAGAGCCCGTGCTTTCCGCCTCTGCACTCTCCGCACCAGCACCCGCCGTGAACTCACCCAGCAGCTGCTCAAAGGCACCCAGCATGGCGTGCGGGTCGGCGGGCTGATCGGCGCGCACCTGTACCGCCTGCGGGTGTAGGGCAGCCTCCTGCGGGGCGGGGGAGGGCACGAGCCCGGGTACGGGGGTGTTCATCATGGCTAAATCCTTAGCGGCTGTTTGTCGCGGCTGCGTGCTTATGAGCCGGGGTGTCATATGCCGGGGCGGCATCAAATGCGCCGGAGCCGGATTCTTAGCTGAGGGTATCAGGGGGAATCCGGCTCCGAGCCTATGCATCTGAAACTACTTCTGCAGAGGTACTCCTCCTAGAAGCACTGCTTAGAAGTAGTAGGGGTAGTTGGACCAGTCCGGGTCACGCTTCTGCAAGAACGCGTCGCGACCCTCCACAGCCTCGTCGGTCATGTACGCCATGCGGGTTGCTTCACCGGCGAAGACCTGCTGGCCGAGCATACCGTCATCGGGCAGGTTGAAGGCGTACTTGAGCATGCGGATTGCCTGCGGGGACTGGCGGGCGATGTGCGCCGCGTACTCCAGACCCTTGTTCTCCAGCTCAGCGTGGGGAACCACGTCGTTGACCGCGCCCATTTCGTACATGCGCTGGGCGTCGTAT
>ERZ1674245.522-NODE-522-length-12806-cov-19.586621_pt1 | contig 12806 bp, 9 predicted proteins | sample MGYA00581205_ERZ1674245 | MGnify/ENA primary metagenome ERZ1674245 (study PRJEB41354, sample SAMEA4873314) | human saliva metagenome | biome: human-associated habitat [ENVO:00009003]; feature: mouth environment [ENVO:08000002]; material: saliva material... | reverse complement strand
GTCTTAAGAAGGCACGCAAGGCTTCGCAGTTCTCCAAGCGTTAATCGCTGGTTTTTACGAAGCGTTACGCCCCGCTTCTCCTTCGGGAGAATCGGGGCGTTTTGCGTATCTATCCACCGTGAGCGTTACAAGGTTATAGGTGCATATAACTGTTACGTTTGTTCATCGAAGAGCACACCGGTAGAGTTAAAGAGTCAAAGCAGACAGGAAGAAAAGAGTACTCATGGCAGAGCAGAATCCCTCCACCCAGCCCGAAGAGAAGGCAGTGGAGGCTCCTCAGGCTGAAGCCCACCAGCACGCCGCTGAAGGCGCACACGCACACACCGGTTCTGAGAAGAAACAAGCCATCAAGGAAGCCCTGAAGCCCCAGGCGCGCCGTACCTCCGTTGTCGAGGACTACTCGGCAGAGCTGGACGAAATGGCTTCCCTCACCCGCGCCCTCGGCAAGGACAAGAAGGACGACGAAACCTCGCAGGCATGGAAGAAGGGTTACCCCTACGACACCAAGCTCAGCCGTAAGGCATACGAGAAGGAAAAGCGTGCCCTGCAGATTGAGCTGCTGAAGCTGCAGCTCTGGGCTAAGTCCACCGGTCAGAAGATCCTCATCATCTTCGAAGGCCGTGACGCAGCAGGTAAGGGTGGCTCCATCAAGCGCTTCACCGAGCACCTGAACCCCCGTGGCGCTCGCGTTGTGGCACTGGAGAAGCCGACCGACATCGAGCAGACCCAGTGGTACTTCCAGCGTTACATCAAGCACCTGCCCTCCGGCGGCGAAATCGTCCTGATGGACCGCTCCTGGTACAACCGTGCCGGCGTTGAGCGCGTTATGGGCTACTGCACCCAGGCACAGTACTTCGAGTTCATGCGCGAAGTTCCGGACCTGGAGCGCATGCTGGTGAACTCCGGTATCCACATCATTAAGTTCTGGTTCTCCGTCACCCGCGAAGAGCAGCTCGCACGCTTCACCTCCCGCCGTACCGACCCGGTCCGCCAGTGGAAGCTTTCCCCCACCGACCTGGCATCTCTGGACAAGTGGGACGACTACACCGCGGCAAAGGAAGCAATGTTCTTCTACACCCACACCGGTGACGCCCCCTGGACCGTTATCAAGTCGAACGACAAGAAGCGTGCACGTCTGGAAGCAATGCGTTACGTGCTCTCCCAGTTCGATTACCCCTCCAAGGACGAGGCAGTCGTGGGCGAGCTCGACTCGCTGATCGTTCGCTCCGCATCACACGTCTTCGAGGACGAGTCCGGTGACTCCCCCGACGGCTTCCCCGTCGTCAAGTAAGCGTGGATAAATAGGGGAGAATAAAAACTCAACCCTACGGCGATAGAGCCGCCAAATAGCTTGCATTATGAAGGTGCCTGTCTCTCTTTTCCCAACCCCGGGAACGGAGAGCAGGCACCTTTGCGCGTCTGCAGAAATATTAGCTATGAAGCAGATATGTAGCCGCTGAAAATCACTTTCTGATTATGAAGAATTTACGGTGTATGCGCCTAAGCAGAGTTACGCACAACGTAAAATAAAAGGGTGACTGAACGACTTTTTGGAACCGACGGCGTACGCGGTCTGGCAAACGATGTAATTACTCCCGCCCTGGCTATGGAGCTCGCGCAGGCGGCTTCTATTGTTCTGGGCTTTGACACGGTAGAAGAGGGCGTACGCCCCCGTGCCGTGATTGCAAATGACTCCCGATCCTCTGCAGACTTTATTGTCTCTGCGATGAAGGCTGGCTTCGCTAGCGCAGGTGTTGACGTGCTGGATGCCGGCATTGTCCCCACCCCCGCAGCAGCTTACCTGGTGGCACACACCGGTGCTGACTTTGGCGTGATGATTTCTGCATCGCACAACCCCGCAGCGGACAACGGTATTAAGTTCCTGGCTCGTGGCGGCCAGAAGCTGGAAGACTCCGTTGAGGACGCTATTGAGCGCGTTTACCGCGAGAAGTCCTTCCGCTACCCGACCGGTGGTGCTGTGGGTACCGTCAAGCCCCTGGAGAACGGTACCGAGGCTTACGTGAAGCACCTGGTCTCCACCCTGCCCGAAGGCAAGCCCCTCGACGGCATGAAGATTGTTCTGGACTGCGCAAACGGTGCAGCCTACGCGGCGTCCCCGGCAACCTTCGAGGCACTGGGTGCAGAGGTCATCGCACTGGCTGTAGAGCCCAACGGCACCAACATCAACGACGGTGTGGGCTCCACCCACCCCGAGAAGCTGCAGGCGGCTGTCGTTGAGCACGGCGCGGACCTCGGCATCGCCCACGACGGCGACTCCGACCGTTGCCAGGCAGTTGACGAAAAGGGCAACCTGGTAGACGGCGACCAGATCATGGCTATCCTGGCTGTTGCCGCTAAGCGCGAAGGTAAGCTCGCAAAGGACACTCTCGTCGCAACCGTGATGAGCAGCCTGGGTCTGGAACTGTACCTGCGCGAGCACGGTATTACCCTGGGCCGTACTGCTGTGGGCGACCGTTACGTCCTCGAGTCCATGCGCGAGCACGGCTACAACCTTGGCGGCGAGCAGTCCGGCCACGTTATCATGAGCGACTACGCAACCACCGGTGACGGCGTTCTGACCGGCATCCAGCTGGCTGCAGAGGTGGCTCGTAGCGGTCAGACCCTCTCGGAGCTGGCATCGCGTATGCAACCCACCCCGCAGCGTCTAATCAACGTCAAGGGCGTTGACCGTGCGGCGGTCAAGACCAACGAGGCGCTCGCTACCGCTGTGAGCGAGGCTGAAGGCGTACTGGGCGAGAGCGGCCGCGTGCTGCTGCGTGCATCCGGCACCGAGCCTCTGGTCCGCGTGATGGTTGAAGCTGCAACCCAGGAGCAGGCTGATGAGGTTGCTCAGCAGCTGGCTGGCGTTGTGGCTAAGGAACTGGCACTCTAAACGTATCCTTCCGGTGCGAAGACCGCAATGGAGGATAGAGAAGGGCTGGGAAGGTAGCACCTTCCCAGCCCTTCTGCGTTATCTTGAGCGGGCACGGGGGGGGGGGGGAGAGAGAGAGAGAGAGAGAACGCGGAAAACCCCCGCATCCACAGGGGATACGGGGGTTTGAAACTTAGTGGTAGAGAGCAGAGAAATTACTTCTTTGCCAGAGCGTCGCGGATCTCCTTCAGGAGGTCAAGCTCGGTCTCTTCCTTTTCAACAGCCTCGTCTTCAGCCTTCTTCTTAGCCAGTGCGAGTTCAGTCAGCTTCTGAGTGGGGATAACAACTGCGAAGTACACAGCAGCTGCAATCAGGACGAAGTTGACAATAGCGGTTAGGAACACGCCAACCTTGATCTGGCCGAAGACCAGGAACTCGTCGAAGTTGGGGGAGCCAACCAGCATGGAGATAGCCGGCATCAGGACGGCCTGGACAAGTGCGGTCACCACAGCGGTGAAGGCGGTACCCATGATCAGACCAACTGCGAGGTCGATGACGTTACCGCGAATCAGAAAATCTTTAAAACCCTTAAGCATGAGATATAGAATAGCGCCTTTTAGGTGTTCAAAATGCCATATTCTGAGAAAATTTTCACTGTAAAGCATGTGTTTTTCTTCACAGTGGTCCTATGGCGCCCGATACTTAAAGTCTAGCTCACATGAACCTGAGCAAAAATCTCTAAAACCTGCGAAAAACCGCGGATTTACGGGGTGTGTATGCGAAAAAATATGCATCTACTGTGCCTATTTAATTCCGACATGGAAGCCAGAAATACGACACGCATCACCACTCGACGCACCGGACAAAGCCAAAAACTTAGCTCAGAGCCTAGTTCGCACTTGCATAATCGGGTGCCGCACCCGTACCGATAAACTCCTCAAAAGTCTTCGCGCCCGAAGACACATACTCCTGAGCAATCTGCACACCCACATAGCGGTAATGCCACGGCTCAAAACGATAACCGGTCACCGACTGCCGACCATCAGGGAAGCGCAAAATATATCCGTAACGCGGAGCGTTCTTCGCCAACCACTGACCAGCCAGCGTATCGCGGTAACACTCCTCCAGACGGCAACCCTCAGGAGAAGCAAAATCAATCGCCAAGCCCGTCTGATGCTCCGAATAGCCGGGACGAGCCGATAACTGGTCCGCCACCTGTTGACCGTTCACCGAAACCCAATACTGATAGGTCTGCTGCTGCACCGCATACGAACGATACGCGCTAGAAACAAGCAGAGTCACGCCATCAGTAGCAGCCGCATCAATCATCGTATCCGCTGCCTTAGCCGCCTCAGCGCGCAATTGATGACCGTAGAACTCCACCAAGTCATTCGGCTCCCAATCCTGCTGCGCAAAGGGACGCATCTTATTCACGAGGCAACGCAAAGAATCCGGCTGAGACTCAACACTCGGCTGAGCAAGCGCCAACGGGGAAGAAGACACGCTCGCAGAAGCCGAAGCACTTGCAGAAGCACTGGTAGCAGAAGCAACAGGGGAGGGCGCGGCAGAAGAGGCTGCCGCAGGGGAAGAGGCGCTAGAAGAAGCCGCCGAAGCCGCCGCAGACTCAGAAGCACTCGCTGCAGAAGATGAAGAAGACGCACCCTGACCCTGCGAACCGCAAGCTGCCAATAGCGCCGTGCCACCAACTCCCAAAGCGGCACCCAAAAGAGTACGGCGATTCACCGCAGAACTATCAAAAGACTCCTGAGCGGTAGACGTACGGTGCAGGGACTTCACAATAACTCCTCATCATGGCGTAGGTGCATACAAAAGCACCGGAAGCCTAAACCCACCCCGTGAGGGAGTGGAGCCTCCGGCGCCTTCTACTAGAATGCACCACAAACGCGCTACACAGGCAACTAAAAGCCGCACACGAACGATAAAAACCTAAAGAACCTCTAGTTCTTACGCAGAAGAACCTGCTCCACGGTATGCTCGGCGCCCTTCTGCAGAATCAAATGCGCACGAGCACGAGTAGGCAAAACATTCTGCAACAGATTCGGCTCATTCACGCTCTTCCAAATGCCGGTCGCAACCTCAACCGCCTGCTCATCGCTCAGCTCCGCATAACGCTTGAAATACGACTCCGGATTCGCAAAAGCCGAAGAACGCAGAGTCAAGAAACGATTCACATACCAGCGCTCAATATCTTCAGTGCGGGCATCCACATAAATAGAGAAATCAAAGAAATCACTCAGCGTCAGATCAGAAGTCTCCGGACCCTCAGCCTGCGAAGGCGCCAAAACATTCAAACCCTCAAGAATCAGAACATCCGGTGCGGTGACCTCAATATGCTCATCCGGCATGATGTCGTAATACAGGTGTGAATACTTCGGCGCCACCACACGCTCGGCACCGGACTTCACCTGCGACACAAAATTCAACAGAGCACGGCGATCATAAGACTCCGGGAAACCCTTACGGTGCATAATACCGCGACGCTGAAGCTCAGCATTCGGGTACAAGAAACCATCCGTAGTCACCAACTGAACCTTCGGAGTCGAAGGCCAACGGCTCAAAAGAGCCTGCAAAATACGTGCCGTCGTCGACTTACCCACAGCAACAGAACCCGCCACACCAATAATGAACGGGACGCGGCGCTGAGACACATGCAGAAAATCATTCGTCATATGGTTCAACGAAGAAGCAGCAGTCACATACAGGTTAAGAAGACGAGAAACCGGCAGATAAATACGCTGCACCTCCTCAAGGTCGACAGTTTCACCCAGGCCTCGAAGAGACTCAATTTCCTCAGCACTGAGGGGAACAGAAATCTCATCGGCTAGGTGCGACCAACGGGAACGGTCAAGATGCATGAAGCGGTCATCGCCAGAAAAATACGGTGCGGTGCTCATTTATCTAAGTGTACGAACTTTCAGCCCGTGGGGAAAATATCTACTCTCACGGTATGTCTGAAGAAATAAATGTATGGAAAGAAAAGGGTAAAACCTGAAAAAGCCAGGAAAGCCACAATAAACGTGACGTATAACGGTATTTCACCGTGCGCATATCTGGATACTTGTGGGATAAACTTATAGCATGTGTGGAATCGTAGGATATGTAGGTCTGGACACTGCTCCGGACGGTAACAAGTTTGACCACAACGCATACGATGTGGTCCTCGAAGGTCTGCGCCGCCAGGAATACCGCGGCTATGACTCTGCTGGCGTGGCACTCGTGTGCCCCGACGGCATCGTATTCCGTAAGAAGGCTGGTAAGCTCCTGAACCTTGAGAACGAGGTCAAGGAACACCCCCTGCCTGACTCCCAGATTGGTATCGGTCACACCCGTTGGGCAACCCACGGTGGACCCACTGACAACAACGCTCACCCCCACGTTGTCGACAACGGCCGCCTCGCCGTCGTACACAACGGTATTATCGAAAACTTCGCAGAACTGCGTGCCGAACTGCTCGCCGAAGGCGTAGAGTTCGCATCTCAGACCGACACCGAGGTAGCTGCAGCAACCATCGCAAGCATCTACAACAAGCTCGGCACCGGTGACCTCACCGAGGCAGTACGCGTAGCATCCAACCGCCTCGAAGGTGCATTCACCATCCTGGCTATCCACGCCGACCACCCGGACCGCGTTGTGGCAACCCGCCGCAACTCCCCGCTGGTTATCGGCCTGGGCGAGAACGAGAACTTCCTCGGCTCTGACGTCTCCGCGTTCATTGACTACACCAAGGAAGCCGTCGAAATGGGTCAGGACCAGATCGTGACCATCACCGGCACTGACTACTCCATCATCGACTTCGAAGGTAACCCCGCAGAGGGCAAGCCGTTCCACATCGAGTGGGACGCAGCAGCAGCCGAAAAGGGCGGCTACAACTCCTTCATGGAGAAGGAAATCCACGAGCAGCCCACCGCAGTTGAGCAGACCCTCATGGGCCGCCTCGACGAAAACGGCAACCTCACCCTCGACGAACTGAACATTGACGACTCGGTGCTGCGCACCATCGACAAGATCATCGTCGTCGCATGTGGTACCGCAGCATACGCAGGCCAGGTGGCACGCTACGCCATCGAGCACTGGTGCCGCATCCCCACCGAGGTTGAGCTCGCACATGAGTTCCGCTACCGCGACCCCATCGTGAACGAGAAGACCCTCATCGTGGCACTCTCGCAGTCCGGCGAAACCATGGACACCCTGATGGCAGTGCGCCACGCACGCGAACAGGGTGCAAAGGTTATCTCCATCTGCAACACCCACGGCTCGACCCTGCCCCGCGAATCCGACGCTGCGCTGTACACCCACGCAGGCCCCGAAATCGCAGTGGCATCCACCAAGGCATTCCTGGCACAGATCACCGCAGCATACCTGCTTGGCCTGTACCTGGCACAGCTGCGCGGCAACAAGTACAAGGACGAAATTGCTTCGATCCTTGCCGAGCTGCAGAACATGCCCGCAAAGATCCAGAAGGTCCTCGACAACGACACCCAGGTCAAGGAACTGGGCGTCGAAATGAAGGATGCCTCCTCCGTGATCTTCCTTGGCCGCCACGTGGGCTTCCCCGTCGCAATGGAAGGCGCACTCAAGCTCAAGGAAATCACCTACATCCACGCTGAAGGCTTCGCAGCAGGCGAGCTCAAGCACGGCCCCATCGCACTGATCGATGAAGGCCAGCCGGTCATCGTAGTGGTTCCCTCCGCAAACGGTCGCGACTCCCTGCACGGCAAGGTCGTCTCCAACATCCAGGAAGTGCGCGCTCGCGGCGCCTTCACCATCGTCATCGCCGAGGAAGGCGACGAGGCCGTCAAGCCCTACGCAGACCGCCTCATCACCGTCCCGGCATGCCCCTCGCTGCTGCAGCCCCTGCTGGCAACTGTGCCCCTGCAGATCTTCGCATGCGCACTGGCAGAAGCTAAGGGCCTGGACGTTGACCAGCCGCGTAACCTCGCAAAGTCCGTGACCGTGGAGTAATTCTCTAGGGTAATCCTCTGGAGTAATCCTCGGAAATCGCCTCGGCGATAACGACAAGGGCGGTGGTTGAGTTCTTAGAGAACTCAACCACCGCCCTTGTCGTTTACTCAGGCGGTTATTCGTGGATGATCCAACAAAAATAGACGCTGTGAAACAGATATCAACTATGCGTCATATTTGCCGCTATCCCATCTAAAAGAAACGAATCTCGCTAGACTTAAAACAAGAGAAACCGCAAACAGGACGCGGCACCACCCCTAGCCCAGAAGGTGAAGCTCATGATCATGGGAATCGGCGTAGATACCGTCAACATCGAACGATTCGAACGAATCGTCACCGAAACACCAGCCTTCGTCCGCCGCGTCTTCACCCCCAACGAACGTACCCGGAATGTACGCTCCCAAGCCGTACGATTTGCCGCCAAAGAAGCCGTCGCAAAAGTACTCGGAGCACCCGCCGGACTCAACTGGCAAGACTGCGAAGTCGCCACCGCCGAAAGCGGCCAACCCTACCTCATCATTCAGGGCACCATCGCCCGCCGTGCTAAAGAACTCGGCATCAACCGCATCCACCTCTCGCTGACCCACGATGAACCCATCGCCATCGCCATCGCAACCGCCGAATACCTCAGCGATGCAGAACTGGCGCACCTGCAAAAGTTCAACCCCGAAAGCTACCGACTCAGCGTCATCGCCGGCGACGACACCGACGAAAACTAACGCCACCGACGATTAACGCAGAGCCACATCAACACCACACCCGGTGACCCCTAAGGCCCGCACGGTGCCACCCAAGGAGACAGCAATGAAGCTCATCTACACTGCTTCCCAGGTACGCGAAGCAGAAAAGCCCTACATCGAAGCCGCCGACTACGACGGCTACCTCATGCAACGCGCCGCAGACGCCGTCGCAGCCGAAGCACAGGACCTGCTCCGCGGCAAGGACAACGCCAAAATCCTGTTGCTCATCGGTCCGGGCAACAACGGCGCAGACACCATCTACGCCGGCGCCCGCCTTAGCGCCAAGGGTCACCGCGTTGATGCAGTCATCTTCGACTCCAGCGAAAAGAACCTCGAACTCATCGCCCGCGAAGGCGGCGAAGGCACCCGCGTGCTCGACCCCGAACACACCCACGAGCAGCTTGCCGGCTACGACCTGACCATCGACGGCATCCTGGGTACCGGCTCCAGCGGCGCCGTACGCGGTAGCGCCGGCGAATACCTGGGCGTACTCCGCGCCGCGCAGCTCGACGGTAAGCTCGGCGCAGTCCTCGCCGTCGACACCCCCTCCGGAGTCGACAACAACCGCGGAACCGTGCACGAACCCTCCCTGCGTGCCGACCGCACCGTCACCTTCATCGGTCACAAGCTGCCGGCAGGCACCAGCCACAGCGTCCACTCCGGAGACATCAAACTCTACGACCTGGGCGTGCCCGAAGCCCTCGACGCCCACAAGCCCGCCCTGCGTGTTCTCGACCGCGAAGACTACCGCGAACTCATCGAAATCCCCGACGAGCACTCCCACAAGTACACTCGCGGCGTACTCGGCATGCTCACTGGAAGCCTCGAATACCCCGGCGCAGCCCTCATGAGTGTGCGTGCTGCCCTCAACACCGGCGTTGGTATGGTTCGCTTCGGTGCCAACTCCCACGAGCTCCGCCAGCTCATGATCGCCCACAACCCCGAAACCGTCTACTTCAGCGGCGCACCCGCCCTGCAGAGGGTCACCGTCTGGGCCGGCGGCTCCGGCTCCAGCTACGACTCGCTGGACAAGAACCGCTACCTGCTCCACTCGCCCGAACCCGCAATCCTCGACGCTGGTGCCTGCGACCTGGCGGCAGAATACATGGCAACCGGTAAGCACCTCGGATCCCACAAGATTCTCACCCCGCACGCGGCAGAACTCGAACGATTCCTGCGGGTCGTACACGAGCTCGCCCCCGAAACCTGGAAGAAGCACCTGGGCGAAGCCATCGTACCCAGCCGCAAGGACATTGACGCAGAGCCCTTCCGCTGGGTGCGTGCCGCCTCCGAACTCTCCGGCGCGACCGTCATGCTCAAGGGCGGTTACACGCTCATTGCGGCACCCAACGGCGCCACCTACAGCGTTGCCGGAGGAAGCCCCTGGCTCGCCACCGCAGGCAGCGGAGACACCCTCACCGGCATCTACGGCGCCCTGCTCGCCCAGACCGTAGCCGCCTTCGAAGCCCGCGGAGAAACCCTGGAAGACTGCACCTACGCCTCCATCGGTGCGCTCGCAGTCTACCTGCACGGTGAAGCCGCACGCGCCAGCGCCACCGGAAGCGTCAAGGACGCACTGCTGGGCCCCGCCCCGGCAACCCGCGTCGCGGAGATGCTCCCCGAAGTCATTGCGCGACTCATCGCCGAATAGGGCAGAGGCGCCCAGTACGCCGCCTCCAGCCTAACGCCCTCCAGAGATTCTAGAGCGTCTCTCAATGAACCAGGCAGAAGGCACAAAGGAAGGGGCGTGAATCCACCGGAAATGGATTCACGCCCCTTCTGTGCGTTTATATCAATGGATGATGCCAAGCTGCCTGTGCCGGAACAGCATCTTCAAAAACGGCATACATACCAGCGAGAGACCCCCAACTCTTCTTAGTACGCGCCTTCCTTAGCGAAAACCGCACGGACAGTACGCAGAAGAATAATGAGGTCACCGGTAAGCGACCAGTTCTCAACATAGTAGAGATCCAGACGAACCGACTCTTCCCAAGAAAGGTCACTACGGCCAGAAACCTGCCACAGACCGGTAATACCGGGCTTCACCAGCAGACGGCGGTACGCAATGTCCTCGTACTGCTCAACTTCCTCAACCAGCGGAGGACGCGGACCCACCAGCGACATATCGCCAATGAACACGTTCCACAGCTGAGGCAACTCATCAATCGAGTACTTACGGATGAACTTGCCGATGGGGGTAATACGCGGGTCGTCCTTCATCTTGAAGAGCACACCATTACCCTCGTTCTGCTCCAGGAGGCGCTTCTTAACCTCTTCGGCGTCAGTACGCATCGAACGGAACTTCACCATCTTGAACATTTCACCGTTCAGACCCACACGGTTCTGCAGGAAGAAGACCGGACCGCCATCACGCTTGACCAGCAGCGCCACCACCAGGAACAGCGGAGACAGCAGAATCAAACCCAGACCCGAAGACACAACATCCACAGCGCGCTTGAAGAACGCCGACAGACCGGTAATACGCGGCGTCGACACGTGCACCAGCGGCAGACCATTCAGCGGCTGCATGTGCATACGCGGACCAGCAATATCGGTCGTCGCAGGAGCCATAATCAGCGAAATATGCGCATCAGCAAGCTTCCAACCCAGCAGACGAACCTGATCCGGGCTCAAGTGGTGACCATTCGTAACCGCGACCATGTGAATATCGTTCTCGCGGATGGCCTCCATAATGTCAGCCGGAGAAGTGCTGTAACCAAGGACCGGAATCGGAGCGCCAGCAACAGTAGTACCCGGGGTGAAACCGGGCAGGTAGAACGCAGCGGGGGACAGGCCGGAAGCAACCACATCCTTCAGGTTCTTGTACAGGTGCTGACCGGTCGTCACATCAGAAATAATCATGACGCGAGTCAACGCACGACCGCGAGTACGCGAACGCACCAGACCCTGACGAATCAGCCAACGCTCAACGAGCAGAAGGAACAGACCCAGCGGGTAAGCAATCAGCAGGTACATACGGGTGACGTCAACCTTAAGGAAGAACGCCACAATAATCAGCAGGCAGAAAAAGTAAGTAGTACCGCGAGTAATGAGGCGGTACTCCTCAGTGCCGAACCCCATGATGCGCAGGCTGCGGGAGCCGTTCACCTGGAGGATAAACCACCAGCCGACAACCATACCAACGCCCAGGAAGATGTAATCAATAGCGGGAATACGGCCATCCAGGGCGTTAATAGGCCAAACGTTCACATAGGGCAGGTCAGCATTCTCCCACCCGAAACGAATCAGATGCGCAGCGACAACCGCAATAGCAATGGCGAGAAAATCGCCAAAGTAAAGGGCACGCTGAACCTTGGGATGCCAGCTTCGCTTGACGACGAAGTCTGAACCCCACATTTTTTTAAGACGATCTTGTACTTTCAACGGTGTAATCTTCCCCGGAAATTTGTCCTGTGTCGTGGACTGAGAGCGGCGAATAGGCACATTTACCCCTAATTATCGGTGAATAGGGAATCGTGTCCTAGTCTTTGTCCTGATGAATGAGTGAACCCTTAATCTTACTGAGTGAAAATAATGGCAGAGACTACGGCAAAGGCGCTGGTAAGACGCCTAGTGGAGCGTTATATGAGCCCACAGAGCGCATAAACGTGTTCCGTAAACTATTCTACGGGGTCGGGGGTCTTCCGTCTCGAAGAATGAAGAGGCAAAGTCGCTCCGGTGTGATGAAATCAATCACAGAAAAAGAAGAGAATAAGAGCCTCCGGGAAGAATGCCTAGTGGAGCTAAGAAACTCCCAAAACTACCGGTATGTTTCACGCACCTGCAGAAAAACAATAACCGGCATATAAAAAGACAAACCCCGGAGGCTCAATAACAAACCCTACGCACACGGCGTAAAAGGGACATTAAGGACGCTCAAGCCCCGCACGATCCAAAATGAAATCAATCATCGGTTCATAACGGCGCGGCGGAACGTTATCGTCCATCGGCACGCACACCGGCAAATCTCCCTGCTCAGCCGCAACAAACAGACCCGGATCATTACAATCCGCAATGCCAATCGTCAGCAGCTTACGAGTAGACGCCGCATAACCACCCATACCGTGATCCGAAACCACCAGATCCGGGGTCACGCCACGCGCCTCCAGCTGATCCAAAGCGATGCGCATCGGGCCGGGGAAATGTGTATGCTGCAGGTTGCCGTACTGCTCAAACATCACGACATCCATAATCTGGCGGACGTCGCCGTC
>ERZ1674245.519-NODE-519-length-12834-cov-14.370060_pt1 | contig 12834 bp, 10 predicted proteins | sample MGYA00581205_ERZ1674245 | MGnify/ENA primary metagenome ERZ1674245 (study PRJEB41354, sample SAMEA4873314) | human saliva metagenome | biome: human-associated habitat [ENVO:00009003]; feature: mouth environment [ENVO:08000002]; material: saliva material... | reverse complement strand
GTGAGAATAGAGTGAGTTTCGCGCCCTTGCGAGGGGGCAAGTCGTTCGTGTATAGGTGCTTGAGTATAAATGCTGTCAAAGTGTTAGGACTGTAGTGCACGAAGCGGTATCACGTAATGCTTTAATGTGTATATTTGCTACTACAAACGACGACAAAGCACATGGACGAAAGACGCATCGCACGTATTCGTGAGATGGAGACCGCACTCAACCAGTGGGTGGACCTCGGCAACAAGGGGGAAGAACTCCTTGAGGTCATGACGTCTCATCTCCCCAGCCTGGAGCGTCTCGTCGCCTACTACAGCTCCCCCGACTGGATGCGTGACCACGATGCCAGCGATGAGGGACTCCTCCCACCAGATCTTCCCCACGGCGTCCTCAGCGAAGATGCCGTCTTCGACCTCCTCACACAGCTCTATGGCTTGTGCGGGATCGTGAAAGACATAGAGCAGCGCCTCGGAAAGATACCTTAGAGAAAAGTTAGGGTAGCCGTACCACCCCAGCCCTGGAGCGGCGCACTACCCCCGACTATTATAGTACACAAACAACTACATTAAGAAAACTATGCAGCAGTACACCCTCAATCCCATAGCACGCGCTATCGGGAAGGCCCCCAAGGACTTCACTAAGGCAGACATCACCAAGTACATCCTCGACGAGGGCATCCACGAACTCAACTTCCGCTATACGGCAGCTGATGGGCGTCTCAAGGAGCTGAACTTCGTCATCCAAGATGCCGAGTATCTTGATGAAGTCCTCTCCTCTGGTGAGCGCGTAGACGGCTCCAGCCTCTTCCCAGGTCTGATGGAAGCCGGCTCCTCTGACCTCTATGTAGTGCCTAAGTTCTCCTCGGCCTTTATGGATCCCTTCGCTGCTCAGCCTACGATTTCCTTCTTCTGCGCCTATATGGATAAGAACGGCCAGCCTCTCGCGGCTGCTCCTGACGAGATCCTGCGCCGTGCTGCTCAGGCCTTCCGCGAAGTGACGGGTGGTCTGGAGTTCTGCGCCATGGGTGAGCTCGAGTACTACGTCATCGGCGAGCAGGAAGATGGCTACGAAGCTGTCGACCAGCGTGGCTACCATGAGATGGGCCCCTTCAGCAAGCAGATCGACTTCCGTACGGAGGCTATGCGCCTCATCTGCAAATGCGGTGGCCAGATCAAGTACGGCCACGGTGAAGTAGGGAACTTTATGGCTGACGGTCTCAACTACGAGCAGAACGAAATCGAATTCCTCCCCGTACCCGTCGAAGAAGCTGCACAGCACCTGCAGCTCGGTAAGTGGATCCTCTTCGAGCTCGGCTGGAGAATGGGTCTCAAGGTAACCTTCGCTCCTAAGATCATCGTCGGTAAGGCTGGTAGCGGTATGCACGTCCACACGAAGATCGTCGACAAGAACGGCGTCAACCAGTATGTCGACCAGGCTGGCGAACTCACGGCTACTGCCCACAAGGCTGTCGCTGGTATGATGAGCCTCGCTGCTTCGCTCACTGCCTTCGGTAATACGAACCCCACCTCTTACCTGCGTCTCGTACCTCATCAGGAGGCTCCTACGACGGTATGCTGGGGCGACCGCAACCGCTCGGCTCTCGTGCGTGTACCCCTCGGCTGGAGTGCTGACGTCGATATGTCCAGCATCATCAACCCCCTCGAAACGCCCAGCAAGAAGCGCTACACCAATAAGCAGACGATTGAGTTCCGTGCCTCCGACGGCTCGGCTAACCTCTACCTCCTGCTGGCTGGTATCTGTACGGCAGTACGCCACGGCTTCGAGATCGACAATGCTGAGCAGCTCGCTAAGGATACCTATGTCGCTGTGAACATCCACAAGGATGAGTTCGCTGGCGCCGTAGCTCATCTGGATAGCCTGCCTGCTTCCTGCGTCGCATCGGCCGAACGTCTGCGCCAGCACCGTGCTATCTACGAAGCTCGCGGCGTCTTCGATCCTACGACGATCGATATGCTGATCCGCAACCTCGAGGCTTATCAGGATGCTGACCTCCGTGCTAAGGCACAGGCTGATCCTCAGTTCCTCAAGGAGCTCGTCGAACGCTACTTCTACTGCTAAGTCGCTTCCTCCGTCTAAGCATCGCATAAAGGGCAGCCCCCGCTACTCCATCGGAGTGGCGGGGGCTGCTGCATTTGGGCCGTATGGGGAGCGAGGGCGCTGTGCGCTTAGAAGCGGGAGCGCATCGCCTCGGCGTTCTTGCTGGCTTGCTTGCCTTGGAGGTGCGCACCGAAGGTGTAGGTCACACTCGCCATGAGCATATTGCGCATGACCATATTGATGATCTCGATCTTATTGCCCTCGGTGGTCATGGTCACACGGTAGTCGGGCGAAGCGAGGTTCATGACGCCAGTGCTCAGACGGAGGTGTCCCTTGAGGAGGCTATAGTTGAGGATCAGGCCAGTGTGGATGCGACTATGTGTGCGTGCGCCACCAGAGACCTCGGGGCTCATGTAGTTCAGGTAGAAGTTCCCCGTGAGGGTCTTCGTGCGGTTGAGGAAGAGCGTACCGTTGAGGCTTGCGCTATAGGAGAGTCCCTTGTCTGAGCTGAGTCGTCGACCGTCGTGGTCAATGTGGGAGATGGTGTAGCCGACCTGATGGCTGATGTAGCACTGCAGGAAGGGGAGCGCGTGGAAGAAGTAGCTATTCAGCAGCCCGACATTATACTGAGTCTCAGCATTGTCGCTCTGATAGTGTACCTCACTCGTCGCAGGATTCATCAGCGCTACCATGGTGATGCCATCCCAGTTGTAGTTAGCGAAGGCCTGGAAGTTCAGCGTACCATCGAGGGTATAGCCGAGGGTGAGTGAGCCCTGCTTCTCGGGGCGCAGGTCTTCCTTCCCCGCGATGGTGCTGTACTGGTTCTCATACTGAGGATAGGGAGATAGCTGGCTGAAGTGCGGGCGGTCGAGGCGGATCGTCCCCTCGAGGTTCAGGGCATGGCGCTCACTGGGCGTGAAGCCGAGATAGATGGTGGGGAAGATATTCAGATAGTCGCGCGTCTTGAGTGCGGTGTGGCCCTGTACCTTCCCATCGGTGTGGGTGTACTCCATACGCAGCCCCCCGCGGAGGTTCCACTTCGCTGAGAGTGGCTGGGTGACGTCGGTGTAGAGGGCATAGACGTGCTCGTCGAAGAGGATGGCATCGGTGCGTGCGCCGAGGGTCGTGTGGGCGAAGTATTCGTTGTGGTTGTCTGTGCGGCTCCAGGTACCCTTTGCCCCAAAGGCCAGGATCGTCTTCCCTAAGGGCAGGGTGAAGTCGACATTCGTCAGGTAGGAGTGTACGCGCTGCCCTTTATTGCTCTGGTAGGCGAAGTCCGAGCCTGGTGCTGGAGCTCCTGTGGCGAGGTAGCCCGTGGAGGCAAAGAAGCCATCTGTAGAGACGCGTGAGCCTACGTAGTCGGCATCCCATGAGATCTTGCGCCCTGGGGCCTTGGCGAAGGTCTTCTCGAGATGGAGGTTGAGTGCGGTGTAGGCACCATGATCCTTCTCTGACGCAGCTCCTGGTAGGCGGAGCTGGAGGTCCTGGCTGCCATCGGGGCGGATGGTGTAGTTGCGTGTCTCGTTCGTGCGGTCGGTCTGCTTCCTGCTTGGCGCGTAGGTGGCGGTGAAGCCTACGGTGAGCTCGGGGTTAATCGTGTAGTCGAGTCCACCTCTGACATTGAGACCACGCCCCTTGTAGTCGAAGAGGGAGGTGCTGGCAGAATAGAGCTGAGTCGAGGGAGCGGTACGGTAGGTGTCGAAGTTCCCTACGATACTCGAGAGGTGGCCGTCGAGGTTGAGCGAGGCGGATACACGGCCCTGCTTGTAGTTGAGCCCTGTCGAGAGGCTGGGGCTGATGCGCCCCTTATAGAGTGAAGCATTAGCCGAGATACTCCCACCGAAGTAGTCATTCTGAGCCTTCTTCATCACGATGTTCAGCACACCGGCATTGCCCTCCGCCTCATACTTGGCTGGTGGGGTGGTGAGTACCTGTACTTCGGCGATGTCGGACTGGCTGTAGGAGCGGAGCAGGCCCGTGAGGGCTTCGCCCGAGAGGCGAACGCGCTTGTCGTTGATGAGGATGATGGCCTTACCACGACCGATGATGGAGATGCCGTCGTCGGTGACGCTGAGCCCAGGGGTGCGCTTGAGGACGTCGAGGGCATTCTGCGCCCCAGCGCTGATCTGCTGGGCGTCGAAGACGAGGCGGTCTGCCTGACGGATGATGATGGGGCGGCGGCCACGTACCTCGACGCCGCGGAGCTGCTGGGTCTCTTCGCTGAGGAGGAGCTCGCCGAGGTCAAGGCCTGTGGCGGGGAGGGTGATGGTCTTGTACTGACCTTGGTAGCCCAGAGCACGGAGCTCGAGGAGGTAGGTGCCAGCGGAGGCCGTGAGGGAGAAGGTGCCGAGGGAGTCGGTCACGACACCCGTGACGAGGGTGCTGTCGGGGAGCCGGCGCAGTAGCGCGTTGCCCATGTCGATGGCTTGGCGGTCACTTGCGCGCAGGAGTCTGCCCTGGAGTCGTGCGTCGCCTGTGCTCTGAGCGAAGGTGCTTCCCGTGCCCAGTGCGAGGGCGGTGAGGAGTAGATGAAGGCGTTTCATAAGAAGTTCTTTGCGTAATGGGTTAGTATTACACTGCAAATATATGAACTTTCTTTTGAAGTGTACAAATGTATGGTACACGCCTTCACATTTCCTGCTCTCGGGCGGGAAAGTAATAACCCCCGATAGCCTGTCTTGGGCTGTCGGGGGTTAGGTGCTATACGTTGGATGATCGTGCGGGGGAGGTGTGTGCGCTAAGACTTCTTGTTGAAGATGACCTCCTGCAGGGGCAGCTCGGTGAAGGTGGGGAAGGTCGAGCCAGGAGCGACCTCGGCATCCGAGGTGACGAAGCCTGCGGAGATGGACGTCCCACGGACGATACCGCGGAAGGAGCGGAGGATCGTTATCTTGCCGAAGGGTGTGGTCTTCGAATAGTCATCGATATAAATCGTGTCGCCAGCGAAGTGGCAGGGGATGTCATACGTCAGGGTACCCATAGGAGAGCCCTCGTAGTTCAGGCTTAGCTCGACGTCCTCGGGACTATTGAAGTGGAGGGTGAAGATACCCGTGCTGTCGCACCATTCGGTGCCTTGGAGGTGGTGTTTGTCTTCAGCTGTGGAGGCTTTCTGGGCTCCCTGGCATGAGCCTAATAGGAGTGTGAGGGCGAGCGCTCCGAGGGAGAGGGAGCGGAAGCAGGCGTGTCGTGTCATCGTCTTTCTGTTGTGTCGTTCCGTTGCAGGTGAGAGATGGACTGGGGATGGTACTCAGTAGCCCCAGCATATAGGGACAAAGGTACGTGCTTTCCCCACCTCCTGCAATCCTCATTTTTAGGTATTTCTTCCTCCTCATGCTACGGGCAAGGCCTTCATCCATCACAGCGGTTTTTCTTATTCAGTAGCGGAAAAAGTGGTAGTCTCGCGAGGAAGTATGCAGCTTCCCGTAGTGGTATTTCTCTATCCACGTACGTAGTCTTATCGGCCAGGTATCTAAATCCAAATGTCCACGCACGTAGTCCTTAGATCTACGTATGTAGACCGAATGAATCCACTACGGATCCGTAGCTTTTCCTCGTACGCGTAGGCGTTCATACCATCACTACTTCCAGCTTTTTCCTCCGCAGAAATGCGCCTGTATGGTACCGCTATGCGGTGCGTATCGCAGGGCACTGTGTCAGCGTCTGTATATAGATAGGGGCTTAGCGATTTGCTCCCAAGGAGGGGGCTTTGAATGGCGGAGATGGGGTGTGCGGGTAGCTGGAGGGAGCGGGCCTCGGGGAGGTGAATGCGGGGCGTGTAAGTGGTAGGTGACGAGGTGCTTACGTTCGTCAAAATATTTATTTAGTCGGCTCCTTGGAGGGGCGGAGTATTTGCCTTTACTTTGTCGTGGAGTCCTGCTCGAAGCTCTCTTTTGGTACCCTTCACCTCGCCCAGCTCCTCCTTATATATACGTATGCTGGTAGGGTAGGGGGCAGGAAGAAGCGGAGCGCTCCACCATGCATTTATTCATTTTATTCATACCACACGACGATGAAAACACCTATCATCTCTTCGTCTGCCGCTGCCCAGTCCAGCGTGCCCTCCCTCATCTTCCGTGCCTATACGGTCAAGGAGCTTGCCTGTCTCTACTTCCCACAGAAGACGGCTACGGGAGCCTCCCGCTCGCTGCGTGCGCTCATCCGCCACGACCCCGAGCTACTCTCCCAGCTACGTGCCCAAGGCTATCGCCCGCGGGTGCACTACCTGCCACCCTCTGCCGTGCAGGTACTACTCGAGCATTTAGGCACTCCGGAGGAGTTCTACGAGATTCTCCGTAAGGCCTAATAGAGGCTCATCCTATGGGGGCGGTACGGGCCAAACGAAATATTTGACTATCTTTGCACCACAATTAAGAGGACGTGTGCGCCGTTATAGTCATGCCGTAGGGCATAAGAGTCCGCACCCCTCCAATGGATTGGTTGGGTAGCTCAGCTGGATAGAGCAATAGCCTTCTAAGCTATCGGTCCTGGGTTCGAATCCCAGCCCAATCACACAAGCTCCCCCCACTCAATATCCCTTACATCACTAAGATACTCTTTGATGGGGTTGGCTTTTGGCTCTTCGCCATCATCTTTGTAGCCACCTCTGGCTACCATTTATAGTCTGATATATTATCCCTTGGGTGGCTGATCCCTCCCAAGTACTTCGGGTCGTCAGGGGCGTCTGTAGGGCGCACCCTCATCGCTCTCGTAGCCACTACCCCAAGTCCTTGTGTCGATCAGTCTTCCTATGACATCCGTCCTGAAGGAGCCCCCGCCCCCGGGGGATAGTACGTATTCATAATCAATATGCAACGATACAATATCACCGAGCTGTCCAGCAAGACGCTGGAGGAGCTCCAGGAGATCGCCCGAGAAATAGGCTTCTCTCCTGATGCCTTCCCCGAGAAGCGCGAACTGATCTACGAGATCCTGGACCAGCAAGCCGTCACCGTCGCTGAGACGACGAGTGTCAAGCGCAAGCCTGGTCGCCCTCGCAAGTCCCCTTCCACCGAAGAGTCTACCCATGAAACGCCCAAGTCTACCCCCGCTACCTCTTCTGCTCCCGCTGATGACGCCCCCGAAGCCTCGGAGGACGCTCCCGAAGTAGAGCAGCCAAAGCGTAAGCGTGGTCGCCCCTCTAAGGCTGAAGCGCTGGCACGTGAGCAAGCCCTCTCTGCCGTAGCTAAGGCCTCCGAAGAGCATGCTAAGGATCCCGAAGCGATCGCTGTCGAGGAGCCAGCAGCTCCCGCCCCCAAGCCCATCCGTGGTGCCCGCACGTCGGCCTCCGCTGCGAAGCCTGCTGCCAGCCCTGCTGTCGCCGTAGAGCCCCGCGTCGCTGAAGCTGCCCCCGCAGCCGCAGCCGCTAAGGAAGGCGAAGCTCCCGCAGCAGCACCTGCGCAGAGCCCCGCACGCATGGTCTTCCGTCACAAGGATAGCAAGTCTGTCCTTGACGAGATCCTGCCTACCCTCAATACGCCCCAGCCCCAGCCCAAGGTACGTCAGCAGCAGCCCCAGGCTCCTGCTCAGCCCCAGGTACATCAGGTACAGGTGCAGGCACAGCAGCCTGCCGAGCCTAAGGCTCAGCCCGCTGTGAAGGCCGTCGCTCGCCCCCAGCAGGAGTTCGACTTCTCGGGTATCCTCGAGTGCTCCGGCGTACTGGAGATCCTGCCCGACGGCTATGGCTTCCTCCGCTCTGCGGACTACAACTACCTCCCTTCGCCTGACGATATCTACCTCTCGGCAAACCAGATCAAGCAGTGGAGCCTGCGCCCTGGTGACCTCGTCGAGGGCTTCATCCGTCCTCCACAGGATGGCGATAAGTACTTCCCCTTCGATACGATCACGCGTGTCAATGGGCGTACCCCCTCGGAGATGCGCGACCGCGTACCCTTCGACCACCTCACGCCGATCTTCCCCGATGAGAAGTTCCGCCTCGAGTCTACCAATAACCCTGCTGTACAGGACAAGATCGCGATGCGTATCGTCGACCTCTTTGCTCCTATCGGTAAGGGCCAGCGTGGTCTCATCGTCGCACAGCCCAAGACGGGTAAGACCGTCCTGCTGAAGAATATCGCTAACGCTATCGCAGCCAACCACCCCGAGGTCTATATGATCATCCTCCTCATCGACGAGCGTCCTGAGGAAGTCACCGATATGGCGACCAGCGTCAATGCCGAGGTCATCGCTTCGACCTTCGACGAGCCTGCTGACCGCCACGTCAAGATCGCCGAGATCGTGCTGAACAAGGCTAAGCGTATGGTAGAGAGCGGTCAGGATGTCGTCATCCTCCTCGACTCCATCACGCGTCTGGCACGTGCCTACAATACGGTACAGCCTGCCTCGGGTAAGGTGCTCTCTGGTGGTGTCGATGCCAACGCCCTGCAGAAGCCCAAGCGCTTCTTCGGTGCTGCGCGTAACATCCGCGGTGGCGGTAGCCTGACGATCCTCGCTACGGCCCTGCAGGAGACGGGCTCGAAGATGGATGATGTGATCTTCGAAGAGTTCAAGGGCACGGGTAACATGGAGCTCCAGCTCGACCGTCGTCTGGCGAATAAGCGTATCTATCCAGCCGTCGACCTCGTGGCCAGCAGCACGCGCCGCGATGACCTCCTGCAGGATCAGACGACCCAGAGCCGTATGTGGTCTGTGCGTAAGGTCCTCTCGGAGATGAACCCCATCGAAGCGATGGAGAACGTCAAGAACCTCATGCTCCGCACCAAGGATAATGAGGAGTTCTTCGCCGAAGTGAATAGCTAATCACAGAGGTAGTGGCTTAGTCCAATAGTTCTCTTATCTTTGTAGAGTAAACACAATTACTACTAACACAAAATATCCTATCGCACAATGAGCAAGATCGGTATTTTCTACGGCTCTTCTACGGGCTCTACCTCCGAAGTAGCACAGCGTCTGGCTAAGGCCCTCGGCGCAGAAGCTAATGTCTATGATGTCGCTGGCGCAGACGCCGCTGATGCAGCTGCCTTCGATGTCCTCCTCCTCGGTTCCTCTACGTGGGGTATCGGTGACCTCCAGGACGACTGGGAAGACTTCCTCCCCAAGCTCGCTGAGCAGAGCCTCGCTGGCAAGAAGGTCGCTCTCTTCGGCTGCGGTGACGCTGACAGCTATCCCGATAGCTTCTGCGAAGCTCTGGCTAAGATCCACGAAGGCCTCGCTGGTACGGGCTGCTCCTTCATCGGTGCTTACGAGCCCGAAGGCTACAGCTACGATGCTACTGAAACGGAACAGGATGGCAAGCTCATCGGTCTCTGCATCGACGAAGCTAACCAGTCTGACCTCACCGACGAACGTATCGAAAAGTGGGTCGCTCTGCTGCAGTCGCAGTTCTAAGAGCGAGCGCTTAGCACGACCAATATGAGTTGCCCTTCGGCTGTCTCCCACACGGGGGTACGGCCGAAGGGCAACTTTTTGTATCTTTAGGGTATAGTTAGTTAGCTCGCTATTCATCACTATCATCATCAAATACACTATGAAGCAAACGACACTCCTCGCAGCCTTTGCTCTGGCTGTCACAGCCTGGGCTACTCCGTCTGCTGAGGCTTGCTCCGACCTGATCGTGGGCAAGAAGGCTTCGGTCGACGGCTCCGTCATGATCAGCTACTCGGCCGACTCGCACACCCTCTACGGCGACCTCGTACATTATCCAGCTAAGGCTTGGGGCAAGGGCCTCATGCTCCAGATCCACGAGTGGGATACGGGCAAGCCCCTTGGCTATATCCCTCAGGCCGCTGTCACCTACAATGTCGTGGGGAATATGAATGAGCATCAGGTAGCCATCACCGAGAGTACTTGGGGTGGCCGCAAGGAGCTCCACGACCCCTCGGGCGTCATGGACTACGGTAGCCTCATCTATGTGGCTCTGCAGCGCTCCCGCTCAGCTCGCGAAGCAATCCGCGTCATGACCGACCTCGTCCGCGACTACGGCTACTACAGCTCGGGTGAGTCCTTCACCATCGCTGACAAGAACGAAGTCTGGATCATGGAGCTTATCGGCAAGGGCCCCAAGAAGAAGGGCGCTACGTGGGTAGCTATCCGCATCCCCGATGATGCTATCGCAGCTCACGCCAATCAGGCACGTATCCACAAGATCCCCTTCGGCGACAAGGAGAACTGCATGTACGAGAAGGACGTAGTCAACGTAGCTCGTGAGAACGGATGGTTCAAGGGTAAGGATAAGGACTTCGACTTCCAGAAGGCTTACAACCCCTATGACTTCAGCGGCCTGCGTGCTTGCGAAGCTCGTGTATGGAGCTTCTTCCGCACCTTCGATAAGAGCATGGACAAGTACAAGAAGCACATCATGGGTGATGCTTCCGAAGAGCCTATGCCTCTCTACATCATCCCCGACCGCAAGGTGAGCCTCGCTGACGTCCGCGAAGGGATGCGCAACCACTACGAAGGCACCGAGCTCTCGATGACGAACGACCCCGGGGCTGGTGTCTACAAGGTCCCCTACCGCTGGCGTCCTATGACCTTCAAGAGCGAAGGCCGTGAGTACTTCAACGAGCGCGCTATCGCTACGCAGCAGACGGGCTTCGTGCTCATCGCTCAGATGCGTAGCTGGCTGCCCGATGCTGTCGGTGGTATCCTGTGGTTCGGTGTCGACGATGCCAATACGGCTGTCCTCACGCCTATGTACACCTCCATCACCGAGATCCCCGAATGCTACCGCCGTGGCAACGGGAGCATGACGGAGTTCAGCTGGACGTCTGCCTTCTGGATCCACAACTGGGTAGCTAACATGGCTTACAACCGCTATGAGCCTATGATCCGCGACATTCGCCCCGTGCAGAAGGAGCTGGAAGATAGCTACGTCGACCTGGTGAAGAACACCGACGCTAAGGCTCTCGAGCTGCTGAAGAGCAGCCCCGCACAGGCCACCGCTTACCTCACGGAGGTCTGCGGTAAGGTAGCCAACGAGGCGACCGCTCGCTGGAAGAAGCTCGGTGAATACCTCCTCGTCAAGTACATGGACGGTAACGTCAAGAAGGAGAAGGACGGCAAGTTCGAAGAGAACGGCTACGGCCAGATCGTCTCGCCCAACTTCCCCGGCTACAGCCAGGAATACTACGACCAGGTCGCTAAGAGCGGCGAAGCCAAGCACCTCGAGGTCCCCAAGAAGGATAAGTAATCGTACCTAATCTACTGAGGCTACAAGGATCTATGCTCTCGTGGCATAGCCCCTTGTAGCCTCAGTAGTATCCCACTCTTATGTGATTCTCAGTTAAGAAGTCCTATATATGGCAAGAGCAATTACCTATTACTATCCCGATGAGTCTGCACCCTCGTCACTGAAAGTGTTGCAAGATCGAAGCAGTCAGATCCGTGGCTTCTATTTCACTCGCGATCGACTTGAGGATATTGCCAAGGTGGAGAATGCTGGCAACTATGCTATCTACTTCCTCTTGGGGAATGATGATGACGAGCATCCTATCCCCACGATCTATGTCGGGCAGTCCAAGAATGGAGCAGGACGTATTATTGACCACAAGTACAAGAAGATCTTCTGGAGCCACTGCATTATGTTCGTGTCAGATAATAATGCCTTTGATACGAACGCCATTGACTATATGGAGTACTACTTCATCCAGAAGGTGATCAGTGCAGGTGCCTACTCTGTGGAGAATAAGGATGAGCGCAAGAAAGAGCCGAATGTCAGTATCTATGATAAGCCGACCTATGATCAGTACATCACGCAGATCGAGTTCCTCCTACAGATTGAAGGGGTACGGCTTACGCTCCCGACAAAGAAGATCGCTGGGAAGTACTATAAGTTGAAAACTAAAGGTCCGTTAGCTCAAGCATATTTCCAAGATGGGCTATTCTATTTGGAAGTGGAATCTATCATTCGTCCTGCTGCAGCCAAGTCACAGTTGAAAGAGGTACAAGCTGCCTTACTTCGGCGTGATAAACTGATTAAATCGCTTCTCGTAGAGAAGAAGATTAGGGCTTGTGCGGATCCTGACAGCTACGAAGTGGTATATCCTCTTTCCTTCAAAAGCCCTTCCACCATGGCTCTCTTTGTCTTAGGACGTAATGCCAATGGCTGGACGGAGTTTGTCGGACTTGATGAGCTACGAGAATCCCCTGAATCTGAGTGAGACTATAACTAAGTGGGGACTATGCTAAGGCGCACATTCCCCAGCGTGTAGGCGGGGCGGAATTTCCGTATATGCACAAATATATTTCTGTATATGCGAAAAAATATTTCCGTATATACGAAAATAAATCGCCGTATATACGCAAGTTTATCGGCGCATATACGGGTGCTCGGCGCCTTGCTTTCGCCCGCCGTTTGGTGCAGGGAGTGTGCGGGGCGAAGGTGCACTACTACTTAGATAAAAACGATCGTCCACGGACTGTCACCCACCGGGGGTGGGGCAGTCCGTGGATGATTTGTCTTGTGGAGGCGGGGTGCGCCTGTGGCTACTTCAGCGTGCCGAGCTCACGGCCGACCTTGATGAAGGCGGCGATGGCCTTGTCGAGGTGATGGCGTTCGTGCGCGGCGGAGAGCTGTACGCGGATACGTGCCTGGCCCTTGGGGACGACGGGGTAGTAGAAGCCCGTGACGTAGATCCCTTCTTCGAGGAGGCGTGCAGCGTATTCCTGCGAGAGCTTAGCGTCGTAGAGCATCACGGCGCAGATAGCTGACTGGGTGGGCTTGATGTCGAAGCCAGCAGCGAGCATCTTGTCGCGGAAGTACTCGACGTTCTCCATCAGCTTGGTGTGCAGGGCATCGCTTTCCTCGAGCATCTTGAAGACTTCGAGGCCAGC
>ERZ1674245.516-NODE-516-length-12879-cov-12.074314_pt1 | contig 12879 bp, 8 predicted proteins | sample MGYA00581205_ERZ1674245 | MGnify/ENA primary metagenome ERZ1674245 (study PRJEB41354, sample SAMEA4873314) | human saliva metagenome | biome: human-associated habitat [ENVO:00009003]; feature: mouth environment [ENVO:08000002]; material: saliva material... | reverse complement strand
ATCATATTAATCCAAAAATGAGTATATAACAATGAGAAAAATCTTTTCTTCTAAACGCGCTTTGTGCGCAGGTTTAGTATTAGGTGGACTGTTTACATTTTCCAGTTCATACGCAACAAACAACGACGCAAATAAGGACAATCATCAAGTAGCAGCCACACCAACCAACAATACACGGATTATTGGAACATGGGAACTGACCAATAAGGATAGTTATGCTATCGTGCGTAATCCAAGAACACACAAGGAATATAAGGTGGGATTCATTATCGACAGATATGATGACTATAAGTTTCTCCCAGTAGACTTCAAGACTGGTGAGCGTGTTGACCTTCGCTCGCTCGTTGGACATGATGATGACGACCTCGATGATGAGTTGCATCGCTTCGACTTCTACCGTAATGGGACCATGAGTGTTATAGAGAGAGAGGACAATGGCAGGTGGAAACGTGACGACGACGCAGGAGTGTATGGTTTTCGCCGTGATGGTTTCTTTATGAAGATAGATGGTAAGACACATAAGAACCTTCAAGTCAGATTTATTAACAACAATGAGTTCGAACTGACCCAGACCAAGTTTAATGACAACGACCTACGGAGAATAGTCGTTAAGAAGGTGATGAGATATGTTCGTGTGACGAGAAAATAAGGCAAGATAGGCCCTGCCTATAACACATATCCCCCAGTTAACAGTTGCTTAACCTTGTGTGAAGCCCTGTTGATTGGGGTTTTTATTTATGTCTTGAGCCAAGATTACTTACCTTAAACCACCCTATCAAAGACGGAAAAGACAAAGAGGAAGAAAGCAGCAAACTATTACAACCAAATGAGAAGACCGTCTCCAAGGAATTATTTTCATGAACATAAATATTTCTTTTCACGACAATAAATATTTTTTTTCATGAAAAGAAATTAGGCAAACTGATAGGGTTTATATTCAGTTGACACGTAAGCTAAATACTTCTGGTAAGTTATAACACTCATTTACACGCCTAACAGTACACATGTAAACGAAAAAATGTCATCAAGAAAGGCTCTAATTACAGTATTTTTGTGTAAGTTTGTATCTCGTTATAGAACTGAGTAAAAAAACAACATATCACGAACAACAAAATATGAAACGTAAAACATGGCGCAAACACCATAAATGGGTTGGAATTGTCGTTACATTTTTCTTGGTAATGTTCTGCCTTTCTGGTATTGTACTCAACCATCGTCAACTCTTTGCAGATATCAATGTAAGCCGTGGGATATTACCCGGTCAATACGAATTCAGCCAATGGAATAACGGATTACTACGTGGAACATTACGTTACAAAGATAATAAAAACCATGAAAAAGTGTTCATATATGGTGCTGCAGGCATCATCCAGACTGACACAACGGCTACGAACTTTACAGAATACAACCAAGGACTGCCTACGGGTGCTGACTATCGCCAGATGCGAGGAATGGCTAAGACTCCAAAGAATAACCTCTTTGCGGTTAGCGTCATCAACCTATATAAACTGGGAAAGAACGCATCTTGGCAAACAGTCGACCTCCCAAAGCAAGAAGATGACGAACTACTGACCGACATAACGACACATGGTGATACGCTCATCGTGCTTTCGCGCTCTCATCTCTACTATGCTACAGCTCCTTATAAGAAATTTACTTGCGTCACACTACAGGCTGCTGAGGGTAATGAAGGGAAGGTGTCATTGTTCCGTCAAATATGGCTTTTGCATAGCGGTGCACTGTTTGGGACAATAGGAAAACTCATCGTCGATGGGATTGGACTTATCTTAATCATCCTTTGCGTAACGGGTATATGGTATTGGATTCGCCATAAAGCAACATCAATGGTCGTTTGGCATACAAAGATAGGGCATTACACCTTCGCCCTAACACTGTTTATCGCAATAACAGGATGGGCTTTACGTCCCCCACTGATGATTCTCCTTGCTACAAACAGTACGAAGCCATTGCCTGGGACAACCTTAGACAATGATAATCCTTGGAATGACAAACTGAGAATGATACGTTATGATGAGCAAGTTCATGACTGGCTTATCTCAACGTCAGAAGGTTTCTATTCTCTTAGAAACCTCTCGTCAAAGCCAACACCAATCACCACAGCGCCCCCAGTGAGTGTTATGGGACAGAATGTCTGGCAATATGCAAGTAACAAAGCATGGATTGTAGGCTCCTTCGATGGCCTATTTTATTGGGATAGAAAGAGTAATGCAGTGCTTTACTACAACGATGCTATGGTCTCTACTCCAGGTATACCGGGTACAGCTCCAGACGAACAGACAATCTCTGGCTATAGTTCTGACTTCACAAACAAGGAATGTATAGCCACCTATTTCCAAGGTTCTTCATTCGCAAAACAGCCAGACACACTCAAAAAAAAGCCCATGTCGCTCTGGAGTCTTGCCTTAGAGGTTCACACCGGCCGTATCTATGCGGGTGCATTAGGTTCCTTCCTCTTCATCTTCGTCATCGGCATCCTCATCATCTTCACCCTTGTGTCTGGTAAGAAGGCGTAGGTGAGAATAATTATATGAGGTTTCATTGCATTGTAATTAAGAATAATTGCAATGCAATGAATGTATTATATCATTTATAAATAGCACTACAAATCTCCACTGAACCTCAATAATACTATCTCTATCTGACAAAGTTTATTCTCTTTACCACAGGTAATAAAAAATGTAAAACATGCTTGTTTTTTAGAAAAATTAATAATAACTTTGTCACTATAAAACAACAAAAAGAGCGAGTTGCCCCGCCCTGTTTGTTTTCACAACGGAATAATCCTTATTGTGACTTGCTTGAAAATCTACTGCAAATATATAAAGAATATAATTAAGAACCAAACAAAACAAGAAAAAAATGAGAACAATTCTTGGATTAGACTTGGGAACCAATAGTATTGGTTGGGCTAAAGTCTGCGTTGACGACAACGGAAACTACACACGTGAGATTAAACTTGGTAGTCGAATCATCCCAATGAGTCAGGACACACTCAGTAACTTTGATAAAGGAGTGACCGACTCTCCAACAGCTGCGCGAACAGGATTCCGAGGTATAAGAAGGATTAGAGAGCGTGTACTACAAAGACGCGAACGCTTACACAGAGTACTACACGTCATGGGATTCTTACCTTCACACTATGAAAAGGCCATTGGATGGAATCGAGAGGAAGCTACAACGTATGGCAAGTTCCTTGATAATGGGGAACCTAAGTTAGCATGGGAGAAACAAGAGGACGGTTCTATGCGTTTCCTCTTTATGGATTCTTTCCATGAAATGATGGCTGATTTTGCAAAATGTCAACCAGGGCTGGTTGCTGACGGGAGAAAGATTCCACTGGATTGGACACTCTATTACTTACGTAAGAAAGCACTTACACAAGCTATCAAAAAAGAAGAATTAGCTTGGATACTGCTCAATTTCAATCAGAAACGTGGATACTATCAGCTACGTGGAGAGGAAGATGAAGAGGAGCCAACTAAACGCGAGGAGTATTATGAACTGAAAGTTGTTAGTGTTGAGGCTGCCGAAGAAGGAAAAGGAGGTAACACTTGGTATAATGTTACATTAGAGAACGGCTGGATATATCGTCGGCAAAGCAAGATAGAACTAAATGATTGGACTGGGAAAATCAGACAGTTTATAGTTACAACAGAATATGAAAAAGATGGTATTACTATCAAAAAGGACAAAAATGGAGAAGTAAAACGTTCCTTCCGAGCACCAAGTGAAGATGATTGGGGACTACGTAAGAAACGAACTGAAAGTCGCTTAGAGGATTCAGGCAAGACAGTTGGAGAATTTATCTACGATCATATACTTTCTGATCCTGCTGATAAAATCAGAGGTAATTTTATCCGTACCATTGAACGAAAGTTCTACAAGAAGGAACTGGAAACTATTCTGCGTGAACAATCAAAATATCATAAGGAACTAAAGGACCAAAATACGCTTGTAAACTGTATCAAAGAGTTATATCCAAACAATAAGGCTCATCAAGATAGTTTGATGAAGAAGGATATGATATATCTTTTAATTACAGACCTGATTTTCTATCAAAGACCTTTAAAAAGCAAGAAGTCTCTGATAGCAGACTGCCCATACGAGTATTACGAATATGTTATTAAAGAAACTGGAGAAATTAAGCGACAAGGTATCAAATGTATTGCAAAGTCAAATCCATATTATCAGGAGTTCCGACTATGGCAATTCATAATCAATCTTCGCCTCTTTGACAGAACAGAGGATAAAGAAATAACCTCTAAGTATTTGTCTTCTATGGAAGACTACACCAAACTGTTTACATATCTCAACGACAGAAAAGAAATTAATCAAGAAATTCTATTGAAAGATTTCTTCAAACAAAAGAAAGTCAAGATGGGTATGGAAAAAGAATTTCCTATCCGCTGGAACTATATTGAAGACAAAGAGAAGAAATATCCATGCAACGAGACACGTCACGAACTACTTGCTGCATTAGATAAAGCAGGTATAGATCATAGTTGGTTAGATGATAAAGAACGATTCTACCGACTCTGGCATCTTCTCTATTCTGTTGAGTCCAAGGAAGAAGCAGAAGGCGCTTTAAGAAAGTTGAATGATAATGAAGACTTTGTAAATGCTTTCTTAAAGATAAAGCCATTTAAGAAGGAATATGGTGCTTATTCGGAGAAAGCTATAAAGAAACTATTGGCTGTAATACGTATGGGAACTCAGTGGAATGAGGATGACATTTGCGAACAAACAAGAAATAGAATTCAAAGCATCATAAATGGGGATATTGATGAGAAGATTAAAGAACGAATGGGTCGCACTTTCAGTCAATTATCCGATTTTCAGGGACTTCCTGAATGGTTAGCTTGCTATGTTGTATATGGACGACACTCTGAAACTACAGATATACAACGGTGGACAAAGCCAGAAAACTTGATGGCATATATTAATGGCTTCAAGCAGCATTCACTCCGTAATCCTATCGTTGAGCAGTGTATCCTTGAAACTCTCAGAACAGTTCACGATATTTGGAAGGAAGCTGGACACATAGATGAGATTCATATAGAGCTGGGAAGGAGTATGAAGAGTACTGCCGACCAGCGTGCACGTATGTCTAAAAGTATTCTGCAGAATGAGAATACCAACCTGCGCATTAAGAGTCTCTTAATGGAACTGAAGAATACAAAAGAGTTTGAGAATGTACGCCCTTACTCACCTATGCAGCAGGAAATCCTACGAATATACGAGGAAGGTGCCTTACAGGAATTAACTAAAGAGGATGATCAATATCCTGAGATTTCTAAGATTTCGCAAATGGCACAACCTTCAGCAAAAGAACTACTTAAATATAGACTTTGGCTGGATCAGAAATACTGTTCCCCCTATACAGGTAAACCTATTTCTCTTTCAAAACTATTCACATCAGCTTACCAAATAGAACATATCATTCCACAAAGTCGATATTTTGATGATTCATTCTCAAATAAGGTCATCTGTGAAGCTGAGGTAAATCAGCTCAAGAGTAATATGTTAGGCTATGAATTCATCAAGAAACATAGTGGAGAGATTGTGCATTGTACGATGGTAGGCGATGTAAAGATACTTGATGCTAAGGAATATTATAACTTTGTAACAGAGCATTATGCCAACAACAGACGTAAGAAGGAAAAACTCTTATTAGAGGATATACCACAGGAATTCCTTAATCGTCAAATGAATGACAGTAGATATATCAGTAAGAAGGTGATGGCACTGCTGTCTAATATTGTACGAGAAGAAGGTGAACAAGAAGCAAAATCTAAGTTTGTTATCGCATGTTCAGGAGGAATAACAGACCGACTAAAACATGATTGGGGACTAATTGATGTATGGAACAGCATCGTTTATCCTCGTTTTGAACGCCTTAACAAACTAACCAATACAGAGAACTTTGGACGTTGGGAGAACAAAGAAGGAAAACAAGTATTCCAGACATCATTACCTTTGGAACTACAAAGAGGTTTTAGCAAGAAGCGTATAGACCATCGCCATCATGCTATGGATGCACTCGTCATAGCCTGTGCATCAAACAATATAATCAATTACCTCAACAATGAATCTGCTAAGAGTCAAGAAAAGAGAGAAGACTTGAGAAAGAAACTTTGTGATAAGAATCGTATTATTCGAAAACCTTGGGAGACCTTCACGCAAGATGTACGTACAGCTCTTGAGGATGTCGTAGTAAGCTTTAAGAATTATGTCCGTGTCATCAACAAGGCTACGAACTATTACGAGAAATATGATAAGAATGGTAAGAAAGGAATAGCAGAGCAAAAAGGACAAGATATGTGGGCTATAAGGAAGCCTATGCATAAAGAGACAGTATTTGGTCAAGTGAATCTACGTCGTAAAGTTACTGTTAAACTAAAGGATGCACTTGAGAAGATTCCTGCTATCTACGACAAGGAACTGCGTGACTACATCAACATATTAGTAGCGAAACAATTCAATAAGAAACAAATACTTGCACATTTCAAAAGCATCAACTATCGTCTAAATATGAAATCTGTAGACAAGGTTGACGTATGGCAGTTCAGTGACGAAAAGGAACCTATGGTCGCTACACGCAAATCTGTAGACACATCATTTGATACTAAGCGCATTGCTACCATTACTGATACTGGTATCCAAAAGATTCTTCGCAACTACCTCAATGCAAAAGACAATGATCCAAACATTGCCTTTACCCCAGAGGGCATAGCCGAAATGAATAAGCATATCACTGAATATAACAATGGTAAGCAACACCAACCTATTCTGAAAGTTAGAGTCTCAGAGCCTAAGGGAGCAAAATACCAAGTAGGTAAAACGGGCAATAAAACGTCAAAGTTTGTTGAGGCACAAAAAGGAACAAACCTTTATTTTGCCATCTACGAAGATAAAGAAGGTAATCGTTCATACAGTACCATCCCATTAAATGAAGTTATAGAACGATTGAAACAAGGATTATCTCCAGTAGAAGATTTGAATAAACAAGGAGAAAAGTTAAAATTCTATCTTTCTCCAAATGACTTGGTGTATGTTCCTACTGAAGAAGAAAAGCTATCCAGTGAGTGCAAACTCAATAAAGAACAGATTTATAAGATGGTTAGTGCGACAAGTAATCAGTGCTTCTTCACCCCACACAGAACAGCTAATAGTATCGTCAACAAAGTAGAATATTCTCCACTTAATAAAATGGAGAAAACTATTTTGGGTGAAATGATTAAATCAGTCTGTTGGAAACTTGAAGTAGACCGGTTAGGAAATATACTTAAAGTTATAAAGTAGAATTCATTGCCTATGATAAAGAAAACTCTATGCTTCAGCAATCCAATCTACTTAAGTTTGCGAAATGCACAATTAGTTTTGCATATACCAGAAGTAGAAAACAACAAAACATTGCCTGAGGCTATAAAAAAAGAAGCAGAGCGTACCATCCCGATAGAAGATATCGGGGTGGTGGTCCTTGACAATAGGCGTATTACCATAACCTCTGGCGCTATGGAAGCTTTGCTTGAAAACAACTGTGCAGTCATCACTTGTAATCAAAAGAGTATGCCTGTAGGATTACTCCTGCCACTATGTGGTAATACTACACAAAACGAACGCTTTCGCTCTCAATTAGAAGCCTCTTTACCTTTACGGAAACAGCTTTGGCAACAGACAATAAAACAAAAGATTCTTAATCAAGAACATGTATTACGAATAAATACTGCTCAGGAAACCAATTGTATGCGTGTGTGGTCCAATGATGTACGTAGTGGAGATCCCGACAACCTTGAAGCAAGAGCTGCAGCTTATTATTGGAAGAATGTCTTTACAACCTATCCGAACTTTGTAAGAGACAGAGAAGGAACACCTCCTAATAACCTCTTAAATTATGGTTATGCTATCCTTCGTGCCATAATAGCACGAGCATTAGTAGGAAGTGGTTTGCTGCCAACCTTAGGAATCCATCATCATAATAGGTATAACGCCTATTGTCTTGCTGATGATATTATGGAACCCTATCGCCCTTATGTTGATCAATTAGTGTTAGATATCATTCAATGCAACTTAGAAATATCTGATATCACACGAGATTTAAAAATGCGACTTCTCGGTATTCCAATGTTAGATGTAGTAATAAATGGTAAGCGCAGTCCTTTAATGATTGCAGCCCAACAAACTACAGCCTCACTTGCAAAATGTTTTGCAGGAGAAATCAAACGCATTAGTTATCCAGAAATGTAAAATTATATGTCAGCATTTGAGCGCTTCAGTGAGTACCGAATTATGTGGATTCTTGTATTCTTTGATCTACCAACGGAAACCAAGAAAGAGAAGAAAGCCTATACAGATTTCCGGAAATCCCTTATAAAGGATGGATTCACTATGTTTCAGTTTTCTATATATGTACGACATTGTGCAAGTATGGAGAATGCAGAAGTACACATGAGACGTGTTCGTGCATTATTACCTAAGATAGGAAAAGTAGGGATACTTTGCATCACTGACAAACAATTTGCCAACATTCAACTCTTCTATGGACAAAAGACACAAACTCCAATGCTGCTGGACAACAATTAGAACTATTTTAAAACAACCCAATATCATTAAAAAAGAAGAAAGGAAATAGATAATTCATAGTATCAAAACAATGAAATTAATTTTGATAACTTTTGCTGTCATTTTAACATTCGCTTCTAACTCATTGTAATCAAGGAATTTATTAATGGAGGAGAAATGACAAGAATGACAGCAAAATTGATTATATAAAAATTTGCATACTTATAGTGTGCTAAGAGACACACAGAAAAAAAAATATAAATCATAGCACCCTCATATTTACTCTACAAGGCTTTTCGTTGAAACATCATTTCTTTCCATTTGGAAAAATCCCTCTTATTAAATACTACAATACCATTCGCTATAATCAATATACAATACAAAAAATCCCATTCAAAAGAAATGGGATTTTGAGTTGTGGATCAAAATTTATTTTTACAACAACTTTATATGTCACTAACACACAATGCTTTACCACATATCAGTTGTTATTGATACCACAAAGGTAAGACTTTTCAAGCAAATCACAACACGTATGTGTCACGGCTTTAATCATTCTGCGTTGTTATTGATACCACAAAGGTAAGACTTTTCAAGCAAATCACAACATTATCCCACACCTCAACGTACTCTGTTTTGTTGTTATTGATACCACAAAGGTAAGACTTTTCAAGCAAATCACAACGCCTGTCCGTGATGTCTTCCCTGCTTGGGAGTTGTTATTGATACCACAAAGGTAAGACTTTTCAAGCAAATCACAACAAAACGTGCCGCCGGGTGCTTGGGTACGTGGTTGTTATTGATACCACAAAGGTAAGACTTTTCAAGCAAATCACAACGCCAGTCTGTTATTGATGCCATGTTTCGTCGTTGTTATTGATACCACAAAGGTAAGACTTTTCAAGCAAATCACAACTGGTCTTGGTTATTCTCTTGATATCCTTAAGTTGTTATTGATACCACAAAGGTAAGACTTTTCAAGCAAATCACAACTCTATCCCTTGCGTGCTAATTCTTAATGCGTTGTTATTGATACCACAAAGGTAAGACTTTTCAAGCAAATCACAACATCATGGCATCATCAACATAACCCATTTGGGTTGTTATTGATACCACAAAGGTAAGACTTTTCAAGCAAATCACAACATTATAAGGCCTACGCACGCAATCTATTCGTTGTTATTGATACCACAAAGGTAAGACTTTTCAAGCAAATCACAACTATATTCTATACTTGCCTCTTGTGCTCGTTGTTGTTATTGATACCACAAAGGTAAGACTTTTCAAGCAAATCACAACTTCTGTTTCGAGTATGGAAAAAACACTAAACGTTGTTATTGATACCACAAAGGTAAGACTTTTCAAGCAAATCACAACACATCTCAAATCATGGATAAAGACGTTCGTGTTGTTATTGATACCACAAAGGTAAGACTTTTCAAGCAAATCACAACAACTATATAAATATATAAATATGGACTTTTGTTGTTATTGATACCACAAAGGTAAGACTTTTCAAGCAAATCACAACTTGAATTCCGGTTCTCTTTCTGGAGGTGTTGTTGTTATTGATACCACAAAGGTAAGACTTTTCAAGCAAATCACAACTACGATATACAAGGTATCCTGCACAGAGGGGTTGTTATTGATACCACAAAGGTAAGACTTTTCAAGCAAATCACAACTCTTCGCTGTCAGCTTGGAAATCTTCGGTAGTTGTTATTGATACCACAAAGGTAAGACTTTTCAAGCAAATCACAACGATATGTAGAGCGAAGACACCACCTGGCAGTTGTTATTGATACCACAAAGGTAAGACTTTTCAAGCAAATCACAACAAATTAACAATTCAGTATGTTTCATGTTATGTTGTTATTGATACCACAAAGGTAAGACTTTTCAAGCAAATCACAACGATGCGCAAGAAACCTACTCTATTTATTTGTTGTTATTGATACCACAAAGGTAAGACTTTTCAAGCAAATCACAACATGTTCCTGTATTGCACTTGTATTAGTACGTTGTTATTGATACCACAAAGGTAAGACTTTTCAAGCAAATCACAACTTATCATTTATCATACATTCTCGTCACAATGGGGATTGCTATTAATACCACAAAGATGGTATTTTTAGATAAAAAAGACTATTCGTAGTAGTTTTTGTAATAATTACAAGGGATATTCTTTGCCGTTTACGGGGAATTATATATCTTTGCCGACGATTTCAAAATGAGGAGTGGAAGACTACTGTTAACGAAGTTCTAAAGACAAAAGGACAAGGGGATTAATGGATAACATTCTGAGTGAGAAAACGAGTTCATTATTAGGGTAATAGTGAGCCTATCATAGGGTAAGACCATATCCAGGATGGAAGAAATTTAAAATCATCGTAGAGTAAAACCTGCTCACAGTAATTAGACAGCCTAATTAGAATGATCAAAAGGCCTACTCATAATAGATGGGGAGCCTAATTAGAGTAAGTGAAAGACCTACTTATCGTAAAAAAGAGGCTTAATTAGCGTAAGTGGAAGGCTTAAACATAGCAGATGGGAAATTAAAAAATAGTGGACAAAAAGCTAAGAGCAGGCAGAGAGAAATATAAAAGAGTGTTTATTAAATTCATGATATAAAACAGTAACAGATTATGAGTAAAGTTAATTTATTATTAGACTTCGTTCTAAATACCGCAGCATCGCTGAAAGGTACAGGTATTCATTTAATACGTATAGCAATCTTCATCATCTTTGTATGGATTGGTGGGTTGAAGTTTTGGAACTATGAGGCAGAGGGTATTGTGCCATTCGTGGCAAACAGTCCGTTTATGAGCTTCTTCTACACAAAGAAAGCACCAGAGTATAAGGACTACAAGCTCAAAGAAGGCGAGTTTGACAAGGTCAAGCACGACTGGCATGAAGCCAACAACACCTACACCTTCTCTCATGGTTTAGGTATTGCCATTATGTCATTTGGCATTTTGACCTTATTAGGTATCTGGTTTCCAAAGATTGGTTTCGTTGGTTCAGGACTTGTCATTCTCATGACGTTTGGCACGTTGTCCTTCCTTGTCACGACTCCCGAAGTATGGGTACCCGACTTAGGAAGTGGCGAGCACGGGTTCCCGTTACTTACTGGTGCGGGTCGTCTGGTCATCAAGGATGTATGTATTCTGGCCGGAGCGGTCGTTGTCTTGGCCGATTGTGCACAACGAATTCTTAAAAAGAATAAGAGATAAAACGATTAAAACGACGAGGGGGATGTGGCGACACATCCCCTTTTTTCGTCTCACTCGTTAAATACGTCGGCAACTGTTCTATTACTTTTATCGCAGAAAGAACATTACACATTATATCGTCTCACCATGATATACATTATTAATGTATCAACCTTTCTCCCTTCTCCGACCTACACATATAACGAAAAAAACATTTTCTCATCCCATAAACAGAATATTTACGCCACGACAAGAGGGTCTGTCTTTCGCAAGATTGTCCTAAAATAATCCTTTCGTAACCATCTTTCTCTATCATACGGAGCCTCAACAGCGTGTGTACAAATCCTCTACACAACATTTGAAAGCGGTAAAAAACACTCACAGATAAGCCTTTCAAGGATTTATCCGACCACTCGAATAATGTTTCAAGCATCCCACTCCACATCTCGGAGAACGCCTATTAAACCATGAAAAAACATTACATAACACCGAGTTAAACACCCTCTACACAAGGGTATAACCTCCCTTCTCACCGATATCATAACCTTCAAAGAATCAGCTTATTACAAACAGCATTCGAGAAGACGCCCTTCTTGCCTCAAGAAGGGCCTTCTCTGCATGCAAGAAGGGCATGTTCTCGAACGTAGAAGGGCCTCTTCTGCCACCTTAAAGAGCATGTACTATGAACAAGAGGGACGAAAAATGTTGACAAGGGGAGAAGGTGGATGTGGGGACCTCCCCCAGCCCCTCCGAAGGAGGGGAGCCCAAACCTGCCATGAGAAAGTACACGATGTTTGTTTTTGTGGGTATGAAATATGCTGTTACTTACAAGCTGCTTTAAGACTCAATACTAAACAACTTGTATCCACATAACCTTTTTATCAACACCTAACATTCAACACCTAACACCCGACACATCAACACCGAACGCCCACAAAAGCACTTCATCAACACCGAACATTCAACACCTAACACCCAACACATCAACACCTAACACCCACAAAAGCACTCCATCAACACCGAACATTCAACACCTAACACCCAACACATCAACACCTAACACCCACAAAAGCACTCCATCAAC
>ERZ1674245.501-NODE-501-length-13132-cov-15.020494_pt1 | contig 13132 bp, 8 predicted proteins | sample MGYA00581205_ERZ1674245 | MGnify/ENA primary metagenome ERZ1674245 (study PRJEB41354, sample SAMEA4873314) | human saliva metagenome | biome: human-associated habitat [ENVO:00009003]; feature: mouth environment [ENVO:08000002]; material: saliva material... | reverse complement strand
CTTGTGGATCAGCTGTTTCTTGTTTGTTTCGATGGGATGGTGCACAGGTAGGAGGTGGCAGAGGGAGTTTCAAGCTGTGGATTTTTTGTTTTTTGTTTGTTTCGGTGGGCCGGTACACAGGAAAGAAGTGGCGGAGGGAGTTTCCTTTGTGTACCATCGCTCTGTGACGCATGAGAAGCCGTTTTAATCCTTGTGAAAAGTTTCAGGGTAAGTTTCTATGGGTTTTATCGTTCCGTTTGATTTAGAGGCATTCTCGTTGATGAGACAGGTATGTGAAGCGATTGAGTCACATTGTCCGTCTTTTGTGAAAAGATTTTTCGCAAAGAAAGCTTGTCCTGATTTCGCCTGACGCACCAGAAGCCGTTTTAAGCCTCATGAAAGGTTTCAGGGTAAGGTTTCTATGGGTTTTACCGTTTCGTTTGATTTAGAGGCATTCTCGTGCGCCTGACGGGCTCTTCCGCTGTTTTTTCGTTGCTATTTTTTTCTCGAAAAATTTTTTGAAAAAATCTTGACACGCTATATCTTATATACTATAATGAGGGCACAACGAAGTTGACGAAAGGTTCGTCACACGAATTTGAGGAGGTTTGTATGAATTACAAGTGCAAGGGCGGAAATCTCGATCGGAACTTTGTAGTTGTCTTTTCCGAGGCGATGCGGTTTGACGGTCAGGGCGGCAAGAACTATGTGGATGTGATGGTCGATGCCCGCGACCAGAAGATTCCGGAAACGCCGGGTTATCACAGCAATCTTCACATCGGAACGCACGCGAAGAAGACGAAAGATGAAAAGGGTGCATGGGTCGATGTAGTCGATCCTAAGACCGGTCAGAAGGAGTACAGCAACTATCAGACTTACAGTGACAGTCAGATGGAGGCTCTTAAGAAGGCCGCAGGCGATAACTTCGTCAGAATCCCGGGTAAGGTCGATCAGGACGGCAAACAGCACAGCGATACGCTTGTGTACGGTGTGAAGGGTAACATCTTTGCCGGAAAGAACGGCGGGTCTTTGATTAATATCGGACTCGGTAAGGACGCACAGCCGCTTTCCCCGTCTGACTTCAAGATCACCGAGACTACGCTTCAGGGTCAGTACGATTTCATGAAGGCCGAGTCCGAGAGAAAGAAGGCTGATCTCGCCAAGTCTGCCGAGGCAGAGAAGACCGAAAAGGCGGCAGAGAAGACGGAAGAGCCGAAGAAGAAGGCTACGAAGGCTAAGACTTCTAAGGCAAAGAGCACGAAGAAGGCGCCGGAGGCAGAAGCGAAGAGCGTTGAAGCCGAGCCGGAGTTTGATTGACAGATGAGAAGGAGCAGGCTTTATAGCCCGCTCTTTTTTTTCAAAACAGGAGGTTTGTATGGAAAACAAAGGCACGATGCAATACTTTCAGGAGTTTGCGTTTTATCGTTCCGTTGAGACATTGAACGCAATGCTTACGGATCGGGGCGATAATCCGATTACTTCTTCGCAGGGGCGCGGGCTTCGCGATAAGTTTCTAAAAGAACTTGAACTTCCGGATATGTCGCACCCCATTTCGCAAGATGATTTTGTCAACACTTGTAACAAGGTGTTTAAGGACTTTTGCGGCGAAGAGATTCCCGACCGGTACGGTGAGTATGTAAAGTTTTTTAGGTCATACACCGGAATCGGTTCGAACACGAAAGAGGCGGTACTTCCGATTTCGCCGTATGATCCGAAATTCTCTCAATTCGGGAGTATGTTAAAGGCGGGTGCTGAACTTCGGTTTATCCCTGATGAAGCACTCATCACACAGTATGAAGGCTCCCCGCTTTCGCTTCGCGAGAACAGAGATCGCCGCTTTTTCTCGACACCGCTACTTCGTGAAACCGAGTTTGGTTTCATGAAAGCCGGTATGCTTGCCTCGGGGGACGATGCGACCGGTCTTACGAGACTCATGTGCTTTATGAGCCCGAAAGAGTTTGAGGCGGCATCGGACTGGCTCTCTAAGCTTCCTCCGGGAGAGGGCATGTCCAAAAAGGGAGTCGACCGCGCCGTTGCTATTTTCGAATATCTTCAGGAAGAGGGCATTCTGTATTCTGTGAAGGCAGACGGCAATATCGGTCAGCTTACGGCAAAGCTTGAAGGTTCCGGCATCTCGGTTCGCGTTGCCGACACGAGAGAAAACGAGCACTTTGTCGGTCGCGTCTATGATGGCAATTCGCTGATTTATTACAGCACGAATCACCGTGACGGAAAGAAGTTTGCGGCATACGAGAATCCCACACCGTCAGAGTGTGTCGATCTTTTAAAGTTTCGGCTCGGTCAGCCTGTTTACAGACCGGGACATGAGGGCGAAAAAGATTATCGTGTCGGACTTGCCGCTACTTATAATGTCGAACGGTACGACCCGAAACTTAAGCAGAGGGCCATTTTTAAAACCAATGCGTCTTATATCGCGGGCGAGTCGTTTTCTGCGGCGGTTAAGAGATATACAGAGAATGGTGTGCCGACCGATGACGGTGCGGTTGTGTCGATTTACATGAAAGGTGCCGGAAAACAGCCGATTTATTTCGGGCGCGATTCCGATGCAGAGACTTTTCTTGACAACGCAATCGACAGCGCAAAGCGGAACTTAATCGACCGACTTGAAATCGACAAGTTATTTTCGTTTGCGGAGGAACATGTGAACGATCCCGATGCCGTGCCGGATTTTAACTCCGATCCCAAACTCTCGAAGGTGCAGGCCGAGTGCTTTAGCCTTATCCGGGGCGAAATCCCGAATCTCATTAAGCCGGGCGCAGAGTTTGATTCTTATTACGATAAACTCATGAATGCCGAAGAGTTATCGAATGACGAACTCAAGGCGGTTCAGTCCATGCGCTATACCGGCGATGCGAGAGAACAGATTACGCAGTTTGTTGCCGATTTTGCAGAAGAGATGATTGGGTCGCGCGCGATTAACCCGAAAGACGGCAAGCGCTTTGATCTTGTGAATACGGCGCGTTATATGGACACAAACTTCTCTGTATTCAAGAATAATGAAGACCTGATTGCCGCTGTTGAGAGGGTTCACATTAAAGGCGAAGAACTTCGCGGTGATACTTTTTATCACGACATGGTGCGCGATAAGCTGATTGATTTCGATGTTTTTCATGCTGTGCCAATGTCGGAACACCCGAATCCGATGATGCGCCGTTTCGGAGAAGTGATTCGCGATACAATCGAAACGAGTGGCGGCTATGTCATGCCGGAAGACCTTCTTGTGGATCAGAACGGTGTTGTAAGCTATTACGCTTACCGGAGAATTGGAATGAATCCCGATTCGGAAGAAGCTAATGTCAACAATACGGTTAGAGGTAAGATCGGTCAGATTTTCGTGCCGGATGAGCGCGGTGTCATCGAAACAAAGTTCGCAAGTTCCAAGAACTATTATTCTGTGCCCGGCTACGAGGCTTATGTTCTCCCGCAAAAGTTCGGTGAAAACAAGAGTCTCGAAGAGAGAACCAGACTTCGCGGATTCGAACAGCTTATGTCCGATCAGCTTCGGTATACCGTGCGGCGTGATTTTGTAACCTCGCGCGAAGACACGGGAAGTAAGACTTCGGTCAGTTCTGTGTATAGACGCCTTTACGATACGAGACACCCGCTTGATTATTTCGAGCGCGGCAAAGAAGACAAGATGCCGGAAGACTGGCAGAAGGCCATCATCGAAACAGAGGCGCGGCGCGTCAAGTACGATAAGGCGTTTCAGCAGGGGTCTACACTCAACGCTGTGTACTTTGTGAAAAACGGCATGGCTGACCTTCGGAACGATAGCTTCATGACACCGCTTAATTTATCCGGCGGGAGAGACATGTCAATTCTCACGCCCGAAGGTGACGGTTATTTTGATCCAACACTTACCGGCGGCGGGACGAATCAGGGAACGGTTCGCTTTTTAACCGAAGGTGCCGTTGTGAATCCTGACGGAAGCATCACGAAGAGTGATGTGACCGACCGTTCGCCCCTTATGAAGCATCCCGATATGCGGTTTTCGGATTTCGACCCGTTTGATAGACAGCAGATGGTTTCGTCTAATATTTTTCAGGCGTCTTCGATTACGGAGCCGGTCGGTGTCGCGATGATGACTTGCGGCGGTTGGAACATGGATGACGGTGTTGTGGTCTCTAAAAAGTTTGCGGAAACGCACATGGTTCGCGGCGCGGGTGACGAACTTCGCCCTATGGTTGTCGGTGATAAAATTTCTGACTTTCACGGTAACAAGGGTACGATTGCTTTAATCGTTGATCCCGATATGGATCCCGAAGAAGCGAAAAAAGAAAAGATTCATAGAGTTGTCGATGTTTTTAAGAATAACCCGAATCTTTCGGTTGTCATGGCTCCGTTCTCGGCAGTTTCGAGATTTAACGGCGGTTCTGCGAGAGAGCTTATGCAGAATACGAGTGACTTAAAGCTTGCTGACGGGGTTGTTCCCGGTGGTATCGGCGAAGTCAAGTTTATCGTCACCCACATGTCCGTTGATGTTAAAACTAAGGTTTACGATGACGATGCCATTGACCTCGGAAAGGGCAGAAAAGCGTCCAGTCAGCTTGCGTGGGCCCTTAACGCTTATGATGCGAATGCTGTTATGAGAGAGATGTACGGGAGCAATAAAAAGGCGACCGTTGCGCTCCGTGAGTATCTTATGGTTCTCGGCTACGATATGGACGGCAAGGGCAAGTTTTTAACAGAATATACGCCGCAGGCCGGTGAAGAGAGAGCACACTTTACTCTGCCGGAAAAGTCCATGTATAAGACGAATGCGAAAGGTGTTTCAGTGCTTGATACGAAAACCGCATCGTCTGATTTTGCAGGGAAGATTAGCGCTTCCGGCGGCTTTTTGGAACTGCCGTTTTCGCTTAAGTTCCCGGATGGGAGAGAACTCAAAAAAGATGAGGCGTCAGGCAAGTATTTGCTACCTGTTATGAGCGCTTATCTTAGAAGTGGTCAGGAGTTCGCAGATGGCACTCTCTCTGTGCATGACTATACCGGTCATTATGTGAATCTCTATGTGCAGGCACTTAAGTATCAGCAGGCGACCGAAAAGTTGCTTGACGGTAGCTTATCTGATAAAGACCGCGAGAAGTATAAAAAGGCTCTTGCAGATACCGAGAGACAGGCGCAGGGCGAGTTTACGGCAATCACTTCGGATGTAATCGAGCGGCAGTTTACGGGTAAGCATAACATTATGCGTGACGGACTTATGGCGAATCGTCTGTCTCACTCTGCGACAGCCGTTATTACGGCTGATCCGCGCCTCGGTCTTGATGAAGTCGGTATCGGGCCCAATATCTCCGGTGTTCTCGGCGTAAAAGACGGCGATATGGTCGTCACATGGCGCGACCCCATGCTCCGTAAAGAGGGTCTTGTCGCGGCGACCTGTAAGATGGATGAGAATGTCCATGGCATGAGAATCAATCCTGTGTCCGATAAGCGTTTTGACGGCGACTTTGACGGTGATACAATGGCTCTCTGGCGGCCCAGTATGAAGGAATCGAGAGCAGAAGCCATGGAGAAGTTTGGTTATGCGGCGACTCTTCTTGATTCCGGCAGTATTAACGAAAAGACTTCCGGGCATGGACTTGCCTTTAACTTAGGGCTTGACATGAAGGTTGCCGCGCACCGCGATCCGGCAGTTAAAACGATGCTTGAAAAGTTAGAGACAGGCATTTCTAAGTACGAACTTGAAGCGAGCGAGGGAAAGCATAGCCCCGAAGAGTTAAAGGATATCCGCGAAAAAACTTTAAAGGCGCTTTCCACTTGCGTCACGAAGGCGCTGGAAGAAAATGTCGGAACGGCTGTCATTCGTTTTGATTCGATGGCAGAACACATTAAGTCTTTGAAAGAAGCGTGCATCGACACCGGCGCAAAGGGTTCTCTCGGTAAGCTTCGGCATTATATGACGGCGCTCGGTGTGACGGACGGAAAAGAGAACGGCGACATTGATTTTGCTGCGATTCAAGATACCGGTAAGACAGGCTTTACGAGAGAGAGTGCGATTCAGACCGAAACTGCGACTTCTGTTAAATCATTTGGACTCGGTGTCGGCGGTTCGTATTCGCAACGAGGTATGCTTGCTCTTAGAAATCTTGCGCCGGAATCGGTACTTGAGATGACTTATCCGCCGACACAATCTCTCGCGCAGGCAAAGCATGACGCAGTAGAGGCCGCAAGAAAGTATTCGGTCTTAATGAGCGTTGCAAAGCACGCTTGGCGCGGAGAGGCGATCGTGATCGGCAAAGACGGCGAGTACAAGATCGCAAAAGACAGCGAGACAAATAAGCCCTATAAACTTACTAAAGAAGCGTGGGTCGAGCAGATGTGCGAGTTTTACAGTAACCCGACAGGGCTCAATGTGCCGGTGCACAGAAAGCACTTCGAGGTTCTTGCGGATAAAATGGCAGATAGTAAGGGTATCGTGAGAGGTGTTGACGAACTCGCGAAAGATGCCGCCGCGATGGATCGGCTCGCGTATACCGGCAATTTCTCTGTCTTGCAGGAACTTGTGAAAAAGGGCGCGTCTGTTTTCGAGGGTAAGTACAATCAGCAGTTTGCGCCGACCGCCGTCCAGAAGAATTTAGAGACGGTTGACGGCGCAGAGCGGAGCATGATTAAAAAGGACACGCAGGCGGGCTTTAAGAAGAGCCGTCAGATTGACGAAAAGAAGAAAGCTTTTTCAAAGGCGATTTCTCACGAAATCCAGTATCGTGCCAAAAATGTTCCGAAAAATGAGGTTGAAACGGATCACGGTTTTGAGTTATAATTGACTTAGAGCGTAGTATCAGTGTGGGCTTACGCTCACACTGATATTTTTTAGGAGGGTATTATGGTTAAGAAACCAAAGCGGGTTCCTCATACGGATGAAGAGTATTTGCACGCGCAGGGGTATTCAATGCGAGATGACCCGGACATTGCGATTATGGTTGATAATCTTCGGATTTGTGAACATGATTATACGGATTATCTCGCGAAGCATAAGGACTTACTGCCGAATGTAGAGACAAAGGTTGACAGCTTAAATGTGACCTTTAAGAAACTCATGATGATGCAGTTGGTACAGCCGCTTATGCGCGGTATTTCTGTGAACAGTGTGCTTGAGAGCGCCGGGATGTATATCGGTTATTGTTTCGTTGATAAAAAGCTTGCACAGGATGTGAGTAAAGAACTTGCGGAATCCGTGCATGACGGTATTACTCGCATGAAAGAGTTACCGTTTTGTAAGCCGTTTCGTCCCATGATGGATGCGGTTGACCGTGCGCTCACGAATGGCAGAACGCCGCTTACCGCCGACAGCGCGGCGACAATGGAAATCGGTTTTTTAAAGAATGCTTACAGAAAGCTTCGCGAGCCGGATGCAGACAAAGAGCAGATTTTACTTGATTATTCGACTGCGGTTGATGTGCTTCACAGGCAGGCCATGAAGGATGGCGTGTCTCACGATGAGATTGTTGAACAGAGAAATTGTCTTGTCGGACGCTTAATCGAGAAGTACCCGGAAGACATTCGGTATTTCTCTGAACTTTCGGATTCTTCGGTCGTGAAAGATGAGTATAAGAAGCAGTATCTTAATATCGGTGGCACAATGAAGCCGTTTTATGTCTGGGACGGCACTTTTAAGACGCAAGACGGTAGTGATTTCAGAGAGATGTTTTCGCCGAGACTGCCGGAAACACTTGACTATCATGTGGCTAAGTTAAAGCCCTATTACGATGCAAAGCTTGAAGAGTTTGACAACAATTTAGATCGGGCTGAATATGTCGCGGCAACGGCGAACGAGATCGCGCACTATAAGACCAATTATCTCTACGCAACTTCGGATGCGTTACAGAACGGGTGCAGATATTTGTTTGACGATCTTCCTCCGGCAGATTCCGCAAGGGCACTCGCTACGATGGTGATGCGGAGTTCCGATACCTGTGAAAAGAGGCATCCCGGATTTCGTGATATACTCCGTGAAACGATTATGGCACGGTATACGGCTTATACCGAAAGCTATGACAGAGCCGCAGAAGGCAAGTTACAGGCAAATATTATTGAAGGCTCCGGCAGAAGAGAGTATGAGTACGATTATGCCGGTGTCAGCGAAGAGGTGCAGGATAAGGTTGATCTCGGGAAGATGCCGACCCCTGTTGCGAAGGACTTGCAGACCTCGGTACAGGAAGACAGCTTCGTTAAAAACAAAGATGAATCGTCTGTGAAACCGGATCGTGTTAAGCCGAAACTTAAATTTCCGGAATGGCTCAAAGAGATGGTTGACAGAACAGCGAAAGAAACAGTCGCCGAGAAAATCTTAAAAGAAGAGGCGAGGCGCGTTCGTGCGACACCGGAAAAGGATGACGATATTCGGTTTGAGAAGAAGTTTAAGCCGAGAGTCAAGAAGGCAATTAAGGACAAGACCACGGATGTCGGCGAGATGCTTGACGGTCTGGAATACTGTTAAAGGAGGTAACTTATGGAAGAGAAGGGCGGCACGATTTTCGGTTCGGAGAACTGGACGAAAGAGGACTACGAGCGCATGACAAGAACCGATGACGGCATCTTAAAGATGTGCGAGGTTCTCGGTATTTCGAGTGACAAAGAGGCACAGGAGTATTATCACGCGAGAGCGAAGGCCATGAACGCCGAGTATCAGGCGAAGGCTTCTAAGAGTAGTATCTTAGACCGCATGGCAGATAGCGTGAGAAAGGCTAACAAGGCCGCGAAAGAAGCGGAAAGAGAGGTTGGCGACTGAAATGGAAGGATATAGCCTATTTGAGTTTGGCAACAAGGCTCAACTGTTTTTCGACACGGATGATCTGCCGACTACGAAAGAGGCGCGGGAAATCATTGAACTGAATCTTTCGAACTGTGCGTTTCACGGAGAAACCACTGTCCGTATTAACAGAAACAGTTTCAAAAAGTTTGCAACGGTTCTTTGCGATTTTAAAGCTGTGCCGGAACTCATCGAACGGGTGCTTGAAGCCGAAAATACGAAACTGCTTGAATTTTTGTATGCGAAAGACGGCTCGGAGATTAAGATTATAACGACCCCTCCGCATCTTACACAGCCCCTTTTGACACAGAAGTTTTCAGAAGGGTTTTACACAGCCGATGAGTTGTTAAAACTTTTATGAACCGGAAAAAGAGCGGGGAAACCCGCTCTTTTTTTTACGATTTTCGTAAGTTTTGATGATTGCTGTTGAAAATGTGTCGATTTATGTGCTATAATTAAGTCATGCTTAAAAAATCTATCAAGAATGGTGGTTTTATTATGAATCGGAAACTTAATCAGCGGGATTTGATTCTTCGTGTCTCTGAAAAGATGGATATTCCGGTATCTTTTTCGAGAAAATTGGTTCCGCTTGTATTCTCTGAAATTGTCGAAATGATGCGCGAAGGTGACAGGCTTGCCGTGCAGAATTTTGGTGTTTTTGAAATGAAGCTTCATAAGGGACACTATGCTTCGTTTTCGAGCGAGCGAGTCGGGCCTTATTATCGCTTTAAGTTTTCGCCGTCTAAGAGGCTCAACTTTTATCTTAGGCAGGAAGTCCCTATTGCTCCCGAGGGCCAGTCCACATGAAAAAGTGGCAGATGAATCTGGTTACGGTTTTACTTCTTCTTGTCGGTGCAGTTTTGATCGCGCTCTGTCTTCGCGATACGAGGCCGTATTCTGCCGTGTTTTTCGGTGGGGTGATTGTTTCTGTCTTAGCATGGCGTATGTACCGGAGTGAACTCTTAAAAGACCGGTATATTTCACTCGGTACGCCAAAGGAAACATATTCCTGTGTACCGCTCGGATGTGACTTTACATACGAGGCCAATCTTTTTGAGAAAGGAGTTGTGTTCTGTAACAGAAAAAAGATTGAGCGCATCTTATTTCGTTCGGTTTATCGGGCACATACAAACGGGGATATGCTCACTCTACAGTTTTTTAAAGGCAACACGAGAAGCTTTATCTTTCGAAGTTCGGTTGCGTCACGCATTTTTGCGGATTTTATCAATAAAAAGAACCTCACAGCGAAATGATTCGCTATGAGGTTCTTTTTTGGTTAAGTTGTGGCACTGCCCGAAAGTTCTTCGATGATCTTATAATAGTTTCTTTCGATCGGGGTCGTGGAACTTGTACTGTTAATCAGGATTGCTTCACTTAACTTTGCTCTGGTGAGTGCCACATAGTACATGCGCTTATCGGCCTCTGTCAGGACACCGTTTTGTGGGTAGGTCATGAGGATGATCGTATGATCGAACTCAAGACCCTTTGCAGAGTGAATCGTAGACACAAGCACATTGGATTCTGCGATTACGCGATTCTTTTTGTCAGAGTTTTGTTTTCTTCTCTGGTTTGTTTTTGTTGCGAGAGCCTTTTCGTAGGCAAGCATGATCTCTTTCAAGAGATCGTAAAATTCGGACGCTGTAATGAGCCCTCGTGCGTATTTTGCGTGAATATCGTTCACTTTATCGGCATCGTCTTTCATCCATCGCGCAATGGTGTTAAGCTTTATCTCGGCATCTTTCGGATGCCCGCCTCTCGACCCGTCTTTTGTCTCTTCCAGAATGATTGCGTTAATCATGTTCAGACTGTTTGCAGGCGGGCAGACGGAAACTTTATCCCAGTTATGGTTAATAAAAGCCGAGAGTACCGAGTTTTCGCGTTGCATATTCGTACGGATGTTTCCGAGGACTGCTTTTTCTAAGACCGGGTATTTGGCTCTTAGGGCCCCGGAATTTATGATGCTCTCAAGAACCTTATAGGCTCTCGAAACGGCTGCGTTTGCATGAGCGAGAAAGATAATCTTCTCGTCATTGGTTAAGGCCGTAATGATTTTGTCAACGATCTCTTTATCGGTCAGCATACTCGGGATGCCGTTTTCCTGCAAATCCTTGCCGATCTTAAAATCCCAAGGGTGAATCTGAATTGCATCCGTGAAGTCCTTTGTGGTAATCGGCGTCAGGTTATTCGATCTAAGCTGAATGTTTGCGTGACGGTTTGCGGCGATGTTCGTGAGTAGCGTGTTTGCAAGTCTTAAGATGCTCTCTTTTGACCGGTAGTTCGTGTTTAACTGGTAGCACTTAAAGATGTTGCTGTTTTCCAGTACGCCCATCGTTTCCGGGTCTGTGCCTCTGAATTCGTAAAGTGTCTGCGAGCAGTCGCCGACTAAGTAAAGGCTTGTGTTGAAGGTGTCGGCATACTTTAAGGCCATGACGAACTCACTTAAGGAACTATCCTGAACCTCGTCAATAATCATGTGCTCGCACAGTAAGTCACTCGGCAGACCGTCAGGATCGTCTTCGTTTACTTTTGGCTTGAGGCTCGTTAAGACATAGCCGATCACGGACTGCTGAATGTTCAGAGTCGTGCCGCCGACCGTATCTAAGATTCCCATCAGGAAATCAAAACGGGAGGGGATGATATTCAAATCTTCTTTTGCGCTTACTGCCGCGATTGCGTAATTGATCTGATCGTCCGTGAAGCCCTTGTTATGAAGCATAGGCGTTCTGATTCTGATTAAGTTTCTTAAACCATCAGAATCGCGAAGTTCCTGTGCGGGATGAAGCGAAGTGTAGATCGAATTTACCATCGATGCGATTGTCATGGACTTTACATCGGGGTAGTGTTCTTTCAGGTTATCTGCCGCCGCGTTTGTGAACGAAAGTGCGATTACATCTTTTAAGTTCATGCCAAGGCGCTTCATGTACTCAAGACGGTTTACGATGGTTGCCGTTTTTCCGGTTCCTGCACCCGCCTGCAAGATGACAAGCGGCTCATTGGTTGTGATCGCCGCCTTTTGTTCCATGGAACTCGGCTCCGGGATCAGGGTCTTATCGAGCGCCGGGATTCTCGGCAGGGTCGCCTTTTTCATGTTCAGCTTCTCTAAATACTGGCATAACTCAAGATGCTTATTTGTGCCGATTAGTTTGTCGAACACTTCTTCTTTTAAGCTGCGCCCGATCTTTCCTGCGAGAAACTTATAGATTTCATCGTAGGCGGTTATCGGAATCTTTAATTCGTTATAGAAGCGGAGTAAGCCTTCGACTTTGCCGCCAAGCCCCGTATATGCGTGTCTAAAGCATTTATCGGCTTTTTCTGCGCAGTCTTTTGCGTTCTCTTTGATGTTTTCATAGAGAGACACATCGGCAAGTGCTTCGATGATTTGCTTATGGGTGTGCATGAGGTCATCGTAGTGTTCGAACGGGTCAATCTCTTCGTAGTTTACGATCCGAAATCTTCCGTTCTGCTTTTTGAACTGGAAGAGCGTATAAATCGGAGCCGCGAAAGATTTTCTATCGGTTGTCTTGATGACTCTTACTGCGATTGGGTGGAGTTCCGCGAAACGATTCGGTGAAATTTCGATTAGATTTTTCGAGCGAATCGGTGTCCAGTTACTTGAATAAGACTGCTCCTTGCCGCCTATAATAGAAGGTACGACATAAGGCGATACCGGAATTGCCGGGCCGATTTCGTACTTGCTGTTCTTTAATAAATCAAGTACATCGCCGGTCGATCCGATATTCGACATGGAATTTAGTGCACCGGTCTGGCGTACACCGTTTCCGGTTAAAGCCGCAGAGAAGTAAGTCGGGGTAATTTCTGTTACGGACTTCGGTACGATGTTTGTCTTTAGTGTTTTTAAATTAACAGGCATTTTGACTCCTTTCAGGATATTATCTTATAATTTTCGATCTGATGTTTTGGTTCGAGTGGGTTTTCATGTGTCTGATAAAGTTTTCGATTGTTTGAGGACTTGTTCCCTTGCAACCCATATAGTACAGGGTTTTCGGGCTCGGCAGTCTCGGACAATCACAGTAATCTGTAATCATGATCGAGATTTCGTTCTTTCTCTTTTTCGAAGATTCGATGAATTTGTAGACATTATCGAACTCCGTTCCGCCGCCGGAAATCGGAAGCCGCTTTAGCTTCTTTAAGGCACTTCTTTTAGAGATTACGCTTCCCGGAATCACGATGGTCTGCTTCTCGTATAATTTGCTGTCAAACGGTGTTACGAAGAGGTTAAGCTTTAACTCCGTTGCAATGTCTGCGGCGGCGTTTAGCGCGAACTCAATCATAGAGAGATTGATCGAACCCGACACATCAATATAGAGATGCAAGTCTTTTGTATAGGTAGTTTTATAATATTGCCCTTTTAAGTCAATATTC
>ERZ1674245.495-NODE-495-length-13210-cov-17.313873_pt1 | contig 13210 bp, 10 predicted proteins | sample MGYA00581205_ERZ1674245 | MGnify/ENA primary metagenome ERZ1674245 (study PRJEB41354, sample SAMEA4873314) | human saliva metagenome | biome: human-associated habitat [ENVO:00009003]; feature: mouth environment [ENVO:08000002]; material: saliva material... | reverse complement strand
AGCTCAGCGTCGATAAGTACCAGCGTGTGCTCTACAACGGCGCACCCGTACCCGGAGTCTATGCCCTCGGTGACGTGTCCAGCCGCTACCAGCTCAAGCACGTGGCAAACCACGAGGCACGCGTTGTGCAGCACAACCTCAGCCACCCTGAGGACCTGCGTGCCAGCGACCACCGCTACGTACCGGCTGCCGTCTTTAGCAACCCGCAGGTTGCCGTGGTCGGCATGACCGAAGAGCAGGCGCGCCAGGCGGCTGAACGTGAAGGCTTTGAGATTACCGTCAAGGCACAGAACTTTGGCGATACCGCCTACGGCTGGGCAATGGAAGACAAGATCGGCCTGTGCAAGCTCATTGCCCGCAAGGACAACGGTGAGCTGCTCGGCGCACACCTGGTCGGTGAAGAGTCCTCCGTGCTCATCCAGCCGCTACTGCAGGCAATGAGCTTCGGCATGGATACGCGCACCCTCGCACGCGGCCAGTACTGGATTCACCCGGCACTGACCGAAGTCGTTGAGAACGCGCTGCTCGGCCTGGAGTTCGACGAGCCCGCAAACTAAGAATCCGCCATCTACCGACGGCTAGATAACGTCCGAAAATCGAGGTTTCTAGCGAACAAACAGAGAGGAGGGGATCGTACCTAAGCGGTACGACCCCCTCCTCTCGTTATTGGTGGCCAGAGCCGGTTATGCCTTGTCGCTGTCAGACTTCTGCGGGTTCTGCTCTGCAACAGTCTTCTTCTCAGTCTGCGCGGGCTTCTCAGCGGGAGCATTAGCGGAAGACTTCTCAGCCTTTTTTACCTCTTCAGCCTCCTCTTCCTGAGGCTTCTGCATCATCTCGGCGGTCTGTTCACGCAGCTCCTCAAACTTCTCAGCCGCCTGCTCACGCAACTCGGCAAGACGCTCCGCCTGGTGGTCCGCGTACTCGTGCAGACGCTCTGCCGCCTGCTCACGCAGTTCAGCGAACTTCTCAGACTGCTCCGCCGCGTACTCCTGCAGGCGAGCCAAAGAATCCGACGTGCTATCGGAAACCTTGCCGTACATCTCATCCACGTAGGAGGAGAAGTCCTGCAGAATCTTCGCGCGGCGCAACTTCTGCGAAGGAGTCAGATAGCCGTCCGCCTCGGTCAGATCGCGGTTCATAATGCGGAACTCGCGAATACCCTCAGCGCGGGAAACCAACTGGTTCGCCTCGTCCACGAGCTTCTGAACTGCAGCACGAACCGCCGGGTGAACAGCAGCCTCCGGGATGGAGAGCGAACGCGGCAGACCCAAGTGCTCCAACTGCTCGGGCAGGGTATCCGGATCCAGGGTCACCAGAGCCGCAACGAACGGCTTCTCATCGCCTACCAGCATCGCCTGAGAAACCAGGGGAGAGGTACGAAGATGAGTCTCCGCAATACCCGGAATCACGTTCTTACCGCCGGCGGTGACAATGATTTCCTTCTTGCGGCCCACAATCTTCAGGTAGCCGCGCTCATCGAAATGAGCCAGGTCACCGGTACGGAACCAGCCGTCCTCAGTGAACGCCTGAGCGTCCTCTTCGGGGTTCTTGTAGTAGCTGCTAATCACGCCCACGCCACGAACCAGAAGCTCGCCGTCCTCAGCAATATAGCCTTCGGAACCGGGGATGAGCGGGCCAATCATGCCAATCTGGTACGGGTTGATGCGGCCAGCCGCAATCGGGGCGCAGGTCTCGGTCAGGCCGTAACCCTCAACCACCTGCACACCCACCGCGTGGAAGAAGTGAGCCAGGCGCTCGCCGAGGGGACCGCCGCCGGAGACCGCGTAACGTAGCTCGCCGCCCAGAGCCGCACGCAGCTTCGAGTAGACCAGCTTGTCGTACAGAGCGTACTGCGCCGCCAGCTTCAGCGGGACACGGCCCTCAACCTTCGCCTGTGACCAGCGCACCGCAATATCCACCGAGCGGTCGAAAAGAGCTTTGTTGAGAGAACCGCCCTTCTCTGCCTTGGCCTTGGCCCCCTCATACACCTTCTCGAAGACTCGGGGGACCACCAGCAGCATGGTCGGCTTGAAGCTATCAAGGTCGGCCGCGAGGTTCTTAATGTTCGGGGAGTGGCCGATAACCACACCGGCGTCCAGGGCCAGCACCTGAATCAGGCGAGCCAGCACGTGGGCCAGCGGCAGGAAGAGAATCGACGAGTTGCGGGGGTTCGCAATTTCGCTTTCCACGAAGCGCGTGTTGGCGCTCAGGTTCAGGAAATTGCCGTGGGTGAGCGGGCAACCCTTGGGGCGGCCGGTCGTGCCGGAGGTGTACACAATGGTCGCGAGGTCGTCACAACCGGCTGCGGAACGTACCTGCTCCAGCCGCTCATCGCTTACCTCGGAGGCGCGAGTGCTCAGGGTATCGAGGTCACCGTTCTCAATGACCCAGCGGTGCTTGAGCTGGCACGGTTCAGAAGTGGAAGCGGCGTATTCTTCAGCCTCAGCCACACGATTCAGGAGCTTCTCATCCTCGACGAAGATGGCGACAGCCTCAGAATGGGACAGCGCCCATGCAGCCTGGGCGGCAGCGTTCGTCTCATATACCGGCACGGAGACAGCACCGGCATACCAGATGGCGAAGTCAATGACGGTCCACTCGAAGCGGGTGCGGCTCATAATGCCCACACGGTCACCCGGGCGGATACCCGCAGCAATCATGCCCTTAGCCAGGTCGGTCACCATCTGGTGGAACTGCTGGGCTCGAACCGGCTGCCAGTTACCCGGCGACATCTGACGGCGGTACAGCACCGGGTTGGAGCTATCGGCTCGGTGGCGCTCAACAATGCTTGTCAGGTTCAGCGAGGGGTCGACAAGAACCTCAGCGGGAGTGGAGAAGACTTTCATAATGCGCCTTTCAAATCAGGGCGTAAGCTCGGGCGGTCCGGTGCCGCGGGCTGTCCTCGATTTCTCGAGGTGCCGTGATGGCTTTCTGAGTGTTCTGTCCACCGCGGCGGGTGATGCATTCGCCGGTGTGCAGCGGGCGGAACTGTCAGAATTTAGTGGTTTAGTGATGCGACAAAAGCTTGAACAGTAGAGAGAAGATACTCGGCGTCGTAGTCGAGCGTTGCCACATGGTAGCTGCGGGTCAGCCACCTAAATTCTACAGGAACTGAACAATGTTCGAGAAAATATTTATGGGAGCTATCCGACACAGTATGATCGCCCAGTGAACGCAAATACAGAACCGGCGACTTCAACTGCGGGATCAGAGCACGAGTCTCAGCACCCAAAAGATGTAGCTGATGCACTGCTGCCGTTGGAACGATAGAATACGCGCCCTCGCTCACACCCGGAACCGCAATATCAGACCCGATCGCCTTGAGCACCGGCAGAACCTTCGACACCTTACCGGCGTGACGCATCATCGGGTTCACATCCACCATGTAGGGGTTGATGAGTACCGTACCCGCCACCGGCAGGCGCGCCGACAGATGGGTCGCCACCGTGCCGCCCATCGACATACCAACGACCACCACACGCAGACCCTGATCGGCTAGGCGACGGTACCCCTGCTCGGCAGAAGCTAGCCACTGCTCATAGGTGCTATCGCGCAAATCTTTCCAATGAGTACCGTGACCGGTCAGCAACGGCATCTCTACCGCATAGCCGAGCTTCATGAAACGCTGAGCCAACGGGCGCATACTGTGCGGCGAACCCGTAAAACCGTGCACCAGCAAAATACCCACAGAATGCTGCGCAGGGTTAGGACTAAAGGAAACGGGGGAGTGATCGAATGCTTCCTGGTCGCCCTCGAGGCGACGCGCCAGGGAGTCCTTAACATTTTGGGTCGCTAGAAGCCTGCGCTCGCGAGCCTTGCGGCGCATCCGCTTGAGCGGCTCCAACGAGTTATCAAAAATGCTCATGGTCCTCCTTAGCCAACCTGCGCGAATATGAACGCAGGTGCAGGCTCTATAGCGTACCCCGACCGGCTACCGCGGGCACAGCGCCGATGCTGGTATATCGCCTCCAGCGCACCCAATACACCGGTGCGCAGAAAAATCGTTCTCTTTTCTTTAATTATCGCGCGTTCTCTCGCGCCTCTCCAGACACGCTAGAATTGAGCCGGGAACATTCAGAGAGGAGACCCCATGCCTAACGCCGCCCTCTATTCAACGCTCAAGATTCTTGGCTCCCCCCTGCTGCAGGGACTGTACCACCATGACGTGGTGGGCCTTGAGAATCTGCCCGAGGGTCCCTACATTGTCGCAAGCAACCACCTGGCGTTCTGTGACTCCATTTTCATTCCTCTCGCCATGCCTCGCACCGTGAACTTCCTCGCCAAGAGCGACTACTTCACCACCCCCGGCGTGAAGGGCCGTGCCATGGCGGCGTTCTTCCGCGGCGTCGGCCAGCTTCCCATGGACCGCTCCGGCGGCCAGAAGAGCCAGGAATCCCTCAATGCCGGCGCGCAGGTCCTCAAGGACGGCGGCATCATCGGCATCTATCCCGAAGGCACCCGTAGCCCCGACGGACGCGGCTACCGCCCCAAGGTCGGTGTCGCCCGCCTCGCAGTTGAAGCAGGCGTGCCCGTAGTGCCCGTCGGACAGATCGGTACCGACCTGATTCAGCCCTCCGGCTCGAACCGTATCCGTCTGCGCCATGACGGCAAGCCCATCCAGGTGCGTACCATTATCGGCAAGCCCCTCACCTTCGAGGAATACACCGACGGCTCAGACCTGAGCCACCGCGTTCAGCGTGAAATCGCCGACCGTATTGGCTCCGAGATCCGTGCCCTCAGCGGCCAGGAATACGTGGACGTGTACGCCGACCGCGTCAAGAAGCTCATGGCTGATAAAAACATGAGCGCTGATGAGGCGGTCGCACACCTGCAACGCTAAACGTTGAGACAACACCCTGAGACAGCACCCCGGGTGCACACATACGACAGATACACACATGCGCCAGAGGGCGGGATGCGGTACGTGCCGCATCCCGCCCTTTCGTATGCCGTTCTGTCAGGGCGCTTTTCACCCCTCGTATCGCCGACACCGGGTGGCGCCATCTAAACATGTGAGATGTACCTGACTGCAGGGTTAGGTGTTGAAGCAAGCAAGAGTACAATTAGGTCTATTCAGCCTGAAGAATCGCAAGCCAGCACGCCGCACACGGCGCGCCGAGCACCCGAAACGGCGGCTGAATCAGAAAACGCACAAGACCATCCCAATGGAGTGAAGATGAGCAATCAAAACCTCAGCACCTCGCAGGCCCCCGACCACGGCCTGGACACCTGGCGTCAGCTGCACATTGACCAGCAGCCTACCTGGAGCGAGCACGAAGATTTTGAGAGCACCATCGCCGAGCTGAACTCGGTACCGCCGCTCGTTTTCGCCGGTGAGGTCGACGCCATGCGCCAGGCACTCGGTGAGGTTGCTGAAGGCCGCGCATTCCTCCTGCAGGGCGGCGACTGTGCAGAAACCTTCGCGGGTGCAACCGCCGACAAGATCTCCGGCCGCGTCAAGACCATCCTGCAGATGTCTGCAGTGCTCACCTACGGCGCCTCCATGCCCGTGGTGAAGATGGGTCGCATGGCGGGTCAGTTCTCCAAGCCGCGCTCCGCAGACATGGAAACCCGCGGCGACATCACCCTGCCCTCCTTCCGCGGCGAGACCGTCAACGGCTTCGACTTCACCCCCGAAGCACGCGTGCACGACCCCAAGCGCATGTTGCGCGGCTACCACACCAGCGCCTCCACCCTGAACCTGGTGCGCGCCTTCACCAAGGGCGGCTTCGCAGACCTGCGCGCCGTGCACCAGTGGAACCGCGGCTTCACCTCCAACCCCGCGCATGAGCGCTACGAGAAGACCGCCAACGAAATTGGCCGCGCCCTCAAGTTCATGGAAGCCTGCGGCGTTAACTTCGAAGCGCTCAAGACCACCGACCTGTACGTCGGCCACGAGGCGCTCGTGCTGGACTACGAGCGTGCCCTCACCCGCATCGACTCGCGCACCCAGCTGCCCTACGACACCTCCGCACACTTCCTGTGGATTGGCGAGCGCACCCGCGGCGTCGACGATGCACACGTTGACTTCCTCTCCAAGGTCCGCAACCCCATCGGCGTGAAGCTGGGCCCCAGCACCACCGCAGAGGACGCACTCGCACTGATCGACAAGCTCGACCCGAACCGCGAGCCCGGCCGCCTGACCTTCATCACCCGCATGGGTGCGAAGAACATCCGCGAGAAGCTGCCCGCAATCGTTGAGGGCGTTCAGGCTGAAGGCGCGAAGGTCGTCTGGGTTACCGACCCGATGCACGGCAACACCATCTCCGTGCCCTCCGGCTACAAGACCCGCCGCTTCGACGACGTGCTCGACGAGGTTCGCGGCTTCTTCGAGGTGCACGAGGCTCTGGGCTCGTTCCCCGGCGGTATTCACGTGGAGATGACCGGCGACGACGTGACCGAATGCCTGGGCGGCTCCGACGCCATCGACGAGGCAGCACTGGCTGACCGCTACGAGTCCCTGTGCGACCCGCGTCTGAACCACTCGCAGTCCCTGGAAATCGCGTTCCTGGTCTCCGAGTACCTCAAGAACCGCGCATAAAACGCTTACGCTGTTCGCCGCGATAGGCGGCGGGGAGTAGCAGACACGACAATGCCCGGGTCTTCACTCACACTGAGTGAAGACCCGGGCACGTGCGTTTAAGTAGCGCGCGGTACAAACGGGGAAAAGACGCTCAGGAAGGCGCGCTGCTAGAAGGTCAGGAACGCCTCAATATTGCGCCACCATTGTGACTGCACCAGTGAGGTCGCAAGCCACCAACCGGTAAAGCTCGAACCCATGCCCAGCAGAATCAGCGCCAGAGCCCAACCGCCCACCGCCATACCCGAGGGCGGGGTCCTAAACTGCTTGGCGGGCAGACGAGGATCCTTCTGCGAAGACTGCTCGGATTCCTGAGAAGAAGCGGCCTCCTCTGCCGGTGAAGCCTCCGATGCGCTCGCCGGTCCCTTAGACTTCGAACGACGCGTGCCGGAGGGGCTCAACGAACGCTCCGCATGGATTGGGGCGTACTCGCCGTTAGCTGAGATGAACTCTTGCTCCGTCTGCGGGCCAATGCCAACGGACTGAGTCAGCGGGCCCTTCGCCGCGGCGGTACGGCGGCCCATGAACGAACCCAGACCACGCTTGCCGGATTTGCCCTTTGAGCCTTCCTTCTCCTGATCAGTGTCAGAATCGTCATTATCGGAGGCGGAACTCACCAGCGGCGGAATGCCCTGGCGGTTTAGCACGGAGTCCTCAGCATCCACGTCGGCAAGGTGCACGCCCTGACCCGCCGTCGAGGCATCGTACACGAGGCTATCGGGGGAGTAGACATCGTAGGCGAGCAAATCGCGGGCATCGCTAAAAGCACTAATCGGGGTGTTACGCACCATCTGCGCGGCGCCGCTACGCTCCGCAATATCGGCAACAGCCTCCCATAGAGGAAGCTCCGGCTCCGGGCACGAGGGGGCGCGCCAGGCTCGCTCATGCTCACCCAGCGACTCAGAAATCTCCAGCAGAGCAGTGAACAGCTCAGTCGCATCCTCGGGGCGGGCGTGAGGCTGCTTGCGGGTACACCACGAAATCAGCCCCGCAATATCGCGGTCCGCACCCGGCGCGACATCGGTCAGCGCGGGCATCTCAATATTCGCGTTGTGGTAGAGCACCTGCTGGTCATTCTCCAGACCCACAAAGGGCAGACGACCTGAAAGCATGCGGTACATCATCACGCCGAGCGCAAAAATATCGGCTTGCGCGCCGACCTTCACCTTCGGATCAAGAACCTCCGGCGCCACGTAGGCGGGGGTTCCCATGGGGGCGCCCGCATCCACCTGATCGTCACGGCGGGAGAGACCGAAGTCCGTCAGCTTCACCTGGCCGTTAGCGTCAAGAAGAATATTGCCCGGCTTAATATCGCCGTGCAGGTAGCGGTTCGCATGAACCTCCGAAAGCGCTTCCACGACCGGAATGAGGATATCCAGAGCCTCACCCAGGGACAGCGCATTACGCACACGCAACAGCTGGCTCAGGGTGCAACCGTGCACATACTCCAAGACGATGTACATGACCATCTCGCCCGAAAAATATTCGGTACCCGACGAAATCACGCCCACCGTATGCCCGCCGCCACCCACCTGGCGCATCGAGCGCTCCTCACGGTGGAACTTCTGACGGTTCGCTGCATCCTCAGCCAGAGCGGGGGAGAGAACCTTGAGCGCGACCGGGTTATTCGACCACAGGTCCAGCGCATAATACACCTCGCTCATGCCGCCGCGGCCAATAAGCGAACCCACCTGGTAGTGACCCTCAATAATGGCGCCACTGAGCCACTGCGAAGAACCAATAGCGGTATCCGGGGCAGCGGGACGAGTGGCGGGAGGAACAGAAGTATTTGCAGAAGAACGAGGGGTCACAGGAGAAATCCGGCGTGGGCTGGGAGTATTCATACGTCTCAACATTTTAGCCCGCCCACCTGGGCAGAAGCGATACTAGAGGGCGCCGGGCAGGTGAACACTCAGCGAATTCTTACAAAGTGCCGGTGGACCCGACTCCAACGCAAGAACAACGGGCAAAGTACAAGAACGAAAGAACCCGGGAGGGGCAGCGAACCTGCGGCGGGTCAAAAGTGGTAAATACGTGCCAGCTCTGGCACTCTTAAAAGGTGACTAACGAAAATATTGCTCAGACCTTCGCCCTCGTTGGCGATTGGGTAACCATCCCCGAAATTGCGCAGGCACTCGACCTGAAGGTGACCCGCGTTCACAACCTGATTTCTGACGGTACGCTCATCGCTCTGCGCGACCCGGAAACCAACGTGCGTAAGGTGCCCGCACTGTTCCTGAACGGTTCGCGAGTTCTCGAATCCCTCAAGGGCACCCTCGCTGTCCTGAAGGACTCCGGCTTCAGCGATGAAGAAGCCATCGTGTGGCTGTACACCAATGATGATTCCCTGCCCGGTCGTCCCATCGACGCACTGATTGACGGTCGTAAGACTGAAATCCGTCGCCGTGCACAGGCACTGGCTTGGTAATACTAGCTTGGTGATATCGGCTCGGCACGATAGCTCAATACGTTGAGGCGGCATACTCCGGTATGCCGCCTCAACCTATTTAACGTTTATACCTGTGTTGGACCTCTACGCCTTGCGACGCAGCGCATCTATGCCTTGCGGCGCAGAGCACGACCCACAATATCGGTCAGTGCCGCATGCGCCAGCTCGTCCAGGTTCATCGCCTCCAGCGCCTCAAACACAGCCTGAGACTTCTGCTCAATCAGCTGCTCATGCTTGGCGAAAGCACCCGAAGAAACCATCAGCTCGCGGATGCGCTCCACCTGCTCATCGCTCAGCTCGGGGTTGCCCAGGCTATCGTGCAGGAGTGCCGCATCGCTCTCAGAAATAGCGGCGGAGGTGAGCGCCACCAGCACGGTACGCTTACCCTCACGCAGGTCATCGCCGGCGGGCTTACCGGTCACCTCGGGCTGGCCGAAGACGCCCAGCTCGTCATCACGCAGCTGGAAGCCCTCGCCCAGCGGCAGGCCGAACGCGCGGTAACCGGCAAGTACCGGGTGCTGCTCGCTCACGGCACCGGTGCCGTTCTCCAGCGCGGTAGCCTGCAGAGCCAGCGCACCACCAATCGTGAAGGGGTGCTCGCACGAGTACTTGGCGGACTTGAAACGAATCACGTTCAGGGCACGCTGCAGAGCCGCCTGAGCGTCCTCGGTTTCGAGAACCTCGGAGTAGACGTCCAGGTACTGACCCGCCAGAACCTCGGTGCGCATCCGGTCAAAAATAGTGCGCGCAGGGGCGCCATAGATTGCTCCCTCACCCAGGGACGCAAAAACCTCGGCAGACCACGCCAGGGTCAGATCGCCAGCAAGAATGCCGCCGGTCAGACCGTAGTTGAAAGCATCACCGCGCCAACTATTCTGCTCGTGCGCCGCCTCGAAACGCTTGTGCACGGAGGGAGCGCCGCGGCGGGTATCGGAGCGGTCGATAATATCGTCGTGAATCAGTGCGGAGGTCTGGAACAGCTCTACCGCCATGCCAGCCTTCACAATGGACCAGGATGCGCGGTTCTCGGTTACAGGTGCGCCGCCCGCACCACGCCAACCCCAGTAGCTCAGCAGGGCACGCAGGCGCTTGCCGCCGGTGGAGAGGGACTCAATAGCCTCAAGTAGAGGTAGAGTTTCGGCAGAAATGCCCTCGAGTAGCTCGCGCTGGCGGGCAAAAAACTCCGCCATGAGGGTGTCAAAAGCGTGCAGGTAGGCTCGCTGTTCTTCAGCAATGCGCTCAGCGAGGTGCGCAGAATCCGCCTGGATATTCGGCGCCGCTACGGTGAGGCTCTCGGTCGCCTGGGGAGTGGGTGCTCCGGAAGGAGAATGGGGAGTCATACTATCCTTGCTGATGGTCGCTGTGTACGGTCCTGATGCGGTGCGGTGTGCACTTCTTCTAGCTTAGTGGAGAAAAGTCCAAGAGAACGCATTTACGAACATGTTTACGATAGATTACTCCCATTTTTCGTAGAAATGTGCTATATTTTCGGTAGGTGGGCGTAGAAGTTATGAGAGGAGGCGACATGGGGCAGACGCGAACCGGCAAGAATAGCGGCGTAAGGAACGGCCGCGTCATTATGCACCTGGACATGGACGCCTTCTTCGTCAACGTCGAACTCCTCGAAAACCCCGCTCTGCGCGGCGAACCCATTATCGTGGCGCCCCTGGGCCCCCGCTCGGTCGTATGCTCCGCCTCCTACGAGGCGCGCGCCCACGGAGTGCGCTCCGGAATGCCGCTCAGCCGCGCCCGGAACCTCAGCCCCAACGCCACCGTCCTGCCGCTGCGCGGCGACTATCGGCACTACTCGCGCGCCGTCATGGCAATCCTTCACGACCTGAGCCCTTACGTGGAGCAGGTCAGCGTGGATGAAGCCTTCGTAGACCTCACCGGCGCTTACCTGCACGGCCAAGACCCCGTCGCCCTGGCGCAGCGCGCTCGCGACCGCATCGCGCAGGAACTCTCCCTGCCCTCCTCTGCGGGGGTTGCGCCCAATAAACTGCTTGCCAAAATGGCGTCCACCGGTAGTAAACCGAACGGGCTGTGGGTCATTCCACCCGAGCGCGTTCAAGAATTTCTTGACCCGAGAAAAGTCTCCGACCTGTGGGGAGTGGGTGCGAAGAGTACCGAGCAGCTCTCCCGATACGGTATTCACACCATCGCCCAGATGAGGTCCATGAGCCTGGACTGGCTCAAAGAACGCTTCGGTACCGCCCAGGGCGAGCACCTCTGGGCCATGGCGCGCGGCATTGACGAACGCCCCGTAATCACCGAACGTGAAGAGAAAAGCATGGGTGGCGAGCACACCTTCGAGACGGATACGACCGATGCCCAGGAGGTGAGCGCTGCTATTCGGGAGCTGAGTCTCAAACTGGGAAAGCGCCTGCGCACCGCCGGGAAACTCGCCGGAGGGCTCAGCCTCAAAATTCGCTACAGCACCTTCGAAACGCACACCCGCGCTATCCCACTAAACGTGCCCGTGGACTCCGGTATGCAGATTGCCTCCCTGGCGTTGGAAGCCCTGCGAGCAGATGAAATTCTGGTGGGTCAGGAGGCGCCACGCGCCCTGCGGCTCATCGGAGTGCGCGCCGAAAAGCTCGCCCGCGCAGAAGACGGGGTGCAACAAACCCTCTTCGACTCCATCGAGAGCGGGGCAAACCCACGCTCCACCAGAACCGCCTCCGCCAGAACCGCCTCAGCACAACGAGGTGGCGGGGGAGTGGACAATAGCCCGCAGAACGGTACTCGCTCGGGAGCTGGCGCTCACTCGGGGTCTGGTGCCCGCCTCGTGAAGAGCGGCAGATGGTCCGAGGTTGAGCACGTCATGGACGCGATTCACCGTAAGTACTCACAGGAAAGCCTCAAGCCAGCCTCCGGAGTTACCGCGCCCGAGAAGAGCATTGACGAAAAGAGGTCATAAAGAGCTTCTGTCCGAAAAAAGGATGCGCCAACCCCACCCCGCGCGGTACGATGGGAAACATACGACCGGAAACATACAGCGGGAAGAAGCGCCCACCGCGCCAGCTGATGCACTAGCTAACCCGGCTGATACCGACGTCATCTTGAGTAGCGACACCTCAAAGGAGAAAACGATGGCACTGTCCGAGCGTGAACAGAAGGTTCTGGACCAGCTCGAAGAACTCATGAGCAATGAGGACCCGCACTTTGCCTCCTCCATGTCTTCAACCGGCAACACCGCGCCGGTCTTTAGCGCTCGCCACCTGGCTCTCGGTATTCTCTTCGTTCTTATCGGCCTGGGCATCATTATCGGTGCGGTTGCATCGAATATGATTTGGCTGGGTGTCTTCGGCTTCCTCTTCGCGGCAGGTGGCGTGTACTTCGCAACCACCAGCAAGAAGACCCCGGTAGATTCCTTCCTCGGCGGTAAGGCAGAGGGCGCGGCTCGCGTGCGTCAGCGTGAGCAGAAGGAGCGTTCCTCCTTCATGAATCGTCTGGAGGACCGCTGGGACGAACGCAATAACGGCCAGTTCTAGTACTGCTTTGGTACAATAGTTTTTCCCAGCAGTTTTTCCTTAGTCGAGTATCCGTACTCTCTAGGGACCCAAGACTTCATCAAGACTTCACCAGCGGAAGGTAAGAATTCTTACCTTCCGCTTTTTCTATGCCTGAAATAGTGAAGCGTGGATGCTTTATGAAAGCTGGTAGACGAATCACGCCGATTCCTGAAGCTTGCCCTGTTATTGAGCCTTTACTTGAGCCGGGGTATGGCAGGCATGCTGAGGGTATTACGCTGAGCTGACACGCCCGAAGCTGTGTAGAAGCTGTGCGGCAGCGTTAAAAATGCAGAAGAGAGCATAAAAACACTAAAAGATACTCTGCTGGGTGGGGTAGGTGGTGGAAAGTGGGGTAAAGTGGAGGGGAAAGCTGAAAGTCAGTCCTATCGCCGTGCCCTCAAACAGACGGCGGAGGCGCCGGCCCGGCACACCCCGCCACCGGCACCTACAGGATTCGTGGAGCAACCACGCTCCCGCAGGCTTCAGCACAATGGCACACATCAGGGGCACACATCGGGGAGGTGAAGTGAATGTTCTTAGGTACCTACTCGCCACGAATGGACGCCAAAGGACGCATCATCCTTCCCGCCAAATTCCGTGAGGAACTCTCAGCAGGCCTCGTTCTGACCCGCGGTCAAGAACGATGCCTGTACGTTTTCCCCGCCG
>ERZ1674245.494-NODE-494-length-13228-cov-19.090564_pt1 | contig 13228 bp, 11 predicted proteins | sample MGYA00581205_ERZ1674245 | MGnify/ENA primary metagenome ERZ1674245 (study PRJEB41354, sample SAMEA4873314) | human saliva metagenome | biome: human-associated habitat [ENVO:00009003]; feature: mouth environment [ENVO:08000002]; material: saliva material... | reverse complement strand
GGCAGACGCACCGCCAGAGGCTACCGCAACCCCACCAACTACCAACTCCGAATGCTCCTCATCGCAGGAGGCCTAGACGCCTCCACCCACACTCAACTCTGAAGAGCCGCTTTAAGTAGCCAGCTTCACAGGGATGCTATCAACGCTCAACTTTGGATTGATTCTCTCTGTCGCTTGTCAAGAATGGCCTGGATCTGGTGGAGTCTCGCAGCAAGACCAGAGGATTCAGCATAAACGTATGTGCCTCGGATGCCGCGAGTGAGAAGGACTTTGTAAATGTTGGCTACGTACTCGCGAAGCTGTTCTGGACTGGTGACCTCATTGGCAAGAGTATTATTGGCTTTTCCTCGGCGATCATGGTAGTTATCACGGTTAACCCGATAGTTGCCTTGGGAGTCAAGCTCGACGTCGGGGCCGATGATTACTCCGGCGTAGTTGAGGTCATATCCTTGGATTGTGTGAATTGATCCGACTTCCTGAAAAGCTGTAGCAGAATGGACCCAAGAATTAGTGGTTCTATTCCATCGCATACCCACACCATCGAGTTCAATATCGAATGGCGCTGCATCAGTCTTGTCGCCTTTGCTTAACCAAGGCCATGCATATCCAGCAATTATACGTGAAAGACCGCACTTCTCTTCGCGTTCGGCCAAAACTGAGCGCATCTCTCCAAAATCTGTAAAGATACGAAAATCATATTCGCCGAAATCTGGTACGTCATCATCGGTGATTGGCCTGTCACCAAAGATGGCATCTATAAGCTTCTTGTATCTGTTAATCTCTGATACTTGCATACGCATCTGGCTGCTTAGAGGAAAATGCAGAGAAGCGCTCTTTGCTCGATTGATCGCTTCCTCCCAGTCTGATGAGTCAATGTCTGCGGGTCGTACGGCTTGTGTTTTGTCAAGTAGAAGGATCAGGTTCTTGGAACAGTCTCGTGCCCAATCAAGTTGCGTATGGTGATTTCCTTCGGGGTCGTCCATTCCGTAGAGCTGTTTGTTGTACTGTCTGTATTGATTGAGAAGGCTACCGTTGGCCTGTGCGGCAAAACGGTTGAGACGATGTGCCTCATCAATGATGAGAAGATCAAACTTTTTGCTACGATCCAAAACAATCTTGGGAATGTCGAACGGAGAGAGAATCATGCTTGCGTCAAGGCCTTCGACCGATCTGAAGACCTTCTTGATTGTGTCTCTAAGAGAAGCCTGGGGGATGACGAGTCCAATATTGAGGTGTCGTCGGTCAATAACTGATGGAAAGTCGAGGTTATCCTCAGCTAGAGGATCAGGTCCGTCGTCGATTGTATAGCCTGAGCCATAGTCAGCAATGAGCTTCATTAGGTAGACAGCGAGAATTGTTTTACCTGTTCCGGCACCACCTTCGATAATGAATTCAAGCAGGTCGCTATGATCATTTGCGATGCGGTCGATGATTCGCTCTGATATCGACGTTACGGTAGACTTTTGCTCTTCGTTAAGTTGTTTGAATGGTGAATACTTGTATAAGTCCGAGTTTTCAATATCAGACTTCGAGTGGCTAAATAGCTTGTGTGACCTTCGTAGATTATCAAAAATATCATCGAATAGCCTGCGATAGTGCTCACGCAGATAATAATCAGCATTAACAATGCCATTGTTGGCGTTTAGAACCTTGCGTTGCCCATCTCCGGTAAACAAGTTGATGAGGGTAGATTCAAGGTCAAGGCAAACTGATTTATTAAACTTTTCATGTAGGATGACATGTGTGACCTGCAGACCTTGCTTTTGTGTATTGTCAAGGTGCTGTCGCATTCTCTTATCGTAGTCAAGTGTTTCGCCTACGTAAACCTCTTTTGGTGAACTTAGGATGTAAACGACGGGCCAGTTGCTGAGACGACTGTCGGTTTTAACCAGTTCTTTGACGGAGTCTTCTTCGAATGGGCGGCAGGTAATGGTGTAGTTGTCATGCACTGACTTAGAGCTTGTCATACTTGGTGCTCCGTCCCTTGCTGAGAGCTATAGGGTACTTCTTTCTTGTTTTCAGGAGTTTCTGTTGTATAAGCTCATCGGGACTCTTGCCAAGTTTCATGGCTAGTAAGTGGCAGTATGTAAGTACGTCGGCGAGCTCAGCTTCGATGTCGGTATTGTCGTCAGGCTGTCCCCATTGGAAACACTCAAGCAGTTCGCCAGCCTCGATTGCGATTGATTTTGCGAGGTTTTCGGGGGAGTGGAACTGCTCCCAGGCGCGCTCGCGTACGAACGCTCGCAGTTCATTGTCGACATCGGTCATAGGGTGACTATACATCGATGTAAGTCCGTTCAGCTAAGTTCCTGGCTTGCGTTTTCCAGCTTTTTGCGTGTCAGGGTGTTGGGGTGGCACGTGGTTGAATGGCAAGTGCTCTGCGCGTGGCGGTTCTGCCACCGAGCCGCCCTCGTGGGACACTGGACGGACAGACGGGTCACCATCGAAAGGATGCGATGTGAAGCTGACTCACTTCGCCGCGACGAACTGGCGCAACTTCGCCTACATCGAGTTCGATGTCTCCGCGTGGCTCTTTATTGTTGGCCCCAATTCATCGGGGAAGACTAACCTCTTGGGAGCCTTGCGTTTTCTGGCGAATATTGCCCGACGTGGACTCGTCAGCGCATCGGGGGACCTGGGAGGCCCTGATCGGTACTTCCACTCGGGTGCGGACTCAGCGTCATTTGCTGCGACGTTCGAGGATAACGGGAGGTCCGTTAGATTTACTCTGTCCCTTCAACAGATGCTGACAGATCACGAACCACTGAAGCGCGACAGTGCTGTCGTTTCAGCATCAGTGTTTCCAACGGCAGACCCGTTCACGTGTGAGCCTATCAACAGAGCGCTGAATGCCCACCACACACTTACGGTTGTTGACAACGGACAAGTAGACGAAGGCGAGTCCTTCTCCCGTAAGAGTGAGGACGTATCGTATACGGCACTTCGGCAGACCCTCGCAGGTATCCGTTACATCCACCCGAACCCCAAGAAGATGCTTGAGCGTGCGGACCGCTACGACCCTGATCATGGTACTGGCTTCTTTCAGTATGCAGGCCGATTCTCGGATCAGCAGCTGGAGGCGGCCTTTGATCGCATCCGACCGGTTATGGCCTCCGCTGTTCCGGAGGTTCCGAACCTGACCTACCAGCGGATGGGCTTGGGAACTGAGATCGTGGTGTACAGCGATATTCCTGAGCTTGGAGCACGTGGCATCTACTCGCATGAACAGTTCTCTGAGGGTACGTTACGCTTACTCGGCATGCTCTTCGAGCTGGCGACGCTACCGCCTTCTGCCAGCATCGTGCTCATCGAAGAACCGGAGACTTTCCTGCAATCGTCCGTCATTCGATCCTTGCCTTCGTTCTTGGCAGAGGTTGCGCTGAATCATGACGTGCAGATGGTCATCAGCACTCACTCGCCGGAACTGATCGACTCCGAGTTGGTGCTCCCCAGTCAGGTCCTGGTGCTGCACTCAGAAAATGGCGAGACGACAGGCGAGCTGCTCTCGCAGTCAAATGATCCGCGAATTTGTGCTGTTATCAGCGCGGGCTTTCCAAAGTCGGAGGGGATTGACGTGGTCGATGGGCGCACGATCCCGTTGGGAAACTGGTAGTGCGATGGGGGGTTACGTGTATGCCCGGGTCATCGTTGAGGGGGTGACAGACAAACCAGTCATCACTGAACTCATGCGCGCGGCTGGCTGGAGTGATACTCAGTTCAACGTGACAGCCGTCAATGGTAAGGGCGCGATTGACACGCGGATTCAGAAATACTGGGAGGCAGCACGGATCGTCCCGTATGTTATCTTCCGTGATGTTGACTGTGATGAGGGTTCGTGCCCCGTCGCTGTTCGTTCGGCTCTCTCCTCGAAAATGCCGGGCGAGTCAGATGGCTTGCTTATCCGAATTGTCGATCAGTGTATCGAGTCGTGGGTGTTAGCTGATCAGCAGGGAATCGCAGAGTTTTGCGCAGTGTCGCCTGCCAGCGTGAAGATTCCAGGTTCGCATCACAAAGCCTACCTTTTGCGGATGTTCCAAGAAGCGAGGCTTAACAACGCGGTTGAACGCGTTGGCCGAGAACTCGATTTTGGCCCTGCCTACGAGTTACATCTGCAAAATCTCATGACGCACTACTGGGCGGCGGAACGTGCCGCCATCCAGAGTGAATCACTGAGGCGTGCGTTGACACGCTTGGCTGAGCTGAGGGAACGTCTCGCGGATAAGTGATGCCAGTGCATGGTCGTGAGCTGATCAGTGGCCGAAGCCGGATGTTACCGTTACTTGTCGTCTCTAGAATCCTCGTTACTGGTTTCGCTGCTGGGGAGGGGTGCGCATTCCTGCTGGGCTGCGTCGAGTCCGAGGGAGTTGCGATCCAGGATGGAAGCCAGCTGGGCCAGGCTCCCGTCCTCGAGCAGGCGTGGGTTGCGCGCGAGCTGTTCAATGAGGGTATCCAGCATCTCCTGGGGATGTTCGGCGATCTGTTGCATCACCTCGTTGACGTCAGCTGCACCAACAATGTCTGACTGGGAGACGAGGCGTGCCTGCTCCATCGCGAAACGCTGGGCTGCAGCGGCTGCCACGAGGCGCGCCTGAGCTTCCGCGTTCGACATCTTCTGCCGCTTCGCCTCAATCTGGAGGGGCTCGGGGATCGCGTGACTGTCGCTCTGTTCGATTGCCTCGAAAGGTTTATCCGAGACGACAATGCCGTCGACGGTCTCATCGGCCGCAGACTCCTGGTCCCGTTTCTTCCCCCACGGCACGCGGACCTTCGATAGCGTGCCCTTGATGAATGGGAGTGCTGTCTCCTCCGTCCAGTTCTTGATTCGAGGCGCGGCATACGTGACGCCGGCTATCGCTGCGGCACCGATCAGGAGAATTAGAGCCTCTGCAAGCTGATCGGCTGCATCGTCTCCGGCCTCTGCGTCGTACTCATTGTCTGACTCCCAACGAGTCTCGCTCGACATAAACATCGGCGGATCATCATAGGGTGAGTAGGCGTAGTCATTGTCGTCGGAGTCGGGATCGGGGACGAAACGCGCGTGGCCGCGTAGGTTGCCGCCGTCGTCGAATAGATTCTGCGACCATCCACCGTCGGATCGGTTGCCTGGAGAGAGGGAATCGTCGTCCCAGTAATACGTGCCTCGTTGTTGTCCCATGGCGGTCCTATTGTGGGAATGATGTGATAGTCAGAATATAGTCCATAAATACTTGCTCGTAAACTATTGTATCGCATGTTCGTGTTGTTGGAATATCGTTCCAAGTTTGAGTGTGACCCCGCACAGACGTGCACATGCGAGACATGCCGTGGAACGGATGTTCTTGGCTCAGGGTGTGCGTATGCGGGTTGGTAAGTGTTCGGGGTGGAAGATGGGGGTTCGTGTGCGCCACGCGCCGAACTGGTCCGACAAATTAGCCTGCAACCAGCTTCAACCTGCCCTGAAACCCCGCCCAGGCCTCGTCCGAAGCAGACCCAAAAAGTGAACGCCACCACGAAAAATGGCTTAGGATAGTGGGCGCGCCGACGAACCCCAATGACGGGAACGACCGGCACACCACAGTACCCAACGCAGCAGCAACACACCAACCAGCAGACCGCAAGGCCAGCACAGCGCGGAAGCACCGTCGCAACCGTGCGCAGCCGGAGCGCAGCGGGGGAGCGGCACCGCAACGCGGCCAGCCGTGACAGCCCGTCGTGACCCGGCCAGCCGCGACTCGGCACGCAGCGGCACCGCGATGCCGAGCCACCGCGCGCACAACCACAACCTCAACACCGACGTTGACCACACCCAGAGGAGTCACGATGAAGTCCAGGCTCGCAGCAACAGCACTCGTCACCATATCGGCAAGTGCCCTCGCACTCGGCGCTTGCACGACGGACGGGGGCACCACGACCCCGGGCGGCAAGGCCGCCGGAGACGGCAACTACACGATTGCCGTCGTCCCCAAGGACGCCACCAACCCGTGGTTTGTCCGTATGGAAACGGGCGTCAACAAGTACGCCTCGGACACGGGCATGAACGTCTTCCAGAAGGGCCCCGCTGAAACCGACGCCACCATGCAGGCCCAGGTCATCCAAGACCTCATCGCCCAAGGCGTCGACGCGATCTGCGTGGTCCCCGTCGATCCCGGTGCCATTGAACCCGTCCTCAAGCAGGCCATGGACGCCGGCATCGTCGTCGTCACCCACGAGGGCGCCTCGCAGGAAAACACGATGTACGACATCGAAGCCTTCAACAACACGGCATACGGCGCGTTCATTATGGATAACCTCGCCGAGGCCATGGGTGAGGAAGGCGTCTACACGACGATGGTCGGTCACGTCACGAACGCTTCCCACAACGAGTGGGCGGACGGTGCCGTGGCCCACCAGAAGGAGAAGTACCCGAAGATGACGCTGCTCGAGGCTGAGTCCCGCGTCGAATCCCAGGACAACGGTGAGACCGCCTACCAGACCGCCAAGGAAGTCCTCAAGAAGTACCCCGAAGTCAAGGGCATCCTCGGCACCTCCTCCTTCGACGCGCCCGGTACCGCCCGCGCTATCGACGAGCTGGGCCTGAAGGGCAAGGTCTTCACCGCTGGCACCGGCATGCCCGCTGCGAACGCCCAGATCCTCAAGGACGGCTCCGTCTCCACCCTGACCCTGTGGGACCCCGCGAACGCCGGCTACGCCATGGCCTCCCTGGCCACGAAGATCCTCAACGGTGAGACCATCGAAGACGGCGTGAACCTGGGCGTTGAAGGCTACGAGAGCATGCACTTCTCGTCCGGCTCCGCCAAGGTCCTCGAGGGCACCGGCTGGCTCAAGATCACGAAGGACAACGTCGACTCCCTCGGCTTCTGATCCGCAAACAGGCGACGACCACCGAGGCTCCACGGCCTCGTCCCTCGCTCCATTGACGAGGCCGTGGCTGGGCCACTCCCGCGCGTGCACGGACGCTCGCGCATCCTTGTTCCTCCTGCGCGCGACGCCCGCGCGCGTGGGGGTGGCCTTTGGGCGGTGGCATGCGTCGGAAAGGACACCACATGGACACCCCAGTGCTGGCGGTACGACACGTCAGCAAATCCTTCGCGGGTGTGCGAGCCCTGGTCGACATTGACCTGGAGATCGCGCCCGGAGAAATCCACTGCCTGGCCGGGGAAAACGGGTCGGGCAAGTCCACGCTCATCAAGGTCATTTCGGGCGTGCACACCCCCGAACAAGGGACGGTCTCGATTGACGGTCACGACTTCACGCGCCTGACGCCGGCGGCCGCCATCGACGCGGGTGTGCGTGTCATCTACCAGGATTTCTCGATTTTCCCGAACCTCTCCGTCATGGAGAACATCGCGCTCGGCAGCGAAGTGGCCGCAGGGCGTCGCCTGGTGAACCGTTCCCGCATGCGTGAGGTCGCGCGCGAGGCCGTGGCGAAGATCGGCTTTGACGTGGACCTCGACGAGCTGGTCGGCAACCTGTCCGTAGCCGACAAGCAGCTCGTCGCCATCAGCCGCGCCCTCATGGGCGACGCGAAGCTCATCATCATGGACGAGCCGACGACCGCCCTCACGAAGAAGGAAGTCGCCGCCCTCTTCGACATCGTCCGTGACCTGCAATCGCGCGGCATCGCGATCCTCTTTGTGTCCCACAAGCTCGAAGAAGTCTTCGAGATCGCGCAGCGCTTCACCATCCTGCGCAGCGGCCACAAGGTCATCACCTGCCCGAAGGAGGAACTCGACCGCGCGAGTTTCGCCCGCTACATGACGGGGCGCGACTTCGCGGAGGAGCACTACCGGCCGGGCACCATTGACGAGGCCCCGGTCCTCCAGGTGGAGGGGGCGACGGTGAGCGGTGCCTTCGCCGACGCGTCCCTGAGCGTGAGGCCCGGCGAAATCCTGGGCATCACGGGCCTGCTAGGATCGGGCCGTACCGAGCTGGCCCTCTCCCTCTTTGGGATGTTGCCCCTTGACTCGGGTCGCATCCGCGTCAAGGGACAGGACGTCACGCTGCGCGGCGTGCGCGACGCAATCGAGGCCGGCATCGCCTACGTGCCCGAAGACCGCCTGACCGAAGGCCTGTTCCTATCCCGCTCAATCGGCGACAACATCACCATCTCCGAGATGGAGAACTTCACCAAGGCCCTCGGCTTCATCGACAAGAAAGCCATTCGCGCCGAAGAACAGAAATGGGTGACGCGCCTCGAAGTCGTCACCCCCGACCCCGCCAACGCCGTCAACACCCTGTCGGGCGGCAACCAGCAAAAAGTCGTCCTGGCCAAATGGCTGGCCACCAAACCCTCCGTTCTCATCCTCAACGGCCCCACCGTCGGCGTCGACATCGGCTCCAAGTTCACGATCCACTCGATCCTGCGCGAACTCGCCTCCCAAGGCATGGCCGTCATCATCATCTCCGACGACATCGCCGAAGTACTCACCAACTGCTCGACGATCGCCATCATGCGCGCCGGACACCTCAGCGAAGCCATGAACCCCGACACCCTCACCGAGGCCGAGCTGACCCGGCTCCTGTCCGAGGACCGCGCCCAGGCCTCGTCCACCGAAGGGGGAGAGAACTAATGCCCCGACTCATCACGAAAGTCCTCCACGCCAACGAATTCTGGGTCTTCCTGGTCATCGCCGCGCTGAGCCTGGTCATCCAGGCGCGCTCCGGGCAGTTCTTCACGGCGAACAACCTGGTCGACCTGGCCGGCGCGATGGTCGTCCCCGGCCTCTTCGCCGTCGCCGCGCACCTCGTCCTCGTCTCCGGCGGCATCGACGTGTCCTTCCCGGCGCTGGCCTCCCTGGCGGTCTACGTGACCACGAAAATGCTCGTCGACAACGGGTGGAACGGCCCGGTCATCGTGCCCTTCCTAATCGCCGCCGGCCTCGGCGCGCTCCTGGGCGCCTTCAACGGCCTCTTCACCTCCAGGCTCACCGTGCCGACACTGATCATCACCCTGGGCACGGCCAACGTCTTCAACGGCGTCATGCAAGGCGCACTCAAATCCGTGCAGATCAACACGATCCCCGCCTCCATGCGCTCCTTCGGGTCATCCTCCCTATTCGTCGCCCGCAATGAAAGCTCCGGCCTGCAATCATCTATGCCCGTGTCCTTCCTGATCCTCGTCGCGGTCGTCGCTGTGGCCTTCGTCGTCACCCGCTACACCATGTTCGGACGATCCCTCTACGCCATCGGCGGCGACGAAAGCGCGGCCGCGCGCGTCGGATTCAAAGTACGTGCCACCAAGTTCTGGCTCTACGTCATTGTCGGCATCATCGCCGCCCTGGCCGGCATGGTCCGCACCTGCGCCATGGGACAGATGCACCCCACCAACCTGCTCGGCATGGAAATGATGGTCATCGCGGCCGTCGTCCTGGGCGGCACCGCGATCACCGGCGGCAAGGGCTCGCTGACGGGCGTCATGCTCGGCACGCTGCTCATCGTCATCGTCCAAAACTCCATGATCCTCATGGGAATCCCGACGTTCTGGCAGGGCTTCGCCCTGGGCCTGCTCATCATCGTGGGAACCGGCGTCTCCGCGCTTCAGGTCATGCGCGCCCGCCGCAACGCACACTAGGAGGACCACATGTCAACGCTTCTCGCCTCCCCGCGCCTCGCTTTCCTCAAAAAGGACAGCTACATGACGCGACTGATCATCGTCTTCCTCCTCCTGCTCATCTTCTTCGCCGCCGTGCGCCCCGGCCCCTTCTTCGCCGTGCGCACCTGGCAGTCGATGGCCGTCCAATTCCCCGAATTCGGCCTCATGAGCCTGGGCGTCATGTTCACCATGTTCACCGCCGGCATCGACCTGTCCGTCGTCGCCATCGCCAACGTCACCGGCATCTGCGCCGCCCTCACCCTGCGCGCCACACTCACAGGACCAGCCACGGCCTCGTCCATGGGAATGGCCGTCCTCATCGCGCTCGGCGTCGCCCTGGTCGTCGGCGTCGTATGCGGCCTCATCAACGGCATCCTCGTCGCGATCCTCAAGATCCCACCAATCCTCGCCACCCTCGGCACCCTCGAACTCTTCGGCGGCGTCGCCCTGGTCCTCACCGAAGGCAAACCCGTCTCCGGCCTGCCCCCAGCGTTCAGCACCGTGTTCACCGCGAAGGTGGTAGGCCTCGTGCCAATCCCCCTCGTTGTGTTCCTCGTGTGCGCGGCCGTCGCCGGTTTCATCGTCGCGTGCACCAGCTTCGGACGCACCATCCTCATGCTCGGCACGAACGACACCGCGGCGCGCTTCTCCGGCCTGAAAGTCAACAGCCTCCTGATCCGCACCTACATGCTCTCCGGCGTCATGGCGGCCATGGCGGGCGTCGTCATGCTCGCGAATTACAACTCCGCGAAGGCCGACTACGGCACCTCCTACACGCTGCTCACCGTCCTCATCGTCGTCCTCGGCGGCGTCAACCCCAACGGCGGCTCCGGGCGACTGAGCGGCGTCCTCCTGTCCATCCTCATGCTCCAGGTCCTCTCCTCGGGCCTGAACATGTTCCCCAACATCTCCAACTTCTACCGGCCCCTCATCTGGGGTGGCGTGCTCCTGCTCGTCATCTGCATGAACGAGGGACTCTTCTCCTTCCCCTCCCTGCGCACACTCTTGAAAGGACGCTCCCATGCTGACAGTTAAAGACAAGCACGTCGTCGTCGGTGCCGACTTTGCCGGGCACCCCCTCAAAGAAGCCGTCAAAGCCCACCTCGAGGAGCGCGGGTGGACCGTCACCGACCTGACGCCCGACGCCGAGAGCGCCCCCATGTACCACCGCGTCGGCTTCGCGCTCGGCGCGCAGATCGCCGAAGGAAAGTTCGAACGCGCCCTCGCGTTTTGCGGCACCGGCATGGGCATCCACATCGCCGCCTCCAAGTGCCCCCACGTGCACGCCGCCGTGTGCGAATCCGTGCCCGCCGCGCGCCGCTGCGCCGCCGCCAACAACGCGAACCTGCTCGCCATGGGTGCCTTCTACGTCGCCCCGCGCACCGCGATGGCCATGGCGGACGCGTTCCTCGAGTCCTCCCTCGGGTCTGGGTACGAGGCCTGGGACGGCTTCTACGAGTACCACCGCATCGGGTACGACGAGTGCGAGAACTTCGACTACGAGGCCTACAAGGCCAACGGCTTCGAGGTCGTCGACCCGGGCAGCGCCGTTCTGGCGGAGCAGCCGAAGGGGCTGGCGTACTGAGGTTGTGATGCTGCTGTAGATGGGTGGGGGCTCCCGTTTGGGAGCCCCCACCTTTACGTTGGCGTGCGATATCGGAATGCTGAGGCCTCGTCCTACCAGTCACTCAAGCCCAGGTAGTACAGCGGGTGGGTGAGAATTGCGATGATTTGCTCGCGGTATTCGAGGGGTAGCATCGGGAAGATGGCGATCACGGCCAGGACCGCGACGATCAGCGTCACGAGGATGCGTTTCTTGGTGCTCATGCGCGACTCCTGTGCGAGTTTGTGAGCGCTGCGCGGGCCTCGGCGAGAATCTCGTTGACGAGGTCGACGCCTTCCGGTGTGGCCAGGAGTGGACGGTCCTCGGGGTGATCGTTGAAGTGTCGCATGAGGGCGTTGAGGCCGGTGAAGGGGATGCCGAGGTGCCGGGAGCAGATGATCGAAGAGTCAGGGGCTATCTTCTCGCCGAGCAGATAGAGGTCGGATCCGATGATGCAATCGATGTAGACGCCGTCCCCCCATGCGAAGGAAACCTCGGTTTGCCAGCCTGGACTATCACAGGATAAGGGGGTGGGAAATGCAGGTAAATGCCCTTGGGTGTCAGGGTAATTGTCTGTCTGTCGCGCAGTGCGATGGAGAGGTCCCCCAGCGGTTGATGAGTGCCTTCGACGTATGCCCACAACCCGACGAAGAATGCGCAGATGGCTGCGTGCAGAGGATACCCGGTGATCAAGCCGACGATGAATGTTCCAGCGGCGAGGAGCCATTGCGCAAGTCCGGTGATGATGCGTGCAATGTTCTCATGGTTTCCCCTGATGACGATGCTGTCCTTAACGTAGCGGGGACGGCGGTGAATGAAGGGGCGCACGCTCGCTTCAGCCAGCTGAGGCAATGATGCGGCAAGGAACAGGGGATACCAAGCGAAGAGCAGTTCGAGACGTGGGAGAGGGTATCGGAAATGGACCAGGTACGCGCCGATGCCGAGAATGGCGTTAACGCTGATGGCGAGGGCTAGCCATATCCATTCACGACGTGCTCGTTGGTCCGCGGAAAGGGGTGAGTATTGATCTTCGTGAGGGGTATTCGACGTTGAATCGGCGGTCATCATTGCTTTCTTGGTCGTGCCTCAAGATCGATATTTCGATAAGAGCCCAGCCTTGGTCGTCACCCATTCCGTCAAGCAGTCGGTCAAGAGATGTGTATGCCAAAAGTACCGTCGTTTGATCGAACATGTGGGCAAGTGAAAAACCGAGCTCTCCATCGGCTCGCTCATCGACCGGCACATACAGGACTGGAGGCACGATCTCTGGATGCGTATTGATAGACATGTGTTCCATGACATGACGCTAGCAGGCGTGTGATCGGGGACGCAAGTATGGGTGAAGGGGTGAGCAGGCATGAGTGTGTGAGGGGACCGCGCATCGTCTTGTGGGGTGGCGCTCACATGATGCAACCCCGGCCTCGTCCCTGAAAAAAGAAGCGAGGCCGGGACCCAGTCAGCCACAACCGCGGCAGTCAGCGACCCGACGCGAGCGCCGCCCGGGCGACCTCCTCGAAGGTGAGCGGGTCGCGGCCCGTCACGTCGCGCACGGTCGTGGAGACGACGTCCATCTCGCCGCGCGCGATCGACGTGTAGGTCGACACCCACGAGTCGTACTGCCACTGGGCGGCCGGCCACTTCTTGCGGGACTCGTACGCCTCCTCGATGGTTTCGCGCACGTAGGTGACGGGGCGACCCCACACGCGGGTGAGGATCTGCGTGATCTCGTCGAGGGTCAAGGCCTCGGGACCCGTCACGTCAAGGGTCTGATTCTCGAAGCTTCCCGGGTCGGCGAGGACCTCGGCGGCCACGCGCCCCGCGTCCTCGCGCGCGACCACGCCGACTCGCCCGTCGCCTGCGGGCCCGAGGATGCGGCCCTCTTCGTCGGGCAGCGCCACGAAAAAGTCCGCGTAGAAGTTATCGCGCAAGAACGTGTACGTCATGCCGGACGCCTTGATGCGCTCCTCCGTGTGGAAGTGTGTGCGCGCCAGCGTGAACGTTGCATCGGGAGCCGCGTTCATAAACGACAAGTACACGATGTGGCGCACCCCGGA
>ERZ1674245.479-NODE-479-length-13575-cov-20.794822_pt1 | contig 13575 bp, 8 predicted proteins | sample MGYA00581205_ERZ1674245 | MGnify/ENA primary metagenome ERZ1674245 (study PRJEB41354, sample SAMEA4873314) | human saliva metagenome | biome: human-associated habitat [ENVO:00009003]; feature: mouth environment [ENVO:08000002]; material: saliva material... | reverse complement strand
AGATGCTCGATATGCCTATGGTCTTTGCTTTGTATGCTTTGGTTATATCATGTTCTATGCGTTCAAGGGCTATAAGTTGCGTTAACAGAATATCGTCTGAAAGTGCTTTAAGTTCCTACACAACAAGCTCTTGATGAGACGCTTAACTATAGGCTTATAGCACATCATAATCTTTAGAAGTATTAGATTTGCGGGATTACCTTTACGGAGGTAGTCCCGTTTTTGATGGTTCTTTCATTCTAAGTGCACAATCTCTTTCGTGCGACAACCTTATAGAAGGCGCTGCTATAAGGTATCTTCTCGGGTGCGAATAGGTCCCTACTCATTCTGTGAAAACCTCTGAGGAATGAACCTTCAGATAACTTTCTTAATTCATGAAAATATGTGACAAAAACGCACAAGTTGGTCCTTAGATTAAGACGATAATATCTATAAAGTTCAACTATGTAACTCGTAATATATCAGCACATTACATACTCTGTTGAAGAAGACGCCTTTCTTGCCTCAAGAAGGGCGTCTTTTGCATACAAGAAGGGCATGTTCTTGAACGCAGAAGGGCCTCTTCTTAAACGCAGAAGGGCGTGTACTGGTTTCAAAAGGGGCGAAAATTATTGACAAGCCATTGAGGAGTTAAAGAGTAGAAAGAGTAAAAAACGAGGTTAGACAACAACATCTACCCTCGCTATGTTTGTGTTTTACGACCTGTTCGATACATACTCCTCACACAGATAATCAGCCGTTAACACTATGAAAAACCCTTGTGTCGCCACTTGAAAAGCCCATTGAACCTAATAACTAACCTCGATAGAGGCTGGATAAACACGATAGGGGTCGTAGTATTCGGTGCAACTATTAATCATGTCTTGCAGGTTTGGCTTCACTGTCTTTCGATAACATTCCTGTCCATTGACGATGACTGTCACGGGCTTAGCCATGTCTACGAGCTCATTGTTCAGATAGATACGAAGCCGTCCACCCTTTGCTGTGGTGTAGTTACGGTTGAATTTCATTTCAATTCCCCATTGTTTGTCACGCTCGACAGCGGTGTATTCCACCTCACGAATACTGACTCTCACCACGTTATCATGGATAGTCATGTCATAGTAGGTGCGATTCTTCGTAGGAGAAGCTATCACTTGAAGGTTGTAGAAACCTGACCTATGTCGCCCATCCATCTCGTAGTCTTCCCAAAGAACAGTCTTTGGATAGGGGTTACGGACAAATTTTCTCAGCCAAGGGGTGGTGAGGTCATAATTAATATGGTGTTGCATCCCAGGTAGAAGATTGATGCGATGAACAAAGAGCGGCCGCTTGTCGGCATCCATGGGACGTGCCAACTGTGCCGAATCGAAGGCCACTTGCGTGTAGTAAGTCAGTATGTTGCGGTAGAACCCAGTGTCGTCAGCCCCGGTAAGGAATGAGAACCCTATGTTAGCACAGTTCTCTATCGGTGCATTCTTCAGTGGTTCGCCCCCTGCCATAGGCCCCGCTGCAGCCCAGTAGTCGGCATAGAACGAGGCAAGACGCTGACTGCCGTAGCCTCCCTCAGATATTCCGAAGACATAAAGGCGGTTGGCATCGACATTGCCCTCGGCGAGTGCTTGTCGGAGAAGGCGTTCCCAAGCAAATTGCTTAGCCACCTGCCACCAGCGATAGTAGTCGCCCTCGTTAGGAATCTGTGGGATGAAATAGAGCGAAGGACCGTCTTTGAACCTGTTACCTAAGGCAAGTCCGGTAGACCATTCATGTTCTTTCGGACCAGAACCATGCAGGTAAAGAAACAAGGGCAACTTTCCCTCGCTGCTTCCCTTCCATCCGTAATAGTAGGGCATGACCGCATCTTTCTCCAAAGCCACAGGCAGGTGCCATGAAGCCTTCACCCCTTTCCGTAAGTCCTCGGGCTTGGCAAGTTTCTCTTCCTTCAACGCTCGGTTGGCTTCACACCATGCCGTCCACACCATCTTTTGGTTTTCTGCAATCTCATTAGCCTTCATTACTTGTTGTATAGACGTCGTATAAGGTCGGTTACGTTGGTAGGCCTCCTTGCTCTTCAGCTCCTCGTCCTGTTTTGTTTTGAGTGTTTGTAGGAAATAGTTCTTCACCTTCTCCTGCATATTTCGTCCCTGTGCGTGAGCGATGTGTGTGTTTGCAGAGAGCGCAAACAGCAAGCCCACAGCAATAATAAAGTGATTGGTCTGTCTCATTTTACGACTTTGTATCTTCAATGTATTTGTTTGTTAGGGTTCAGTCCCTTGTAAGATTTAGCTTTGCAGACAAAGGTAAGCATTTTCAAAGGACTGTGCAAGTGTTCTTAAAAGAATGAAGCCTCACCCCTGACCCGCTCCGTTTGGAGATAGGTTGGGGTGAGGCTCTTTCGCTCTTTCGGGTGTCGACGGCGTTTGTTCAGTCTGTCATCGTCCACTCCGATGTCTTTTCTTTTATTGTCAGCCTAACCTTGTTCACGCTGTAACCTTGTCTTTTATGCTCGGTCAGACACCGCTCACGCCGTTACGCAAACTTTATATCCTGTCTATTAGAAGCCACCGAATCCACCGCCTGATGGTGGAGGACCCGATGGACGTTCCCCTCTTGGAGGACGCTGACCGCCCCGTGGCCCCATACCCGGCCCGTTTCGGTCGAACTCAGGACCATCCTTTGGTTTCGGCATAGCGTTCTTACCACCAAAGAGGTTCAATCGGTAGGTTGCTCTCAGCATGATATAGCTGTTGATACTATTATATTCCGTATCCGTACGGCTCACCGAGTTGATGACACGTGAGAGGTTACTCTGCTGACGAAGGATGTCATAGAACTGCAAGCTGAAGGTCAGCGCGTTTCCTTTCAGCATACTCTGTGATATTTGTGCATTCCAGAGTAGCTCGTTGGTGTTCAATGATGCGTCGCTATAACCACGTCGACTGGTCTGGTGGAGGTCGGTCGAGATGCTCATGTTCCATGGTAGGTTAAGACTCAGCGTACCACCGTAAGCGAACTGCCATGTGCGTAGGTTGCTCATACTCTGTAGGTTGTTCTTCGTGTTAGTATAGTCTACTGACCCGTCTAACTCTAACTCCAACCACGATGTACGATAACTTGCAGCAAGTCGTTCACCTAAGCTAAGCGACTTCGTGATGTTCTTGTCTAAGCTACTCGTGCGGTTCAGCTGTAGATAGCTGACGTATCGGTTGAAGTTAGCACGGCTGAAGCTATGGATGTTCCATACGCCTGCAGAGTCGATACTCATGTTATACATCAGTCCTGCATCAGCTCCCCAGTTGCCATTCACATTGACCGGCTGTATCGTACGAGCACCTGTGACAGCATCGTAGGTGACACTGTTTCCAATGGCGTTTCGGGTCGTTGAGAAGTTTGCAAAGGTCATCAAGGCCTGCGCATGACTCTGCTTATAAGTGTTATAGAACAAGCGGAAGTTATTGGTGAAGGCTGGTTTCAGACCAGGGTTACCAATTGAGATGTTCTGTGGGTCGGTGTTGTCGACGATACTAAGCAGCTGGCTCATTGTTGGTTGAGCGATCGTACCCCTATAGTTGATACGTAGGTTGCTCTGCTCACTGAACTTATAACGGAAGTCGAAGGTAGGACTCCAGTTGAATACCGTGCGTGCTGTGTCGACATGTACACCGAGGTAGTCCTGCATGTAGGTGGAGTGTTGTGGTTGAAACATTACTCCCACGTTCATCTTCCATTTGTCGCGTATCATCCTCATCATCACTTGCATGTCGTGAGTATAGGTGCGATATTCAGAGTATCGACTCAAGTTATTATCAAGGTAGTTGCCCAATGGGTTGGTCAACAAGCCGAGATAGTTGTCCCATGAACGGTAGGCAGGTTTCAAACTACCGAACGTTCCTGATGGTAAAGCCGATAGGTCGTAAGTGTCGCGGTCGCTCTTTGAGAAGCCATACTTAAACTGGTAGCTGAATTGCAAGTAAGTCTTGCGAGCTATTGGTTCGCTGTAAGTAGCCTGCAAAGCATAGTCCCAGCTCTTTGTCGGCATGAGGTTGTAGCGGTAAGCACGGTAGGTAGAGTCGTTACCGAGAGCGTCCTGCAACTGAAAATACTGAATGTCTTGTGTTGAGAACGTCTTAGAGTCCGAATTACTATAGTTGGCATCTGTGCGCAAGGTGACGTTTCGTCCGTTGCTGGAGAGCTTGCGGTTCACCTGTAACATAGCTCCCAAAGCAGTGGTGTTACCATAGCTGATGGTCATATTACGCTGTGTGTTCACCATCAAGCCAAGCCCTTTCAGCTGTGCGATAGCGGCCGTCGACAATGGATCGTCAACCGTTTCGTAGGGGTCAGCATTGTAGGCTGCAGACGAACTAACGACCTGTCCGTCGCTCTTACTAAGTCGGAAATTTGGTCGGAACATAATGTTCCATACCGAGTCGGGACGCCACTCGAGTCTGAAACGACCATCCCAAGAGTTGCTTCTGGTGTATTCTTGTGACAAGCGGTTCGCAAATGAGCCTTGTCGTGCTACGAAGTTCTCACTCGCTATACGTGTGTTTAGGTCGCCATCAGCGTGGTTCCAGCGCACACTACCGTCCCATTGCAGGGTCTTACCATTGTCGTAGTTCATGTTCAGACCCACCATCTTGGTAGCGTTCAGACCTTGGCGCACACCGCCGAAGCCGCCACGTGGACCACCCCCAAAGCCCATGTCGTTGACATTATTGGCTGATGCAAAGCCCATCATACGGAACTTATTATTGAAGTAAGCGCCCATCGCCTTCTCTGAATAGCGGTTTTGCGTACCGATACCGAGGTCGATATTAGAGAAGAGACCCTTGTTCATACCCGACTTGATACCGAAGTCGAGTACTGTCGACTCGTTTCCGTCATCAATACCAGTAACTCTACTGAGGTCACTCTTCTGGTCGTAGGCCTTAATCGTTTGTACGATAGAGGTAGGAAGGTTCTTCATTGCGGTCTTGGTGTCGCCCACCATGAACTCTTTACCATCTACAAGAATCTTCTTAACCTCCTTACCATTAATCTTAATCGTACCGTCGCTTGACACTTCCGCACCCGGTAAGCGTTTTACGAGGGCCTCGATAGTTGAGCCTTCAGGCACTCGATAGGCCGAAGCATTATACTGAAAGGTATCGGCCTTGACGACAACTTTCGGGGCACTGGCCACTACCTTCACCTCTTTCAATGTCCTTGTGTCTACTTGGAAGTCTAATTGTCCCACCGAGACATCCTGCTCGTTGGCAATAGTAACGTTTTGGAAAATAGTCTTGTAGCCTACATACGATGCCTTTAAGATGTAGCGTCCGTTATTAGGGGCCGTAATCTTAAAGCTTCCTGCTTCGTCTGATGTGGCACCAACGACGTAGCTACTGTCCTGCTTCAGCAGCTGAACAACAGCAAAAGGTACCTTTTCTTTTAACTCTCCATCGTAGAGAGATCCCGTAATTGTCCTGTTCTGTGCCAGCATTGATATAGAGCCAGACAGCAAAAGAACAAATGTCAACAGTCTTTTTACCATAAGTTTATTGTTAAATTCTTAATCTTATTGTCGCACGATAAGTATGACGATGAAAATAGAATAAGGTTTAATGAGATATAAATAATTTATTAAAAAAATGTTGTTCGGTGGGTTGTAGAATCTGAATGAGACTTCTTAGTGCAGGAAAATGCTGTGCGTTATCCTCTGAAAGGGTTGCACATAGAGTGAGCAATGTGCGCAAAAACGTGGTAGATAGTATTAAAGTGTGTGAAATATCAGCGTGTTTCTATGTTTTCGTAAGCTGAAAAAGCTTATTTTTGTATTGTGAACTATAGAGGAGAAGCTTATGAAACAGAACATTATTATATCCAAACAGTTCAAGAGTGAACTGGCGACAGCGATCTCTGAGTGCGAGAAAGACAAGATATTTGTGCTTGTTGATGAGACGACACGTGAGTTGTGTTGGGAGCTTATCAAGGATGATTTCTGTCTAAAAGAGGCTCAAGTGATTACGATAGGTACGACAGATAGCAATAAGACGCTCGATACCTTGGTGGCTGTGTGGGAGGCCTTACAGCAGGGAGGGGCTACGCGTCACTCGCTGTTGATAAACCTGGGAGGTGGTATGGTGACCGACCTTGGTGGCTTTGCGGCATCAACATTCAAGCGGGGCATTAACTTCATTAATATTCCTACAACGCTTCTTGCGATGGTTGATGCCAGTGTTGGCGGCAAGACGGGCGTGAACTTCGGTGGATTGAAGAATGAGATTGGGGTCTTCAATGAGGCGAATACGGTTATTCTTAATACTGATTGGCTTAAGACACTCGACGCTGCTAATATCCGCAGTGGCTATGCCGAGATGCTAAAACATGGTTTGATTGCTGATGAAAAGATGTGGGCTGAGTTGATAAACTACAACCTTGCTGAGCCAGACCTGCTGTTGTTGAGTGGAATGTTGGGTAGAAGCGTATGCGTAAAAGAACGAATTGTGGAGGAGGACCCGCACGAGAAGGGTATTAGAAAGGCCCTTAACCTTGGTCATACCTTTGGTCATGCGTTCGAGGCATGGGCTTTAGAGCATCGTCCCATCCTTCATGGATATGCTGTAGCCTTTGGTTTGATAGCTGAATTATACCTCTCTGTAGTGAAGACGGGTTTTCCTACAGAGCGTATGCGGCAGACTGTCAGTTTCATTCGTGCGTATTATGGGGTGCTGCCCATCACTTGCAACGATTATGCAAGGCTCATTGAGCTGATGCACCATGATAAGAAGAACCGTGGAAATGAGATTAATGTCACGCTCTTAGGGGGTATTGGTGACATCCGTATCAACCAGTCTGTTAGCGAGGAAGAGGTGAAAGAGGCCCTTGACTTTGTGAGGGAAGGGTAGTAAAGGGTATTGGGCTAATAAGGCTAATAAGGCTAATAAGACTTAAGCCTAATCACCAAATCTTATCCTATTGGGCCTCCCCTCCTTCGGAGGGGCTGGGGGAGGTCCCCCATTTCCTACACCCCTTCTTCCTCCGATTTATCCACTTCACTCTTCGGCTGTTCGGGTTGGTCGCTTGGAGTGTCTAATTGTGTTGCCTTATTGATACGCATCCTACTCATGTTATCGATGGTTACGTCTAAGGGAACATACTCGTCGCTCTTTGGGTCAGGAGAGCCAACACTTGCACCGAAGTATAGTTTGTTGCCCTCAGCTCGGTCGAACATGAAACCTATCAAGGCTCCATTCTTAGCGTACTGATTGTCGGTAAACTCTCTGAAATCGTCTTTTGTAAGCGTACGGTCGTAGAATGATGAACCATCCGAGCGTAGTATCTGTACTTGAAACTTGTTGTCATAGTATTTGCGGCCGTCCTCGTCACTTACAGTAGAGAGTGATTTATCTGCAAAACGATGTATGCGAATGGTATAGGTAGCACCCATCCACTCCACTTTCTTCTCATACTTGAACTCATCCATAGCCTTTGTACCACTTGGCACATGAGGTTTTGGGGCTATCTTAGTGATGATATCGTTTGATTTCCTTTCTTGCTTGCAAGCCGTAACACCCAAGAGTAGTAGGCTCAAGCTTATGATGTGTAATATATTTCTTGTCATAATACGTGATTCTTGTAGGCAAATTTACGTATTTTCTTTGAACCTTGCAAGGATGAACAATAAAAGATAGCTTTGCAGAGGGATTAGGGTTGGTGGATTGCTCGGCTATTTCTACGGGCGAGTGCTTGGTGAGGTGAGGCTTCTATTGGCTGTAAGGTTCTGTGTTATCGGTTGACTTAATGTCTCTGTGAAATGCTGTGTGTTCTGTTCATCTGTGTTCTTCTGTGAGAAAAATGAACGCTTGAGAGTCGCTGGGGAGTATTTTCTCTCACAGAACTCACAGATTTAACAGAATATTATAGCGCACAGTTTCAAACCCACAGAAGGCCTTCGGCATACAGAGAACACAGAGGCCTCACCCCCAACCCCTCTCCGAATGGAGAGGGGAGTAGTATGTGAGGTTACCCCTATTGGCCTGCTGATAGAAGGAGAAAGGCTGCTAAACATTTGAAGGACATGTAGGGGTAACCTCGGTGATCACTCCCCTCTCCATTCGGAGAGGGGCTGGGGGTGAGGCTAAAAGGGCCTCTTCTACGTTCGAGAACATGCCCTTCTTGCATGCAGAAGACGCCCTTCTTGAGGCAAGAAGGGCGTCTTCTACAACGTTGTTTGTAATAGCTTGATTTGTTGACTGTTATGAGTGTGATAAAAGGAGATGATATGTGCTTATCTTGCAGACACTTACTTCAATAGTATGTAATGATTTCTTACGATGTTATTGATTATCCTGAACGGTGGAGACATTACCTATTTTTCTCATGTGGAGATGTTGATAAATAGGGTGGATATGTTCCTTATTCTTTTATTAGTGGTTCTATAAAGGATAACCTCACCCCCTTACTCCCATTTACAAGCAGAGAGGAGACTGGGGTGAGGTTACCTTTATAGGGATAGACCAACTACTAAGTCTATTTTAGATACAATCCTTTATCAACTGAATAAACCGCTCTTCGCCTAATCCAGAACGCTCAGCAGCAGTGCGGACAGTAGCCTTCTTGAGTATCAACTTGCCTAATGGCGTGTTCAGCATCTTGAAAGATGGATAGCGAGCAGCAAGTTCTTTCTTTAGATGAGGATAGACTTCAAAGAGGTCTTTCAGACGTGTGTCTGAAGTTATCTCTATCTGCTTGTCAGGTTGCACAGCAGGTGCTTTGTCGTTCTCTTCGTCGGTAGCGGTGGTGGTTGATGCGTTTTCCTCCTCTTTACCAGCCCATGTCAGCAAGGTCTGTGAGCCAGTCAGTTCACGGATATGCGTACAGTCTTGCATCATTTCGAGTACGCCACGGAAGCGACCTTGCTTATCGCGCACAGCAAAGTAGACGATGTAGAGGAACACTTCAGGCTTGTTAATCCAGAACTCAGCCTTGTCTTGTTCGCCACTACGGAACTTTGCAACAATCTCCTCAACGATGTGCACACTCTTACGAGGGTGACAGTTAGACACCTGTCGACCGATGACATTCTTCGACCTTGGGAAGATGCGGTGGTCAGTATCAGAATAGAACTTCACCAACTCGTTCTCGTCTACGAAGGAGATGTCGATTGGCAGGTGCTGATAGATGAGGTTGATTTGCTCTAAGGTAAGCTTACCTGTTGCCACATCCAACTCCTGCTGTGGTCCTGCCGAGTAGCCATATTTACTGAGAAGGGCTTGGAGGTCTTCTGCAAAGCCTTCTTTGGGTGTTGAGTGGTGGGTGTTGGGTGATGATGGTTTGTCTACTTTGAAGAACGCAAAACCAATCTCTTGGTCGCCTGCCTTCATGTCCTCAAACTCTTCCGCAGATATAAGTGCGTAAGAAGTGGGGTAGAGAATAGTCTCTTCCTTCTCCATTAAGTCGCGTGCATTGGCTATCAACTCACTTTGAGCAGCGATGAAGGCCTCCTCGTCGTTAGCCTCTAAGAGTCGCAGCGACTCCTTGATCTCATCACGGATGATGTCGTCAAAGTTCCACATTGTCGTTGTTGGGCGGTCGAAGCCCTTCTTCTCCAAGAGAGGATAGAGTTGGTTCTGCTTACGTTGGTAGTGGATAGGATACTGACGTATCTGGTCGTAGAGTTCTAACCACTGGTTCTTTATCATCGGATACTGTATGAGGTCCTCAACAGCAAGGAGCAGTCGGCGCATCTCATCATTCTCTTTATAATAATGTGAAAGCGGGTGGTCCTCTGGTACATCTGGTCGGCTGTAATCCATGAAACCCTCAACGAGCTCGATAATCTTGCGCATGTCGGCACGGATACACTCATCGTCCTCACGCGACTTCATATTTTGTTCGATGAAGGCAAGGTGATAAGGGCGTATTTTCCCTACCTTTGTCTTCATCTGCTCACGTGCCTCTTCTAACGAGATCTGTCCTGTCTCGTACTTTTCCTCCAGTTCAAGCATTGCTTGCATCTTCTCCATTTCAATCTTAGGGAGAAAGTCTTTCATCTTATTTGCCATAACTCTGTTACTGATTTTATTGTTTTCTGCTGCAAAGATAAGGCCTTCTTTGGAAATAGAAAGATAACAAATGTGACTGAGTTAAGTTAAAAAAAGATAATATATCACTTGTTGGCTGAATGCGTGTTGTGGTTTGTTATTCAAAAGATTTTGGTTATGATTCGTAATATTTATGGTTATAAAGGTTGTTAATAACAAAATATTTGTATCTTTGCAGACATATCAAGTGGAAATGAGCGTAATGATTCTCAATGGTGTTTACCAGTCAATAGAACGAGAGACGGAAATCTTCTAAACGCTACACTACCAAAGAGATAATACGATTGCAGAACAAGAAAAAATCTAACTAAATATATTTGCAAAGTAAAGTTATGGAGCAAAAAAGACATTATGAAGGGTTGACTGACACGGAGGTGTTGGCCAGTCGTGAACAACATGGGGCTAATGTGTTAACGCCTTGTGAGAAGGATCCACTATGGAAGCAGTTCTTAGAGAAGTTTGAGGACCCACTCATTATCATCCTTCTCATTGCGGGTTTCCTCTCTATCGCTATTTCTTGTTGGGAATACTGGGGACTACATAGTGAGGATGGAGCGGCTGTCTTCTTTGAACCAGTGGGTATCTTTATTGCTATCCTTTTGGCTACAAGTATTGCATTCTACTTTGAACTCAAAGCAGATAAAGAGTTCTCTATCCTCAACCAAGCGAACGATGAGGAAGAGGTTGAGGTGATAAGAAATGGTAATGCGACGACAGTTGCTAAGAAAGATATTGTTGTCGGCGATGTTGTCATTATCAATACCGGATCAGAAATACCAGCAGATGGTAGGTTGCTCGAGGCTATCTCGCTTTATGTTGACGAGTCAACGCTGAATGGAGAGAGTGTTCCTGCTTATAAATCAGTAAAAGAAGAGGAGTTTGATAAGGATGCCTCTTACGCTACTAACCAAGTGTTGCGTGGTACGAAGGTGATGGAAGGACATGGCATCTTTGTGGTTGAGGCTGTAGGCGATAGTACTGAGAATGGTAAGGTGTTTGAGGCTGCGCAAATAGACGATAGCGTGAAGACACCGCTCAGTGAACAGCTTGACGGACTGAGTGAGCTCATTACGAAGTTAAGCTATGTCTTTGCAGGATGTATCATAGTAGGTAGATTGCTCGTGTTCTTCCATTGGCAACCAATTGTTTGGACGATGAGTATTCCTACGTTAATATTCTTCTGGCTTGTTATTAAGAAATTTGAGGGATGGAAATGGTTTGTTAATACGTTCATAACGATTGGCTATTTCCTTATCTTAATGGCTTGTGTTGTCGTGTTCCATATAATGCTTCTTCCTGAAGAGAGTATGACGGGCTTGTTGGCGCATACGCTGAATACAATGATGATTGCCGTGACCTTGATTGTTGTGGCTGTACCAGAGGGCCTTCCAATGGCTGTGACGTTGAGCTTAGCCTATAGTATGCGAAGGATGATGAAGACGAATAATCTCGTGCGTAAGATGCATGCCTGTGAGACGATGGGAGCAACGACAGTCATCTGTACAGATAAGACGGGTACGCTGACACAGAACCAGATGCGGGTTTATCAGACGCAGTTCTATGCCTTGGATAAGCAACAATTGGATGAGAGTCTGGCTGCACGTTTATTGATGGAGGGGATATCGGTTAACTCTACTGCATCTTTGGATTACTCGGAAAAAGGCAAACCTAAGGTATTGGGGAGTCCTACTGAAGGGGCTTTGTTGCTATGGCTGAATGATCATCAGATATCTTATAGAGAGATAAGAAGTAATGTGCAAATCGTTGAGGAGCTGCCGTTTACTACGGAAAGGAAGTATATGGCTGTGCTCGTCAAGTCTACGCTGATGGAAGGAAAGCAAATCCTCTATGTGAAGGGTGCTCCTGAGATTGTCTATGGACTCTGTAAACAGACGGATTGTGACGTGACGAAGAAGGATATCGAACGACAGTTGGAGGAGTATCAGGAGCAGGCTATGCGTACGCTGGGCTTTGCTTATCAGATTGTTGACGGTAAGGAGGATGTGTTTAAGGAGGGAAGAGTAGTGGCTGATGGCCTTATCTTCCAAGGGATTGTCGCTATCAGCGACCCTGTTCGTGATGATGTCCCTGCTGCTGTGGCTGAATGTATGAAGGCGGGAATTGCTGTGAAGATCGTGACAGGCGATACGTCAAGGACTGCTAAGGAGATTGGACGACAGATAGGACTGTGGACAAGCAGCGATTCGGATAAGAATATTATTACAGGACCAGAGTTTGCGGCTCTTTCTGATGCTGAACTTGATAAGCGAGTGGAGGACTTGAAGATTATTTCTCGGGCTCGTCCGCTGGATAAGAAACGACTGGTTGAATCGTTGCAGCGGTGTAATGAGGTGGTTGCCGTTACCGGTGATGGTACGAATGACGCTCCTGCACTGCAGGCGGCACATGTGGGACTCTCTATGGGCGATGGTACGTCGGTGGCTAAGGAGGCTTCGGATATTACGATTATCGATAACTCTTTTAGTAGTATCGGTAAGGCGGTGATGTGGGGTCGTTCGCTCTATCAGAATATACAACGGTTCTTACTCTTTCAGCTTACAGTTAATGTTGCGGCTTGTTTCCTCGTCCTTGCTGGTGCTTTCATGGGTACGGAATCTCCGCTGACAGTAACGCAGATGCTGTGGGTGAACCTTATCATGGATACTTTTGCGGCTATGGCACTGGCTTCTCTGCCTCCGTCTGAAAGGGTGATGAAGGATGCTCCGCGTGACCGTAATGCCTTTATTATCAGCCGTTCTATGGGCTGGAATATTCTTGGTGTGGGTGGTTTCTTCTTTGTGATGCTGTTGGCTTTACTTTATATCTTCGAACATGCTGATATTACGGCATTAAAGGATATTATCCATCTGCAGCTTGGTAGCACTAATGGACTTAGTCCGTATGAATTAACTTTACTCTTTACTATCTTTGTTATGACGCATTTCTTCTATCTGTTTAATGCTCGCGCATTTGAAACAGGACGGAGTGCTTTGCATTTCAAAGGGTGCCGGGGATTGCTCTTTATCGTCATGATTATTCTTATCGGACAAATAGCTATGGTGGAACTGCCTATCTTGCAGAAGTTCTTTAACATTGCTAAGGGGGGATTGTCATTGGAGGATTGGATTATTATCATACTTGGCTCTTCTTTGGTTCTATGGGTTAGAGAGGCTTGGCATCTGATAAAGCCTAAAAAGAAATAGTATGGCTGTAATGTCAATCTTGGCTTAATTAGGTCGTGAAAGGATGACGGTCGGCACAAGAGGCTTATTTTTTGCAAGAAAGGGATGCGTATTATAGAATAAGGTGTAATGCTGTTTAATTCGCTCCTAACGAAGAAAAATTAAGTTTTTGATAAAAATTTCTCTCAAAACATTTGGAGGTTACAGAGAAAGTCTATACCTTTGCACTCGCTTTACAAAACAAGCCACCTGGCAAGTTAACGTAAGCAACGTTCTTTGAAAAGATTTACATAAACAGAGAAGTAGTACAAGAAGCGTCTGTCTGA
>ERZ1674245.474-NODE-474-length-13621-cov-11.524178_pt1 | contig 13621 bp, 11 predicted proteins | sample MGYA00581205_ERZ1674245 | MGnify/ENA primary metagenome ERZ1674245 (study PRJEB41354, sample SAMEA4873314) | human saliva metagenome | biome: human-associated habitat [ENVO:00009003]; feature: mouth environment [ENVO:08000002]; material: saliva material... | reverse complement strand
CGTGTGAACGGGAAGCTCTCCAATACCGTCCTGTCTCTCGACCTCAGCCGTCCGCAAAAGGAGTGGCGTGAGGAGACGCCTTATCCGCATAGCCCTTTCCTCAAGCTCGTAGCTATGACGAATCAGGATGAAAGCGATACTTCTTCCGGCGTCCCGTACTTAAGTGTTATGGGATCATTCACAGGTGTAGATGAGCCCGATCAACGAGTCCAGGCCGATGTCACCTATATGACTTATACACCTCAGACGAAGCAGTGGCAGACTTACAAGATCGCACCCGATGACCCCATCGCTGCCCATGGCTTTGGGGGTGGTTATGCTTCGGGGGGCGAGGCCAGCTTCTCCGGTGGGGTGCGGGCTGATCTCTTTGTGACGGCACTCCAGCGAGAGAAGGATCTGAAGGCTGCGAAAGCTAAGGGCAATCGTCGGCTGGTGAAGAAGCTACAGGCAGAGCAGCGTGCTTATCTCAGCCATGACCCTGCATGGTATGGCTTCTGTAGCGAGTGGTACTCCTTCGATAAGTCGAGAGGGAGGGGGGAAGCGAAAAGCGGATTTCACTTCGATGGCCGAGCAGATGCCGTCTATCAGGATGGGTATACTTCTATGATGGATGGTATGCTCATCGGAGGGGAGACGATGCCTGGTGTGCGTACTCCCAGTATCGTCATCTTTACGACAGCCTGCAATCCACCGAAATTTTATGTGACGACTGACCCGAATTACCAGTAGGGTGACTCGGGCTCTCCCAAATAATTACCGATAGCCTGTAAGAGAAAGTCACGATACGATAAATACACGTCCCCACCCCCAGCTGAGGCTGCGGGTGGGGACGTGTCGCTTCCATCGGTGAGGCCTATTCTTCGTATCTTTGCACGCCCTGAAGGGGCACGAGAATGATGTGCTCACAGGGATTTCCATAGAGTTTATTTCGCTGATGGTCCGTGGTGTATGTACGCGACTGGATTAAACCTCATAAGAATTCGAATAGATGATATTTGAAATGCTCTTTATCATCTCGCTGGTGGTCATCATCTGTATGCTGACCATGCTGGCGAATAAGATCAAGATCGCTTACCCTATCTTGCTCGTCTTGGCCGGCTTGGCGCTGAGCTTGGTGCCTGGAATGCCACAAATAAAGGTGGAGCCCGAATGGATCTTTATTATCTTCCTTCCGCCGCTACTCTTTGAGGCTGCTTCGGGGGCTTCGTGGAAGGAGCTATGGAAGTGGCGACGTATCATCTTGAGCTTTGCATTCCTTGTCGTCTTCATCACGGCTTGTGTGGTGGCTCTTGTGGCGAACGCTATCTTACCCGGCTTCTCTATTGCCTTAGGCTTCTTGCTTGGGGGGATCGTCTCGCCTCCTGATGCCGTAAGCGCTCAGGCGATCATGCGCTTTGTGAAGGTGCCGAAGCGCTTTTCCTCCATATTGGAGGGGGAGAGCCTCTTCAATGATGCCAGCTCCTTGATCATCATGCGCGTGGCCCTCGTTGCCGTTGGTACGGGGCAGTTTGTCTGGTATCAAGCAGCAGGTAGCTTCGTGTGGATGCTCGTAGGGGGACTATTGGTTGGGCTCCTGGTAGCCTGGGTGATGATCAAGCTACATCACTACCTGCCTACTGATGATAAGGTCGATGTGGTCTTCTCGCTGATATCGCCGTATATCATGTATATCGCTGCCGAAGAGGTGGGGGCATCAGGGGTCATCGCTGTCGTATCCGGTGGCTTGCTCTTGAACACTCGGAATGTCCTCTTCATGGACAGCACCTCGCGTCTAAGCGGTGTGAGCGTCTGGCATAACTTTGGCTTCCTGCTGAATGGTCTGGTCTTCCTGCTTATCGGGCTGGACCTGCCAGAGGTGGTGGCTGGCATACGTGAGGATGGTACCAGCTTGGTCACGGCGACATGGTATGGGCTCTTAATATCGGCGGTGCTGATCTTTATCCGTATGGTATGTAGCTATGGGGCAGTCATGATCACGCTCTTTATGCGGAGATTCATCAAGGTGGCTGACCCGAATTACTATGGCCTGCGCGTTCCCTTAGTCTTGGGCTGGTCGGGCATGCGCGGTGTCGTGTCCTTGGCCGCCGCTCTCTCCATCCCGATGATGACTGAGGCGGGGGTGCCTTTCCCAGAGCGCTCGATGATCATCTATATCACCTTCGTAGTGATCCTTGTGACCCTGCTTCTACAGGGGCTCACCCTGCCTATCTTGATCGAGCGGATGAAGCTCCCCGTCTTCAATGATTACCTCCCCGAGCAAGAGACCGAGTCAATCATACGTAAGGGCCTCGCCGATGTCAGCTTACGCTATCTCCGAGAGAACGAGATGTGTGAGCTTATCAGTGATAGCCAGCACTTGCAGTCGATGGTCTCCCACTGGATGACGCAGCTGGAGGAGGAGGGGCAGACCCCACTCTATGACGCGTCGAGTGAGCTTTATTCGAATATCTTGGATCAGCAGCGCCTCTACCTCTATCACCTGAATAAGGAGCAAGCGAATATCAACGAGGATATCGTGAAGCGCTTTATCCGACGGATAGACCTGGAGCAGGAGCGCCTGAAGCACGAGTAAGCGCTGAAAGCTCTAAAGCAATCGTCCCCACCCGCAGCTGCGAGTGGGGACGTATCGTTTCTTAGGGCCGTCGCATCCATGTGCAAGCAGGCCTTCCCCGAGGAAGTGGCGTGAAGCAGTTGGAGGCGGGAGTGAAAGTAATAGTAGTTCGCACTCAAACCAGTAGTTGTTCCGAGTGCGAACGAGTAGTGGTTTGCATGCGGAACGACTAGTTGTTTGATCCCTACACCAATAGTCGTCCGTATGCAGAGCAGTAGTCGTTTGCGAATCGACCTATCGTGTATCACTCACTGGGTGCTATAACAATGGAGCCACGTCTCGTAAGGGGGATTATTCTTCGTAGCTTTGCATATCATTAAACCCTATAAAAACAAGCCGCATGGAAATCGAAATCGGAGAATCCCTAGCCTTGAGCTACCTCAAGCACGTGAAGAGATGCGTGATCTATCAGACTAATTGGAAACTATCAAGCTGGTGGTTGCAGGAGTTAGGGAAGGAGTCTCCAGCAGAAGAACTCTATGAAAAATTAAAAAGATCTCCGAACAAAGAGAAAATAGCAGTAACAGATTTCGATGTTAAGGATGTCTTAACATCAGACTTTAGTCAGTTCTTAAAGCAGGCTGAGATCGATGCACTAGGAGTTGATAAAGATGGGAACGTATATGCCATAGATATCGCCTTTCATGAGGGAGGGCTGGGGTATGGTAAAAAAGTCGATGCACGAGATCGTGTGATGAAGAAATTTGTGCGTTCGTATATGATAATGCTTGGTTGCTTTCCTGGCAAGAAATGTACAGTCATTTTTGCTTCCCCCAAGGTAGATGCAGCAAAGCAAGATCTGATTATGCCAGCCCTTGAAGAGTTGCAAGCAGATGCAAGATTTAAGGATAATGGGATAACGTTCGAGTATATCGCTAATGACAAGTTTAAGGCAGAAATCTTGGATCAAACTATAGAGGCAAGTAGGAACGATGCGGATACAAATGAGTTGTTTTTAAGGTCATACAAACTACTCAATCTTCCGTATACAGAGGCTAAATCAACTAAGAAGAAGGCTAGTTCTTCAGCCTCTAGCTCTCTAGAGACAGGTTCTTAGTGGAGGGTGAATAAATAATCGTCCCCACCCGCAGCCTCGGCTGCGGGTGGGGACGATTGCTTTTAGAGAGGCTTATGGGCGGAGAGCCTTAGCCCAAGCTGTAGGTGTGGACGCTGGCACCTTGGGCAGAGGGTAGGTAGTTGATGCCCCACCAGCACATCTGCAGGAGGATGAACGAGATGAAGAGCCCCCAGAGGGCTGCACGGCGGTAGCGGTCCGAACGGATGCGCACGTGGATATAAGCCAGATAGGCGAACCATGTAGCGGCAGCCCAAGTCTCCTTGGGGTCCCACGCCCAGTAGTGCCCCCAGGCTTCCTTCGCCCAGAGCGCCCCGAAGAGAATACCGACAGTCATGAACGCCCAGCCGACCTGCACGAGGTTGTCGCAGATATCCATCTCGTGGTCGTTGATGGGTGACTTCTTGAACCACAGTAGGTACGCCGACATCAGTGCGGCGGCACCCAGCACGGCGTAGGCGAACATATAGACGATGACGTGCGGAGCGAACCATGGGCTCTGCAGCGCCGGCATGAGCGTCTTGTTGTGGATGTCGGGGTTGACGATATTGACCGTGGTGAAGACGCCTGCCAGGACGGTGCTGAAAGCGAGGATCCAAGGGTAGCGCCAGCGCGAATAGACGATCAGCCCCGCCGTGGGGAGGAAGAAGGCGTACCACAGGCGGGTCTCACCCATCGTGCGAAGGGGCGGGCGCTCCAGCGATATCCACAGCCCAAGGATGAAGGCGAAGTAAACGAGTAGCCCCGCAGCGGTGAGGAGATAGGTCGGTAGCGGACGCTTTTTCCAAGCCGTCCAAGCACCACCCGCCCACAGGAGGAGGGCAGGGATAGCGAAGAATATGAAGGAATCCCAAGTCATGAGGATAGAGTTGATAGGGTTGGGGTGAAGAAGCAGAAGGGGTAGGGTAGCTTGTCCGTGAGCCGTTGGAGCGGTGCACGCTCGGGGTAGGGACTTCCCCTACACTCAGGTCGCCTTGCTTAGCGGCGGCGCTTCTGTGCTGTGATGAAGGTGAGGATAGCGCCAGCCAAGAGTAGGTAGATACCTACATAGACGGCGGGGAGCCAAGGGTCCTTGACGAGCTCAAAGGTGCTGGTCTCGCTCCAGCGCCCCATCGCTTCATCATAGCTGAGCTGGTAGATCTTCCATCCGTCGACCGTCACGGGCTTGTTGACCTCGACGGTGGCGACGATGTTCTTCTGCGTCTGCGTATAGATATGGATGCGTGAGGCGTAGCGCTCGGGTTCGCGGCGTGCCATCACGAGGCTTAGATCCTTTGTGAGCTTCAGCTCTTGGAAGGGGAAGAGGTAGCTACCGCAGGTGACCCATCCGATGATGGGCTTGCCCACTTCCTTGCCGTTCTTCATCGGTTGGGCTTCGACGAGGAGTGCCGTCACAGCGCCCGATGAGCCCCACTCCACGTACTTCGTCGTGTCGTCCGCCATGACGGGAGCTGCGAGGGGATAGTTCTTGTGTACACGGATGCGCCACTGCGACAGCATGCCTTCCTGGAAGTGCTTATCGATAAGGACGATCTGTGGGTTCTTCTCTGGTATGGACTTCCCTGTCTTACTATTGATGAGGAGGAGCTTGGGGGGGTATTCGTCGATGGTGAACTTCTCCAGCTGGATGGCCAGCGGGAGCTCCATAAAGCCCTGATCGTGGGTGGCACGCCACTCGGGCATGTCGGTGGTGGCCTTGAGCTTCACGCGCTCCATATCGGCACTGCCGAGCGTCGCGGCGACGATGGCGATGAAGAGCCCGATGTGGGAGAGTAGTGAAGGGACCTCTCTCAGGCGGAAGTGTAAGATCTGTCGTATCGCGATGAGCCCCACGATGCCAGCGAGGCGGGCATAGATGAGCACGAAGGGCCAGAAGGACAGCATTCGTGTGAGCCCAATGGGGTCAATGGCTCGCTCGTGAGGGGCTACCTGACGGGTAAGCCCCATGGCTACGGTGAGTATAGCTGCATAGATGAGTGTGGGGACAGCCGCCTCGACAGTGAAGAGGAAGGAGAAGAGGCGGACTCGATGACGTAGCGCGTAGATGAGGACGAGCAGGAGGAGGTAGAAAGCGAGGACGATAGCATTCACCGGGAAGGCGAAGGCTGACCAGTCGATCGGGCCTGCCGTGTACTGAAGCAGTAGCCCAACGAGGATCAGGCCTGCACCAGTGACGAAGCCTTCTCTCATTTTCCAGAGTGCGTTGAACATAGACGGAGAAGTGGTTGGGGTTGTATCGAAAGCGCGGCGGCAGACGATGAGGTCTGTCGCCGCGCTGAAGTCAAGAGGATATTCAGATGATGTGTGTCAGGGCAACAGGCTCGGCTTAGAGCTCGATGAGCTTGCCTTGTGCCTTAGCTGACTGCACCCACTTAGGTACGACAGTCTTCATGAACTCTGCCTTATCAGCCTGGAGCTTCTTGCCGTCGACGCCGATGTAAGCCCAAGCCTTTTCCTTTGTGGAGATGTCAGGCATGGGGACGTCACCTGAGAAGCCGTGGCGTGCCAGCACCTTGGCGATGGCAAGGCGAGCTTCCTGAGCATAGCCGAGGCTCTGACCGAGGATACGCGTCACTTCCTGTGGAGCGTGGAAGGAAGCACCGTGGCTGGCGACAGCGAAGTCCCAGCGCCACTGGCTCTTGCGGATAGCCTGCAGAGCGTCCTTCATCTCGGCTTCGGTAGCGCCGTTGTCCCAAGCGTACTTGGCTTCGATGTGGGCCTTAGCAAGCTCCTTCTCTACGCGGTTGCGCACGTCGTTGGCCATGCGCTGACGTTCGTAGACGTTCTGACGGAGCGTCTCGGCATCCTCGCGGTGGCAGGTCTGACAGGTCTTATCGATCTTCGCCAGAGGGCTGGTGATCTGGTGGTCAGAGTACTTCACACCGCCTTCGCTCACGTAGGGCATGTGGCAGTCTGCGCACGATACGCCGCGCTGGCCGTGGATACCCATACGCCACAGCTCGTAGTCGGGGTGCTGAGCCTTGAGGATAGGAGCGCGAGAGATCTTGTGCGTATAGTCGGAGTAGTTCATCTCGTCGTAGTAAGCCTCTATGTCCTCGACCGTGAAGCCCTTGTCGTGGGGGAAGGTGAGGTACTCGCCATCGCCCTTGAAGTAGTACTCGGTGTGGCACTGGGCGCAGACGAGGGAGCGCATGTGCTGGTGGGACTGCTTGGAGACATCTTCGCCACGACGCTCAAAGGCTTCGTAGAGGGCGGGGCGTGCGGGCTTGAGCTTCATGGTGCGGGCATCGTGACAGTCGGAGCAGCCGATGGTGTTCACGATCTCGGGTCCCCATTGGCTCCAGGGAGCCTTGTAGAACTCAGCGATACCCTTCTCCTTCATGATGCGGGGCACGTCGGGGCCCTTACACGTCCAGCAGGTACCAGGCTGGATATCCTTGTTGCCGTTCACGCCAGGGGAGCCAGTACGAAGGATCTCGTCCATGTCTTCGATAGCGTGCTTGTGTCCACGAGGCGTGTTGTACTCCATAGAGAAGGAGTAGCCAGCCCATAGCACGACCATCTCGGGGCGGGCAGCGAGCACGTCGACACGCTGCGAGCTATTGAACTCACCCTGATAGGTGGTGTCGGCAGTCTTGAGCCACGTCTGATATTCACGGGGGAAGTCTTCGGCGAACAGCTCGTTTTGTGCCACGATAGCGTCCTTGAAGATGTGCTTGCGGTTGTTGTAGATGCTCACCACCTCGGCGCGGCGCTCCAGGAGTGAGGAGACGATGAGTCCGAGGACGAAGACTACGACCATAGAGCCTCCGAATAGGAGCCATCCCTGCCAACGTTTCAATTGTTGTGCCATGATTTTGAGTCTCTTTTATTTGTTATTCTGATATTATGCTTGCGTGGTGAGGATGCTTAGTTCAGCATCTTCTGCAGCCAGTCGGGCACTGGCGAGTCGGGCAGGGGTACTTCGGCCCCTGGGGTCGAGGAGAGGGAGTTCATCCTGCCGTGGGCCACGTCGCGGTGGCAATCCCAGCAGGCTTTCCCTTCGTCGCACTTGGCGTCCATGTAGGTGATGCGCCCCGTGTTGACAAGCTCGGTATTGAGGGTGGCGTGGCAGCGCACGCAGTTTTCCATGATTACCTCAGCGCTCTCGTCGATGGCTTGGATGGCCTGACGCTCTTGGCGCGTGACGAACTTGTAGACGTGGTTCATACCGTCCTTCCCCTTGAAGAAGTATTTGCGGAAGACGTTGTCGTGCGGTACGTGGCAGTCGTTGCACGTGGTGTTGCGGGCGTGGGCGCCGTGCATCCACGTGGCGTAGTAAGGAGTCATGATGTGGCAGTTGACACAGGCCGAGGGGTCATCTCCTAAGTAGGTGTGGAACCTAAGCAGATAGAGGAAGAGCCCACCTAAACCCACCACAACGCCACACACGAGCAGCATGGCTACCTTGGCACGGTAGCTCAAGCGCGGTAGTCGTTGGAGGAATCGGTTCATTATCATGAGGTCTAAGTGATGAATACGACACAAATGTAATCAACTTTTCTTTGCTCCTACAGCCGATTTCTTTAGCTTTTTAAGGAGGCTACTGCGCTGGTATTCTGCGCCGTTAAGGCGTCTGAAGGACGTGCTCTTTTATTGGTGATAAATGGGGGATTGTCGTCACCACCATCTTTACGGATACAGCAGCCTTGATAGCCTGCCGATATTAGGATCTGCTATTCACGGCGACTACTCTTATTCCCTCCTGTGCACGCATTTATTCTCCTGATATAAATAGGATATACAGCTCTATAGTGGATCTTCTGTATATTTGTTGGAGATAACAAGGCGTTGCATCGCCTTAGCTTAATTTGTGATGAGACTTTAAAAGCTTATACCATATGGGGGAAAGGCCCTTTGGTCTATCCTAAATCTTGATACAACTAGTTGCTTATGGCTATCGAAAAAATTGCTCGTATCTGCTGGAATACCAACAACTGGCATCGCCCCTCTGGCTCTGAAGGGAAGTCCAAGACTAAGCAGTCATATGAAAAGGAACAGGGCTTCGGACATGAAGAGTGGTTGTTTGATGAACGCATGATCCTCAAGGATGGCTATCTCTATGGCTACCTTCAAGCACTTTTAGAACCTAAGTGTCACAAGGGGAAAGTCTATGATATTCATCTCTTCACAATCAATTCGGATACTGGAGATAGGCTCTATGTGGGGTGCTTGAGGGAGGCGGAAGTTCTTACTGACGAGCAGAGATCTTGGGCCAAGGAAGAATGTAGTAAGCGGGGCATGCAGAACTTGATGAGTGAGGATCTTCGTGCTGTCGGTATTATCAACTGTGTTGGAGAGGTTCATCCCAATGTTCGTTTCAAGATTGATCAGGCGGAGCTGGAATATCCTATGCATCATGTTATTGACAAAGATCATTTCAGTGGATGGCGCTATAACCTGATGGATGGGGGTAAGGAGCGCCTAAACCTCTGTACCGAGGCTGACGTTCAAGTAGAGACTCGGCAATCAACAGATGCCATCACATGCTCGATCAGTAGTCCTGTCTATATCAAGGAGCAACGGCATAAAGAAATGCAGATAGCTCTCAAGGAATATCTGCGTCAAAACGGCTATAGCAACACAGATCTAGAAGCAGTGACTCCTCTAGGAGGGCGAATAGATCTGCGGGCCTATCATATAGCCTCTAAGTCATGGCACTACTTTGAGATCAAAGTGTATGACGCTAGGCTGAGTATTCGAGAGGCTTTAGGGCAGATTCTTGAGTATGCCCACTATGGCCTAATCCCCAAAGTTTCTAAGCCCTCCAAGTTGTTCATTGTAGGGCCTGAGGCCCCAACAGACCTGGATCTCAAATATCTTGGGCGTCTGAGAAGGAATTACAAACTCCCGATCCATTATGCTTATTTCTCTTTTAAGGATAAGAAGTTATACGGAGAGAAAGTGACAAAGTAAAAGCACCTATAAGTCAAACCCCTAAATAGAATCATGATTATGAGAAACGTACTCTACTCCCTTCTGATGTTAATGCTGGCTATTAGCTCCAGTTGCTCGCAAGAGCAAGAGAAGGCCAGGGCTGCCGAAGAAAAAGCTGCGCAAGAGGCTTCAATCTATGAGCTATTTGAGACGCGTAATGTGTGGACCTTTATTAAGCTTGATACTCGAAATGGGAAGATGACCCAGGTGCATTATGCTTTGGACTCCAAGTCTTATCAGGGAGAAGTGGAGTTGAATACGAAATCTCTAATCAAAGGGGAAGGGAAGCCCGGGCGCTTCACTCTGTATCCCACTCAGAACATGTTTAACTTCATCTTGCTGGATAAGGTTAGCGGTAGTACTTACCAAGTTCAATGGTCAATAGAGGAGGATACACGTATGGTCGCCCCTATTTGGGAAAGTAAGTAAGTCTGCTTACTGTGACAGCATAGAAACCCCGGAGTAGTCAAACTACTTCGGGGCTTTCTTTGTGGCCAACTTCCCTTAGGTTGAAATCCATCTCTATAGAGAGGGGGGACGAACCTATATTGGTCGGCGGGCTGACCTATATAGGTTCGTGTCGTGACCTATATAGGTCGTGAAGACAACCAATATAGGTTGACTCAGCAAGCAATATAGGTTCATATCTCTCCCTCATACAGAAGGGCTATGCCTCTTCATATACCATATATTATCGTACCTTTACTCAGAGCAAAACACATAGTTATGAAACGCAGATACACTACATTCATCTTTGGCCTAATCGCCCTTGTTGTCGTTGGCTTCCTCACGGGATGCGTAACGCTACGCCCTGCTACTGTCCGTGTGAATAAGGATCTTCGGGCATATACCCATGTCTATGTCTCAGAGACACAGGCGATATATAGCACCTCGGTGAGTCACAAAGGTGATGGCCCCACGTCTTATTCTGTGTCAGTCAATCCCCGCGATGTGCTGGTCGGGATCTTCGCTAAGAACGGTTTTATCGTCTTACCCCGCTTGGATGAGCGATTGAAATCCAAGACCCTTATGGTGAGCTATGGCAAAAGCGGACGCCGCCGTGTCTTGTTAGCTGCCTATGTGAAAGAGATAACTATCCAGTTGGTGTCGGCTGAGACGGGCGAGCTGGTGGCTACTGCGACGGCTGAGGGGCGTGCTGGTACGGAAGCTGAAGAGATTGAGCAGGCTATTACGAGAGCTTTGGACGCACTATTCAAATAGCCCAGCTGTAATAAGGCCTTCGAGCCTCTCGATCAAATAAAAAGCGAATCGCTGTAGGAGCATCTCCTGCAGCGATTCGCTTTTTGTGGGTGGGCATCGTGGCTACTTGAGGCGTGCAGCGATCTTGTCGCCGAGGACGCGGATGGCTAAGCGTGCGAAGAGATAGTACTTGGCGCACTTGGCGTAGAGCGGGCGGTCGGGCGTCACGATGATGGGGGTGTAGGCCTTGTTGTAGTTGGCCTTGAGCGCCTTCTTGTGGCCGTAGACACCTGCCGTATCAAAGATGGAGTAGCGCAGGCCGATCTCTTGGGGCTTGTCGAGCATGCGGTAGTCTTTCCCCTCAATGAGCGTGGGGCGCATGGCTTCGATGACCTTGGTGTACATGACGGGGCCAGTCGTGCGCAGGACGCCCCACAGACCCGCTCCGTGGCGGAAGGGCGTGTATTCGTCGATGTTGCGCAGCATCTGCAGGATGACGGCACGCAGGAAGGGGTGACCTGCTACGGAGGCAATGCACCACTGGATGTATTCGCCACGAGGAAGGGTACCCAGTTCGGGGTAGATACCGATGCCTTCGTACTGCTCGCCAGGGCGGTTGTCCCAATGCGTCAGGATGAATTGATCTTCAGCGCGAAGGACGTCCTTGAGGGGCTTGTCCAAGGAGGACTTGATGTCAATGTACACGCCACCTAGCTGGTAGACGAGGAGGTAGCGGAAGAAGTCGGCACGGGCGGCGCCATAGATCGGTGCGATGCGCTGGTAATAGCCCCAGATGACTTCGCCGTAATGCTCGAGGATGAAGGCCTTGATGTCTTCGTCGTCGAAGAGGTGATATTCGTATTCGGGGTTCAAGCGCTTGATGTGCTCGATGTTCTGCTCGATCTCGTGAGGCAGCCCGGTCTTCGCCCGATAGGTCTGGAAGATGTGTCGGCTGATCTCCTTGCCTAATGCCTTCTCCGGCACTAATTCCTGATAATTGATGCTCATCGCTCCTGTTTAACTTTATCGCCGCCAGCCAAATCGCAGCTCATCGGCGCCTCTGCAAAGGTAGTGAAAAGGGAAGGGAATATGGGGCTGGGGAGTAGTGGAAAAAGCTGCAGAGAGAGGAGTGTTTTCTAGAGCCTCTCGCCCCACTAAGAATAGATAGATTCAGTGAGGAGTCCAACCCTCATTGTTTTTAACTATTTGAGGAGTCAAAGAGCTTCTCCTTCCAGCTTGCTTTTTGTTGTTGCAAATGAGTACTTTTATAGGGTGGAATATTTTCGCTTTTTTGTTTCATTTCAATTAGTATGCATGGTAAATAAAGTACTGTTTATTAGCTCGTTTTTGGCGTTGTGCGTAGGGTGTCAACGTCAAGAGAAAAAGACTCCTCCCAGTGAATCACCATCTCCCCCTTTCAATAATATTAGCGTTACTCCGTCTTATAAGGTTACTCCATCTTATCCCATGATGCCAATATTTACATATTCATTCACTCCTGCAGATGCCTATAAGGAGGGATATGATAATGGATATGAACAAGGAATACAGGATAGAGAGACTAGACAGTCACATGGCTTTAGATATAATGACGCTAACGATTATGATGATTACTTTGAGGTCAGATACATAGCGGGCTACGAGAAGGGCTATGAGGATGGTTATTGTAAAGGCTCTTATGAGTTTGAAGAGGATGATGAGGAAGATGACGACGACGATGGCGATGAGGATGATGAATGATAGAAGTGTCTTCAGAGGCAGTAAGATTTGGTTAGAATGATATCTTCGCCACAGGGATATATAAAAAGGGTGCAAATCGCGAGCGATTTGCACCCTTTGTTTTTCAGCGGAGAGAGAGGGATTCGAACCCCCGGAACCTCTCAGTTCAACGGTTTTCAAGACCGCCGCAATCGACCACTCTGCCATCTCTCCATGGTCAATTTCACCCCGCCTAAAGCCCATCCGCAAGGGAGGGTAGGGGGGCTTAACCGATGCAAAGATAGTCTATTTCGGCGAATTTGCAAGAGCGGACTTATCGGAGAGGGCAATGTCTCCCTCGTGAGGCGGGGGGAGAGATGGGTGAGTCGTGGGACCTGCCGCCACACCTGCTCGCTGGGGAAGTTGTACCTTTGTAAGGAGGCCGCGGGACTGCGGTCACAGCACATCGCCTAATACATTATGTATATGAATAAGTTCAAGGGCTTCCTCTACGGGATGACTGCATCTGCGACCTTCGGGCTGCTGCCCCTCTTCACGCTGCCGACGATGGCCGAGGGCATGACGACGGATAGCATCCTCTGCTATCGTATGCTCTTCGCTTCGCTGCTGGTGGCTGTGCTGATGATGGTGCGTCGGGTGAACTTCTCCGTAGGCGTGCGCGAGCTGAGTTGGCTCGTCCTCTTGGGCTTCTTCTACTATGGGTCGGCTACTCTGCTCTTCCAGGCCTATGGGAGTATGTCGAGCGGGATGGCCACGACGCTGCACTTCCTCTATCCGGTGGGCGTGACGCTCATTATGGCGGTACTCTTCAAGCAGCGTCCTTCGCCCTTCACGATTATCGCTATTATCCTTGCGCTCTCGGGCGTGGCCCTGCTCTCGCTGCGAGGTAGCGGGGGAGCGGAAGGAAGCGCTTCGCTGGTAGGCATCCTGCTGGTCCTGCTCTCGGGGCTCAGCTATGCGATCTATCTTGTGACGGTGAATAATGTCCGCCGCATCCGCGAGATGGACAATCTGAAGCTGACGCTCTACGTCCTCCTATCCAGTGCGGGCTTCTTCCTCATCAATGCGTCCTTCAATGG
>ERZ1674245.455-NODE-455-length-13820-cov-19.251362_pt1 | contig 13820 bp, 10 predicted proteins | sample MGYA00581205_ERZ1674245 | MGnify/ENA primary metagenome ERZ1674245 (study PRJEB41354, sample SAMEA4873314) | human saliva metagenome | biome: human-associated habitat [ENVO:00009003]; feature: mouth environment [ENVO:08000002]; material: saliva material... | reverse complement strand
TCTTCATTTTCATTATATCTTTCTATAGAAATCTTACGCTTTTATGTTTGTTCCTCCCTTTCTTCTGCAGGTTGATATCAGTTTGATAGCTGACGAATAGTCCATGACTACCATTCTTGAAAGCTGCTGTCCCTGTGTACATCTCATAGCTATAGCCCAGGTTGATACCATGGAAAGTACCGCCAATCATGGCTGTCACAGAGTTTGTTGGACTATAAGATACACCTCCATATAGCACTTTCTTCTCATGTGTGTAGACCAGTCGAGCTGTGATGTCAGCCCGATAGTTCACACCATCATACCGTGCCAAGACCGAAGTCGGTATTGTTAGAAACGGATTTCGTAGTTTAATATTGTATCCACCCGTTAAATAATATGTTCGATTTATCTGTAGTTCATTGGTCTCACCGAGTTCTACTAAGGGCGCATTGAGGTGCTGTACGGATGCACCAACATACCAATTCTTACGCATATAATAAACTCCAACTCCCAAGTCAAGGCTGTGCCCGCTTACTTCTCCCTGTGTTAAAGCTGGGTCGCTTGCCTCTTCTGGGTCTAACTTAGAGCCATCTAATTTCTCAAAGAGCATCCCTACCTGAACACCAGCAGCCAACATTCCCCCAAAAAGATCCTTGCGAAAGGCGTATTGTCCTGCCACTCGCTGATGCACAAAGGCTCCTAACTTATCGTTAAGTATCGAGAGTCCCACTCCATGATATTGTTTCATGAAATAGACAGGCATGTCAGCTCCTACGTAGAAAGTGTTTGGGTTGTGTTCATAACCAGCGAAGTCGAGTGCGTATGCACCCACAACATTCAGCTTATTATCCTTTCCTACAGTCGCAGGGTTGAACGATGGCTCCATCGCCCAGTAGTGACTATAAGACGGATCATACTGTGCCTTGACAGAGATTACTGTCAGGCAGACAAGTGAAAATATGAATATGAAACGTTTAAACACGCTTTTATAACGCATCACAGGTTGGTTTATTGCCTTCTAAGCTATAAATATTAAGGCTTATTGATAAAGACGTAAACGTATCTCTTTGCTGTGGAAGAATAAACATACGTGTGTTTTTCTATCTTCTTAATTGTATGAAGGAGTACATAGAGAACTGTTATTTGTAATTATATTTCATAGGTTCAGTTTGTATCAACGCCCTTTTTGCTTCAAGAAGAGGCCTAACTATGTTCAAGAACATGCCCTTCTTGCATGTTGAAGACGCCCTTCTTCGTCCTTACTAAGCCTTTTCTAAAATAGAGTTCACAACTATTTGATAACAAGAAGGTTATAAAGAGGAGAATAGCGGGAATGGGTCAATAAATAACTAAGTATAATAGTGGTTGTTTTGTAATGATATTTCTTATCGCAACGGCGTAAGTCTTCTCTTTAATAGCGCATGTGTTTGAGGCGAATAAAGGCCAATTACACCTTCTATATATACGCCACAGGGTGCATATACATCTTAGTTGGAGAAGTAATCTCGGCCTTTGCAGGGCATAACCTACAACAAAAAAGAGCTTGTACCAGTGTGATACAAACTCTTTCCTATTGTTTAATATTCGTCTTCATTCCACAAGAAATCGTCCTTTGAAGGGTAGTCAGGCCATATATCTTCGATACTATCGTAGACATCTCCTTCATCTTCAATCTCTTGAAGATTCTCAAGAACCTCAAGTGGTGCACCTGATCGCATTGCATAGTCAATCAGTTCATCTTTTGTTGCAGGCCATGGAGCATCTTCCAGCTTAGAGGCCAATTCCAGTGTCCAATACATATTCTTATTCTTTTACATATTTCTTAGTGCGTGCAAAAGTAACATTTATTTTCTTATCTGCAAGTATTTTCCCATGTTTTTTCGCCTTTCTCACTATTATTGTTCAAATATCGTGACAAAATGAAGAGGTAGTCTGATAATCTGTTGACAAACTCTAAGATTTCTGCTGGATATGTTGTCATCTGGAAAAGAGTGACAATCCGACGCTCTGCACGGCGACAGACTGTACGGCAAACATGGCTTTGTGCTGCCGAGAGAGTCCCTCCTGGTAGTATAAAGTGATGATGTGTAGGGAGTTGTGAAGCCATTAGGTCAATGTCGCCTTCTATCTTCTTAATCATTTCCTTTGTACTAACAATCGTCTTAACCTTGCATTCGGTATAGGCGAGTTCCGTCCCAATAACGAACAATTCAGCCTGTATCTCTTCTAATCGTTCCGTGAGTTTGTTATCATGGACAGGACTTTCTTTGGGCGTGTCTGACTGTAGCATGGCGATGAGTAACCCAATGTTTGCGTTGAGTTCGTCTAATGTTCCGTATGCTTCTATGCGTATATCGTCTTTCGGCAATCTACTGCCGTCGCACAAGGAAGTCTTGCCATTATCGCCAGTCTTTGTGTATATTTTCATGACAGTATTACATTTATAACGTTTCAGAGTGTAGGTTTAGAAATTTACAACGTATGATTGCTTCACCATATCTCTATTAAGAAAAATCAATCCACAGTAATATAGGTCGAAGCTGATACCTGTGCGTGGGTCTGCAACGAGTTCTTGCCAATAGGCTGCAGCCTCCTTATCTCGTTTGATGTTCTCTATAATGAGGATAGATGACGAGGGAAGGTGTTCTAACGACTTATCGATAATTGAGCGGTAGTTCTCTATGAGGGGTACTCGCAGCATACTGCCTTCCCCAACATTAGCAAACAACTGCGAATAATCAGCTTCAGACATCTCACCAGTTAACTTCTTATACTGAGTCTTTTGGCAGCCAGCATCTACGTAAATCTTATAGCATGAGGATGTAGAATGGCAATCAACAAAGGTATGAGGTTGTTGATAATTCGCCAAGCGGAAGTATAGTTTGCATAGCTTACGAGTCTTTTTGTCAATGCCATACACCTGCTTTTCAAGTTGTTCATACTTATAGTAAGGATACGGCTCATTCACCACATATCGTATAAAACGGTATGCCCAAGGCGACTGTACACCAAACCCTTTGGAACGGTGTGCACGTCTTAGCCAGACGATAGAACGCTTAATATAATATAGCATGATGAATAATTATAGGCAGCAAAGTTAACATTTTTTCCTCTATTACAGAAGGGTTTGAAATAAAAACGTAGTTTCTTAGTTATCAGAAACGCTTTTATTCGGTCCTTACAAATCGTCTCTGTTTTCTGTTTTGATGGCGTTTTGTAAAACATCTGTTCATGATGAGTATGTGAGGGGAGGAAAAGAAATGAGGCAGCCGGAATCACTCCGACCACCTCATAATGGTATTAGTAATGAAAACGGTAGTTTTGTTGTGGCTTAGAAATCAATATCGAGTCCGACACCGAGCACCTTATTCGTACGGGTGAAGATGTCAGTATTTTTTGTTGCAAGTGTCTTTGGTTGTACGCTTATTGTACCGTCAGGCTGTGTCACCTGTTCTCTACCAATCGTAATAGCATCTTCGTAATTCTTTGTAAACTTAGAATAGTTTGTAAAGAAGTAAGCTACGTTGAGGTGAGCATTCTTGGCAACCTTTATCTTAGCACCAACACCGAAGCTGTAGCTACTTGTCACGAAGCTAAGGTCGGTCAGATACTTACCGTCACCAAGTCCGTAGAGTGTGCGTTGGCCGCCTGCGCTGACTGTTACAGATGGATTGATGTCCCATTCAACACCAGCGAGGAACTCCTGTGTGTTGTGCTTAAGGAAACGCTGTTTGTTGTTGTCCATGCGAGCATCCTTGTCGAAGTAGTGGTTATAACCTGCCATCACGCGAAGGTTCTTCAGTACTTCATACTGTGCACCGAGTGCCAGAATACCAGGAATATCGTTTGGTGTGTTCACACCATTCTCATACTTTTGAGTGTCATCACGCTTTGTGTTGTTCTCAATATTGAACTTTGTCGTAAACTCATAGCGTGCAGCAAAGTTCCACTTACCTGTGCGGTAGTCAATACCAAGGATAGGAGTGATACCCCATCCACGTTGAGAAACCTCTACATAGCGGTCTTTCACGAGTTCCTTACTACTGTTTAACTTATCAGCACCAGCACTGACCATCTTTGCACCCGCACTTGCTTGCTGTGCGCCAGCTGCATATTGGTTGGCAGCTGCTTGCAGTTGAGCTTTTGCTGTAGGGTCGGTAGCAGCGTTAGCCTGTGCCTGATAGGCATCAGCTTGGGTCTTTGCAGCCACAGCTTGTGCCTGTAGTGCCGCAGCCTTCTCGGTTAGCAGTTTTGCTTTTGAACCAAAATACTCGTAGAGATTCTGATTGTTTCCGTTCACGTCAGCTGAGATGTTGGTAATATTACCTTCGTATTTATTGTAAATATAATTAAATCTTGCACCACCAAAGACTGAGAGGTTCTCATTAATCTTATATGCAACACCTAACTGTAAACCGAAGTTATACTGATGGCCACTCATGTAGCTCTGCATACTATAGGATGTTGCGGGAGTCTCCTGTTGGCCAAGGAGTGTCGAGAAGGTAGGGAGCTGTTGGTTGATAAGTGCTGGGAGAATAGCTATCTGACGCTCGAAGCTTGGCAAACCCTCATTGAATGAAGCCTTACCACCACCACCAGTCAAGCCAAAACCAGCCTGGAAGCTCCACTTGTCTTTGTTATATGCTACCTGAAAAGATGGGAGAATAGGTACAGAAGCCTTGCCCTCATAAAACTTACTGCCATCAGTTTTGTCACCACCGTTGAGCGTGAAAGGATACTCGTAAGGGGTGTTAGCAAAAGCAGGTATGCTGAAAGCCGATGTTATCTGACGTGTCTGATATACGTTCTGGAAATTGAGAGAGAGGTGAAAACCTTGGTCGAGGAAGGCTACACCAGCAGGATTAAAATAGACACCATCGATACCAATTGCACCGACACGTGCAAAGTTACGGTTGAAAGCGATGTTCTGATTGGTGTTTGTGAGCAATCCTCCGGCTTGTGTTGATGTTGCCATTGCAAGCAATAGAGCGGCAAGAGCTGTCTTCTGATACTTCATCTTTTGAATTGTAAGTGTATATAAAACTTATATAATTTGGTTGCAAAGTTATGAATATTGTTCTAAATATCCAAATAAAAGCCTACTTTTTCTCATTATTAGTTAAAATGTGCAGTAAGATAAGAGGATGTAGAAAGTTGTTGTAGACGGATATTCCTTATATTATAGTGTGTCTCAAATGGGGGATGGGGAGGTGGATAAGATTGTATTGGTTTAGGCGTAATAGGACTGCTGAACGTAATAAGGATGTTAGAATTAGGTGGTATGGTTGCTTTCTAATGAAGGATAGTGGTCTTGTTGGTACGGTAGGGTAGGGAGTTTAGGCATTGACAAGGCAAGAGCGTATGTAGAGCATTATTGGTGCATGTTATTTGTACGGGGCTAAAAAGTGGATTTTTAGGAAGAAGAAATCGAAAGGGAATAATAGTAAGGAGTTTTGTAAATGACAAAAGGGTAAGACAGTAGGAGGGTAAGGAAGAAATCCCAACCTTCATTACTGTTCTACCCTTTTCTCTTTTTCCTTCTCAGTTCCTTATACTTTCAGCTGTGGATACTGAATACGTGTGTGATACATAGCCTTCAAGCGTTCGATGAGTACAGACTTTGCAGCTGTGATGTCGCGGAAGGTGATAGGACAATCCGTAAATTTACCATCGGCAACTTGTCCATCTATAAGCTGATTAACCAAGTTGCTGATGCTCTCTTCGGTGTATTCTTGTAGTGAACGAGAGGCAGCCTCGACGGTGTCGCTCATCATGAGGATAGCTTGCTCACGTGTGAAAGGGTTTGGACCAGGATAACGGAATTGGTCTTCATTGACCTCCTCGTCTGGGTGTTCGTTCTTATAATGTATATAGAAATATTTTGCCAGACCTGTACCATGATGAGTCGTGATAAACTCCTTAATCTCACGTGGGAGGTTATATTTCTCGGCAAGTTTAAGTCCTTCCGTCACATGACTGATGATGATACGTGCACTCTCAAGGTCGTTTAGTTTATCATGTGGGTTGATACCAGCTTGATTTTCAGTGAAGAAGGCTGGATTAAGCATCTTGCCGATATCATGATAAAGAGCTCCCGTACGCACTAATTGACTCTTAGCGCCAATTCTACTTGCTATTTCAGTAGCGAGATTACCAACAGTGATAGAGTGTTGGAAAGTTCCTGGTGCCACCTCACTCAGTCTGCGTAAGAGTTCGTTATTTGTGTTTGACAACTCAAACATCGTTACTGTAGACACGAAACCGAAGGCTTTCTCGATGACCAACATCAGTGGATAGGTGAAGAGAAGGAAGAAACCATTCACAGCAAAGTGATAGTACATCGTGTGGTCGAGCTTTGACAAGTCGTCGGCCTGTATGAGTTGGAGGGCAAGATAGACAGCTGCCGACCCGATGGTCACGAGGAGTGCGGTAAGGAATATCTGAATTCTCTTTGATAGTTCGCGTAGGGAATAAATCGCAATGAGTCCTGCAACGATTTGTACGATAATAAACTCATACTGGTATTTGACGGCTACAGCACAGATAAGGACCATTGTGATATGTCCGATGAAAGCCGTTCGCGAGTCCATGAAGACACGGAAAAAAATAGGTGCCATGCTGAACGGCAGGATGTAAACACTCAGTATGTTATGTTCCATCATCAGAGATGTGAGGATAGGATAGATGACTATCATCACATAAAGGAGTGATATGGAGCGTGGCTTATTAAAGTAATCTTTTCTGAAGAGTGCCAAGTAGAGTGTGAAAAGGCAAATGAAGATTAAGACATAGATGGTCTGTCCGATGAAGGTAGATGTTATCTCGTCTTCAGTAGCCTTACGTTTCTCCATTGCTTGCTCAAAGGAGTTAAGCACACGATAGGTCTTTGCATCGACAATGTCACCACGGTCGATGATGCGTTGACCCTCTAATACCATGCCCGAAGCCTGTGGAATAAGACTTAGCATATCATTCATCTCTGTTTCACTACGGTCTTTGTCATAGACAAGGTTTGCTTCGATGTAGTCGTTCAGATTACATTGTTGAAGTACGGAACGCTTCGGACCTAACAACGGGTCCATGAAAAGTTGTTCGTAAGCACCCAGTGTTGAGTAGGTCTTATTGATAGGTACACTGACAGCCTGCTTACCAGTAACGACACGGATAAGGTTGTTACTGTCCTTGGCAAGTGTGGAGTATTGTTGTGGGTCAATGATTCCAGCCTCGTAAATCTCATGTAGACGGTGTGCAATAGCATCGACGTAGGCTTCTGATAAGCCAGGGATACCATTCTTATAAGCCTCACGGAACTGTTCAATCTTCTTTTGCTCGACAGTCTTATTGATGTTATAATAAGGTTGAAAATGTTTAGTAATGGAGTCTTTCTCAACCTTTAACGCTGCTTCAGTCTTAAAGATAGGAAAGTCGAACTTAGCAATCAACTGCCCATACATCCATGGTTTTCCCTCGTCATAATGGAAAAGTTTACCTTGCGTACGTGGTAAGAAAAGCACTATCAAAACGACGGCAACGATGACCAATGCCATTCTTGAGACCATATTGCGCCAGTAGGGACTGCTGATGTTTTTAAATCTTATCATCTTATTCTATTGTTATTATCTTGTTACATAAATGTTTGAATAACTTGACGTTTATCCTCTTACAACTTGCGAAAATACTAAAAATATAGCGTATAGTCAAAAAAAAACATTAATTTTGCAGGAAAAATAATATTTAAGACAATGGCAGAAAGAAATGTGAGAGTACGCTTTGCCCCAAGTCCTACGGGTCCTTTGCATATTGGTGGTGTGCGTACTGCTTTGTATAATTACCTTTTCGCTCGTCAACATGGCGGCAAATTAATCTTCCGTATAGAGGACACAGACTCTAATCGTTTCGTTCCTGGAGCAGAAGAGTATATCCTTGATTCTTTCGAATGGTTGGGGATTAAGTTTGACGAGGGTGTTAGCTTTGGTGGCGAACATGGTCCTTATCGGCAGAGCGAGCGCCGTGATATATATAAGAAATATGTCAATCAGCTCTTAGACGCTGGTAAAGCATACATTGCTTTCGATACGCCAGAGGAGTTGGATGCGAAGCGTAAGGAGATTGAGAATTTCCAATATGATGCGCACACACGTCTGCAGATGCGTAACTCTTTGACGATGTCAAAGGAGGAAGTTGAAAGTTTGATAGAAGATGGCCAACAATATGTTGTTCGTTTCAAGATAGAACCAGGTGAGGAAATTCATATCAATGATATGATTCGTGGTGATGTCTGCATCAAGAGCGATATTCTTGATGATAAAGTCTTGTTCAAGAGCGCAGACGAATTACCAACTTATCACCTTGCAAACATCGTTGATGACCACTTGATGGAAATCTCTCACGTTATTCGTGGTGAGGAATGGTTGCCAAGTGCACCGTTACACGTATTGCTTTACCGTGCCTTTGGTTGGGAAGATAGTATGCCACGCTTTGCCCATCTGCCTTTGTTGTTGAAGCCAGAGGGTAAGGGTAAGCTCAGTAAGCGTGATGGTGACCGCCTTGGTTTCCCTGTGTTCCCATTGGAGTGGCACGACCTTAAGACTGGTGAGATTAGTTCAGGCTATCGTGAGAGTGGTTATTTCCCAGAGGCAGTAGTTAATTTCTTGGCCTTGTTGGGCTGGAATCCGGGTACAGAACAGGAACTCTTCTCGCTTGAGGAGCTTGTTAACGCATTCGATATCACCAAATGCTCAAAGAGTGGAGCTAAGTTCGACTATCAGAAGGGTATGTGGTTTAACCACGAATACATTCTCCGTAAGTCAGATGATGAGATAGCACAACTCTTCGCACCAATCGTTGCTAACAACGGTGTTGAGGCTACTATGGAGCAGGTGACACAGGTTGTACACATGATGAAAGACCGTGTTAGCTTCGTTAAGGAACTTTGGGAACTTTGCTCTTTCTTCTTCATCGCACCAACAAGCTATGACGAGAAGACCGTTAAGAAGCGTTGGAAGGAGTATTCTGCACAGCAGATGAGCGAACTTGCTGAGGTGTTGGAAGGAATAGAAGACTTCAGTATTCAGGGGCAGGAACCTGTCGTAATGAAATGGGTAGAGGACAAAGGTTATAAGCTTGGAGATATTATGAATGCCTTCCGTCTCACCCTCGTAGGTATTGGTAAGGGTCCTGGAATGTTCGATATATCTGCCTTTCTTGGCAAAGAGGAGACCTTGAAGCGTATGCGCAAGGCCATCGAGGTGTTGGGATAAGCCTTCTGAAAGGCTAAATTAATTGAGCCGAGTATGTATAATATAATAATGTATGCCATGCAGCTTGGCATCGCTGTCGGTAGTCTTTTCAATGAAAAGCTACGTAAGATGTGGCGAGGCGAGCAGGAGGCAGTGAAGGTCTTACGTGAGAAAGTGGAACCAGACGCTCAATATGTTTGGTTCCATGCTGCCTCATTGGGCGAGTTCGAACAAGGACGACCATTGATAGAGCAAATACGGAAAGACTATCCGCAATACAAGATATTGCTTACCTTCTTTTCTCCTTCGGGTTATGAGGTAAGGAAGAATTATGAAGGAGCAGACATTATTACCTATCTTCCAATAGATACGGTGGGCAATGCACGTAAGTTTCTACGTACAGTACGGCCTGTTATGGCTTTCTTCATTAAGTATGAGTTCTGGTATAATTACTTGCATATCCTGCAGTATCGTGGTGTTCCTGTCTATAGTGTGTCAAGCATTTTCCGTCCAGATCAGATCTTCTTTAAGTGGTATGGCAGTGGTTACGGTCGTGTCTTAAGATGTTTCAGTCGCTTCTTTGTACAGAATGAGGAGAGTAAGGAGCTCTTGAATAAGATTGGTATTTCTGATGCTATGGTGGTAGGGGATACTCGCTTCGACCGTGTTTTGCAAATTAAGGAGGCAAGCAAGAAACTGCCATTGGTGGAGAATTTCGTCAATCGGGATGCTGCTGATAGTAGAAAAGTCTTCGTTGCAGGATCGTCATGGCAGCCTGATGAAGAAATCTTCCTTAAGTACTTTAATAAGCATAAAGACTGGAAACTCATCATAGCACCGCATGTTATAGGGGAAGACCATCTCAAGACCATCCTCTCACTGATTGAGGACAAGAAGGTAATACGCTACACGCAGGCAACTGAAGAGACTGTTGCTGATGCAGATGTGTTGATTATTGATTGTTTTGGATTGCTGTCATCCATCTATCATTATGGTGATGTAGCCTACGTAGGAGGTGGTTTTGGAGTAGGAATCCACAATGTTCTTGAGGCTGCAGTATGGGATATGCCAGTTCTTTTCGGTCCAAACAATAAGTATTTTGCAGAGGCACAAGGGCTCTTGCGGGTTGGTGGAGGCTTTGAGATCTTCGATCTTGAGAGTTTCAGTCTGTTGATGAATCAGTTCGCTGAAGATGAAGAATACCGCAAGACATGTGGGTCTTTAGCGGGAGATTATGTCGAGAGTCTGGCTGGTGCAACAAATAAAGTTCTAAGCAACGTAAAGTTATGAAATATCAGATAACATGTGATAACTGTGGTACACAGTTTATCGTTGAGGCTGAAGAAGGACAGACCATCGAGTGTACTTGTCCTCATTGTCATGGTATCATGGAGGTGACTCTGCCATTGGTAAGTGCTGGTCAACAATATGATCAGTCTGCTGGTATGACGCCACAACCCCAGCAGTTACAGGCAGAAACAGCTAAGAAGGGTAATAATGCAATCCTTTGGGGTGTTGTGATTGGACTCCTCTTACTGGCGGGAGGTGTAGGGGCTTATTATGCCATGGGTTCATCTTCGCCAGAGACCACGGTGACTGATTCTATTCCTAACGATACGATTCCATACGAAACACCGGTTCAAGTAGAGGAGACTCCATCTGTTGATACGGTTGTTGCAGCACCTGAAGTGCCGAAAGAAAAGGAAGAAGAACAGGTTGAAGAGAATCAGGAAGAGGAAGAGGATACTTTATCTGCACATGCACATGATGAATAGCTTCAACAGTATATATAACGAATAAAATAGAAAAAGATAAATGGGAAAAATTATTTTGACTGGTGACCGCCCTACAGGTAAACTTCACTTGGGTCACTATGTAGGCTCTCTCCGCCGTCGTGTGGAACTTCAGAACCTCGGAGACTACGATAAGATGTTTGTCTTTATGGCAGATGTACAGGCGCTGACAGACAATGCTGATAATCCAGAGAAGATTCGTCAGAATATTATTGAGGTGGCTTTAGACTATCTCTCTGCAGGCTTGAGCCCAGAGAAATGTACGCTTTATATACAGAGTCAGATTCCTGAAATAGCCGAACTGACCACTTTCTTGATGAATCTTGTCAGCGTAAGCCGTGTTCAACGTAACCCAACGGTGAAGACAGAGATTAAGATGCGCAACTTTGAAGCCAATATCCCAATGGGTTTCTTTGCTTATCCTGTGTCTCAGGCAGCTGACATTGCAGCCTTCAAGGCTACGACTGTGCCAGCAGGTGAGGACCAAGAGCCGATGTTGGAGTTGACTCGTGAACTTGTGCGTCGCTTTAATCAGATCTATGCACCAGTACTTGTTGAGCCTGCGATTATGTTGCCAGAGAACGCAACGGCACGTCGTTTGCCTGGTACAGATGGTAAGGAGAAGATGAGTAAGAGCCTTGGTAACTGCATTTACCTCTCTGATGATGCCGATACCGTATGGAAGAAGGTGAAGACAATGTACACTGACCCAACTCATTTGAATGTGTCTGACCCAGGTCATGTTGAGGGAAATACTGTGTTTACTTACCTTGATGCTTTCTCAACAGATGAGGATTTCGCTGAGTTCTGGCCAGAGTTCCAGAACCTCGACGAGCTGAAAGCGGCTTATACAGCTGGTGGTATCGGTGATATGAAGTGTAAGAAGTTGCTCAATAGTGTATTGAACAAGATGTTAGACCCAATCCGTGCGCGCCGTCGTGAGTATGAACAGGATATCCCAGAGATTTATAATATCCTCAAGAAGGGTTCATTGGAAGCACGCGAGACCGCTGCCCAGACTATGGAAGAGGTGCGTGCAGCTATGCAGATTAACTATTTCGAGGATACCGATTTGATTCAGAGTCAGGCTGAGCGATTCAGACAGAAGTAAGTCTTTAGCTCTGCTTTAAAGTCATATAGCAGTCTTATTCCATCTTTCTATAGAAGGAATAAGACTGTTTTTTGTGTCTATTAGTCTTGCAGTTAGTACTTTTGATTAAGTTTTCTTACCTGTTCTAACGTACGTGCGAACGCCCCGCACGTATGGTGCGGACGCCTAACACAATTGGTGCGGAGGCTTAGCACGCTACAATAAGTCCTAATTCTTCGAACGATTGATTGGTCGGAAAGAGCCATACTACTAAAAGTAAACCATTTTTTAAGCCTCAGTTATTATTTATATTGGGTGGAGGAAGGTAGATGAAGACCCCTTTTTCGTCTGATAGTCAGTAGAGTTTACACTCGCATTGATTAAAATTAATGATTATTTAGAAAATATTTATTAGTATAATTTGTGGCAACTAAAAAAAGTCCCTACTTTTGTCTCAACCAACTTAAACAATATAATATCGATGAATAGCGTCTTCAGCGGTGAGAAGAAAAGTCTTTCTTCCGTATTGACCTATTAATTTCGTGAACATAAATAAGATTTCATATAATAATTTTATATTCTTTCGTGTGGTTGAGGCATGTCTCTCTTTGCCAACTGCTTTGCGGAGGATACTAAACAATCTTTATCTATTAAAAAGTTAGATGCGTATGATCTTACACATCAAGCCAATTGGTTTTACGTTATGCATGAGTGTGTCATTCTTCATGCCTACGCAAGGGTATGCTGTGTCAAAGCTGCCTGTTCAGAGCGTACAGCAATCAGGAAGATGCACAGGTGTTATTCTTGATGAACAAGGCGAACCTATTGTTGGTGCCACTGTTCAAGTGAAAGGTACAAGTAATGGGGCCGCCACTGATTTAGACGGCCGTTTCACACTGTCGAATATCCCTCCTGGTAGTGTTCTTGTTATCAGTTACATTGGTATGGAAACAAAGGAGTTGAAATGGGATGGACAGGACATTAAAGTGAAGTTGAAAGAGGAGCAACATGCGCTAAACGAGCTGATTGTGACAGGTTACGGTGGTCAACAGAAGCGTGCTACGTTGACAACGGCTATCTCTAAGATGGATAATAAGGTGTTAGATGCGGCAGCTTTCTCAAATGTCGGTAGTGCATTGCAGGGTAGTGTGACTGGTCTTCAGGTTGTCAATGGCTCTGGTCAGCCAGGTACTGCGCCTTCTATTACCTTGCGTGGTGGTGCTTCTATCACAGGAAGTGCCCCTGCTTTGATTATCGTTGACGGAGTAGAACGCACGTTATCAGAGATTAACCCAGCTGATATCGAGTCTATCGAAGTTTTGAAAGATGCTGCCTCAACAGCAATTTATGGTGCGAGAGCAAACGGAGGTGTAATCCTTGTTACAACAAAACGTGCTCAAGCAGGAAGTTCAAGCATTAACTATCGTTTGAAGGTAGGTGTAAACTTCAAACGTGATGACTACAAGTTTATGAATGCCCGTAACTATCTTTACTATAACCGAATGGGCTTCAAGCGTTATGCAGATGCTATGGAAGGACATGGAAGGGCTGCTAATGTCGATGCACAGAATGGTTATTCTGGCCGTGGATATACTGATTACACTCCACGAACGGATGTTATGTATTACGATGCAACCAACCCTGAACACCAGAGACTGCTTGCCGAAGAAGGATGGGAGGTTATGGACGACCCTTACTATGGTGCAACAAATGGTGCAA
>ERZ1674245.443-NODE-443-length-13968-cov-14.224969_pt1 | contig 13968 bp, 13 predicted proteins | sample MGYA00581205_ERZ1674245 | MGnify/ENA primary metagenome ERZ1674245 (study PRJEB41354, sample SAMEA4873314) | human saliva metagenome | biome: human-associated habitat [ENVO:00009003]; feature: mouth environment [ENVO:08000002]; material: saliva material... | reverse complement strand
AAGTTAATGGTACAGACGCCTTTGTTAACATTTATATTAGCTACACGTTGCCGTGTAGATTAGACTATATCTTCTAATAGGAACGGTTCCTATTAGCCGCGCGCTTCGATATGTGATAAATTCATATCTACAGGCTTACATTCATCAGCCTTAGTCGTTACACTTTTTAAGTGAAATCTATCTTTTATTCTACCTTTTTCGATAATCGTATATCGTTTTTTGAACCAATTTCTGGTAAACATTCTACCTATACCTTTGTTTTGCGCTGGATGCCCAGAGTATTCTATGAATTTGGACGCGGGTGCAAAGGTAATGATTTTATTTACTTTCTTGTCAAATAATGTTACATAAAATATTGAACCAACTCTATGTCCATTTTGAATACAGTCTCTAATGTTTTCTTTTTGTGTACCTTTGTACAAGTTCAAGACGTGGTTGTTTAGTGAGTTGTCATCTTTGTGATTTATTTGACAGGTTTTATCTATAGGCTCGACCCATGTGTCATATACAAGTCTGTGTACGACAAAGTGTCTTTGTTTGCCTTTGAAGTATATGTCTACACGTTTATAGCTTTTCCCATTAACAGTGTTTATCGGGGTTTTTATTATTGTTTGTGCGTGTGTCGAGTATACTTTACCATCGATAGATACGTAGTAGTTTTTGTTGAAACGTATTTGTTTGAACGTTTCACCGTTGATAATGATTTCACACATATTAACTTCTCTCCTATAGTGGGATTGTTCTTATGTTATTAGCACGGTATTGTCTGATGCTATCAGAGTTCCACCGTTAGCAGGGCTTTGCCCCACACCGTTTTTTCTTACGTTCACGCGGTTTAAGGTCGGCTTAACGTAAGGTCAACCGACCGTAGTATTTAGGCTCGCCGTCATAGTTCTTGGCGCGAGCGATATTGTTCCAGCCATTTCTCGTGTTGTCTACTGAAAGTAGTGAACGGCACCCCATGGGTAACACCACGTCTCCCTCTCCAGGAAGTTGACCTTTAGCGACTTTATATTCTTTCATCTTCTTTTCAGAAATATAATCTGGGACAAGTCGCTTAGCGGAACACTTAGCTGCCATTTGAGTGAGGTAGAAGTATTTAGAGTTCTCGTGAACGTTATCTTCCTCGAGAACCATCAGTAATTTAGGGAATGCAGGTGAAATCCAGACACCCTTCTCGTTCTTAATGCCTTGATAGCGTTGGCGGATAACTTCCTCAATAACCATGGCAAGGTCGTGCCTTAGCTGCTCATCGTCGCCAGCTTCGTTGAGATACATAACGGTTGAAACAAATGGCGCTTGACCGTTGCAACTTGACATGGTGAGGATTTGATACTGGATAGTCTGAATACCGCGAGTAATCTCTTTCTTGAGTCGGCTTTCAACAATCTCTTCGAGTTTATCGATAGAGAGTCCAGTCCCTTCAAGTTCCTCATAAACTTCTTTGCGAATTGCTTGTCTTGATACGTCAACAAATTTTGCGAGTGGCGTGTAAGACCAGGTCTGTCCCTTACAATGAATTTTGTGTTTTCATTGCCTAGACTATTTCTTGTTGGATTTGTGTTATCCAACCATCACGTTTCGACTGCAAGTGCAGCCTACGTCTTTCGACTAGTCGTTACATTTAATATACGAAAGTAATTTTACCATCAAAGGGCGTCTCTCCAGAGATGTACCTTTGAGTTTGGGTTGCTGACACACCAAGAAACTTACCAAGAGCCGCGATTGTCTTGAAGTGATATTTGTCATTCAAGATGATTTCTTTAAATCGACCATTTCGAGAATAGCCAACATTTTTTGTGCGATTATCGCGGCGATATGCTCGTTTGTTGTTTTCAGCTTGAGATACCCATTGGAGATTGCAAGCGCGGTTATCTTGGTAGTCATTGTTGATATGGTCAACAGTGTTATTAGCTTCTGAATATCCACCAACAAAGGTGTGTGCTATCACACGAGCTAAAATGTAAGTTTTACTTTGGATAGCAATGTATAACCTATTTGAAATTGGGTTTATCGTAGGTGTTAACAGTCTATAACATCCATATTTTTTCAAATAGTGTTTTACTCGTCCTTGCGTTGACGCGTAATATCCAGGATAACCAAGAATTTCCTTCCATCGTTCATTTGGTAAGTCGTCAAACTGATAATGAGCATGTCGGTTGGCTTTAATTTCTCTTGTCCGTCGTCCAATAGAATCGATATAGATTTGGCGGATTTTAGCAATTTCTGGCGTATGAACTGCGACATTTCGCAGGAATTCGACTTTAACGCCCAACTTATTAGCTATTTGAGTATCGGTCATTCCTTGATTGTACCAGGAGATAATACGCTGTTTGTTGCGGGCGGCAAACTTTTGATTTGATTTGCTCAAGTAGTGGCAGTTTGCCTTTTCCATATTGTTAGCTCTGGTAAACTTGGCGACTTGTCGGCGTTCAACATTAAGCAATCGAGCAATGTAACAGAACGAGCGTCCCTCTTTTTCATAAAGTTGTGAGACGGTATCTTTTAGCATTTCGAGTTTTTCATAGTCGGTCATTTCCAAACCGTTTCCTTTCGTATATTAAACACGAGATTGCGTATTCCACGTTTCCCTCGTTAGCCTTGAGTAAGCTCTCAAGACACCCACATAGCGTGGTTAGTGATGTTTTAGTACGGCAGACTTTATTTTTTGACCGTACGATGATGATGCCACTGCCAAAGCAATCTGACAGGCGATATTACAAGCGGTTGAGAAACTATGTGGCTTCTCAATAACAGCGCCGCCAATCATAGTGCCATTTTGTAGCATATCGTCTAGGTTGACTAAATCGCAGTTGTGAAGTCGTTGTAGAGCATAGTCCATGTCATGAACGTGAATAAGACCCGCGTCATGAGCTTTAACAACATCTTCTGGAAGAAGTCGTCTGCGAGCAATATCTTTACTCACGATACCAGCAATGTAGTCACGCTGGGTACTCACAAGAGTTGGATTCTTATTCGAGTTCTCCTCGTTAGCTTCCTCGTTGCGACATTCTACGAGCGACAGGATTTCATCATCTGTCTTTTGACTTGCACGAACAATTTCTTTATTTTGTCGGTATTTAATATAATGACGAGCAATGTCGTGGTAGTTATTAGACATCAAAGTGTCCTCTACCATGTCTTGAATTGCCTCAACAGATAAGTCAGACATAGTCTGACATTTTGTGACCACTTGGTCTGTGAGATTTTTTAGCTCGTCAGATGTTGTGGAGCCGCACTCGCGAGCAGCTCCCGCAATAGCGTTGTAAATTTTTTGACGGTCAAAGGGTACCTTTTTTCCGTCGCGTTTTACAACATATAATTTGAGTTCATTGTCCATAATTTTCCTTTCTTTGTTTGGACAATTACTCCTTGGTAGCGTACTTGTCGTGCCAACTTTTCGAGCCTTCTCGAAAGTAGTTATTGGCAATGCACTCATCGAGATATGTAGGAGCAATGTCTCTTACATATGCTGAGAATGCGTCATCGGTTGAATTAGGGAACTCTTCTGTGAAGTTTTTCCATAGAGCAGCCTCGATGTCCCAATAATTAAATACGTATCCTTTGTAGAGAAGGTCTGGGTCGGCATAGTCGTTGTAATATCCAAACATAATGTCTGGACAACCACGCCAAGGAGCAATAGATTTGTAGTTTTGCATTGTTGGTTCCTTTGCTGTAATGTGCTATACAATTATCAAGGTACGTTAGACATATGATTATAGCACAGTGTGATTGGTTTGTCAAGATATAGTTTTATGAATTTTATGTGAACACTATATCTTGTGATTTGTTAGTGTTTTGTTTCCCATGCAATGGGAATCATTTGCATGCCATCTGAATATATTTCAGGCATGGAAAAAAGAAAATCAAGAAGTTTAGATTGATTTTTATTGGTATTGAACACAATGAGATATCCGTTAGGGGATTGATAAATTGTGAATTCATCACAGTTAACGAATTTAATGAGTTCTGTTTGAATATCAATCATTTTATTTTCATCGGTCGTGTTCAGGTAGATGGACCAAGCACCATTATCTTTATTGTAGTCTCGATATAGTACCGATATGTTGCCAACCTTTGTTTTACTTCTAAATTCATCCCATCGTTTGGTTATCTCAGGATGATTTAGGTAGGCAATAATGCTTTGTGACATTCTGATATCATTGTCTTTCATGATATAGATAGTCATTTCTGACTCATCTGGCATATCTGGCGCATAAATTTTATCTGGTCGCATTATTGTTCTCCTTTGATTCGTTTCCAATAGGCAATAGCTTGTTGTTCTTGTGGATTATTGCCTGGTTGGTAATAATGGTTTGTGATATCAGATGGTAGATATTGCTGAGCTACCCAGTGATTAGGATAGTTGTGTGGATAGATGTAGCCTGGGGCGTGCTCAGCGGCAATGTGAGATGGCACGGTCGCGCCTTTGCCCTCAGCAATGTCTTTTTGAGCTGTCATATAAGCAGGCTCGTTAGAGTTAGACTTAGGCGCTAAGGCGAGCAGTAGTGCCGCCTGAGTGAGTGGTTTATACGCTTCAGGTAATCCTAGTCGTTCGGCTACTTGGCAGCAGGCTAAGGTGTGGACCATAGCTTCGGGGTATGCAAGACCGATATCTTCGGCTGCGATGACTTGGAGGCGTCTGATGGGGCTTATCATGTCGCCACCTTCGAGCAGCTTGGTGAGCCAAAAGACTGCAGCGTCCGGGTCTGAGCCTCTGATTGACTTTTGGAGCGCAGAGATGTAGGTGTAATGGCTGTCACCATGAGCATCAAAGCCAGCCATGGAAGCAGATGGTGTGTACTCTTTCAGAGTTTCTTCGGTGATATCATGTGGGTCATGTGTCATGCAGAGTGTTTCTGCACAAGTTAAGGCTCGTCTGACATCGCCAGACGCTATTGCTGCGATTTGGTCGATAACCGATTTGTTTAGACCATGAAGTGTTGATGTTGGTGCCGATGCTTCAGTTATGATAAGTTTTGTGATATCGTTTTGTGATGGTCTTTTGAACTCAAGCACGGTGCAACGTGAAAGCAGCGCATCATAGACGCTGAAATATGGGTTTTCAGTGGTTGATGCGATTAAGATTACATCTCCTGATTCAACTGATGGTAGGAGCAGCTGTTGTTGCTTTTTGTTAAAGTATTGAATCTCATCAAGATAAAGCAGCGTGTTGGGCTTAGACGTTGCAGCTTTAATGTCAGCTGATGATGCTGATACTGCGTTCAGTTTGACCATATTGCGTGATGTTGAGGCTGCAAGGATAAGTGCTGCGGTGGTCTTCCCTGTTCCCGGTGGACCATAGAAGATACACGAGGATACAGCGTTATTCTCAACCATTTTTCGGAGAATACCATGGGTTCCTACAAGATGGTCTTGACCAATCATGTTGTCAAAAGATGTTGGTCGTAATGTGTCGGCTAAAGGCATGAGTGATACCTCCTTTTGTAAGAAGAAATAAGGGACGGTGTAATACCGCCCCTTATGTTGGGTTGTTTAGGCGGTCACTGGTTGACCATTTTCGAGCTGCTCTACAATGGAGTTATAGTCGTCGACAATCTTAGGATTAGTCCTAATATCGTAGGCGATAACGTACTCTGACTGCATAGCACGAGTGAGAGCGACATAGTACATGCGCTTCATCTCCTCGGAAGTGTCGTAGGACTCTCGATAGAGTACAACGACATTCTCAAACTCTAGTCCCTTTGCAGAGTGGATGGTCGAGACAACAAAGTCTGCCTTTTCAATCTCTTCTGCACGCTTTTCTTCGGCATTCTTGTCAGCCTGCATGGACTGCTGAATGGCGTTGCGACGAATCTCAAAGCTCAGCATGGACTTTTTTAGCTCATCAAAGAACTGGTCTCTGGTGATGCTTGAGTTCATGTACTGTCTTACTTGTTCAGCAATGTAGCCACCATCTTCTCTTGCCCAATCAGCAAGCATGATTTGAATGAGGTTAATGGCTTTGGACCCATTGTGGGTAATGCTGTCAAGCTTGTTGATAATCTCAGTCTGGATAGCTGGGATAATGTTCTGGACAGTCATGTAAGTTACATCTTGCCAATAGCGCTTGATGAACTCGGAGAAGATTGTGGAGTTATAGATTTTGTCAGGGACAAGGCTAACAATGTTAGCGCCTGGGTACATGTTGGTAAGAATACTCTTGAATCTGTCAACATCGCGCCTTGTATAAGCAAGGAAAGCTACCTTTTCTTTATTCTTGTACTTCTCGTCAAGATAAGGTGCGGCGTTTGCTGCGATAATGTGCGGCAATTTTGAATCAATATCGGAAATCTTGTTGACCCTTTCATAGTGAAGGTTTACCTTAGTCTTGAAAGAGTCAGTTGTGGTAGCAGCAAGGCTGTTAGCACGAAGTCGAAGATTGGCGTATTGATTTGCCTCGATGTTGGACAGGACTTTGTTGGCAAAGTCAAGAATCTCCTGGTTGGAACGGTAATTAGTTTGCATTTTGTAGTTCGTGAAGACGTTAGACGATTCAAGAACGTTTAATGCACGAGGGTTGGACGCACGGAACTCATAGAGCGTTTGGGATGCGTCACCGACAATGAACAGGGATTCTTTGTTCTTATCAACATATTTGAGCGTGTAGATGAACTCAAAGATGGAGTTATCTTGGACCTCATCGATGATAAGATATTTGCTTTTGACCTCTGGTGGCTCAGCGAGTGAGTCAATTTTTTGGTAGCAGATAATAATCTCAAGTTCTAGCGATGTCTGACCAATGATATCGAGGGTGTTCATGACCTCGTCATAGTTTTCCTCAATAAAGTTATTGAGGGTTGTGAAAGCATCACGGTCAGCTTTTGCTGTGCTGCGAAGGCGCTTTTTGAACTCATAAGCAAATTGGTCATCAGGCATATAAATATCAAGTGAGTTGATAATAGTGTCAATGCTTGAGAGCTGATGCTTGTCAAAGTTATTGGTATAGATGGTGTGAATCATCTTAGCAATGGTCATTGAGTGAACATCAGGGTTGAGGTCGCTAATGTGATTTGCAGCGGCGTTAGTGAACGACAAGACTGTAATATCGTTAGGGTCGATACCAGACTCAACCATGTACTTGATGCGAGCCAGAATGACCGAACTCTTGCCAGAGCCAGCAACAGATTGTACTAGAGCAAGTGGCTCTTTTGTGGTGATTGCTGCAGCTTGTTCCTTTGAGTACATTGGGTCAATAGTAGGCTCGACCTGTGGTACAGGAAGCGATGTGAGCGTGTTCTTGACTGTGTTGAGATGGTCAAGCGTGTTTGACATCAATAGGTTGAGATTGTGCTTACAGATTTCTGTAAGCTCTGTGTCATTATATTCTGCTGCCAAGCGATGGTAAATATCGCGATAGAGGTTTAGCGGAATATTGTAGGTCTCAAGCTGCTGTACAATATCAATGACCGAATAAATGTTCGCTTTCTTCTGGCTTGGTGCGAATGCGTCCAAATAGTCAGAGACAGTCTTTGCAGCGTTGGCTTGCCATTCTTCTGACTTGTGACAAATAGCGTTGTAGAGGTCATAGTTGTTGTAGAAAGCCTTTAGGTTTGCGTCAAAGGTGCTTGAGGAACTTGGTGATGTAGTCACCATGCGTGTATACACGATGTCTTCGACGAATTCCTTTGGGTTGCAAGTGTGTACACCAAACACTTTGTTTGTGCGACTTTTGGTCTTTACGATTGCGTTAATCGAAGCGGGTTCTGCTGTCTTGCAAGTTGTGTCAGCAACATTAAAGACAGTAATCTCGTAGCATACGTGAAACTTCTTTGATGCTTTGGCTGTTTTAGAAGTTGTTTCCTCAAGTGTTGCTGAGTACGGCACCATTTTGATATAGATATCATGACCATTTTCATTCAAGATATGAGTCATCTCAATAGTGTCGGGGATAGTTACATCGTCTGTGGTATAGATGAGGTGTGCGGGAATGATATAAAATGGGATATGAGATACGGTTGCTTGACCATTGAAGAATTGGCTGCGCTTGCAGCGGAGGTCGTCATGAAGAGTTTGTGGGAATTTCTTTTGTTTAGCTGGGTTTGCGTTGGCACAAAGAATTCCTGTTGACTTTCCTGAACCCGTCAGTTTCTTGCTAAAGAACTTAGGGTCGAAAGCTTTAAAGTTTTGGATTGAAGAGGCGTCATCTAATTTGATTGGCATTTTTGTCCTTTCATTGTTGTTTTATGAAAGGACGCCTATATGTGTTAGATATAGACGCCCTTTGGTTTGTATGGATGTAGAGTGAAGCACTTAAACGTGTGTTTCGATGTACTCACGAATGGTTTTCTCGGCAGGACGAGCGCCAAAGTCTGGAACATACGTGTCGTTAGCAAGGGTGTTGAGTGTTGCATCGTCTAGCTCCGTTGGAGCCTTAATAGACGGATGTTCCTTGATAATTCTTGCGATTTCTTTTGCGTATGTTTCAGCAAGAATGCTCTTGTAAACGTCTTTAGAAATTGCGTTGAAGGTGTAAATGTGAGTAAATCGGTTGATAAGCTCAGCGTCAAAGAACTGCTTTAGCTGGTCGATAACGGCTAGGTCTGTAGCAGTGGTTTCTGATGTGTTACCAAAGCCAATTTGCTTTGAAGAGCCAGCAGAGTGTGATGCGTTGGTAGTAGCGATGATGATGGCTTTTGTGAAGTCAATAGTTGAGCCACGAGATGTGGTAATGGTTCCTTCATCAAATGCACGCATGAACAGTCGCTGTACTGAGCGATGTGCTTTTTCAAACTCATCGAGCAGAATGATTTGATAAGGATTTGATTCGAGAGCGTCGAAAGGAAGCTCGTTGTTGTCATCATAACCAACATAACCAGCGGCGGAGCCGATGATTCGGTTAATACTTGCTGGGTCATTGTACTCTGTCATGTTTAGGACAATGGGTTTTTGTCCTGTGATTTCATGAGCAAGAATCTTGGTGACTTGAGTTTTGCCAACACCACTTTTACCTGCGAAAAGGAAGGTTAGCGGTCTGGTGCGAGGGAAGAGTCTTCGAGAGTCATTAGCAAGTACAGTTGTTAGCTCATCAATGACCTCATCTTGACCTTTGATGGAGGAGAGCTTATTAAGCGTGTCCTGTTTGTCAAAGGTAATCTTTTGCGACTGACCTGTTGCAATTTTCATTGCGGTCTTTTTGAGAGCGTTCTCAGTGATATTGATGTTGTATGGCAGCGCACTTGCGAGTGTTGGGTTAGACGCGAGAGCAATTTCTTGCTTTTTGCGCTGGATAACAGCATCAGCACATGCTCTATCCAGAAGGGTAAGAGCTGTGTCAGGACGATGATTGCCTGCAACTGAGTATTGGTCCGCAATGAGTGCAGTGAGGTGAATAACGTCTTGGTCAATGGTGACACGCTTATAGTGTGAGGTGAATCCCTTGGATGCTTTCTCAAGAATGACCTCAGTTTGGTCACGAGTAAGCTCATCAACATAAATGGTAGACCAGCGACGGTTGAACGCAGGGTCATCCATGAAGTGCTTTGCTTCTTGGGTGGTTGTTGCACCAATAAGACGCATGCGGCCACGAGCCATAGCTGGCTTTAAGATTTGAGCAATCTTTTTATAAGATTTATCTCCACCGCTCACGAGCTGGTGAATTTCGTCGATGAAGAGGATGATGTGGTTTTGCGGGTCCTCGACATAGTTGATGAGGTCAACCATTCTTTCTTCAAGCTGACCAACAAAAGATGTACCAGCAACGATGGTGGAGAGTGGAATCTCACAAATAATGCTGTCGGCTAATGCGTCTGGTACAGAGTTATCGCCTATGGCAATGCGGCGAGCAATCTCCTCAACGATTTTAGTCTTGCCTGTTCCTGCTGGGCCAACAAGCAGCGCATTAGGTTTGTTCTTGCTAATGAGGGTTGCTAGTGTTTGGTCAATGCAACCATCGCGGAATAGTGCTGGGTCAGCGGTTGCGAACTGGTTGTTGTAGTTAATGAGCATATCTTCAATGTCAGATGATGTGCCCAAGTTTGGAAGTGAAGGTGCAGAAGGTCCACCCGAAGATGAGCCGCCATTAGGTGGGTTTCCAATGTTGGAGTTACCTGTGAAATCTTGAAGTCCCATAATCGGGTGTCCTTTCTTGTTAGAATAGTAGCCTTAGTCGAATATTCGGCTCGATGTGTGTCATAGTGGCACAGAAGTTTTTAGCATCGCTTAGGATGTAGTTCCAGTCAGTATTGCTGATAGGGACGTAATAGAGGTTTCTAGGATGCTTGACATAATCAGAAGGAGCTGAATACTCGAAGTCTGTGATGATGATTGATAGTTCCTTTTTGCGCTTTGGCGATGCTTCAATGTAGTCCCAAATTTGTCTATAGTCAGTTCCGCCAGTTACCTTAGGAACCTTTTCAAAGGACTTATAGATAGCATTGACGGAGCGGTCTTTGACGGTTAAGTGCGTGGATGCACTTAAGCAATGGGAGAAGCTGTTGAAGTAGAAATTCACGTTAAGCTTTTTAGCCATCTTGATAAGCATCAAGACTGTGTCTTGATAATTGTCCTCTGAGATGGAGCCAGAGGTATCAATATAGAGATGGATATCGGGCTTATACTTGGTTGAGACAACCTTGCCTTGCTTGTTAAAGTCATCAGGGTCTCGTCTGTTAGGGCGAGCAAAGGACATCTTGATGTTCTTATAGGAGTTCTCTGAGCGATTGACGTTAGTCATTTTCGCCAGAACTCTCTTGATGAGCTTTCCAAGGTCAAGGGTTGATGGCTGCTTTGCACGGAATTTTACACGAGAACCTCGTGCTACACCGTTTGGTTTGCGATTGGTCGCAGCCGTAGCAGCAGATTGGATTTTCTGCAAAGCGCGAGTTGTGGCGGTTAGCTGATTGAGTGCCTTTGGGTTAACAACGCGAGGCTTGCCTTTGATGGATTTGTTGATGATGGTCCATTCATCAGTGATTTTCTTAGCTGACGAGTGAGCGTGAGCTTCGATGTTAACGAACACAAGTGTCTTTGGGCAGAATAGCTCACCAACATGGAACGGTAGAACATTGAATGAGTTGGGGTTTGATTGAGCATATTGCATAGCCATGTTGATAATAAGGCGAGCAAAGCTGTACTCATCGGTATTGTCGTCGTCATCGTTTCTGATAACAATTGATTCAGTTAATCCTTGCAAAGTGAGATTTTGGAAGTCGCTGAGAAGAGACGTTGTATCAGATGGAAGTGATGGTAACAGTGGAGCTGTGTTGTTTTGCAGCCACGTCTTGAAATTATTGAACTCTGCTTGGTTTGTGCAAGAAAATCCTAAAGTACGAGGACGAGCAAAGTATCCCAGAGAGACAAAGAATTTGTCGTGGTTAGCAAGACCAGCAAGGACCTCTTTAGCCGATGGAATGACATCGGTAAGAGGCGTGTAAATAGTTGTTGGTGTTGCCTCTGGCATTTTTTCTTTAACTGCTGCCTGTGTTAAGAAGATTTCCTGTGTTGATGCATTGAATGTCTTGTCGAAGTAGACCATTGTTTTAGAGAACAAGTCCTTGACAATAGGCTCTGTGATTGGGTTGATTGCGTCACCCATGCAGTCAAGGATGAGGTTGTTCACCTCAACCTCGGACAGGTCGTTAGTGCCATCATTGATGGTGACCTGTCCAGAGGCGATAGGCGTGAACAAAGGTAGAGTGATTGAGTTCATAACATCATCATCAGGGGCAAAGTCACCAGTGATGCTTGAGATGTAAATAGGTGAGAGCACCTGAGGTTTTTGGTTTGTTACATTCATGGCGTTTTCTGCCCTTTCATGATAGTGGATGGGTTATAGTGCATTGATGAGCGCAGCCAACATCTTTGCAGTTGGGCTGGAACTCTTTGTGACGGAGACAACATTGTCGCGGCTGTAGTTGCCGTTGGTGATGAGCTTAACAATAGCCTTCGATGCTGTAGGGTCGAGTGTGTCGATGCTATCAGCGATGTAAGGGATAATGTTGGTGTTGTCGTCACGCTCAGCAAATGCATAGAGAAGCGACTCGCTCTTCTGCTTGTCATCAAGGGAATCGAGTCGGTCATTGAGTTCATCAATGGTACTGGATGTCTTGATATAGTCGAAGCAGTCTGGCTTTTCGATTTCCGCAACGTCTTGCTCTGCTTTGAGAAGAGCCTCAGTGACCTCAACCATGAGGTGTGCGAGGAAGGCAGTGTTGCCAACATATCCTTCAAGGACCTCCTGAAGGACAGGGATAGAGTCGCCATCAACAGTAATCATTTCACGAGAAAGGTCGAGAAGTTCATCGTGAGAGACTGTGTTCAGGAACCTGGATACTGCAGTAATGCTTCGAGGTGTGGTAATCTGGAGCATAGCGTCACCATCATCAAGCATATCGTCAATGAACTCCTCAGTATCGCTGTCGGAGATAGACGTAGTTGATTTGCAGAAAAGGTCTTCCTTGTGCTGCTTGAGGACTGCCTCGACCCACTTATTTAGGTCTGGGTTTACAGCGATGAAAGTATCAACGTCAGGGGTGACGTGGTACAAGACGAAGCGGGAAATGGATGCTTCATCAAGGGTAGTGATGTTGCCCTTATCGTTACCAGCAGTGATAACGCGAAGGTTTGGAGGAAGCTGCTTGGAGCCAATGGAGCGCAGCGTTGGGATAGAGAGTGCCTCTGAGGTAACATCAGGGGTGGTACGGTTCAGCTCGTCCATAAAGAGGATAGGTGTCTCATCTGGGTGAGCAATAGCGTACTCAATGGCGTCATGGATGACGGCGTGAGGATAGAATACCTGCTTGTAGTCGTGGACGTTGCCGTCCTTGTCGGTAACAGGTACCAGTCGGGCACCAGTAAGGTCTGCCTTATCGGCAAGCTGGTTGCAGGCAAGGGTGAAGCACTTAGTCTTCAGCTTAGTGGCGAGCGCCTCAACCCAAGACGACTTACCAATACCTGGCTCTCCGAGCAGCATTGGCACTAGGTTGTCATGGACGTTAGCACTAACGCAGGTCATGAGTGTCTTGTCGAATTTCATTCTTTGTTCTCCTTTGTTCTAATATGAATGAATGAAAAAATTACTATAATGGGGATGTTCTGTTCCATTATAGCTTCAATAATTCTCCCGCACGCACCAAGACAGAGTCGAGGTGCGTGATGGTTTTGAGAAGTATTATCTTGATAGATGTGGTTAAATCAAGCCAATAGATGTGATGAGCAAGTAAATAAGGATTGTCTCTAGTATAAAGGTCACTAGGTGAATCAGTACTTTTCGTAACAATGTTGTTCCAGCTATGCGGTAGATGGTGTTACAGAGTTTGAAAAGCTTAAATATGGCTATTATGTAGATAAGATTTCTTATTAACATATGCTATGCCTTGAGTTCTTTACAGCTACAGTCAATGTTTCTGAACAGGACAGCTTTGTCTTTATAGACTGGGAACGTACGGTTTTCATTGGTTGTAGTGTTGGTAATGATAATGTTGTTAGCAACGATTGAGCGGTCAATGCGATAGATGTCGTTATATGCTTTGACAATGAGATAGCCATAAATCATATCATAGGCTTGTACGGTGATATGGGACCCAAAAAGCAATAAATCCAGGTTGTGAACGAGAAAACTTGGTGGTTCTGCAGGTTTGAAGAATTTATTACGAGGCGGATTGTGGGTATCTTTGAGAGTCTTCCACATGCTTGAGAGACAATCATATTCTGGTGCAAGCGTTAGGATTCTTGAAATCATTTTTGGAGATAATGAGTCAAGAGCTGTATAGGTAGAGCGAGTAATAATAGATGCGTGCCAGTAATTGTCCTCAAGCTTTTTAGAAAGAATAAATGTGTTATCATCAATTTGATACACATAAAGATTTTCTGATTTATCTTGTTTAACACAAAGATTATTAAAATTTGGGAAGTGGTAGTTTGTCATGGTAACTCCTTCGATATATGTCACGAATAGTGTTCTAATATCTCTCGATACTGTTCGATATAGAAAGAGAACAGTATCTGATTTTATCGTTATGAATTATT